>Ga0209344_10000235_pt1 | contig 110068 bp, 96 predicted proteins | sample Cruoilmetagenom6_FD_187293 | JGI IMG/M metagenome (GOLD analysis project Ga0209344, IMG submission 187293) | Oil polluted marine microbial communities from Coal Oil Point, Santa Barbara, California, USA - Santa Barbara Oil Seep Sample 6 (SPAdes)... | ecosystem: Environmental > Aquatic > Marine...
GGATTTGTCTTCTTCCAAAAATGTCTGAATAATGATGCGTTCCTTAAGTGATAATCGTTTATGCTTTTTTGTATTCATACAACAAATCTAAAATTTTGATTTGTTGCGTTAAGTTATTGAATTCGGATCATTATTTTAAAATTATGGGTAACTGGTTATATCCACACAAATATATACGTTTATCCGCTAATGTTATCCGAAAACGGTAGTTTTAATACCTCTTTATCCCGCTTGGCAAGCTCCTGTAACGCAGTGTCTAAAGGACTCTGGATCTGTAATAAATCCTTCCGGGCTACGTGCGTATAGATCATCGTGGTCTCTGGCTTGGAGTGCCCTAATAAATCCTGTACATAGCGCAAACCTACTCCGTTTTCAATTAAATGGGTCGCAAAACTGTGACGTAATGTATGAGGTGTCACAGTTTTTTTAATACCAGCCGCTTTACAATACCTTTTTAAAAATTGACGAACACTACCAGCACTATAAGGGCCTCCTTTAGGATTTTCTATAAAAAAATGCTTCGGTCTATAAGTAGTATAATAATTCTTTAAAAGCCCTATAAACCCTTCAGCTAGAATAACAACCCGGTCTTTTCTGCCTTTTCCTTGTCTAACCACCAACTGCCTTCGGTCAATGTCTATATTGTGTAATTTTAAAGAAATTAATTCGCCAACACGTAACCCACTGCTGTATATTAATGCTAACGTAGCCCTGTGTTTTAGGTTCTTTGCTACACGCAATATTTCCAGTACTTCCTCTTTGCTTAATACCGTAGGTATATACTTCGATTTATACGGTCTATGGAGGGCATCTATGTCAATTTTACTGTCTAGCTGCAATGTGGCAAAATGCTTTATGGCACTAATTAATTGCCTGTGCGTACTTACTTTATAGTTTTTATCTTGGACCTGCTGTTCAACAAAAAGCCGAACATCTTCATTGGTTACTTCAGTAAAAGGTTTTTGCTGTAAAAACATAAAAAAGTTACTTATAAAAACACTATAGGTTTCCACTGTTCTTTTACTAAGACGTAACCCAACCAGATAATTTTTATACACTTCTAAAGGTTCAACAATAAAATCTCTTAGTGACACAACAGCAGGAACCGAAGGTACAGTCTTATGTTGCTTAAGAGTGGGGTCTATCGAAATAGAGATGCCTTTATTTGAAAGCGCTAGCTCAAGCTCTTGTACAGCCCATTGCTTCGCAAAAACATAAAAACATTTGTGGGAAGCCGTGTAACGTACATTTTGCAGCTGTTTAATAAGCTTTTTCAGATGTATATCATAGGAAAACAAAATTGCATAGCAAGCTTCCCCGTTGTGGGTAAGAGGTTTAATAGTGACATTCACAGTACTATAAAATTAATAGGGGAGCCTTGTAAAGATAAATAATTAAGGGGTATTAATAATGTTCTTTCTAAGATATGCTGAAATTTTTACATCAAAAATCTACTTCAACTAGAAACAACGTCGAAAAAAACCTATGCTGTATAAAAAAATAATTTTTACTCACAACTCACAACCCACAACCATCAATTAACTAATATAATTCCAGATGTTCTTAAATTTTACCAGTTGAGCAAAGGTGCTTTTAATTGGCAAATTTTCTGGTGTTGCCAGGTTGGGATCTGCTTTTAATGTTTGCAGGGCGTAGCTTCGGGCAATTTTTAAAATTTCGGTGTCTTTTATAATATCGGCAATACGCAGGTTAAGCACGCCACTTTGTTGGGTGCCCATAAGATCGCCAGGGCCCCGTAATTTAAGGTCTACTTCGCTAATTTCAAATCCGTCGCTGGTACGTACCATCGTTTCTAAACGGGTTTTTGCGTCGGCACTTAGTTTGTGGCTTGTCATTAATATACAGTAGCTCTGCTCTGCGCCACGTCCCACACGGCCACGGAGTTGGTGCAATTGCGAAAGCCCAAAACGCTCCGCACTTTCAATAACCATTACCGAAGCGTTAGGCACATTTACCCCAACTTCAATGACGGTGGTAGCAACCATAAGCTGCGTTTCACCTCGAACAAAACGATTCATTTCGTAGTCCTTGTCGGCTGGCTTCATTTGTCCGTGGACAATGGAGATTTGGTATTTGGGCTGCGGAAAATCGCGCGCAATACTTTCATAGCCGTCCATTAAATCTTTGTAATCCAACGCTTCACTTTCCTTAATAAGCGGATACACTATATAAATTTGCCGTCCTTTTTCAATTTCATCTCTAATAAAACGAAATACTTTTAATCTGTTAGAATCGTACCGGTGGACGGTTGTAATTTCTTTTCGGCCTGGTGGAAGCTCATCAATAACACTTATATCCAGGTCGCCGTACACACTCATAGCGAGCGTGCGCGGGATAGGGGTGGCGGTCATCACTAATATATGAGGAGGTATGGCCCCTCCAACTTCTCCAGCGCGTGGGCTTCCTCCTTTATGCCATAATTTGCTGCGTTGTGCCACGCCAAACCTATGTTGCTCATCTATAATGGCTAGACCTAAATTCTGAAATTTCACCTTGTCTTCCAACAATGCGTGGGTGCCAATTAGGAGTTGTAATTTGCCATTTTCTAACGTTTCGTGAATTTCTCTACGTTGCGAAGTAGTGCTGGAGCCTGTAAGCAGCAGGATGGTTATGTCCATTTTAGCACACAGTTCCAGTAAACCGTTGTAATGTTGGGTGGCTAAAATTTCGGTAGGTGCCATTAAACAAGCTTGGAAACCGTTGTCGAGTGCTAGTAGCATTGCCATAAAAGCAACAATTGTTTTCCCCGAACCTACATCTCCCTGTAACAAGCGATTCATTTGTGCGTTGCTTCCTAAATCTGCTCGTATTTCTTTTAGAACCCGTTTTTGCGCTTCCGTTAGGCTGAAAGGCAGATGCTTGCTGAAAAACGTATTAAAATAGTCGCCCACCACTTCAAACGGATAGCCTTTAATTTTAGATTTATGCAGCATATTTTTCCGAAGTAATTGTAATTGTATGTAAAACAATTCTTCAAATTTCAATCTGTATTGCGCTCGCGCTAAAAGTTCAGCACTTTGTGGAAAATGAATGTTAAACAAGGCTTCATTTTTAGGGAGTAATTTTAGCGCTTCTAAAATGGGAGCCGATAAACTTTCAGCAAAGGCATTTTTAGTTTCGGTAAACACCTGCTGCATTAAGGTATTAACCACCTTATTGGTAATTCCGCTATTCGTCAATTTTTCGGTCGACGGATAGATAGGTTGCATAGCCGATCGCAAACTTTTTTCGTGCGTTGCGAGGAGCTCCATTTCTGGATGTGGCATCGAGAACGACCCATTAAATACGTTGGTCTTCCCAAAAATAACGTAGGGAGTGTTTAGTTTTAAGTTTTCCCGAATCCATTTGTGCCCTCTAAACCACACCAGTTCCATCACTCCGGTTTCATCTCTAAATGTTGCCACCAAACGTTTGCCGCGTTTTTGTTCCACGGTTTTAAGATGGGTGATTTTACCTGTAATCTGTACTTCGGCGTTGGAGTGTTGTAATTGTCCAATTTTATAATACTGGGTACGATCCAGATAGCGGTTGGGGTACAAATTCAACAAATCCTGAAATGTGAATATCCCTAATTCTTTTTTAAGCAAATCGGCCCGATTGGGACCAACACCTTTCAGGTAGTCTATTGGAGTTTGCAGGAAATTAGGATTCATGTATCAAATCATTTCGACGTTAGGAGAAATCACCTACGCCTTTGCGGTTAAAATTATAATTTTTAGATTACATACAATAACATTCAATAGTTAGAATTATATGTTGTCTTCTTTTTTTTGATTTTTCCTGATAGGAATCGATTTCAGTTTCGATTTCGATTTCAGAAATGGTATCTTTACGTATGGAAATTTCCTATAGAACAAAAGATGAAAGTAATAAAGAAAAGGAGAAAGCATTTATAGCACTCTCTGGAAGCGCACGTATGGTTCAATTTTTTGCGCTTATGGAACAAATGAAATCTTTCCCATCTTCTATTAACATAGACAAAAAAAACAATTTCAAAATAGACTTTACCTTGCGAAATGAATGATGTATGGGATGCAGATATTAAGCATTTTATAGCACTTTGTGATAAGAAAAGTGTAAAGATGATAATGGTTGGAGGTGGTGCCGTTAATTTTCATGGATATAAAAGACACTCTTCCGATGTTGATTTTTGGATTGAAAGTAGTGCTGTTAATTTTGAAAAACTGATCATTGTTTTTACTGAAATGGGGTTTCATATTACAGATTTTCCTAAAGATGTAAAAGAACAGCAACAGAATATATCTGTAAAATTTAGTCCAACGTCACTTAATTTAGAACTTATAACAAATTTTTCATCTTCTATTCTTTTTGAAAAAGCCTACGAAAACTCAACGATAGTTACAATCGAATCAATTTCTTGGCATGTACTAAATTACGATGATCTTATCCAAAGCAAGCTAAAATCACAACGTCCAAAAGATCTCCTAGATATTCAAGAACTACAGCGCATTAGAAACACTGAAAAATAATAATACACCCCCATGAAGTTTTTTTCTATACTCGTTTTTCTACTTACTACTCTTGTATCTGCCCAACAGACCGATGTGGTGGATTTCACTAAAATTTCAGCAACCGTTGAGCCAATAATGGCTTCTGAAAGTGTAAAGGGGAGTGTAAGAATTGCATTTACAGTAAAAAAAGATACAGACAGTATTTTTCTGGACGCTGTTTCAATGAAACTTACTGAAACCGATTTTAAAACTGGTACTATTACAGCAACCGCAACTAAAATCTGGTTTACGAAAAAGTTTCAGAAAGATAAAAGTTACACTGCTTTTTTTCGATATGAAGCCACACCTAAACAAACCCTTTATTTTACAGGTGACCAGATCTGGACACAGGGACAGGGCAAATATACGTCCCATTGGCTTCCTAGTTTGGACGACATGAACGATAAAATAGAGTTTGATCTTACTATTATCGCACCTTTCGGAAAAACTGTTGTTGCTAATGGAAAGCAAGTTGATGCAGAAAAGCTTTCTGATGATGGAGCGCGTTTTACATTCGATATGCAAAAACCCATGGCCAGCTATCTTGTAGCCTTTGCGATGGGCGATTTCGTTAAAAAAGAAATCAGTTCCAAGAGCGGTGTACCTATTGAATTGTATCTTTCAGCAAAAGACTCCACACATTTTGAACCTACCTACCGCCACACCAAAGAGATTTTCGATTTTTTAGAAGCTGAAATCGGCGTGCCGTATCCCTGGCAAAATTACAAGCAAGTGCCTGTCCGTGATTTTTTGTACGCGGGTATGGAAAACACCACCTGTACGATTTTTTCTGAAGCTTTTGTAGTGGATGATATAGGCTTTAATGACCGAAATTACGTAAACGTAAACGCTCATGAGCTTGCCCACCAATGGTTTGGGAATTTAGTGACCGAGACTTCGGGGACCCATCATTGGCTGCAAGAAGGATTTGCTACGTATTTTGCATTATTGGCCGAGCGTGAAATTTTTGGCGAAGATTATTACTACTGGAAACTCTACCAAAGCGCAGAGCAATTAAAAGCGCTTAGTGACGAGGGCAAAGGGCAATCGTTGCTAGATCCCAATGCCAGTTCGCTTATTTTCTATGAAAAAGGAGCATGGGCATTACATATATTAAAAGAAAGAATAGGCGAGGAGGCGTTTAAAAATGCGGTAGTATCGTATTTAAAAAAGTATAAGTTCAAGAATGTGGCTACGGAAGATTTTATTACACAAGTTAAAGCCGTTACAGGTACAGATATTTCGGCCTGGGAGAAAGATTGGTTGCAACAAACTGCTTTTAAAGGAGAACAAGCGTTCAATTCTTTATTGAAATCGAAGTTTGTAAACGATTATTTTGAGGTGGCACGCTTGGCAACCGTTCCACTTTCAGAAAAGAAAATACAGCTCACAACGGCCTTAACTTTTCCAAACGATTATATAGGTCAGGAAGCAATTTCACAATTGGTAGGGGAGCCCTTAATACAAACAGTCCCATTGTATAAAAAGGGTTTTGAAAGTAATAATTTGTTTGTAAGGCAAGCCATCGCGTTATCGGTTGCTGAAGTTCCTTTGGAGCTAAAAACAGAGTTTGAAAGTTTATTGAATGACGATAGTTACGTTATCCAAGAAGCCGCGCTGTATGCACTTTGGTCCAATTTTGTAAAAGATCAGCACGTCTATCTGGAGAAGATGAAAAACGCAGCAGGCTTTCAGGATAAAAACATACGGCAATTGTGGTTGGCTTTGGCGATAGTTACTGCAGACTATAAAGTTTCAGAAAAAGAAAAATTTAAAGAGGAATTAAGGGGGTATACTTCTTCCGCTTATAGTTTTGAAATTAGGCAAAAGGCATTCGATTTTTGCAATCAGTTAGGATTGTATAATGAAACGGTTGTCCGTAACCTTATAAATGCTTCGGCACATCATAACTGGCGTTTCAGGAGTAACTCCAGGGAATTGCTGGATGCGGTTTTAAAAAATGAATCTATGAGAGAAGCGGTGGTAAACACTATGAATTCGTTTTCAGCTAAAGAAAAGGAATATCTATCGAGGGTGATTCAGTAATTTAGTCATTAGAACGTTAAGTAATGAAGGCATTAGTAATTTCGGGAGGCGGCAGTAAGGGTGCGTTTGCAGGGGGTGTGGCGCAGTATCTCTTGGAAGAGCTTAGGCATGATTACGATATTTTTGTAGGAACCAGTACGGGGAGTTTACTAATTTCTCATCTGGCGTTGCATAAGGTTGAAAAGATAAAAGAGGTGTATACGTCGGTGAATCAAAAAAGTATTTTTAGTACGCTACCATTCATAACAAAAAAGACCAAATACGGCGGCAAAGAGATTGCTATTAACCACTTTAGTGTGCTGAAAAATTTTATGAGAGGGAGCAAAACCTTCGGCGAAAGTCAAAATCTTCGCGATCTAATTGAAAAAACATTAACCGAAGAAGAGTTCAACCAACTCAAACAAGGCCCTAAAGAAATAGTGGTCACCGTTTCCAACCTTTCTTTAAATCAGGTGGAATATAAGTCTATTAACGATTTCGGGTATCAAGATTTCTTGGATTGGGTATGGATTTCTTGTAATTACGTACCTTTTATGAGTTTGGTTAAAAAAGAGGGCTGTGAATATGCAGATGGTGGTTTTGGGAGCATGGTGCCTATTGAGGAAGCCATAAACAGAGGTGCTACCGAAGTTGATGTTATTATTTTAGAAACTGATGTTACCTATTACAATAAATTACCCGTACGAAATGTGTTTTCACTCATAACATCTATTCACAGTTATATGTTGGATCGCGTAGAAAAACAGAATATACGCATTGGCAAATTTGTAGCTGCAAATAAAGATGCCATTATCAATCTTTATTACACACCTACGGTACTTACTACCAATTCGTTAGTTTTTAATAAAAAGGATATGACGCTGTGGTGGGAACAGGGTTTCAATTATGCCAAATTAGAAAACAAGCAATTAAACGAAACGAAAGTAGAGGATCCCACGGAGTGAGCGTAATAAATTCTTATACAGGCTCTACATATTATTTTCCATCTTTCCCTTAGGGGGAAAAACCCTTTTTTCTAGGGGTGGTTTACTCCAAATTATAGGCGTATCCTTTTTTAAGCCCTTGTAAATCAATAGTTTTAAAGTTGTAAGATATTTCTTCCTACACTTTTGTATTCATATTTACCGTAACTTTATGAAAACTAATTTAGTAAACTTATGAAAAATCTTGTAAAAATTGTAGCTAGAAGTACGTGGCTTATAGCGTTGTTTTCAATGTTATTTGCTTGTGAAGAACACGTAGATCCTCAACCCCCAAATACTCAGTCTCCAGACCAGATAGTATCGGTAGGACAAGCGAAACAAATGTTCGACTCGTATAGTAAGCGGAGAGTACCTACTATAAAACGCTATGAAGAAACTATGGTAGATAGTACCAAGGAATTTCATCCAACGCGTTTTGGAGAGTATGACTATGAGACCATGAAAAATTATATGGCTTTTATTGAGTCTGAAGCTGCCTTAGCAAAAGTAAGCATTGGAGGGCTTCGGTTTTACTTAACAAACTACCCAAACGCATCCAAGTTTGACGATGGAGAACCTGTGAAATATCCACGTCAAAATTCGTTTATTATAGTGCCCACTACCGAAATTGATGGAGTACAACACGGATTTATTACACGTGCCACAGCAGATGGCGGTAGAACTATTGTGCTTATAAAAGATTGGTTATTAGAAAACCAACCGGATAATGAGCGTGGGAAGCCACAAGAAACCCCCAAACAAACTGGAGCGCTTACTAAACAAGAAGGTTTAGGGAGTTTAAAACCACAACTGTTATTTATAAACCCGATTACTGGTGCTGCTATGCCAATACAGGTAGGAGGAGAGGATATTAGCTTAATTTTTAATGAATCTAACCTTAAACCACCACCACCTGATCAAGACACCGACTTTGATTAATTAACCATACTGCATTGGCAAATTCATTATTTCATACAGTCTTAGAATATTCAGTTGTTGCTTTAGAAGGTCTGGCTGCACTTTTTGCATTTATCTTTTACAAAAAGTACAGCCATACCTATTTGCGATTTTTTCCGTGGTTGTTATTGTATGTGTTTGTTAATGAGGTTTTAGCAGGTTATTTTCATTATTTTTCTAGTTTTAATGCACGACTTTATAATGTTTATAATATTATATTTTTTCTATACTTCTATTTTGTTTTTTATAAAAACGAACAACGGAAACAGTATAAAAAATGGATTTTAATTGCAGCTATTTGTTTTATCGTAGCTAGTCTTGTGAATCCTTTTTTCAAGTCTTTTATAGATAACCCACAGCTATTAGCCTATATTGTAGGAGCTTGTGTGCTTATACTATGCATTATATTGTATTTCATTGATATATTATACACACCACAAATTTTAATAGTTAAAAGAGATCTTTTGTTTTGGGTAAGTATTGGCTTGTTATTGTTCTATGTAGGGTATATCCCTATTAAAGTAACGCGCCATTTTTTTGCACAGGCAGAGAACAACTTTATGACCTTAATTGTTGTACATAGGAGTTTAATATTAATTATGAATACGTGTTTCATTATAGGCTTTGTATGGACCAGAAAGAAATAGCGGCGCTCATATCGGTAATAATATTATTGGTTCTTGTAGCCATAATTATTACATTAATTACTGTTTTTGTACGTCGTAAAAATAAACTTTTACTGGAGCAGCAAACGGCAAGAGAGGCGTATGAAAAGGAACTTTCAGAAATACAAATTGAGATTAGAGAAGAAACTTTACGTAATATAAGTTGGGAATTACACGACAATATTGGACAGCTTATGACGCTTGCAAAAATACAGGTACAACTAACTAAGGAAAAACCTGAAACCATAGATGAAGCTTCTGAAACCATCGGTAAAGCCATTAATGAGTTACGTATGTTGTCAAAATTGATTAATCCCGAAGCAATAAAAAACTTAAGCCTTCGCGAAGCTGTACAGTTAGAAATTGAGCGGTTTAACCGTATGGATTTTATAAAAGCCAAACTTACCATTGTAGGCGTGCCATTTTCAATTGGATCCGATAAGGAGGTAATTATATTTAGGATCTTACAAGAGTTTTTTTCCAATACTATTAAACATTCCAAAGCAAAAAATCTGGATGTAACGTTAATCTATACCGAAAATGAACTATTAATTAATGCGAAAGATGACGGAGTAGGTTTTAAAGATGAAGTAAATTATTCTGGAATCGGGATAAAAAATATGACCAATAGAGCAAAGGTAATTGGAGCAGATTTTAAAGTATCGTCCAAACAAAATGAAGGAACAATTTTACGATTGCTCTACAAATAAAGTTTGAAAGTTTAACAAGCTTAAATTGGTTGCCATGTACCATTTAGCTAATTTTAATGTAACAACCTAACAAGAATATATTATGAAGAAATCAATCGTTGTAGTAGATGACCACACGTTATTACTGCAAGCTATTGGAGGATTGGTGAGAGATTTTGATGAATTTGAAGTGCGCTACCTATGTAAAAATGGGCAGGAACTTTTGGATAAATTAAAAAACCCAGCCAACATCCCCGATGTTGTACTTATGGATATTAACATGCCTGTACTGAATGGTATAGAAACCACCGAAATTTTATCCAAAGAATTCCCCACGGTTAATGTTTTGGCATTGTCTGTAGAAGAAAACGAAGAAACCATTTTAAAAATGTTACGAGCAGGAGCAAAGGGGTATCTTATGAAGGACACAAAGCGCTCCATCTTAAAAGAAGCCTTGCTTCAAGTGGTAGAAAAAGGATATTACCATACCAATACAGTAAGTAAATTGCTAGTGAACTCTTTACATAAAGAAGATGAAACTATTACCCTTAAAGATCGGGAAAAGGAGTTTTTACAACACGCCTGCACCGAAATGACCTATAAAGAAATAGCAGATAAAATGTTTTTAAGTCCCAAAACTGTAGAAGGCTATCGCGACTCTATTTACGAAAAACTAAATATTAGAAACCGAATAGGCTTAGTGTTATTTGCCATACGTAATGGCTTATTTAAACCTTAAAATAATTCGGCAACTTCTTTTTTAACATATGCCAATGCTTTTTGTGAAGGCGTAATTTCTTCCATAAAGTGTCGTAATAAGTATTCTCGTAACGAATCGGCTCCATTTTCTTTTTCATGCATGGCTCCTTGTCGTATAAGATGAATAGTAGCGTTTTTTGCCGCACTAATTAGGTTCCAACATTCTGGAGATACATAAATTTGCTGTGTTACATTATGCTCAAATTCTTTTTCAATGGTGTCTATAAGCAGTTTTTCATACTTTTCAACTTCATCTGCAAAAGGCTTTATGCGTATTAAGAGACTATTAGGATCTATGCGCTCCAAGAGTAATGTTAAACGCTCGTACGATTGAAGGCGTGTTGGTAATATTTTGTTTTGTGCCTCTTTTTGTATTAAATAGCGGCGTCTTCCTTCTTCATTTTTGGTGTGTCCCCTAAAAAAGAAATACGAAACAATTCCCACTACAATGGCAGGTAATAAATAGGCAACATATTGTAATACTTGAGTCATTTCTTCCATATCATTTTTTTTTACAAACTTAATCCGTTTAAACTTTCATCACAAATTTACCATCTTACTTCTTCTTCTTTCTTTGCCTTTTTTACAGCCTTCTTTTCTTCCTTTATCTTATAGTCACCCCCTAAGTGCGGGCACTTTTGAATATCTTTTATAGTTGTAAAAGGCACATCTATTTTATGATACGTAAAAACCCTGGCAAGCGATTTTATAAGATTTTGATCACTAACGGTTAGTTCTACATCGTCCATAGTATATTGAGATGGGTGTTCATATCCTGAGGCATGCGTCATTTCTAAAAATTCTTTACGGAAGTTTTTAAAATAGAAATGAGCCCTCGTGGCTTTATCATCAATATTAATACCTCGCTGTTTCCACTTATTTTGAGTAGCTACGCCACTTGGGCAATGATTTGTATGGCAAATTTGCGCTTGAATACAACCCACCGACATCATAGCCTCTCTCGCTACATTAATACAATCTACACCCATCGCAAACGCCATAACTGCTTTTGCCGGGAATCCTAATTTACCACTACCAATAAAAACGGTACGCTCGCATAAGTCATACGCTTTAAAAATCTTATATACTTCAGAAAAACCGTAAATCCATGGTAATGCCATATGGTCTGCAAAGCTTGGTGGGGCGGCACCTGTACCTCCTTCACCACCATCAATTGTTATAAAATCTGGGCCTTTTCCGGTTTCTTTCATAATTTCGGCCAAGGTTTCCCAGTCATCCACTTTTCCTATTGCGGCTTTAATTCCTACTGGTAATCCAGTGTTTTCAGCAATTGCTTCAATAAAGGCAACCATTTCCTCCACATTGCTAAAAGCTGAATGTGTAGGTGGCGATAAAACGTCTTTTCCAACTGGAACGTGTCTTATGCCTGCAATTTCTTCGGTGATTTTAGAACCTGGTAACACACCTCCCTTGCCGGGTTTGGCACCTTGTGATAGTTTTACTTCAATAGCTCTAATCTGTGGATTGTCTTCAACTAATCTTTTCATCTTTTCCATGGAGAAACTACCATCTGCATCACGTACTCCAAAATATCCAGTTCCAAAGTGAAATATAACGTCGGCTCCTGTTTTGTGGTAGGGAGATAGACCTCCTTCTCCGGTGTTGTGGTAGGCGTACGCCAATTTGCACCCTCGATTGAGTGATTCTACAGCACGAGCAGATAATGACCCAAAGCTCATGGCTGAAACGTTAATTACAGAAGCAGGTCTATACGGTCTGCGACGGTTGCTATGTTCGCCCATAACCTTTGCACACGCTAAAAAATAAGGATCTTTTGCATTTGGATGATTTAAAGTAATCTTAAAGGGCATCAAGGCATTTTTAATAAAAATATAATTAGGCTCATAGATATCCCGATCGGTTCCGAAGCCTTCGTAGTTATTTTCATTTTTTGCTGAAGCATAAATCCAACTTCTTTCAATTCGGTTAAAAGGCAGCTCTTCTCTATTATTGGCAACGATATACTGCCGAAGCTCTGGTCCAATGGTCTCCAGCATATACCTAATATGCCCCACAATAGGAAAGTTATGTAACACAGTGTGTTTTTTCTGAAGTACGTCATATAGCGCAACTAGAACGAGTACAAGCAAAACCCATGCCCACCAAGAGACGTTTCCTAAAAATTCTAAAATATTTTCCATAAGCTATAAAAATTCCAAATAATAAAAACCACATTAATAAACGAAACGCACAATCAAAGGTTCCTGAGTGGTTTTAAAATTTTGAGCTTAGCTCAAAATTTTAAAAATGTACCGAAGGGACGAAATCATTTTAAATTCAAATAATCTATCGCTACCTGCGCCATTGTTTTAATCCCCAATAACATTCCGGCATCATCAATCTTGAAATCTGGTGTGTGGTGCGGAAAGGCTTCCGTGTTCCCGGGAGTCATTCCTCCCACGAAGAAATAAAAACCCGGTACTTTCTCTTGAAAATAACTAAAATCTTCCCCGCCAGTAGTAGCTTTCATTAGTAAAACATTCTCTGTGCCCGCAATGTTTTGAAGTGTAGGCAACATTTGTGCAGTTAATTCTGGATTATTATACGTAATAGCTGCATTATTCTGCCATTCAATGGTGGCTTCCCCACCATAAGCTTTCGCAATATCTCTTGCCATTTCGTTCATTCTACGCATTATCTTTTCTCGCATAGAAGGGTCTAGTGTTCGAACGGTACCTATCATTTCGGCACTTTCAGGAATAATATTAAAACGCAGTCCGCTGCTAATTTTTCCAACTGTAATCACCGCGGCTTCTTGTACCAAAGGCGATTCCCTGCTAATAATAGTCTGAAATCCGTCAATAATTTTTGCTGAAATAAGAATAGGATCCACACCTGTCCATGGCGCCGATCCGTGCGTTTGCTTTCCTTTTACAGTTACTACAAAGCGTTCTACGGCAGCCATGGTTCCACCTGGTTTGTAGCGAATAGTTCCCACGGGAGTTCCAGAGTTAATATGCAATCCAAAAATAGCATCTACGTTGGGGTTTTTTAGCACCCCTTCTTTTACCATTAATTTTGCTCCGCCTTCTTCCCCCGGTGGTGGCCCTTCTTCGGCTGGTTGAAATATAAATTTTATAGTTCCGTTTATCTTGTCTTTGTTTTTTGAAAGTACTTGGGCCACACCCATTAAAATAGCAATGTGTGTATCATGACCACAAGCATGCATGACACCGGTTTCGGTACCTAAAAAAGTATCGGTTTTGGTGCTCTTAAAAGGGAGGTCGTTGCGTTCGGTGACAGGAAGTGCATCAATATCGGCTCGCAGCGCAACCACTTTTCCTGGGTTATCTCCTTTTAAAATACCAACCACCCCTGTTATGGCAACACCCGTTTGTACTTCCATACCTAGAGATTTTAAGTGATCTGCAATTTTTTCTGCAGTCTTAAATTCGCGGTTGGAAAGCTCCGGATTTTCATGAAAATAATGACGCCAATCTATTACTTGGGATTCAATAGTTTCGATGTCTTTCAGGAGCTTGCTGTCCATTTGTGCATATAAGTTGGCAGTAAGTAGAAGCAGTAAGCAGTATAGGATATATTTCATGGTAGTGTTTTACTGGCAACTGCAACTAGCAACTGCCGACTATAAGAGGGTTAAAGATATTCAAATTTCAGTAAAACAGAAATGAAACACCCTGTTTATAAATTCTAAAGTTTCCACAAGGCATTTCCTACTAAAATCCCTATTTTTCCCTTTCGATTTCAGTTTCGATTTCGATTTCAATTTTATATACTTTGCAAGAATATTTAGAACAGTTAAACGATGCCCAACGTGCGCCCGTGCTACAAAAAGATGGCGCAATGATTGTGATTGCTGGAGCAGGCTCTGGGAAAACACGTGTGCTTACTTTCAGAATTGCGTACTTAATGAATCAAGGTGTAGACGCCTTTAATATCCTGGCGTTAACATTTACCAACAAAGCCGCCCGGGAGATGAAAAAACGTATCTCACAAATTGTTGGGAGTACCGAAGCTAAAAACCTTTGGATGGGAACATTTCACAGTGTTTTTGCAAAAATTCTTCGGTTTGAAGCAGACAAGCTAGGCTATCCAAATAATTTCACTATCTACGATACACAAGATTCACAAAGTGTGATTCGCGCTGTGATTAAGGAAATGCATTTGGACAAGGATGTTTACAAATACAAGCAAGTATATTCGCGAATTTCTAGCTATAAAAATAGCCTGATTACTGTAAAAGCTTATTTCAGCAACCCGGAATTACAAGAGGCCGATGCCATGGCGAAAATGCCTCGTTTGGGCGATATCTATAAAAGCTATGTAGATAAGTGTTTTAAAGCTGGTGCCATGGATTTTGACGATTTATTGCTGAAAACCAACGAACTCTTAACCCGTTTCCCCGAAGTACTCGCCAAATATCAAAACCGTTTTAGGTACATTTTAGTAGATGAGTACCAGGATACCAATCACAGTCAGTACCTAATTGTTCGCGCGCTTTCGGATAAGTTTCAGAATATATGTGTGGTGGGAGACGATGCGCAGAGTATTTATGCCTTTCGCGGGGCGAACATAAATAATATATTAAACTTTCAGAAGGACTATGACGATGTGAATGTGTATCGTTTAGAGCAGAATTATCGTTCGACCAAGAATATTGTAAATGCTGCCAACAGTATTATTGAAAAGAACAAAACACGTCTCGATAAAATTGTTTGGACTGCCAATGATGAAGGTGCCAAAATTAAGGTAAACCGAACAATGACCGATGGTGATGAAGGTCGTTTTGTAGCCAGTAATATTTTTGAAACTGAAATGAATGAGCAAGCCAAACATGGCGATTTTGCTATTTTATACCGTACCAATGCACAATCCAGAGCGATGGAGGATGCCCTTCGGAAAAAAGACATTCCATACAGGATTTATGGAGGGCTTAGTTTTTACCAGCGTAAAGAAATTAAAGATGTAATTTCATACCTACGTCTTATTTTGAATCCGAAAGACGAAGAAGCGCTAAAACGCGTGATTAATTATCCTGCAAGAGGAATAGGGCAGACCACTATAGAAAAGCTTACAGTAGCTGCTAACCATTATGGAAGATCAATGTTTGAGGTAATTAAAGCACTGGGTAAGATTGATCTTAAAATAAATAAAGGAACGGCTATGAAGCTTCAAAATTTCACTACCATGATTGAAAGCTTTCAGGTGCTCAATCAAACCTATAATGCTTTTGAAATTGCCGAACACGTTACGAAAAAAACAGGATTGGTTACCGAACTGAAAAAAGACGGAACCCCCGAAGGGATCGCCCGAATTGAAAATATAGAAGAATTGCTTAACGGAATGCGCGATTTTGTGGAGGAACAAAAAGAAATTGCGGATGCCAGAGGTTCTCTTGCCGAATTTCTTGAAGACGTTGCCTTAGCAACAGATTTGGATAACGATAAAGGCGATGAGGATCGCGTGGCACTAATGACCGTTCATTTGGCGAAAGGACTGGAATTTCCCTACGTATACATTGTTGGAATGGAGGAGGAGCTGTTTCCAAGTGGGATGAGTATGAGTACCAGAGCCGAATTGGAAGAAGAACGACGCCTTTTTTATGTAGCGCTCACCAGAGCCGAAAAGCAGGCGTATTTAACATACACTCAAAGCCGCTACCGTTGGGGAAAATTGATAGATGCCGAACCTAGTAGGTTTATTGAAGAAATAGACGAAAGCTTTTTGGAATACCTTACGCCTATTACAGAACACCGTTACAAACCTTTGATCGACGCCGATATTTTTGATGAAGTAGACCGAAGTAAACTCCGTTTGCGTAAACCAACTGCAGGCGCACCTCCCAAAGGTCCAACCGAAGAACAATTGCGAAAATTACGCCGTATAAGACCTGTTACCAGTGAAACCGATAAAAATTTTGACGCCACTAAAGCAAACCTTACTGTGGGTACATTAGTGGAGCACGTTCGATTTGGGAAGGGGAAGATTACAAAGATAGAAGGCGTGGGGGCCGATACCAAAGCTGAAATTAACTTCGAAAATGGAGGCTTAAAGAAATTACTCCTTCGATTTGCGAAGTTGAATGTGTTGGATTAATAGCGATTAAATTCAAATTTATATGGGCGTTCTAATTGTGCCTCCATGTGGTTTGGTGGTAACACAAAGAGGTCAAAGTTATCTTCATTGGGTATATAAGTTCTAATAAGTTCCCCAAAAAGATTAAAGGTTACGAATTTGAGAAAAGATACCTCAAAGTTTATGAATCGTTGATATTCTGCTGTAGTTTTTACTGTCTCTCCAACGTCTATTGTTTCTTTTAATTCCAGCATTTCACTTAATTCTTCAGTAATCCATACAACATTGTAATCCTTCCTGTCCTTATTGGCAAACGACCTTCTGTCGCCTGGGGCTGTGGCATGAAATCTATAAGGTAATTCAATATTTATTTTTGTAAAACCGTCTTTGTAGTCTTCTGTTCTAGCTCTTGCTCCAGCAGGTGTTTGATCTATATAAGTAATCTTCGGATTTTTTATAAATAAACCCCAAGAGAAATAATTGTCTACTTTATCTACAACTACTTCGGTGCCTATTGGGATGCCTTCTCCTAGATCATAGTTTACTATAGGTGAAGTTGTAAAACGACGTTTTCCAGATTCGCCAGCATTTGCAGATAAACCGTGAGATTGTACTAAAAAATTGTTATCTATTTCCGCTCCCTTTGTCATTAAAATACAAAAATTTTCTGGCATACGTCTGTGTAATACAAACTCTCCTTTATCCCCAAGGTATAAAAAAGGATTGCTCGTTGAACCTACACGGTTATGTTTATATTGCCATAAAACAACTTGAAAAGTATCCATATTTTGAAAAAGAATGGGTCTCTCTATAATCTCTGCTCCATCTTTTGTAACACGAAGGAAGGGTATTCCTAACGTTAAGTCTTTCCTTTTGAGGAGTATTTCCCAAATTGGCGTATTTGTTCCAGCTGGATAAATACCAAAATGAGTATATCCCTTTCCTTTGTTATTTTCTCTAAATTTTGCGTGATACGTGCCATCTCTGTCCAAAATATCACCAGGTTTAAATAAATCACCTATTTCGATTGTCTGATACGTTTTCATTTGAAAGTTATGTATTGGTTAGTCACTGCAAGTTAGACAATTAACACGGATAATTAACATTTCAAATCTATTGTTACTACTGACTCTGATTTTCTTTACATGGCATTGCTAAAAAAAAAGAGCCTTACACAATTGTAAAAGAGGCACTACATGTAGGAACCTTCTTATGCTAAAACATATACGATCTTCATACCCACTTAATATTGCATCCCATACTAGGCTTCTGCTCCTTGCGTTGTGGGTTATTATTTAAAATATTGTCCATGGCCTCTCTCAGGTCACGACCATTTACAGGAATGCCGTTTCCGGGGCGGGAGTTGTCTAATTGTCCTCGGTAAACAAGTTTTAGCTCACTATCGAACAAATAGAAATCTGGAGTACAGGCAGCATCATAAGCTTTGGCTATTTCCTGAGTTTCGTCAAAAAGGTAGGGGAAGGGGTAGTTTTCTTTTCTCGCTACGTCCCACATAAACTGGGGGGCATCTTGGGGGTAACTCTCAATATCGTTACTGCTTATGGCTACAAAACCAAAACCGGTTACGTGGTAATCGTTTGCCATACGCACTAATTCTTCATTCACATGTTTTACAAAAGGACAGTGGTTGCAAATAAACATCACAACGGTTCCTTTTTCACCTCGAATATCCTTTAACCCAACTGGTTTGTTGGTGCTGGCGTCTATTAAAATAAAGTCTGGTGCTTTAGTGCCTAAAGGCAGCATGGTAGAAGGAGTTAAGGCCATAGTAAATGTTTCTTAGTTAGTAAGGAATGTGTTCACTGTGTTACACTACAAAGATACGATTATGAATTTTCTATATAAGAAAGCTTTTTGACTAAGAATATATTAAACATTTTATAAAAATTTGAATGTCTGTTATTACCTCTGTATCTTTAATGAAAACTAACAATTATGGACAAAGGATATAGTTCGCTTTCTGTAGCGATAGAACAATTACAAGAAGAAGGATATACCGAAGATTTTAACTTGGTAGAAGAAGGAATAGAGTCGAAAGGACTTAAAAAACAATGGAAAGCTGGAGAGTGTGACGTAGTTAGATACTTTCGATTTGAAGGAATGACAGACCCTGGAGACAGCTCTATCTTATATGCTATTGAAACTAGCGATGGAAGAAAGGGATTGTTAGTAGATAATTACAGCGCTGCCGGAACGTATATTTCTGAAGAGATGCGCGAAAAATTGAAAATCACTCATAATGAATAATTTATCTTGGACAGATTTTGAAAAGGTAGATATGCGGGTGGGCACTATTATAGAAGTGTCGGCTTTTCCGGAAGCACGAAACCCCTCTTATAAATTGAAAATTGACTTCGGAAATGAGCTTGGGGTTTTAAAATCTTCGGCTCAAATTACGAGTTTGTATACTGCCGAAGCCTTGGTAGGAAAGCAAATAGTAGCAGTAGTAAACTTTCCGAAGAAACAAATAGGGCCTTTTATGAGCGAGTGTTTGGTATTGGGAGCCGTTAACAACAAAGAGGTAACTTTATTACAACCTGGATTGAAGGTGGAAAACGGACTTAGAATTTCATAATATTTTCTGTTTATTTTTTACTCTTAAAACTCAGGTCTTAGTGATCTGAGATAAAAATTCTATGCTACATTTGCCATTTATCAAAGATTTAGACATTTAATCGAAACCGTATTTTAGCATTCTTATTAACTCTATTGTTATCTATACATTGTAGTCCATTAAATTTTATCTAATGGAAGAAGCTAATTTTATTATTTCAATAATAATAATGGTAGGAATGGGAGGGATGATTGCTGTTTCGATACATGTAAAGTACAAAATTGAAAAGGCGAGAATGACAGGAAAAGATATCTCTCAAAAAACATATCTACATAAAATAATTACAAAATTATTTATAAGGGAACATCCTCGTAATTAGTTCGCCTTTACAAAGACATTGTTTCTTTGTCAATACAGGGTTACAAAAAAATTTCTTATAGTTTTATTTATTTTAATGTGCAGATTAGAACCATATTAAAAATGTTAAAATTTGTTAAATTACTACTTTGTAATGCATAGTACTGTAACAAAAACTTTAGTTGTACGTCTATTTAGTATAACCTTTAAAACTATTATTATGAGAACCTTAGACAGCAATGCATTATCAGCAAGAGTAAAAACATCAAAAGCGTATGCTTGGAACAGTAAAAGACGCTACAGATAAGTTGAAGCGAATCGCCCATCCATCAAAAAACGAAATGTTATGAAAAATGTATCAAATCCTTTACGCGTTGGAGGGTTGCAAATGAACAAACGCCGCATGTGTTATTTTGTTGAAGAAACATTTCAGCAAGCCCTTGGCGACCCATTATTACGAAAGTTAGATCGCAAGTTGCGATAAGTACACATCAATCAAAAATTGAAAGCTGAATTTCCCTCATCAAGAAATTCAGCTTTTTTATTGTATATTTTTAAACTTTTAGTCTTTTTGTTGCTTAACGTTAAAGCTAGGTGCCTTATAATCTTTTGGCAAATAATTTTCTGGAATCGTACTCGTATTGCCGTCACGTGCAGCACGGTAGTGAGGGGATAAAATTTCAATGCCTTGCTCATTACATACATCTTGAATATTTTGGTGCAGGTTACTGTAAATGGCAGCTTGCTTATTGGCTTCTTGCACGTATGCATTTATCTGGTAGGCTACATAAAAATCTTCCAGACTTGTTTGTAGTACAAAAGGTTCGGGAGTTTCCATTACTAACGCTGTCCTTGTGGCTGCCTCGATAAGAGCGGCATGCATTTTTTTCCACGGAATATCATACCCAATGGTTACTGTGGTATGAATAATAAGCCCTTTCTCTGGTGCGTCACTACTATAATTTATAGTATGACTGCTCATTACGGTACTGTTTGGGATGGATATAATTTCGTTTTTAGGCGTACGTACACGGGTTACAAGCGATGATTTTTCGATAACGTCCCCAAACACATCACCAATTTTTACACGATCCCCAATTTTGAACAATCGCATATACGTTAGCACTAGCCCAGCAATAATATTTGAAAGCGATCCAGCCGAACCAAAGGTGAACAAAAACCCTAAAAATACCGAAATTCCTTGAAAAACGGGAGAATCACTTCCTGGAATGTAGCCCCAAATTGACACAATCATAAAAGCAATTACAAGCACTCTTACAATTTGGTACGTAGGTCTTGCCCAGTCTGGATAAAAACCGTTTATTTTTAAATTCCCACGCATAATCTCCATGCTTAAAAAGCGAATCCCTTTTAACACGTATCTAAACACTAAAACAATAACAATTATGGCTATAAGATTAGGAAGGTAATTCCAAATACTCGATAAAATAGATTTTACAGGGTTTAGTACATAACCAAAAAGGGTGTCGGCAAAATTCCGAGTCCAGGGAAAAATCCCAAATAAAATTGGAAGCGCAATATAAATAGCCAGCAGGATTATAAACCATTTTAGCACTTTGTTTACGAGCAACAAGGCTGTTACTTGTCTTTTTGCATCAAAAAGGGTGTAATCTTTTAGTTTTACACCTTTAATCCTTTTGTTTTCCTGGTTTTCAATTTTTTTGGCGGTCCATTTAAAAAATTTAATACTATACTTAATGAAGAGCCAAATAGCAATCAAGACCAAGATTGCCAAACCTATCTCTTTCGCGATTGTCCATATATTAATTTCATCTCTATATGTAGATACAGACATGGCAATTTTATCTCGGTATGTTGTAGCAAGGTTGTTTGTAGTGGTATTTCCCCAAATTGCATCGCTTTGAGAAATACTCATTATAATGTTTTCTCCGTAAGTTATATCTGAAGAATTTTCAACAGTGTTTACTACCAACGAGTCTGAAGTATATCTGAAGTCTTTAGATAATTCTTTTACTCTTTTGGTAATAGCTTCTGCACGTTCTTTAGCTGAAAAGCTCCCTAGTTTTGTGTATACATTAAACAAGGTATCATCGAAAAAGCCTAAAACAGGGTATCCTTTTGTTGAATTTCTAAGGGCTTCAATTTCCTTCTTTTTTTGTGTTAGTCTATCTGTTTCCTGAGCATTTAGTGCATTAATTTGTGCTTGTAACCTGTTTTGTTGATCTGGATCCGAATTTTTAAGATCTTTAATTTGGGCTTCTAATTCAGCTTTTTTTATGGAATCGATTAACCGTTGTCTTTCAAGATTTGCCAGCTTTTTCTGAAAACTTTTTTGTACAATTTCAGAAGAGTCTATTGCAGGTTTCGCAATGCTGTTGGTTGCCGTACTATCGGTTTGGGCAATACTTATTGTTACTGTAAATAGCACAGTAAATATCAATAGTATATGAGCCTTTCTTTTCATTTTGTTTATTTTAAAAAATGGAAGCGAATGTACTGCTAATAAAGATACGTACTTCAGAAGAGATACTAAATAAAACATAAAAAAATACTTCAGTAATACCTATACTTCGGTATCCATCATATCTGTAACTACGTGGTACCTGGGATCGTCAATTGCATCCTGAATAATTGTATCAAACTCTGGGTTCCACTTAATCAACATTTCTTTGCAGTCCGGACTTAAATGTGTTAGGATTATCTTTTTCCCTGCGTCCATATATTTATTTGCAATATTTCTGAGTGCTTCCACTCCGGAATGGTCAGAAACTTTGGATTCAATAAAATCAATTTCAATTGCCTCAGGATCTCCTGAAACATCAAATTTACTATTAAATGCTGTGGTAGAGCCAAAAAACAAGGGTCCCCATATTTCATAGACCTTGGTGCCATCTTCTTTTATACGTTTACGAGCTCTAATTCTGGTAGCACTTTTCCAAGCAAATGAAAGGGCACTCATAATTACACCTGCAATTACTGCAATTGCTAAATCTTGCCATACCGTAATGGCAGAAACCGCAATGAGTACAATAGCATCGGTTACTGGTATTTTATGTAAAATTCTAAAACTACTCCAAGCAAATGTCCCAATTACTACCATAAACATAACACCAACTAAAGCGGCTATGGGTATTTGTTCAATTAATGGGGCGCCAAACAGTACAAAACAGAGTAACGCAACTGCTGCAATAGCTCCAGAAAGTCTTCCACGACCTCCCGAGTTAATATTAATAATGCTCTGTCCAATCATAGCGCAACCGCCCATACCGCCAAAGAGTCCGTTAAGGATGTTAGCGCCTCCTTGCGCTACACATTCTCGGTTTCCACTTCCTCGGGTTTCGGTCATTTCGTCGATGAGGTTTAACGTCATTAAACTTTCAATTAAACCAACGGCAGCTAAAATTACAGCTGTGGAAAGTATTAATCCCCAATTATCGCCTATCGTATAAAACAAGGTAAATATTTGATCTTGAAATGTTGGTAAACCGCCTTGTAGTCCTTCGCCACCACCATCTTTTATAAAAGAGCCTACAGTGCTTACATCAATTTTTCCGAAGATAACAATGGCTGCAACTATTACAATAGCAGTTAAAGCAGCAGGTATTTTTTTGGTAAGCTTAGGTAATCCGAACATGATTGCCATAGTTAATACTACCAAGCCAAGCATTAACCAAAGGTTAGTTCCTTGTAGCCAGGTCATTTCGCCACCTACATTTTCCTTAAAAAGTCCTAGCTGAGATAAAAATATTACTATAGCCAATCCATTAACAAAGCCCATCATTACTGGATGGGGGATAAGTCTCACAAACTTTCCTAGTCTAAGCACACCCGCCAAAATTTGAATCCCTCCAACAAAAAGCAAGGTGATAAATAGCCATTGCAGACCAAGATTTTCAATAGGCGTAGCCATGGCTTCCCCTATTTCGTTTCCTTTAGCGATTAAGTGTACCATTACAACCGCCATAGCTCCCGTGGCTCCAGAGATCATTCCCGGACGACCTCCAAAAAGTGCGGTAATAATCCCCATCATAAATGCGCCGTATAATCCTACCAAGGGATCAATACCTGCTACAAATGCAAAGGCTACAGCTTCAGGCACCAGTGCTAAAGCTACGGTTAGTCCCGAAAGGATATCGTTTTTTGGGTTCTGGGTAAAATTCTTTATAGTTTTCTGCCACATAGTTTTACGCTTAAAAAAGGCGCAAATATACTTTTAAATAGTGTAGTATCGTGGTACTTGGCCATAAAAAAAGCCCCGGAACCGGGGCTTCTATATTTTGTAATTCTTATTGCTGCGCAGGGCCTACAAGCTCTACTTCAAAAATAAGATCTGAATTGGCAGGAATTCTTGGCGGATTTCCACGCTCTCCGTACGCTAAGTGTGACGGAATGTAAAAGACTGCTTTTTCGCCATTAGTCATGGTTAATAATCCTTCTCTAAAACCAGGGATAAGCCTTGCTTCGGTACTGTATACGGGTACCATAGGTTTGTATGGGTTTCTAGCATCGTAGGCATTGTATTTTTCGGCTACGTCTTCATATGTTGTGAAAAATAGCTGTCCGTTAGAAAAATATCCTGCACAGTGTACCAATACTTTTTCACCAGTTTCTGGCTTCGTTCCATTTCCTTCCTGAATAACTAATTTTTCAAGTCCAGATTCAAATTTGGTTGCTTCAGCTCTTTTTGTAGCGTATTCCACCGCAGTTTCGGTAGCTATCTTTTCAAGTGCTTCGGCTTTTGCAAGTGCTTCTGCTTCTAGAGCTTCAAGCTCTTTAGAGAAACTTGCAATTTTTTGGTTTCCTTTATTTATGATGTTTACTTCCTGAATAACTACATCGTCCACTGGCTTATCACCTGGCTTTATAGTAGGTACAAGCCCGATAGAATCTACTACTTCTTGACCCATTACAATCTCACCAAAAACAGTATGTCTAGTGTCTAACCAAGGTGTTGCCTTCAGCGTAACAAAAAACTGACTTCCATTGGCATCTGCTCCTGGATTAGCCATAGATAAAACTCCTTTTCCTTTATGCGTTAATGAATCTACAATTTCATCTGGAAAAATATACCCCGGACCGCCTGTTCCATTTCCCAACGGGTCTCCCCCTTGAATCATAAAATCTTTCATCACACGGTGAAATGTAAGTCCGTTGTAATATTTTTTACCTTTGTATGCAGAGTCTACCATTTTACTTTTGCCCTCTGCTAATTCTACAAAACTAGCAACTGTAAGTGGTGTGGCTTCGTTGTATAATTTGGCAACAAAGGTGCCTTTACTAGTAATAAATTCGGCATATAAGCCATCTCCTAAATCAGGGTATTTGTCTTCACAAGCCGCCATGGCCAAGGTCATGATTACAAGTGCTAAAAGCGATAATTTTTTCATTGTATTGTATTATTAATTTTAAAAGTTTGTGATTAGTTTTCTTCTGAATTTTTAATTGAACGAAGTGTAACCGTACTTTGTACTGGCACATTTGCTCCTAGTTTTTCATGTATTCCGTAATAGCCAAAAGCTTTGTAGGAAGGAAATAAAAAGGTAACTGTTTCACCTTCTTTCATTACTTTAATACCTTCTCTAATGCCCGAGATAAGATCTTGATTGCTTTGGTCTACCTGGTATTGTTGCAGCCCATTTTCAGTTTCTGAAACGATGGTTGTTCCTTCCAAACTCTTTACATCGTAGGTGAATGTTACTATATCTCCAAATTTTGGTGTTATGGTACGTATGGTATCTTTTACATTGTAAAAATACCAAAATCCGTTAGGGTTGGATTCAAATTTTGTGTCGTTATTTTCAGCAATTATTTTGGTGATAACGGCTTCTTCTTCTTTGTATAATTTTTTATTACGCTCTGCGCTTTCCTTTATAAAACTGCCAGAACTGCGCTGCAAAGGCCTTCTGGCTTCGGGACTTTTACAGGCTACGACAACAAGAAGAAATAGTAGTAAGTATGAAAAATTACGTAGTGGCATTCAGGGCATTTTTATAGTTGGACAAGATACTAATAAATTCAGTAATGGTATCATCAAGATTTTTATCACTTTTTCCGCCTGCAGCGTTTGTATGTCCACCACCGCTATAATGCGCTCTTGCAAATTCGTTTACAGAAAATGTACCTTTACTTCGGAAAGAGATCTTCACGATGTTATCTTGTTTGTTTTCAATAAAAATAACCGCAAATTTTATTCCTAAAACCGAAAGTGAATAATTTACAAACCCTTCGGTATCTCCTTTTTTGAAATTGTGGTCGTCCAATTCCTTTTGTGTAAGTGTAATATAAGCAGTGTTGTATGCTGAAAGGATGGTCATGTTTTTTAAAGCAACCCCTAATAACTTGAGTCGGTCGGGTGTATTGGTGTCGTATATATTATTGTGGATTTCGGTTCCATTTGCACCAGCCTCCAGTAACTGTGCAATAGTACGATGCGTAGTGGGCGAAGTAGAAGAAAACCTGAAACTTCCCGTATCTGTCATAATCCCGGTATATAAATTTGTGGCAATTTCAGCAGAAAGGGTATCCAATCTTCCCAGGGCATCTATAAAATGGTACACCATTTCGGAAGTAGAACTCATAGAAACATCGCTATAGGTTGCCACAGCATACGTCTCTGGCGCCTGATGATGATCTATCATTATAAATTTGGCCTCACACGTTTCCAAAACTTCTTGCAAATCTCCCACACGATTTAGCGCATTAAAATCTAAAGTAAAGACAAGATCGGCTGCGTCAAAGAATTGCTGCCCTGTTGCGCGATCTTTATCGTAAATACAAATGGTCTCGTTACCTGGCATCCACTTAAGGAATGTAGGGTAATCATTTGGCATGACAACCTGGGCATCGTGTCCCAAAGCTTTCAGAAAATAATACAAACCCATACAAGATCCAATGGCATCACCATCTGGATTTTTATGTCCAACAATTACCACTTTTTTTGGAGTGGCTAATAAAGCTTCAACTTGCTGCGTAGTTTTTGTATTCATAGGATTGCGAAGATACAATTTATTAACATTTATGTCCCAGCTGCATGGTATATTTGAAAGACCAAACCTTCCTAAAAATGAATTTTTATACGTATCCTATTCTTCTATTTGTTTTGCTGTTTGCAAGTTGCACCCAGAATATAAAAGATCCAGCAGCAACAAGCGATGTTGTTAATACCACGGGCGAGACATCAGATCAATTTACGATCGTTTTTGCTAGTTGTAATGATCAGGATCGTCCGCAACCGTTATGGAAACCTATTTTACAGCAAAAACCTGATGCTTTTATATGGGGTGGCGATAATATATATGCCGATACAGATTCGATTCAGAAGATGATAGCCGATTATAAAAAAGTTACGGATAACCCCAATTATGCAAACTTGGCTGCAACTACAAAGATATATGGAACCTGGGATGATCACGATTATGGTAAAAATGATGCAGGTGCAGCATGGTTTCTGAAAGAGGAAGCAAAAACAGCACTTCTGGATTTTTTAAACGTGCCTTTAGGTGCCGAAGTTAGAAAGAGAGCAGGGGTGTACCAAAGTAACTTACTACAAACCCAAAAAGGGAGTGTGAAAATGATTTTACTGGATACCAGATCTTTTAGAACTCCTTTAAAGGAAAGTCCTAAGGAAGATTGGCGGTACGAAGCCTGGACCGAAGCAGATGGCGGAACCATCCTTGGAGAAACCCAATGGAACTGGTTTAAAGAAGAATTGAAAGATACCAGAGCCGATTTTACCATAATTATAACCAGTATTCAATTTTTAAGTGACAACCACGGGTGGGAAAAATGGGGAAACCATCCTGCAGAAGTAAAGAAGATGTATGCTACATTACGCAATGCAAAGGCAAAAAATATACTTTTACTAAGTGGCGATAGGCACCTGGCCGAAATAGCTGTAAATTATAATTCAGGATTGGACTATCCTTTGGTAGATTTTACAGCAAGTGGACTTACACATACATGGATAGACTCGGCTACTGAAGCGAATGCTTACCGAGTAAGCAATGTGATAAAACACTTAAACTTTGGTGTATTACGCTTTGATTTTGAAAATAAAAGAGTCACATTTCAAATTAGAGGAAAAGATAATTTTTTATTCGAAGAGTTTACACAGCAATATTAAACAATCGTTAACCACTTGTTGTTGAAGATTAAATACCTATTTTTGCACCAAATTTTAAAAAAAATTATGAGAACAGATAGAACATTTACAATGTTAAAGCCTGATAGTGTTGAAAAAGGACACATTGGTGCTATTTTAGAGAAAATTACAGCAAACGGTTTCCGTATTGTAGCGATGAAGTTAACACACATGACTACTGCAGATGCTCAGGAATTTTACGCAGTTCACAACGAACGTCCGTTTTTTGGTGAGTTAGTAACATATATGACACGTGGTCCTATCGTTGCTGCTATTTTAGAGAAAAACAATGCAGTAGAAGATTTCCGTACACTTATTGGAGCAACCAACCCAGCCGATGCTGCCGAAGGTACCATCCGTAAATTATATGCTGCCTCAATTGGAGAAAATGCAGTACACGGAAGTGACAGTGATGAGAATGCAGCTATTGAAGGCGCTTTCCATTTTTCTGGACGCGAGATGTTCTAGGAACATTCTTTAGAAATTATATTAGTTGCCCTTCTACATTAATTTGTTGGAGGGTTTTTTATGTAGTGAAAAGTGAAAAGTAAACAGTGAACAGTGAAAAGTGAACAATGATTAAAATTAATTCACGAATTAACCTTGTGTAAACTTACTTTAGCACCAATTTCTTTACCAATTCTTTTCCAACTTCTTCATTAAGCAGTTTAATTATTTTTTCCTTCCCGTAGCTTAATTCTTCTCGGAGTACAGAGGAGCTTAGACTCACAAATAGTGTTTCCCTTTCGAGTGATAGCGCTGTAGTGTATTTTGAAATCGCATCGCCCAGTACATTGTGCCAGGCTTCTTTTATAGAAACTTTATCCAACCCTTTTTCTAAGCGATTGGAGGCGATAAAGTCTTTTAAAACGTCACTTATGGTGCTTTCTTCTGCTTTTCTTTTGGCCATTTTTAAAATTGATGTGTTGAAGTAACTATATTGAAAAGTTTGGTGTAATGGGTTTTTACTTAAAAATCAAACTTCGTGAACTTTTTATAGAAATAAGTCTTTCCATCGCGGTTTAACACGACAAGGCTACTATCTTTTGCTTTTATGATGGTTTCTTTCCAAGAATCGAATGGTGTTTTGTAATACAAACGAAGGCTGTCGTCTTCAACTTTTAATTCGAAAGTCTCGGCATTGTCGCTTGTTACAAAGGTACCATCTAGTCTGGGTTGTAGCTTTTTTCGTATTCCAGAGGTTTTTTGCACTTCAATAAAATCTACCGTAGTACTTATACTGAAATCTTTTTCAGTACCGTCTTCCAGCACTGCTTTTTCAATACTCCAATAGCCATCTAAATACTCAATTTGTTCATTTGGATCTTGCTTTGCACAGGAACTAGCAATTAGTACTGTTAGTAGTAGTATATATTTCTTCATTTTTCTATTTTTAACTCACAACTCACAACTCACAACTCACAACTCACAACGCAAACATCTTATACGTTTGGCTCACTTTTTTTACAATTTCTTCAGTTCTTTGGGCGTGGGTATCGCTAATAAACAGTTGTCCAAAATGGTCGTTGTCTACAAGCGAAATGAGTTGGGCTACACGTTCTTCATCCAATTTGTCAAAAATATCGTCCAACAACAGGATAGGAGTAACGCCGCCTTGTTCTTTTATAAAATCGAATTGCGCCAATTTTAAAGCAATAAGATATGATTTTTGCTGCCCTTGCGAGCCAAATTTCTTTACGGGATGGTTGTCTAAATTAAATTTCAAATCGTCTTTATGTATGCCAAAATTGGTATACTGCATTAATTTGTCTTTACTTCGGTTTTCTTGTAAGAGTTGAAGTAAAGGAGCTTCTTTTAGCTGACTTTTATATCTTAATCCAACAGTTTCGGTGCCATTGCTAATAGCTTGATAGCGTTCTAAAAAGATAGGGGCAAACGTTTCAATAAATGCAGCTCTTTTTTCAAAAATTGGCATGGCCAGCTCGTGTAATTGCTGATCGTATATCTCTAATTGTTGGGCGTTAAATGTATTGTTGGCGGCAAAATATTTCAACAAAGCATTACGTTGTGCCAACACTTTGTTATAATTAATGAGATTGTGTAAGTAGTTGGAGTCGCCTTGCGAAATAACACCGTCCATAAATTTTCTGCGGGTATCGCTCCCCTCAGTAATTAAGTCACGGTCTGCTGGAGAGATTATTACCAAGGGAAGAAATCCTATGTGTTCACTGAACTTGTCATAGGTTTTTCCGTTTCGTTTAATGTGTTTTTTCTGTCCGTTCTTAGCACTTATAATGATTTTCTCCTGGCGTTCATTTTTAGTATAATTCCCTTCAATTACAAAAAAATCTGCGCCGTGTTTCATATTTTGGCTCGTAATAGGGTTGAAGTAACTTTTTCCGAAGGAAAGATGATAAATTGCATCCAGTACATTGGTCTTTCCAATGCCGTTTTTACCCACAAAACAATTTATTTTTGGGTCGAATTGAAAACTATGAGCTTCAAAATTTTTATAGTTGATTAATGAAACTGAAGTTAAAAACATATAAATAAGGGGGTTGCGCTTTTTTGTTGTGTAATTTGCTCTACGGTATTTGAGTCTGCAAATTATTGAAAAATAAGAACTTTTTTCTCTTTTAAATTGTAATAAAAATTTTATTTTTGCCCGTCAGTAAACCAAAATTATGGCTACATATAAAAAGAGAGGTTATAAACAACCTAAACCGAAGAACGAAGCAGAGCAAGACGAAGTATACGAAGGCGACAGTACAACAGCTGAAGTTTTTAATACATTAGATGAAGGTGCTAATAAAACCGAAGCTTGGGTAGAGAAAAACCAAAAAGGAATTTTAATAGTGGTGGGTATTGTTGCCGTAGCTGTTTTAGGATATCTTGGTTTTCAACAATGGGTTCAAGGACCTAAAGAAGCCGAAGCCATGAACGAAATGTTCCAAGCACAGCAATTCTTTGAGCAAGCGCTAGGGAACGAAACGGTAAGTGATTCTTTGTACGATCTTTCATTGAATGGTGGTAGAGGAAAATATGGTTTCTTAGAAATTATAGACAATTACGGTAGCACAAAAGCTGGTAACCTTGCCGAATACTATGCAGGTATGGCGTACTTAAGCACTGGGAAATACCAAGAAGCTATCAATCATTTAGATAACTTTAGCAGTGAAGACGAAATGCTAGCGCCATTGGCAAAAGGTGCTATTGGTGATGCATTTGCACAACTAGATCAAAAAGAAGAAGCATTAAAGTATTACGAAGAAGCTGCAAACTTGCGTGCTAATGATGTTACAACACCACGTTTTTTACTAAAAGCAGGTATTATCGCTTTAAATATTGGTAAAGCAGATGTTGCATTGAAACATTTTGAAACACTAGAAAAGCAGTATCCAAAATCTACCGAAGCTAAAACAGCAGCTCCTTACAAAGGAAAAGTAGAAGCAATGCAGTAAAAAATTATTCCGCTTATTGCGGAACATTGAAAAGTTACTCACCGCAGTTTATATTGAGCGGAGTCGAAATATAGGCAATAAATATGGCTACTCAAAATAATAACTTATCGGTATACGATAAAACCACCATCCCAAACGCGAAAGATTTTCGGTTTGGGATTGTTGTTTCTGAATGGAACGAAAAAATTACCCAAGGTATGTTCCAGGGGGCTTTCGATGCTATTTTGGATTGTGGTGGACAAAAAGAAAACATTGTACGATGGAACGTTCCTGGCAGTTTTGAACTAATTTACGGTTGTAAAAAAATGACCGAAAGTTTCGATATGCTAGATGCTGTTATTGCCATTGGTAGTGTAATACAAGGTGAAACTAAGCATTTTGACTATGTGTGCGAAGGAGTTGCACAGGGCATTAAAGATTTGAATGTTCAGGGAGATATCCCAGTAATTTTCTGTGTGCTTACCGATAATACCCTACAACAATCTATAGACCGAAGTGGTGGAAAACACGGAAACAAAGGGACGGAAGCTGCTATAGCTGCCATTAAAATGGCGCAACTACGTAAAGACGCTACTTTTTACAAGTAATTTGCTTCTGCTGTTTTTTGTGTTACTCACTCCTCCCTTTTCCTTCAAAAATCTTTGAAATTGAATTTTTAATTCTCGATTCACGAGTTTTAGATTGTTTGGCTTGCGAAAAATAGAGTAAATATCCTCTTTGTCGTCCTGGTGTTAACGCCTTAAATGCTGCTTCTAAATTTGAATTACCTTCTAATGCCTTTTTAAATTCGTCTGGCATATTAAATTCGGAGGTTTTTTTCATTTTCACTTCCAAACCAGCTTTTTCTATTTCGATTGCTTCATAAATATAGGCTTTAAGCGTGGATTTTAAATCGATTACTTCTTGTAGGTTGGTAAAGCGAATTTGTCGGGCTGCCTGTACATTCTCGGTTTGTTGAATTAGAATATCATTGGTGTCTTTCAGCAAAGCTCCTTTATGAAAAAGCAACGCACAATAATTTTTGAATCCGTGAATTAAAACAATATTAGTACGCTGGAACGTATAACAAGGGTGCATCCACTTGAAGTCTTCGGTGAGACCGCAGTCTAAACAGATTTCTCTTAACAGCTTTGTTTCTTCTTTCCATCGTTGTATTTTATTTAGGTATTTTTCAACTTTTTCCATGGGCAAGCTTTTTTAGTTAGTGTCTTAATTGATTTCAAAATTAGCTAAACTTTTTTCGGGAGCAATTAAGTTGTTTTTTGCACGATGGAGTTTATTTATAGTATTGCCGCGTATTAATTTGAAAGAGCTTAGAGTTTCAGTAAAAAAATTCAATTTTGATTGCCTTTCAGTTTGCAACAAAGTAGGTCTATGTAGTATCTTTCCATAGTTAATATTGTATCTCATGAAAGTTTTAATAATTGAAGATGAAAAGCCCGCAGCACGTAGATTAAATCGTATGCTGGAACGTCTTGATGTGGCTGTAGACCAAATGCTTCATAGCGTTAATGAGGCAATACAGTGGTTTAAAAACAATGAACACCCCGATCTTATTTTTTTAGATATTCAGTTAAGCGATGGGCTTTCTTTTGAGATTTTTGATGAGATAGAAATACAAAGTGCTATCATTTTTACCACAGCGTACGACGAATATGCCCTCCAAGCTTTTAAGCTGAACAGCATAGATTATATTCTAAAACCAATAGATGAAGATGAATTGACTACGGCAGTTAAAAAGTATACCCTGCGACAACCCAAGGCGCAAAATGTGCAAATGAACTTTGATGATATTAAAAAATTACTTGCAAACCCAGTGGAGCGTGAGTATAAAAAACGTTTTACCACTAAGATAGGACAGCATATAAAAATGATTTCGGTGGATGAGATAGAGTGCTTTTACTCCGAAAATAAAGGAACGTATGCGCACACGGTATCGGGTAGGGATTACTTGCTGGATACTACGCTAGAGCAACTTGAAAACGAACTGGAACCTGAGACGTTTTTCAGGATTAGCCGAAAGTATTACGTAAACATTAATGCCATTAAAGATATTATAAGCTACACCAACAGTAGGTTACAATTAAAACTAAACAGTTACAAAGAACAAGAAGTAATTGTTGCAAGAGAACGGGTTCGCGACTTTAAATTGTGGTTGGAGTAACCCTTTAAAACGGGTTGTATCTCGTTAATACTAGCGCTACTGTTTCATCTTCAAGCATAGTTCTTACCAAAGAGTAATCCCTAATTTTAGAATGCCGTATGCACCAAAGGTATTTTGTTTTGGTCGGGAAATATTCTTTTAAAATTTCATAATCAACATGTTCTGTGGAAATCCCTACCTCGGGTTGGGTTTCTAATAGTGTCTTAATATGTTCTATTTCTGAACTCAAATCTGTTGGGTTCAGTTTGTGAAGATTTTGTTTTAAATAATAACTTGTTTTATAGCCTGCTTTAGCAAAGAGTTCTAATTTTTCAGGGAATCTCGTTTCAACAAGCACTTTATCTTTTGGATAGTTCTTTTGGTCCAGAATGTTGTTCAGTTTTTGTAAAATTAGTGTAGCATTCTGTTCATCCAGATTTTTAATATCCAACCAGATAAAAGGCTTTGTGTTTAAAAAATAGATATACTTTTCGAGAGTAAGCCCAGTGGATGGATTTGGCGGATGGTGAACATCTAGGATATTGGTTTCAGGAATGTACACGAGATCTAACTCTATAGCATCGAAATAGGCGAGGCTACGTTCTAATTTGTCTAAGGTATTCACGCGGTGCACACCAACTTTATCATAATATCCTGAAAATTCAATTTTTCTGGGACTGTGTTTGTATAGCCACACCAAAAGAATTCCCAGCAGGATACTACCCAAGCCCCAAAATATCCTACTTTTTGTCATAGTCTATAGTGTCTTTTATAATTCTTTTTCGAGGTATAAAGGTACTGTCCAGGATATTTTTTGAAGCGTCAAATCCTTCAAATTTTATATGGCTTAAAGAGGCGAAAGTGTGTGGAAAATCTATAAGACTGTATTTTCTGTTTGTTATAGTTTCGGCTAGTGTATTATTTTCACGTTTATATTTTTCAGAAAACCAAAAGAGTAGGGGTACTTCAAACATAGGGCGGGTTCCGTGGTATTCGTTATGGCCTACAAAATCCATAGTGTCATACACTTCGTCTCCGTGGTCCGAAAAATAAGCCATATAACTAAACCCATTTTGCATTCGAAGTTGTTCAATAATTTCTCTTAGTATATGGTCATTGTAGAGCGTTGCATTATCATAACTATTTGTTTGTGCGATGGCTTTTTCATGCTGAAATTTTAGGCCTTTATAGGCAGATTTAAATGTAAAAAAAGATTCGGGATATCTTTTTTCGTAGCGTAAGTGTGTGCCAATAAGGTGCATAAAAATGATCTTTTTAGATACGGTATTATCTTTTAAAATTTCATTTAAAGCAGGAAGTAAGGCTTCGTCATAAATTGAATAATTATAGTCATCTGTTGCCATAAAACGTTTATGTGTGGCGGCACTTCCAATAATGGTTGGGATACTCTCATACAGCCCCACAGGTTTCTGGTTTGATAGCCAGTAGGTAGTAAACCCAGCCATATTTGCTAATTGTATAATAGAACCGTTGGGAATAGGTGCTTTGTTCTCATTGCTAGCGAGTGTTAGTATTTTATCAAGGGCAGTAATGGTGTGTACGTGAGGAGTAATTACACTATCCATGACTAGAAGTTCATCTTTTATTTGGGTCAACCGTGGGTTGGTTTCACGACCATACCCATAGAGTTGCATGTGCCATCTTGAAGTAGACTCTCCAATAACCACGATGTATATTTGTGGGATGTCTTCACTTTCAATAGTTGTAAAAGCGGTGCTAGTTGGAATAGCGAGAGCATCTTTAAGTTGTTCTTTTGCAACAAGATAATCGTCCCAGGTAACAACAGTAGCGTAGGGTATGTTTTGGGTTTTAAAGTTTTTATGAATACTAAATACACATACCAAAGCACCAAGTAACAGCAAGCCTTTATATACAATTGATATTTTTAAAGGTTTGGGCCGAAATGCTCTCTTGCTGAAGAATCCTTTCAGCATACCTAATAAAGGAAGCGCTACAATGGCAAGTAATAAATACGTTATACCGCTAAAATAATTTGAAAGGTAATCTGAAGCTTCGTCACTATTGGTTTCAAAAATAACATACAGGGCAGAACTACTTATAGAAACACCGTATTGATGGTAAAAACTAAGTTTGATAAATGCAAAAAAAGCAAGGAATACATACCCTAAAAACGTTGTAAGTGCAACTACCCTCCAGCTTTTAAGGTATGTGCATACTAAAAAAATAGCTGTGCTCATAAGCCCAAAGGCCGCTATTTCTTGTACATAATTATTAGGTGGAATTATAAAGTATCCAGCAACTACTACTAATAGAAAAGGAAACCAGAGCCAAAGAAGACTTTTGCTATGTAGTGTATTATTTATAATGCTTTTAAAGTTGGACACCTATTTATTTTTTAGAATCTATTCTATTTTCGTCAAATGCCGAAGGTAACAATTGTGGAATAAATTTTACTAATAACGGTAGCAATAAGGTGCCACCCGGTAATAAAAAGATGGTAAGCGAAGGAACTGTTTTACAAATATCTAGTAATTGCGACTTTACTTTTTTCTTTTCGGAAGCCGATAGCGAACGGGTGGTCGATTTCCCTAAAAGGACTATTAGTTCACCACTTTCTTCCAGTTCTAGTAGTAATCTGTTTTTATTTCTTAAAATAAGTGTCTTTACGGTTTGAGTTGCCTGTTTGTAAAACTGATTTACAGGATGGGCATAGTCAAATAAGCTTAGTTTGCTGGTATTGCCTTCCGTTAATAACACTATGTTTTGTATGGCACTACTTAAACATTCCTCTGGCAGCTGTAATTGGTAAATGAGTTGGTATAAAAACTCTTGCTCACTGGCATCCATAGTATGGTCATCCCAAACAGCTAGGCAACATACATCTAGAATATATAATTTCTCATTTTGGTTTAAAGAGGCTGTTTGTAAAAAAAGCAAAGGCATATCGCTCTCTCTAGGTTCTGAAAACATAGCAGCATCTTCGAAAAGTTCTATGAGCAGGCGGTCGTATTTATTCTTCTTTTGTTTTACCTGCAATGCCAAAAAGCAACAACGCATTACTAATTTTTCGAAGTTCGAAATGTATTTTTTCGGAGGAATACTTGTATTCAAAAACTTGGTAAATGCCAAGACATCTATATACAGGAAGGCATGAGTAAGAAGGGAGGCAAAATCTCTCTTAAATAAATTGTTAGACTCCTGTATACGCACAGTCATAATACGTTCTAGCTTGGAAGCATCGCTCTTATAACGAGAAAACTGATTGAAAAAACCTTTTCGCTTCTTTTCAATTGTTTTATAAAATGAGATGATCTTTTTGTAAATTTCTTCTGGGCTTGCCTCTTTATATTCAGCTAGATATACTAATACCAAATTGTGTAGCAAATTAACTTTAGTGGTTTCTTCACGGGTAAGCTGAAGTCGGTTTTTTGGAGTAGGAAATAGTAAACCACTTGAAACTCCAAAAATAAATCCATTTTTCTGAAGCTTGTCGTAGGGAACAGCATTAGTGTTAGTTATTTCACTATTTTTGGCTTGCTTTAATAAAGTTATATATTTTGGAATCCATCCACTAGCTGAAGGGTTCATTGCTTTTGTTTAAAGATAATTTTGCATTAGTTAACATAACATTAACGACGTTGAAAAAACCGTAGCAGTAATTTCGGCGTAAGTAAGGATGAAAGTACACAATGGTAGTACACCATCCAAATATAACTTTCAAAAAACTATTAATAATAAATTAAATTTTTTAAAATGAAAAAAACGAAACTTTTTGCCGCTATTGGTGGATTGGGAGTAGCAATACTTTCAGTATTTCTTATTGCAGCAGATCACGTAGATGCTCCAGATGTAACTGGACAAACAACAGACATCGCAGATTTGTATGCTTTTGAAGGAGACAACCCAAACAACACAGTATTAATAGCAACACTTCAAGGTCCATTGACGCCAGGAGGGGTAACCAATACAGCTACGTTCGATGAAGATGTGCTTGTTGAGTTTAATATAGATAACACTGGAGATTTTGTTGAAGATTTGGTTATCCAAGCAGTTCGCCGTGGAGATTCTATGTATTTCTTTGGACCAGCAGCACCTGGACAAACAGGGCTAACTAGTGAAATTCAAACGACAGCTCCAATGAGTAGTGTGAAAATTTCAGGAACCGATGAAACTGTGACAGCTTCTAATAATAACATGTCTTTTTTCGCAGGACCTAGAAGAGATTATTTTTATTTCGACTTCGAACGATTTAATGCAGTTACATCCGGAACAGTTGCCCCAGAAGGATTTTTTCCTCCAGGAGAAGCAACAGATTTCTTTGAAGATTTAAATGTGTTAGCCATAAGTGTAGAATTACCAAACAGTATGCTAGGAACAGCACCTCCACATGTTGGGGCTGCAGTTGGATTAACAGGATTGCCTCCAGCCTACAATGTATGGGTATCTGCCAAAAGAAAACAATAATAAATAGCTAACGATAAAATTAAAATAGAGATATGAAAACTATATATAAATCAATTTTTATAGCCGTATTGGCTGTAACAACAACACTCACTTTTGTGCAGTGTGCAGACGACGACGACAATGGTAACGCCTTGAACGAAGCAACCTGTGACGATGGAATTATGAATTCGGATGAAGAAGGTATAGACTGTGGTGGTGCTTTTTGTGAGCCATGTGCAGTAGTATTAGACTTCTCTGGAACTTATGCTCAAGAAGATATTATGGGGCGACCAGGAATAAACACCGTATTTGGCGGATCGGACATGGTTAAAAATAACTTTAATACTAGCATAGTTAGCGACAGGATCTCTTTCCAGCCTATTTTTGAGGCTACTATGGAAAATTATTTCGATGTGTATGCAGTGTCCCTAGGTTTAGATCCTTTAGATGTAAATTATGAAACAAACATCTTAGGATTGGACGCACCAACGTTTACAACTGTATTAGCTCAGTTCGATGCGTTACAAGTAGCGCCAGACGGTGAAACAACTTACTTTAACCCTGCAACAGGAGCAACTTTAACAGGACGTAATCTTGCCGATGATGTTATCGATATTTCTCTAATTCTTATTTTTGGAGGAGGAGATATAAACAATCTGAATTTTAGTGATCCAAACGCCGATCCATTTTTGATATCGGATAGTGTAGATGCTGGAGATCGTGATTTCACACTCCCGTTCCCATACATGGCTACTGTAAATGAGTAAATTATAGTTAATTAATTTGAAAAGAGCAATAGTATATATTGCTCTTTTCTCATGAATTCCTTTTTTAAAATGAAATATTATCACTACCTATTTATAAGCGCAATAATCGTACTGGCTTCATGCGCAAAAACTGAAGACAAAGTAGTACAGGTTACCAGTCCAACAGATTATGAAGCTTATTTAAGCACGTCGCGTACTAAAAATTATACAAATGCAGTTGCTGAAAGAGATTTCTGGTCCAATAAAATGTCCGACGATACAACGGGAGTTGGAAGTTTAGGCCCTCTAGCTGGAGCTTATACAACACTCTTTACAACTACTGGAGGTATCCAAAATTTATACAATTCAGAAAAACTTTTAAAAAAGGCAATCATTAATTCAGCACATAACAAAGACGGCTATACACGTAGTCTTGCGCACAATTATATTTCACAACACCGCTTTAAGGAAGCAAAAGAAATTCTTGAAGAAAGCTATAATGGCATTTCTAATAAAAGAGCTACAGAGCATGTATTGTTCGATGTGTATATGGAATTAGGACAATACGACAAAGCATACCAAATGCTGGAACGCGTAAAGAATAATTCAGATTATAATTACCTTATCCGTGTTGCAAAATGGAGCGATTATAAAGGCGACTTAGCTAGTGCCATTAATTTTCTTGAAAAAGCACGTGAGATTGCAGATTCTCGAAAGAGTAAAACGCTTCAAATTTGGACGTATACTAATTTGGGCGACTATTATGGCCACGCAGGACGTATCCAAGATGCATATACAGAATACCTTAAAACATTGCGCCTAGATCCCGAAAATGCGTATGCTAAAAAAGGAATTGCTTGGATTCTGTATGCTGCCGAAAAAAACACCAAAGCAGCCAATAAAATTTTGGATAGTGTAGTAGTACACCATAAAGCTCCGGATTATCTTTTACTGAAAGCTGAAATGGCCGAATATAATAATAACGAAGCCGAAAGTGATAAATACACCAACCAGTTTTTAAGTGCTGTAGCACAAGGTAAGTATGGTGCTATGTATAATGCTTATTTAATTGAAATTTATTCAGATAAAGATCCTGCAAAAGCATTACAATTAGCACAAACAGAAGTAGAAAATCGAGCTACACCTGAAACCTATCATTTACTTGCATTAGCACAATTAAAAGCTAATAAACCTCAGGAAGCTTTAGAAACAATAAAAAGCAATGTTGAAGGTAAAACGTCGGAGCCAATGGCGTTATACCATAGTGCTTTGGTCTATAAAGCTACAGGCAATACAGAAAAAGTAAAAGCACATAAAACTCAACTTCTGGAAGCCGAATTTGAAGTAGGGCCAGTTTTGTTTAAAAAAATTCAGGATTTGTAAAACCAAGGAAGTAAAACCTTCGTATGTATTATACAATGGTTGGTTATCTGAGTTGATGATCAATAGCCGGATTAGCCGGTTTTTCAGAGTTTTTTTGTTAGTTGAGCACCCTTTTAGTCGAGGGTGCTTTTTTAATTATACTAGTATTACAATTACATTATTTTTAAATAAAAGTGTACGTTAAAACCTCCTAAGTTTTAACGTACAGGTTTATAGTTTTTCTTATATGTAGCATTTAGCTAATATATTTTTAAGGTTGAGAAACAGTTCCCAATACATATAATTGGCTAAGGGTAGGGGTTTCGCTTCCTCCTTCAGGTTCTAAGGTAATCCCAAAACCTTCAGCAATTGGAAATTTTTCAAATTTATAGAGATCTGTTTGTACGGCGCTTAATCCTTCTAAAAGTCCCATACTACTAGGTGTAAGTGGCTCCAAAATTAAAGACCATACCTGGTATACTTTCCCCTTAGGTGGTGTAGGGAGGCTTTTAGCATCTATGTAGGCAATACCTTCTTCTTTATTATAAAAAACCTTTGCAGAGGCTTCTGGAGCCACGGCATCATTTCCAGGAAGGATAACTGTGTTATAGTCATCACTTCTTAGGACGGCCAAGACGTTTTCAGTTTCTAAAAGTTCCTGTTGAGAATTTTGAAGCTGGTCTTCAAGTTCAGTATTTTCGGTAGTTGTAAATTCTACTTTTTCTTCTAATGTGTTTTTCTGGTTCATAACCCAGAAAAGACCACCTAGTAATAATATAGCTGCAGCCCAGCCAGTAACTCCAGCCCAGTTAAACGTTTTTTCATTCGTACCAGTAGTGCTATCAGCATTTGTTCCAGAGCTAATAGCGTTTAAGATATACGTCCAAACGATAGACGAAAGAGGTGGTGAAACATTTTCAGCTAATGTTATAAGTGAAGATTCAATAATTTCAACTTCTTTTTTAAGGTTTGGAAATTTATCTATGGCAATTTCAACTTCACGGATATCATCATTAGACAACGATCCACAAACGTAGAGCTCCAAAATTCCCGATGCTATAATTTCTTCTTCGTTCATATTATTGTGGGCCTATTACTAACCATCTTAAATCACGTAGGCAGTTTCGGTTTCTTGTTTTTAATGTGCCTAGTGGAATTTCTAATTCTTCAGCGGCATCTTTTTGAGTGTATCCTTTAAAAAATAACAGTTCAATAATGCTTATACACATCGGTTTCAGTTTAGCTACAAACTTCTTAATTCCAATTGCATTCGTTTTACTATTTAGATTGTCATAAGACGTCAAAATATCTACGAAATTTGTCGTAGGAAGGTTTTTTTTCGTGTTTTTGAAACTCTTAGACCTTGTTCTATCTATCGCTGTGTTACGAGCTATATTAAGTATCCAGGTAAAAAAGCGCCCTTTTTTAACATCGTATGCTTTACTATTATTCCAAATTTTTATGAAGGTATCTTGCAGTACCTCTTCCGCTACTGTTTCTTCTAAAACAATACTATATATGACGCCATGGATGGCTTCAGAATACATTGTATATAATCTTTCAAATGCTTTTTCATTATTTTCCTGCATTTGAAGGATTAATAAATCTGGTTGTTCCATGTAATTTTTAAATTTTAATGGCACTAAGGTAATAATTCCCTTTGCATTTATAACTACAGGAATGGGATTTAATTAAATTCAACTATTAGTGTTTAATGATGAAGAAATCTTAAATATTTATACTTTATTTTAAGTATATTTGGCAAATCCGTTGAAATTGATAGTTTTACCAAAATTTTACACCTACTTAATATTAATTTAAAAACCATTTTATGAAAAAAGTTTCCTTCGGGACTTTAGCATTATTTATATGTTTGTTTTCTACCCAATTACAAGCTCAAAATGCTAAAGACCAAGTAGTACAGTCCTTACGTCAGTCACTAGAAGATTACAAATTGCATGATGACAATGCGCAATGGGTAATCACAGATGAGACCACTAGTAGAATTAGTGGAGTTAGCCATGTATATTATAGACAAGTTATAAATGGTTATGAAGTATATGGCACCGAATCTGGTGTGCATACAAACGCCGATGGCTCTATTCTTTCGGAGAATAATAAATTTATAAGCGATGCTACTAGTAAAGTAGTTTCGTCTAGTCCTTCATTAACAGCTGTTCAGGCAGTTGAAGCTGCTGCAACACAGCTAGGATATACTATATCTGGAAATTTGGACATACAAAGTGTTGCTAATAACACGAGTAGAAGTACTGTATTATCTGGCGGTGGTATTTCATTAAGCGAAATTCCAGCGAAATTAGTTTACCAAGCAAATGCAGCCGGACAATTAGTGTTGTCTTGGGATCTTTCTATTCAAGAAACTGCTGGAAAGAATTGGTGGAGTGTACGTATAGATGCAAATTCTGGAACAATTGTAGACAAAAACAACTGGATGGTAAGCTGTACTATGGAACACGATCACAGTAGTCATGATAGTACAGTTCTAGACTATAATAGAAATTTGTTTGACATTCCTAATTATTGTGAAGAAACCAGTACTGAAGCATTACCTCCTAATAGTTACGAAGTAATTGCACTACCAAACGAAAGTCCATATTTTGGTAACCGAACAATTGAAACTAGTCCAGAAAATCTTATTGCATCACCATTTGGCTGGCATGATACAGATGGTATAGCTGGTGCCGAGTTTACAATAACTAGAGGAAATAATGTAAGTGCTTATGAAGATGGTGATAATCCAGGGTTTCAACCAGATGGAGGCGCCTCTCTCGACTTTACAGGAGCAGGTTTCCCTTTTAATCAGGTGTATTCTAACGGTAATCAGTACGAAGCTGCAGCAATTACCAATTTATTTTATTGGAACAATATTATTCATGATTTACTATTTCAATATGGTTTTGATGAAGAGAGTGGAAACTTTCAAGAAATGAACTATACTGGCCTTGGAGCAGGAGGTGATTCGGTAAACGCCGAAGCCCAAGACGGTTCTGGTTCATGTAATGCAAATTTTGCCACACCAGCAGACGGGCAAAACCCGCGTATGCAAATGTATGTTTGTGGTGACAAAGATGGCGATTTTGATAACTTAGTAATAGTTCACGAATATGGACATGGTGTTTCTAATAGATTAACCGGTGGTCCAGGTAATTCAGGATGTCTTAGTGGGCAAGAACAAATGGGAGAAGGCTGGAGTGATTACTTAGGAGCAATTATGACTATGCAACCTGGTGATGTGGGAGCAACCCCAAGAGCAGTTGGCACATATCTTACTGGCCAAGGACCAAACGGAAATGGTTTTAGAGATTATCCCTATAGTACAGACTTTGCGGTAAACCCACAAACGTACGATTTTATTAAAACGGCCGCAGTTCCTCATGGTGTAGGATCTGTATGGACTACAATGTTATGGGAGCTCACTTGGGCACTTATAGATGAGCACGGTTTAGGAAATGATATTTATAATTTTACCGGAGATGTAAATGTAGATGGTGGTAATGTACAAGCCCTAGCTTTGGTTATGGAAGGTATGAAATTACAACCTTGTCTTCCTGGTTTTATTGATGGTAGAGATGCAATTTTTGCTGCAGATCAAGCCATATATGGCGGAGCAAACGAATGTATTATTTGGGATGCTTTCGCGAGAAGAGGATTAGGAGTAAGTGCAGATCAGGGATCTTCTAACAGTAGAAGTGATGGAACAGAAGCATTTGATACGCCTTCGGGAACGGCAACTTTTACAGCACCTAACGATGTTTGTGAAGGAAGCCCAGAGCTTACAGGCTTAGGCGGAGGTAGTCCTAACGGTGGTGTGTATTCTGGACCAGGAGTTACAGATGATGGAAATGGAAATACATATTCTTTCAGCCCAACAGTAGCGGGTGCAGGAGTACATACTATTTCGTACGAAGTACAGGATGGAAACTGTTCTCTAGCGTCAACAGATACAGATCAAATTGAAGTTATTTCAGTAGGAGATGGCCCGGTTACCGAAGACGATGACATTGTTTGTGGTGAAGATGATGCAACCGTAGTAGCTACACCACAAAACCCAGGAAATGTAATTTATTGGTACGATGCTCCTACAGGAGGAAGTCTATTGTTTGAAGGAGAATCGTATACTTTCAGTCCAACAATGACAACTTCTGTATATGCGCAAGAACGACCAGCTCCTCCAGTATCAAAATTGGTGGTATCTGAACTTACCTTCGAAACACCTGATAGACTAGAAATTCAAAATGTAGGAGAAGCTTTCGATTATACTGGCTATACTGTAGCCGTAAGCGACGAACCATATTCAAATATAAATACAGTGAATAGTGTTACACAAACCCTAGGAAATATGGGAGCTAACTCTGTTGAAACTTGGAGCGACGAATCTTCTAATGGAGATTATTGGGGCTCTAATATTTGGTGGGGTGAATCTAGTAACGGTTGGGTTTTAATTATTGATGGTGCAGGAAATGTAGTAGATTCTATTTTCTGGAATATTTCTGAAGAAGATATCGCAGATTTTGACGTGACTATCAACGGATTTAATATTACCGCCGGAGATCTCGATCTAATTGGTGACGGGGCAACACTTACCGGAACTTGTAATAATTCTTGGAGAAGAGTTGGAGATAGCGATCTGGGAACAGATTTTCCAGATAGTTGTAGCGCGTCAGACTTTGGAACTCCAAATGCCGAAATAGGTGATGTTTCTGGTTTCTTAGGCTGTTTAACATTGCGTTCAGAAGCTATAGTTACAGTTGGTGAAGATACCATAGATCCAACCGTAATCTGCCCAGCAGACGAAAGTGTACTAGTAAACGCTGGTGAGCAATATACACTTCCAGATTATACACCTAGCGTAACGGCTGCAGATAATTGTACTTTGTCTCCAGATATAGCGCAAAGTCCTGCCGCTGGAACTCAAGTTGGAGTTGGAGTAACAGAGATTACCATAACAGTTACAGATGAAGCAGGAAACGATGTTACCTGTACTTTTAATGTAACCGTAGAAGAAGAAATAATCTTAGGAGTTGAAGCAAGCACGCTAGAAGACGGAATAGTAGTGTTCCCTAATCCAACAAGTGGAAATATTACACTTCGTAATAATACGGCATTGGTGCTAACTACAGCAGTTGTAACAGATGTGAACGGAAGAATTATAAATACATTTAATCTTTCTGAAGCAAATGCTGTTACTACATTATCTGTAGAAAATTTAGCTACAGGTCTTTATTTTGTAACCATTAGTACAGAAGAAGCAAGCGTTGTAAAGCGCATTGTTAAGAAGTAAATAACAGTTGCTTGTACTTTTAAACATAAGCCCTGACTGGTTCTAACTAGTCAGGGTTTTATTTTTGGTATCCTTTTTGAATATACTATATTATAACATACTGAAACATAAAGTAAACTCGCGCGTGTAAATGAGTCCCTAAAAAGAAACAGGATGTTACATAAAAAAGCCTCTCGATATAATTCAAGAGGCTTTTTTTATAGATGCAATACAACTTATTCAATAATTCCACCGCAACTTACCCGTGCGCCAGCATCTCCCGAAGGCTGCGAAGTGAAATCATCTTCACCTTGGTGTACAATAATTGCTTTTCCTAAAATGTCCTTATTTGGATCGTCACATCCAATGCACCACAAGTCTGTAGTAATGCTAATGGTTCCTTCACCTTTGTCATTGGCTACAAAATTACCAATATCACCTCTGTGAAAACCTTTTTCATCTCCCCATTTACCATGGTCTTCAAAAGTCGGGTTCCAGTGACCACCGGAAGATTTTCCATCTGGAGAAGTACAGTCTGCTTTCTCATGAATATGAATTGCGTGATTTCCTGGTTCCAATCCCGTAACTAAAGCTTTCATAGAAACATTTCCATTTAACTCTCTAAAACTAACCTTACCAGTTGCTTTAGTGTCGCTTTTGGGTTCTAATTCAAACGAAACAATTTTTCCTTCTTCCTTCTTCATTGTGTTTACATCTTCTTGGTTTGTTTCCGTTATCTCAGAAGGTGTATCACTGGTTTCTTTTTTTTCATCCTTGCAACTTACTAACCCTAAAACAGCTAGACTTAAGCAGGTTATAACTATATTTTTCATGTGTTGTTGGTTTAAATTAATTAATAATGAAGAATAAATGTAAGAACTAAGTTTGGGCTACCCAAAAGTTTAGTGTAATCTTAACGTCTAGAGGTTACCAATTGTTTCAAATCTGTGATACCCATAGTAAGGTTTTCGCAAATCATGAGCGCTCTATCCACCCGTGTTTGTGTGTTTTTAATACGAAGGATATAATAAATAAGACTCCGTTTTTTGCCATCGGTTAATTTATTGAAACGTTCAAAAGCTTTCACATCAGTTTCTAGAACAGCACTTAACTCTTCTGGCATTTCTACGCCATACGTAGTAGTGTCTTCTATAATTTGAAGCTGAAAGAAATCGGAAGTCGTCACACACAGTTCTTTTTGGTATCGCTTTCCGAAGCTAATTAAAATCTCATTATTTCGCTGATGTAACTTTCCATGGAATGAAATCTCATTGCCTTCAAAATAAGCATTAAAAGCTACACGGGAATGACCGTTTTCTAAAAATGGCAAGGCTTCTTCTTTAGGAATACGAACACTGTGAGTTCCCGTTATGCCTACTTCAAATTTTTGGGAGCGTAACATTTACGACATCAATTTTGTGACAATCTGTGTTTCACTGTGCAATGTTTTGTGAACAGGACATTTATCGGCTATTTGAAGCAAGCGTTGTCGTTGCTTTTCATCTAGGTTAGCTGTAATTTTAATTTCCCTTAAAAAAGTATCTATTTTTGCAGTATCCGAATCTTCACACGCTTCACAATCTACCGCATAATCTCTCGAATAACTAGTATGGACTTCCACATTCTCAACAACCCATTTTTTACGTTTTGCATACATTTGTAGGGTCATGGCAGTACATGCCGAAAGACTTCCAGCAAGTAATTCGTAAGGTGTAGGACCATAATCTTTGCCGCCTACGCGTATGGGTTCGTCTGCTTTCAAATAGTGGTTTCCTAATTTTAAAAGCGTGGTAAAATCGTCTTCATTGTCTAAACTTGCAGCTACTTGATGGGTAGTTTTAATTTGTTCTGGCAAGGGTGTCGAAATATACCTTCCCGCCCATCCAGCTATAACTTTTCCAACATATGCGGCACTTTTTTTATCGATCAATAAATGTTCTGTTCCGTCTAGGGTTACAAAACTTTTTGGATGTTTTGCTGCGTGGTATATTTCTTCTGCATTTTTTATTGAAACAGTAGCGTCTTGTGGTGAATGTAGGATAAGCAATGCTTTACCATCTAATTTTGAGGCGGCTTCTTCACAGGATTGTGCATTCAAATCGTCAAAAAATTGTTTTTTGAAGATGAAGTCACGCCCAGCTAGCGCTACTTTAGCTTTCCCTTTTTTTTCAATTTCATCGGCTTTTGCTCCAAATTGTTTTTTTACATGTACTGGATTACTTGGTGCGCCAATAGTTGCCAGGGCTTCAATAGTTTCAAGTTCTGAGGCTGCAAAAATGGCCGCTGCACCACCTAGAGAGTGTCCTACCAATAGGGAAGGGGCTTTGTATTCGCGAGCCAGAAAGTTCGCCGCACAAACTAAATCTGCAACATTACTCGAAAAATTGGTATCGGCAAATTCTCCATCACTATCGCCCAATCCTGTAAAATCGAAACGTAATACTCCAAAACCTTCACTTGCCAAAGCTTTACTCACATTGCGTACAGCACTAAAATCTTTTGTACAGGTAAAACAATGTGCAAAAATTGCAAAATTGTGAGGGTCTTGTTCCAAAGGAAGATCCAATCTTCCAGATAGCGTATCGCCTTGAGCGTTTTTAAATGTTATTTTACTCGATTTCATAGGATGTTTTTTAAAGAGATGGAATTATAGTTTTTGTCGATTGCTTCAGAGTGAACTTACTTTGCAACGATTTAATCTAATAATTTTAATGTAGCTTAAAGATACGGGATATAAATTTTATGCATAAAAAAAGTGGGCGATTGCCCACTTTTTAAAAAGTATACAATTGAGTGCTATTCGCCTAGGTGTTTTTTATAAAACTTAAATGCTTCAGCGGCAACATCTCTTCCCAACTTTAATCCAGCTACATTATCTGCCTGAATATGATACCCTCCTAAAACTCTGGATTGACCAGCCATTTCAGCAGTTTCAGTGAATGTTGGAAATTGTATGGTTACTTTTTCGCCAAGGTTATTAGGTTCGGTCATGCTACCCGGGATTAAATCCACAGACTCACCAAACTCATCACTCCCTGTAAACAACCGTAAAGCTTCGGCGCAACCACCACTAATGGTACTGTGACCAGAGGTGTAGCTAGGGAACGGAGGACATAAAAAAGTGTCTGGAGAGTAGGGTCTCCATTGGTTTCCTTTCATCTCAACCATTCCCTTATCCGGACCACCCCAAGCTTTAATTTTTTGTTCGTCATAATATTTATGAACTAAGGCAAAAGGGCGCGCAAAATCGTAAAACATTTTACTGTCCCAGGAAGCTATAAATGCATCCATTGCAACTATCTGATTTAAGAAATACATCTTTACATCTTGGTCCAGGTTGTGGTTATCGCGTCTGGAAACGTCTTGTGCAAATTTTAACCAGTGTCCTGCTTGTTGTACAGATTGTGGTCCATCTCGCATAAACTCTACTAATGCCTTTTCCTCATTAGTAAGGTTGGCTTGTAACTCAATGACTTCTTTTACTTCATCCTCCAATTGTTGAGATCCAATCATTGGTGGCGGTCCTGGTCTAAACTGATCTCCAGATTTTAGAGCAATGGGTGTTACTTTATCCCAATAGGGTGTAAGGCATTCTGGGGCAAACCGTCCACCTTTACCATCTGCAAAATATTTTGGTTGCCAACGGTTTGGGTCTACATTGTTTTCTACATCGTTAACGGGCTTATAATTTGTATAATTATAGTAAGGCTTTCCATTAGATTCTCCTAGATCCCCGTATTGATTTGAACCATCATTTCTTCTTTTTTCTATAACAGCTTTAGCAGCAAGATTACCAATACCTTCTGGAGTAGTTGGATCTAGACTTTCGTTAGAAGGATCTAAACCCAGTTCTTTCATAAATTCTGTGAAGAGCGGCTTATCGGTATAATAATACTCGTTCATGGTGCGATACGCCGCATAGCTAATTGCTATTTCCTTATTTTTTAAGTTTTGTTCTTCTGAAGGTCTTCTATCTACCCCTTCAAGATATACTGGAATGGCAGCAGCATCGTATCTAGACCATGCATCAAAAACCGATGTGAAAATTAAGCCTAAATACCGCGAGGTAATTGTTGGACGAGGCTTAAACATTTCCGTGTCATTCGCGGTAGCAGTTATCGCCATTTCACTCCATTTATAGGCCATATTTTCTACGCCTAGCGGTTCTGCTACTTCATTTTCTGAAACTACTGCAGTTTCCTTTTCCTTGCAACCTGTAAATATTGCACAGAGAAGGAACATCAAAAAAATTTTTTTCATTGTATTTTTGGTTGGTTGTTACTACAATGATAGAAAAATTTAGAAATGATACCTAATATTATGTTAAAAAATAGCTATGGTTCAATCGTTTTAGAAAAATCTGGAGTAAACGTAAGTTGTAACAGCAAACGGTCAAAATCGGGTCCATCTAGATAAATTCTTTGACACCCAACTCTTGTTTTTATGAAATCATTCACCTTATAGCCCAACCCAACACCTAACCAATTTTGAGCAAATGTTGGCTCATCTCCAACATTTAGCCAAACTTCATTGTACACATCTGCGCTCCATACGTCCATAAATGGAAACGTAAGTTTTGCCATATATCGAAACCAATGACGTGTGTCGGTATCACCATTAGCAACTATAAATCTGTTTTCCAGGCGTGCTCGATGGTCTACCTTTACTTTACCAATCTTGTGATCCAGATAAATATCTTCTACAATGCGGTGTTCATCAAACGACGGTGGTGTTTCTGAAAGATATGAAAAATCATTTCTGAAATAGGCATATCCAATGCCCGCCGAAAGCCCTTCCATAATACGGTACTTGGCGCCAGTTCTTATTTTAAATTGCTGAATTTCAGAAACCAACTCAAAATATCGAAACTGTGTTTGTAACCCAATTGACAGTTTTTCAGATACCTTGCTGTTGGAAGCCAAGATATACCAGACTCCCAATTCGTCACTTGGATCTTGTTGCGCTAGTGTATTTGATGTAAACGAAAAGAGCAGGATACCTGCTATAAACGTGGTGTATTTCATAATTTTATTTATTTAATTTCTTCTCCTTTAATTTTTTTACCATCCAAGTTGTCTTGGTTCTCTCCTTTAAGGTATTGATCTAAGAATTCTTTAATTTTTCCGTAGGCCTCAATCTGATTTTCTTTTTTTACAAAACCGTGCCCTTCATCTTCAAATAAAACATATTCTACAGGAACACCATTTTTCTTTACTCCAGCCACAATTTCATCACTTTCTACTTGTAGCACCCGCGGATCTTGTGCTCCTTGTAATACCATTAAGGGTTTTGTCACTTTATCTGTATGGAATAACGGAGATATTTTGCGTAACCTAATAGAATCTTCGGTATTGGGGTCCCCCATTTCGGTATATAAGGCATCTTTAAACGATTCCCACCACGGCGGAATACTTTTTAAAGTACGCAACCAATTAGTTACTCCAAAAATATTGACCCCAACAGCAAATTCTTCGGGAGCATAGGTGAGGGCGGCCATCGTCATATACCCACCATACGAGCCTCCTAAAATTCCAATTCGGTCTCCATCAATAACATCTTGCGCGGCCAACCAATCTTTACCGGCAACACAGTCTTTAAGGTCTTTATCCCCGTGGTTTTGATCATCCATTTTGTAGAAACTCTTTCCGTAACCACTACTACCTCTATTGTTTACAGCAAGGACAGCATAGCCATGGTTCACTAAATATTGAATGGTACTGTTAAAACTCTGTCTGGATTGTCCTCCGGGTCCTCCGTGAACCCATACAAGCGCTGGAACTGGATTTTCCTTTGTTGCCTGATGTGGCTGATAATAAATGGCAGGAATTTCAACGCCATCGAAAGATGGGTAGCGAATTACTTTTGCTGAAACCAGATCATCATTGTTAATAGTATTATTTAAATTTTCAGTAAGTCTGGAAAGCTCTTTACTTTCTAAATTATACGAATACGAATCTGAAGGTGTATGAGACCCACCAACTCTAAGTAATGCAGCTTTTTCATCTCTTGAAAAAGATACGCTAGTAATTTCTTTTCCTTCAAACGAAGGAAATTCAACAGGGTTGCCTGTGGCTACTTCAGTAATTTCGAGACTATTTTTAGCATCTTCGTTTATAAACGTTATTTGGTATTTACCATTTTCTGAAAACGAATAGCCATTAATATCCCACTCTTTTTCAACTACCTTTTCTTTTGTGCCATTTTCTATGGTGTACTTCATGACATAACTGAATTCTCCCCCATCATCTGTAGTATAATACATAGACGTTCCATCTGGTGAAAAATCCTGCGGACTGTTTCCACTCACAGTATCGTTCACTTTTGTTTTGGTTCCGGTTTCAGTATTCAGAATGTATAAATCTGAGTCGTTTGTATTGATAGGGCTTAGTAATGCAATGTATTTTTTATCTTCACTCATTCCGGCAAAATCGAATCCTTCTTCAATTTCATAGATTATTTTCGGGGTGAGCGTTGCCAGATCCATTTCGTATCTATCCATATACCTTGGATCGCGCTGGTTGCTGGCATAGTAAAAACTTTTACCATCTTTAGACCAGCCGTTAAATAAAGCCCGTACATCTTCGGTGGGAGTAAGCGCCTTTATTTCGGTGCCATCTTTCATATAAATTTTATAAATTTCGTCACCATTACCATCCATTCTAAAAAGGATGCGATCATCTTCTGGGAAATAAGAAATCCCATAAATGGAAGCACTATCGCTTTGGGTAATGGGCGTTAAGTCCCCGCCGGAAGCAGCAGTAGTATACATGTTAAAAATTCCAGAGCGATTGCTCGTCATCAATATCTTACTCTTGTCCGAAGAATAGCCATTGGCAAAAGCACTTTCGTTATCCATAAATTGCTCTATAGAATACTGCTGTATCTCTTTCGTTTCAGCGATTTCTTTCTTTTTGGTCTCTTTACAGGCAGTAAACAGTAAGAGTGTTGTGCATAATAAAATAAAATGTTTCATACTGGTGGATGTTTTAATTATTCAAGTTTTATAGGCTGCGTCTCTTTAAAAGGCGCAAGCTCTATTTTTTCTACCTTAGACCTATATTCTGGCCATTCGGTTACAAAAAAGATATTTGTTTTATCCAATGCTTCCAGCAATTCGTCTTTTGCTTGTTGCAGTAAAATACGCTCTGTATTTGTTAACCCTGCAGGTCTACTACCGCTATACCAATTAGCTTGTCTAATACGCTGCATGACCGTAATCTCTGGATTACGGGTAATTCCTTGGCGTTTATCAACCGTACCCAGGTATAGTGAGATAAGGGAATCTAGTTGTTTGGTAATCTCTTTAGTTAATTTAATTTCATTTTTGTATTTTTTCTTATCTTCTTTCGATAGTTTTTCACTCATTTTTCCTGCAGCATTTTTACTCTCTACCAACTGTTTTACAGCATCGGCTGCAGTTTGTGTCATTTTCTGAATCTCTTTGGAAGCATTATAGCTATCGATAATGGCTTGCTGCGGAATAGCTAATCTCGGGTCGCTTTCCACCTTAATAGTTGTTGAAGTACTGTTTCCGTCGTGTTCCAGCGTTATTTTATATGTTCCTGGCTTTACTTGTGTCCCTCCGGGCTCACCACGACGTTTTCTAATGGTACGAGAAGGGCGATCTCCACCTGCTTCTCGCATTCTCCAATGCCATGTATGAATTCCTGCGCTGTCTGGGGCTTTTGTTTTAAGCGTTCTAATTAATCGCGTACCATCGTACACTTTCATATATATAGAATCCTTACTGGGTTTTGCGTCTTCTAGTTCGTCTTCTACGTCTTTCTCTTCTGAAACATCCCCTCCATTAGTATCTTTATCAGTAGCTAAGTCTTTCGAAGGGGCAAAGTAATACCTAATCCTTGCACTACTACTACGGTTTTCTCCATTGTACATTGCATCGCCACCAAATCTACTTCCAGTGGGTTGCTGGTAGGAGGCTTGATAGGCAGTTGGCGGACTAAAAACTTTTATTGTTTCATTTAACAGGGTAGTGTTCTTAGCAATTGCTCGAAGCGGTTTAATATCGTCTAAAACCCAGGCGGCACGACCAAACGTACCTATTACCAAGTCGTCTTCCCGTTCTTGAATCACAAGATCTTTCACTGAAACTGTTGGAAACCCATGGGTCCACTTCATCCAGTCACTTCCCGCATTGGTAGAAATATACAATCCGTCATCGGTTCCTAAAAAGAGTAGATTTTTTTCTTTGGGATCTTCAACAATACAAAGCGCGTAGCTTTCGGTATCGTTTTCAGCTACGATACGAGTCCATGTTTTTCCGTAGTTCGTCGTCCTATAGACATAAGGTGTGTAATTAAACCTTCGGTAATCATTTGCTACCAGCAGCGCTTCTCCTTTACTTTTATTACTTGCTTTTATTTGAACAATCCAGCTTCCTTTAGGCAATTCAGGAATATTTGCTGAAACATCTGTCCAGCTTTGCCCGCCGTTTTGGGTATAATGAACCCGTCCATCATCACTTCCTGCCCACAGCATATTTTGCTCTAATGGAGAAGGCTCTAACACTAAAATAGTGGTGTGGTTTTCGGCCCCTGTGGCATCCATGGTTAAACCGCCACTTTCGCTTTGCTTTTGTTTCTCTGGGTCATTTGTAGTTAAGTCTGGCGAAATTACCTCCCAGGTTAATCCTTTGTCGGTAGATTTATGTACAAACTGACTTCCGAAATAAATGGTACTGTTATCAAACGGATCAATATTTATCGCACTGTTCCAGTTAAAACGTAAGAATACGTCTGGATCTGGGTGGGTAGGTTTTACAGTGTAGTTATTCCCTGTAATATGGTCGTACCTACTCACAAATCCTTGCTGGCTCATACTCCAGCCATAGCGGCTATCGTCGCGATCTGGTACTACATCAAACCCATCGCCAAAGCTTATTTCCTGCCAGTAACTGTTTCTAATTCCTTGTGCTTTCCAAACATAGGAAGGACCTCTCCAGCTTCCATTATCCTGCATCCCGCCATAGACGTTGTAGGGAAATTCGTTATCTACATTAATATGGTAAAATTGTGCTACGGGCAAATTGCCCACAAAGCGCCATGAGTTTCCTCCGTCATGGGTAATATTCATCCCACCATCGTTTCCGTCCATCATAAAACTACCGTCGTTAGGATGAATCCACCACGCATGGTGATCTGGATGTACGCCATTATCTACTCCGTAGGCTGGCATTAATTCGGTGAAATTTTTTCCACCGTCTTCAGATACATTCACATAGGTAAATACCGAATAGACTCTATTTTCATTCTGTGGATCTACAAAAATATCGCTGTAGTAAAAGGGGCGATTTCCAATATCGTTTTTGTCATTTATCTTTTTCCAGGTAAAACCGCCGTCTTCAGATTTATACAGCGCATTTTTCTTGGCTTCAACCAGAGCATACACAATACTAGGTTTATTGGGTGCAATGGCAAGACCAATACGTCCTAACTCTCCTTTTGGTAAGCCGTCAACATGGGTGCGTTCCTCCCAAGTTTCGCCTCCGTCGTGAGTAATAAACAGTCCGGAACCTTCGCCACCAGATTTAAAAAACCACGGATCACGCTTGTGCTCCCACATGGCGACCATAATTTTATTAGGATTGGTTGGATCCATCACCATATCTGCCACCCCTGTTTTTTCATTTTGAAAGAGTATTTTCTTCCAGGTTTTTCCACCATCGGTAGTTTTAAACACGCCACGTTCGGGATGCACACCCCAAGGCGAACCAATAGCACCTACGTACACCACATTTGGATTGGTGGGGTCTATTATAATTTTGTGAATATGCCTTGTGTTTTCAAGTCCCATGGCAATCCAGTTTTTTCCACCGTCTAGGGATTTGTATACCCCATAACCCCCGTTCAAACTATTTCTCGGGTTTCCTTCTCCAGTACCTACCCAAATCACACTAGGATTGCTTTGCTGAATAGCCACAGCGCCAATAGAAGCCGTTTTTTCATTATCAAAAATAGGTGCCCATTTTATACCGCCGCTGGTGCTTTTCCAAAGACCCCCAGAAGCAGTTCCCACATACATTACATCTGGATTATTGGTCACCACATCTATGGAAGTAACACGGCCAGACATTCCGCCAGGGCCAATGTTTCTGGGTTTCATGTCTTTTAAAATATCGTTGGTAAGCTGTTGTGCCGAAATGGTTGTCGAAATAGCAATGCAAAAGAGGAGGAAAATTCGTTTCATTTGGTAGTTAATTTTTAGGAGTTTAAAGATACTAAAAACCTTTCGGTATACTAAATAGTTCTCTTTCAAAAAGAAGCACTAGTGGGTGGGAATTCTAACTTTTGTTTAACAGTATAGAACTTATAGTTATACAATTATGTGGTAATTTTATAAGATGAAAAAGAATCCGCCTAAAACAGGTTTTATCTTTACTAAGCATAACCCTAAAGAGCAATCCATTTTTGAAAGACTTTTTGAAGTTTTTCAGGAATTGATCACGCATACCTCAGGAGATTTTGACGAGGCGATTGATTGGCTACGGCAACTAGACAAAGAATATAAGCTTACTACCCCAGATTATACCATAGACGATTTTATTGCAGAATTAAAAGAACGTGGCTTTATTCGAGAAGAATTTATACCCGACGGAAGTGGCCAAGGAAAAGGAGATGGAAACATACGTATTACTGAAAAGCTAGAACGCTCTCTTCGGAAACGTGCCTTGGAACAAATCTTCGGAAAGCTGAAACGCAAAGGCGTTGGCAATCATAAATCGAAGCATAAAGGTAGGGGAGATGAACAATCTGGGGAGTTCAGGAACTATCAATTTGGCGATTCTTTAGAGCGAATTTCTATGACCGAAAGTTTAAAGAATGCTCAAATTAATCACGGATTGGGCGATTTTCAGCTTACTGAAAACGATCTTGTGGTAGAGGAAACCAACTTTAAAGCCCAAATGAGCACGGTGTTAATGATAGACATAAGTCACAGTATGATTTTATATGGCGAAGACAGAATTACACCTGCGAAAAAAGTAGCCATGGCGCTAGCCGAACTCATCACCACACGCTATCCCAAAGACACGCTAGATATTCTTGTGTTTGGAAATGATGCTTGGCCGATAAAAATTAAAGAGTTGCCGTATTTAAATGTAGGACCTTATCATACCAATACCGTTGCGGGACTGCAATTGGCCATGGATATGCTTAGAAGAAAGAAAAATACCAACAAACAAATATTTATGATTACCGATGGTAAACCAAGCTGTCTACGATTACAAGACGGTCGGTACTATAAAAACAGCAATGGTTTAGACGAATACATTGTAAATAAATGCTATATGATGGCTGCCCAAGCCAGAAAACTACACATTCCCATCACTACCTTTATGATTGCTAATGACCCGTATTTACAACAATTTGTAGACAATTTCACTAAAGCCAATCAAGGGAAAGCATTTTACACAGGATTATCTGGTCTGGGTGAAATGATTTTTACAGATTATGAGAATAATAGAAAGAGGAAATTAAGATAATATACTAATTCTCCCCTTGAGGGGAGACAGAGGGGTGTGCTTACATTTTTATTTAAAAATCACCCTAGTTCCCTTCAACGGGAGGTCTACTAAAAAATAACTATGGAAACAAATAATATCAACACCTTCGGCCAACTAAAAGATGCCGGATACGTATACAAATCAATTAAAGAAGAATTACGCCAGAATCTGCTTCAAAAACTTATGCAAAAAGAAATAGTTTTTGAAGGCATTCACGGGTATGAATATACCGTAATTCCAGAACTGGAACGAGCGATTCTTTCAAAACACAACATAAACCTTTTAGGATTACGCGGACAAGCAAAAACACGTCTTGCGCGGCAAATGGTTTCGTTATTAGACGAATATGTGCCCGTTGTAGAGGGTAGCGAAATTAATGACGATCCCTTTCAGCCCATTTCACGATATGCAAAAGAGTTGTTAGTTGAAAAAGATGACAAAACTCCTATCACCTGGTTACACCGAAATGAACGTTTTGCTGAAAAATTAGCAACGCCAGATGTTACTGTGGCCGATATTATTGGTGATGTAGACCCTATAAAAGCAGCAAATTTAAAATTGACCTATGCCGATGATCGAGTAATTCATTTTGGGATGATTCCACGGGCGAATAGATGCATTTTTGTGATAAACGAATTACCAGATTTGCAGGCAAGAATCCAAGTAGCGTTGTTTAATATTTTACAGGAAGGCGATATACAAATTCGTGGGTTTAAATTGCGTTTACCTATGGATATTCAATTTGTGTTTACTGCAAACCCTGAAGATTACACCAACCGCGGAAGCATTGTAACGCCTTTAAAAGACAGAATAGGGTCTCAAATTTTAACACACTATCCTGAATCTTTAGATATTGCAAGAACAATCACCGCACAAGAAACGACCGCAGCGCAAGCTGAAAAGCCAAACGTCTACGTTCCAGAAATCGCAAAGGATATTCTGGAACAAATAAGTTTTGAAGCTCGAGAAAGCGAATTTATTGACTCCAAAAGTGGTGTAAGTGCACGATTAAGCATTACTGCTTTTGAAAATTTATTGAGTACAGCTGAACGTCGTGCCTTACTAAATGGCGATAAAAATACTACAATTCGGTTAAGCGATTTTATGGGCGTTATCCCCGCTATTACTGGAAAGGTAGAATTGGTATACGAGGGTGAACAGGAGGGAGTTAATGGCGTTGCCAAGCAGTTAATTTCGGATGCCGTAAAAACTGAGTTTTTAAACTACTTCCCCAAAATTGAAAAGCTACAAAAAGAAGGAGACCCGGATCCATACGAAGCGTTGGTTGGCTGGTTCTTCGAACAATCTGGTGGTTTTGAGTTGCTGGATACTGCAAACGACAATGAATTTGAAAAACAATTAGATAAGGTAGAACCTCTGGACGACTTAATAGATACGTATGTAGGAGACTTCAACAAAAAAGATAAACCATTTGTTAAAGAAGTAATTCTTTGGGCATTGGTTGAATTCAAAAAATTGAGTAAGTATAATTTAAGTGACGGACTTCGGTTTAAAGATGTGTACGGTGGGTATATAAGTGGACTGTAATAAGTTAAAAATTCTGTAGAGAAAAAGTAGATATGGCTATTTCAGAAATGAATTCAGTTTAATTCTGAAATAGCCTTTATAATTAATATTATTCCGCTTAATACCATAATAGAAATGAGCCAGCGCCTAAATGCGAGTTTGCTCATACGTTTCAGCAACCATTTGCCTATGATGTTTCCAAAAATAGCTCCTAAACCCATTGCGGCTCCTAAAATCCATAGCTCTTTTGTCATTAATCCGAAATACGCATAACTGCTAATTTGTGCTATTCCCAAAAAGAAACTCTGTGCGCTTTTCGTGCCTATGAGTTCTTCTTTGTCTATGCCTACATTGAGTAAAAACGGATTTAAAATAGGGCCCATCCCGCCAGTAAAGGTTCCAATGACGGAGATAAAAAATCCTAATGGAATAAAATACCAAAGCTTTACAGTAAAAGAACGTTCCTTCTTCCCAAATCGATACTGAAAAAATGTGCTAACCAGAAACAAACCTACCAGGAGTTGGATCCAATATATTTTTACTTCTACAAAAAGCCATGCGGCGAATAGGGCACCCAGCATTGCAGAAGGAACATAATACCATAAAACCGTCCAGTTAATATGTTTCCAAAAGATAATAATACGAGTGGGACGGCTTATAAAACTTCCCAAATTAATTACTTGCGCAGTTTTGGAGGCTCCTATTAAAAAATTGAGAATAGGAATTTGCATTAATGCGCCACCACCGCCACTTATAGTAGAAAGTGTAAAGGCTCCGGCTCCCAAAAAAAAGAGCCCCAGAAGCAACCAAATAGATATTTCAGTAAAAAAATGTTCCATAAAAAAATCCCACACTGGGCGGGATTAAATGTGTAATTTTATAAAAGTCTAAATATTAGGAATCACCAATTCTTGTCCAGGGTGAATCATATCCGGATTTTTAAGTATGTTTTTATTCGCTTCAAATATAGCGTTATACTTCATTGGGTCTTTATAATAATGCTTTGCAATCTTACTTAAAGACTCTCCACTTTCAACAGTGTGACGTGCATAAACCGTGGTATCTGCCACATCAATATCTGCCATAATATCTGACGGGTTTTCGCCTCCAGCTGCCTTAATCTCATCCCACAAAAGGTTTTTTTCGTATTGGGTATTCGCTACTCCTTTTATATGAAGTGTATTCCCATCTACTTTTACGTCGCCGTTTTGGATTTTTAATTTTTCGCCTAAATCTAGAACGTTTTGATATTTTGCTTTAACCATAATTTTATCTTTATAAGTTTTCAAATTTAAAGATACGAAAAATAGAAACTATGTTATTGTTTATAACATAAATTTAAAGGCGTATAAATTTTACTCATGTTTTAGTTTAAGATAAATTAAAACTAATTATTTAACGTAACATTAGTGTATTGTTAATATTTTTTGCTAAACGACATATTTACATTTGTTATAATAAATTTAAAAAACCAATTATATTATGAAAATGACTAAAATAATTATGTCACTTGCTGTTGTAGCCTTAGTGTTTACATCTTGTGATGACACAAAAAAGAAAGAAGCCGAAGCAAAAGCTGAAGCTGAAAAAATGGAAATGGAAGCCAAATTAAAAGCTGAAGAAGAAGCTAAAATGGTAGACATGGAAAAGATGAAAATGGAAAAAAATTCTATTGCTTCTCTCGCAATGGGGAACCCAGATTTCTCTACATTAGTGGCTGCGCTTAAGCAAGCTGAATTGGCTCAAACATTTATGGAACCCGGTGAATATACAGTGTTTGCACCTACAAATGAAGCATTTTCGAAAGTTCCTAAAGCTACTTTAGATAATCTGATGAAGCCTGAAAATAAAGAACAATTACAAGGTCTCTTAAAATATCACGTAGTTAAAGGTGAGTGGAAAGCAGATGCTGTTATGAAAGCTATTAACGATAATAAGAATGCGTATAACGTAACTACGTTGGCTGGTGAAAACTTAACCCTTTCATTGAAAGATGGTAAAGTAATGATTAAAGATGCAAATGGTAAAACAGCTACTGTAGCTGTTGCAGACGTAGATGCTTCTAATGGAGTTATTCACGGTATTGATGCTGTATTAATGCCAAAAGGATAATATCTTTTTAAACAGAGTAAACTAAAGCCTCAATTTTTGAGGCTTTTTTTATGCAGTAAAGGCAAGATTTGGAAAAGGAGTATCTATAAGGTGTACAGAATTAAAGAGGCTCTTCTAGTTACTTGTCTCTCTGATTTGGAATTTATTTTTTAATTAGATATTCAAACTTCTTTAAATCTTCTTCGGTGCTTGCGTTGTGAGCAATCCCATCTTTAAGCACAATGTTGTTATCTGTAATTTCCAGAACATCATGATAGTAATGGTCGGTCACTATAATTCCTTTTTGCTGTTTTAAGTTGTGTAAAAATTCTTTTAGCCTTTCCTTATGAAGTGGTTCCAGCATAGAGAAAGGTTCATCCAACATCATAAACGGATGCGGTAAATGGGAAAGGAGGACAACTTCAAAATATTTTAATTCGCCTAAGGACAAAGTACTTATTTCTTTATGCGTCATGCTTGCAATATGCGGGTCATAAAAAACAACATCTTGCTTGGCTTCGGAAGGGTGAAACAAAGGGATTACATCCCTAACTTTTAATAGTTTGGGAAGAAAAGGGTTTTGTGGTAAATATGAAATGAGTTGTTTTGGTATTACTTCAGATGGTTTTATTGCATCTCCATCTATACTGAAGGAAATTTGATCTGCTTTTAAAGTTCCGAAAAGTAACTTCAGCAACGTAGATTTCCCCGAACCATTTCTCCCAAAAAGTCCTAGCAGTTCCCCTCTATGTACTGAAAAAAAAACTTCTTTCACCACCTCCTTCTTTCCGAAGGACTTGGAAGCGCTATATAATTGAAGTCTTTCCAAAAATTACTAGGAATAAAGCCAGAAATACCAAAAAAATTGGCAGTCCAACCAACAAATTAATAATAAAAGAAGTTTTGAAGAGCTTACGTTTGGTAATACCCAAATTATAATAGGTATAGTACTCGTTCTTTTTAAAATTATTAAAGCCAATAAAACCCATTACAACTCCTAAAGTACAAAAGAGAAAATAGCCCCAATACACGCCGAAAACCCCCACAGAAACAAGTCCCACTGTTACTATAAAAGGAAAAATAGTTTTATAAAACTGCCAATATGGACGAAGGTTCATTTTTTTAAATCCCAAAATATAAATTCCAAACCTCAAAGTTTCTGCCCTCTTTAAAGGGGCTAAGGGATAACTTTGTGATTTAGTGCTTGTATTTAATTTTTTTTTTAAAGTTAGTGATTACATCCGCTATGTATAAAGCTATTACTTTCTTGATGCCACGGGAAGGCTTCGCTTTGTTTGCTGTCTTCCCACCAAAATGCCTTACGTTCTTTTGGGCGGTTGCCAATCTCATTCATGGTGTTGGCATCATAGAGACGCCCATTTATCATTACCATTTCAATAGTGTTGGTGTTTTCTATGTTGTCGAGTGGGTTTTTATTTAGAATTACTAAATCGGCTAATTTGCCTGCTTTTAGGGAGCCAATGTCTTCTCCTGCACCAATATATTCCGCAGCATTAATGGTTGCGGCTTTAAGGGCCTCTAAATTGCTCATTCCTCCTGCAGCTAGCATCCAAGTTTCCCAATGCGCGCCAATACCTTGTATTTGCCCATGCGCGCCCATATTCACTTTTACACCAGCATCGCTTAATTGTTTTGCTGTTTTTGAAACTAAAATGTGACCATTTTCATACTCTTTCTGCGGAACCATCATTCTATGGCGTGAACGACTGTCAATAATGGAACGAGGGGTAAAAGTTAATAATTTTTCATTATCCCAAACATTGTCACGTTGGTAGTAATAAAACTCACCATTGAGTCCGCCGTAATTTACGATAAGCGTTGGTGTATAGCCAGATCCGCTTTTTCCCCACACTTCTAAAACGTCTTTATAAACTGGTGCCACGGGAATATTATGTTCTACACCGGTATGCCCGTCTATAACCATAGTAATGTTATGATAGAAAGTAGAGCCACCTTCTGGAACTACATTAATTCCTTGCTCACGAGCAGCCTGCAATACCTGCTGTCGTTGCTCCCTACGTGGCTGATTGTAACTTTTTACACTCTTAGCACCAAAGGCTTTGGTGCGCCTAATACTACTTCTGGCATCTTCAAGGTTGTTTATAACGGCTTTAAAATCGCCATCGGCACCATACAAAATAAACCCTGTTGAAAAAAGTCTTGGACCAACCAAGCTTCCTGTTTTTTGTAATTCAGAAAGCGTAAATACCGTTTCAGTATTTGCTGAAGGGTCATGAGAGGTAGTAACTCCATACGCCAGGTTGGCCATAAACTGCCAGTTTTGTTGTGCAGGAATACCAGATCTAAAAGCCCCAATGTGTGCATGTGCATCTACCATTCCTGGCATAATCGTTTTTCCTTGTACATCGTATGTTTTTGTTCCGGCTGGAATTCCTATTTTTTGTCCAATACCTTTTATTTTATTGTTTTCAATAAGAATGGTGGCATTTTCCAGTACTTCGTCACCTTCCATCGTAATTATTCTTGCATTTGTAAAAGCAATTGTTCCTGTAGGTTTATCTGCTGGAGCTTCCAGGCCAATTTTTATCCCACTTTCGGGCATTTCGGAAGGTTTTTCGGCACCGCCTGGGATAAAACTGAATTTCTCCTGCAACGTATTACTGAAATATTCATCACCCAACGTCCACATTACTTTCTTACTATCTGTAGACCAATGAATGTTTACCCCAGCGTCTTTTGCAATTTGTTGTACAGGAACCGAATTGCTATTCCCGTCCAGCGTAACAGGACTTCCATTTAAAACCAAGGGTGCGATGTAAACTTTATGAAGGTTTGAAAACGCAACCCATTTATTATCGGGACTTGGTACAATACGGTTGGCGTATTTTGAAATAAGATGCTCTTGTTCGTCATTTCCTTCCAAATTAACACTAATTAGTTTTTTGGTTAAATTTCCGAAGTAAGTACCCCCAGTTTGTAGAAAAATACGTTTTCCATCGCTTGAGAAAGTTGGGTTTTCACCAGTTTCGGTAATAAATGTTCCTTTACTACGCGTAGTTACTGGAATGGTATAAATCCCAGGTTTTTTGCTGAAGGTAAAGCCTTGATCTCCATTCCCTCCTTCTTTTCTGAAAACAAGTGTCTTACCATCTTTTGAGAACGATGGCGTACGATAGATTCCTTTGTCGACGGTTATTTTGCCAGGATTCTCACCTAACGATGAGGTAACAAAAATGGCACCTTTCTCTAAGTCGTTCCAAGTGACGAAGGCAATTAAGCTTCCATCTGGGGAGATGCTTGGTTCATACTCGAAATCGGTGCCTGAAGTAATTCTTTTTGGAGTGCCGTTTGGCAAATCCTTACGCCAAATATAACCTAATGCATTGAAAATTAAAAATTTTCCATCAGGAGATGTAATTGCATTTCTTATAACTTTACTGGTAACTTTTTCAGTGTTAATTTTGGTATTTGTGTGTACAGTTTCCGCGAGATCTATCTTTACATTGGCTGTAAACGGTATTTCTGAAACTTGAAGCGAATTCACATTAATTTTATTAATCTTCCCTTCGCTCCAAAAAACAATGTCGGTGTTGTTTGGCATCCAATCGAAATTGGGATACACACCAAAAATCGCCCAGGCTTCTTGTTGGTCTTTATTTAGTTTGTTGTACAACGGCCATTCTTCCCCTGTTTCTAAATCGTGAATATAAAGAACGCTTTGTTCACGTATGCGCTTTACAAAAGCTAGTTTTTTCCCGTCTGGTGAAAGTGTAGGGCGTGCAGCACCTCCTGGACCTCCTGTAATAGTTTTGGTAGTTCCGTCTTCGAAGCTGTAGCGTTTTATCACATAAATCTGGCTGTTAGGGTCTTTGTTATACTGGAAAAAACCACCAGGGTACATATCTTCCGAATAGTACAAATACTTCCCATCGCTTGAAGTAAATGGCTCATTTACATCTTGCTGGTCGTTTTTACGTTCTGTGAGTTGCAAACCACTTCCGCCTGTGATATGGTATTGCCACAATTCGCCAGCGCCCATACTTCGGCCAGAGGTGAAATGCTTTCGGGCTACAAGATAATTTCCGTCTGCCATCCACACAGCGTTATTTAGTAATCTGAAACTTTCTTTAGTGATTTGTTTTGCATCGGTTCCATCTGCATTCATTACCCAAATATTATCACCACCACCGGCATCGCTGGTAAACGAAATTTTGGAACCATCCGGACTAAACCGTGGTTGGATTTCAAAGGGAATCCCACTACGTAATACTTTTGCTTTCCCGCCAGAAACAGGAACAGTATAAATATCCCCAAGCATATCAAATACAATTGTTTGTCCGTTGGGACTCACATCTAGATTCATCCAGGTTCCTTCATCTGTAGTGAAACTATGGGTTTTGTAGTTAAAGTCCATGCCTGGATTTGCGACATCCCATTCGGTGTTTTCTTTGGCGGTGTCCTTTTTCTTCTTTTTTTGAGCAAAAGAATTTCCGCTTAAAAGAATAGCGCTTGCAAGTAGTAGGTATTTGTAACTCATTTGTAGTTAGTTTTTAGAGGCTACAAAATACGGATAATATTAAAGATATAACAATGTTGGGTTGAGCCCTTCGAACAAGCTCAGAATACACTAAAGTCGACACCTAATTTGACTGGTAATTTTTAATCTAACCATTTTTAATATGCTGTAAGGGAAAATTTATTTCATTCAACTAAAAAAGGGTCGAAACTTTAGGAGATTTCGACCCAAGTACTAAAAATTCAATGTTTTAAAATTTCAGCGAAAGTGCCATGGCGGTATACTCGTCGCCTAAATAGGTTCTTCCTCCAGTTGGGTACACAGAGAGCCCAGAGTTGTTTTTCTTTTTGTGTAATTCTGGGATTAAGATACCAGCACCAGCTCCTAAGACATAACCAAGCACTACATCTGTCAAGAAATGTTGCCCTCCTTGTATTCTAAAATATCCAACAGCGGCTGGTAAAGTAGCGGCTCCACCCCATATTAATATTTTTCCTGTTGGGCTAGCATCTGGGTTAAAATCGCTATACACTTTAGCCATAAAAAAAGTGGCAGTAGCCGTAGCTGCAACGTGCCCTGAGTAAAAAGAGCGCTGCCCGTTATTACTCATTCTTCGGTCTCTACCGGTCGTTCCACTATCGTCATACACGTACGGCCGGCTTCTGTCTACCAGCCCAGCGGTAATAGTATACAATGCTGCTGTAGTAGCTAAGCTTTCAATGTATAAGCCCACATATTGTCCTGTGTGATCGTTAATTTCATCATCGAATAAAAAAGCGAAAGGCGCGGCAAAAGACAATGCGAAGGGAATATCACTTATAGTATTTGCATTCTCATCATGATTTCCTGCTGCCCAGCGGTCTATAAAATTAATCTTATCTATTTGTCCTTGAAGATCGTTTTCAATAAGAGCAAATTCTCCAGGTTCTATATCATCTTTATTCTGAATCAATAAAAATCCACCAACGGTTCCTCCAAGAGCGGCACCTGTCCAGATACCATCTTTGGTCCAGTCCCATTCATAAGGGCTTTCAGCTTTTTGAGCGTTTGTAGTTATTGAGATTAGTGTTATGGTAAGTAGTATAAATTTTTTCATAATACGAAAATAGGATTTCAAACCTGTAGCCATTACTACATTAACAAATCGTTAAGCGTGATTTATTAAATATTTAGAAGAATGATGATAAATCAAAAAAAGGAGGAATTTGTTTTTCATTTTTCTTAACAATTTTTCCTGCAGAATTGTTAATTACTTTCACAATTTATCGTTTTACAATTTCTACTGAACTGCTATATTTAACGCTTATTCAGGACGATTTATGGCAGAAACAAATTATACCGAAGACAACATACGCTCGCTCGATTGGAAAGAGCACATACGTATGCGCCCCGGGATGTATATTGGGAAATTGGGTGATGGTTCTTCGCCAGACGATGGAATTTATATTTTGCTGAAGGAAGTAATCGATAACTGTATCGATGAATTTGTAATGGGCGCTGGGAAAACCATCGAAATAAAAATAAAAGACAAGGAGGTAAGAGTACGTGATTTTGGACGTGGTATTCCGCTGGGGAAAGTAGTAGACGTAGTTTCCAAAATGAATACAGGTGGAAAGTATGACAGTCGTGCTTTCAAAAAATCGGTTGGATTAAATGGAGTAGGAACCAAGGCGGTAAATGCACTTTCGGCTTCTTTTAAAGTAGAATCTGTGCGAGATGGAAAACAAAAAACTGCTCGTTTTGAGCTAGGAGAACTCGTAGAAGATCCCGACCTGGAAACCACCACCAAACGCAAAGGAACCAAAGTGGTTTTTGTGCCTGATGAAAGTATCTTTAAAAATTATAAATACCGAAGCGAATACGTAGAAAAAATGCTTCGGAACTATGTGTATCTCAATCCAGGGCTTACGATCGATTTTAACGGAGAGAAGTTCGTTTCAGAAAATGGTTTAAAAGACCTGCTGGAAGACGATATGAACGATAGTGATATGCTGTATCCTGTAATTCATTTACGTGGCGACGATATAGAAATTGCCATGACACACAGTAAAACCCAATACAGTGAGAGCTATTACAGCTTTGTAAATGGACAAAACACAACCCAGGGAGGAACGCATCTGGCAGCCTATAGAGAAGCGCTGGTAAAAACCATTCGAGAGCATTTCGGGAAAAATTACGATGCCAGTGATATCCGGAAATCTGTAGTAACAGCCATTAGTATCAAGGTGATGGAACCTGTATTTGAAAGTCAGACAAAAACCAAATTAGGTTCTACAGATATGGGTGGAGAGCTCCCTACGGTACGAACCTATATCAACGATTTTGTTAAAACACAACTGGATAATTACCTTCACAAGAACACAGATATAGCCGAAAAGCTTCAAAAAAAGATACTCACAGCCGAACGGGAACGCAAGGAACTTTCAGGGATTCGAAAACTTGCGAAAGACCGTGCGAAGAAGGCAAACCTGCACAACAAGAAGTTAAGGGATTGTCGCATTCATTTTGGAGATAATAAAAAGGAACGCAACCTGGAAAGTACGCTGTTTATTACCGAGGGAGACAGTGCGAGTGGAAGCATTACTAAAAGCCGGGATGTAAATACGCAGGCCGTTTTCAGCTTAAAAGGAAAGCCACTTAACAGCTACGGACTTACCAAAAAGATTGTATACGAAAACGAAGAGTTTAACCTTTTGCAAGCTGCACTTAATATTGAAGAGTCTCTGGAAGACTTGCGCTACAACAATATTGTAATCGCTACCGATGCCGATGTGGACGGAATGCATATACGGTTGTTGCTTATTACCTTTTTTCTTCAGTTTTTTCCTGAAGTGATTAAAGAAGGTCATTTGTACATATTACAAACGCCATTGTTTAGGGTACGAAACAAAAAAGAAACTATTTATTGTTACAGCGAAGAAGAACGCCGTGACGCTATAGAAAAGCTAAAGCCAAAACCAGAAATCACCCGATTTAAAGGACTGGGAGAGATTTCACCAGACGAGTTTGTACATTTTATAGGCGAAGACATACGTCTGGATCCCGTAATGCTGGACAAACAAATGAGTATTGAAGAAATGCTAAGCTTCTATATGGGCAAGAATACACCCGATAGACAAAAGTTTATTATCGAGAACCTTAAAGTTGAGTTGGATGCTGTGGAAGATTGAAGATTAACGATTGTGGATTGCTGATTTTTGATTTGTGTGGTAGTTCGTTTAAGGCGGAGGGTATGTGGGGAATTGAACGGTATAATATGAAATGTTTGACAAAATTTTAATTGATGTGATTCTCCCTTTGAAGGGGGCTAGGGGGATGTTCTTCCTAGATTGAATTATTTTATAAAAACTTGAATAATCTAAATGAGTGACGAACTCGAAAATAACGACCAAGACCAAGAAGAAAACCTAAACCCCGACGAGATACAACATCAAAATCTGGAAGGTGGCGAACTTGAGTCTAACGCAGAAGAACCAGACACCGGCGAAACCATTACCCGGGTTACAGGAATGTACCGCGAGTGGTTTTTAGACTACGCCAGCTATGTTATTCTGGAACGTGCTGTACCAGCTATCGAGGACGGTTTTAAGCCCGTGCAGCGCCGCATTATGCATTCTATGAAGGATCTGGACGATGGGCGTTATAACAAAGTAGCAAACATTGTAGGGCATACCATGCAGTACCACCCACACGGGGACGCCAGTATTGCAGATGCCATGGTGCAAATTGGCCAAAAAGATTTACTTATTGATACGCAGGGAAACTGGGGAAATATCTTAACAGGTGACCGCGCAGCAGCTTCCAGATATATTGAAGCACGCTTATCCAAATTTGCGTTGGACGTTGTCTACAACCCAAAAATAACCGACTGGCAAGCCAGTTATGATGGTCGTAGAAAAGAGCCTATAAACCTTCCTGTAATGTTCCCGATGCTTTTGGCACAGGGAGGCGAAGGGATTGCCGTGGGACTTTCTACCAAAATAATGCCGCATAACTTTATTGAGCTCATAGACGCTTCGGTAAAACATTTACAAGGCAAACGCTTTACCATCTACCCAGACTTCCCAACAGCAGGGATGGTAGATGTAACCGATTATAACGATGGACTCCGAGGCGGGAAAATTAGAAGCCGGGCCAGAATCTTACAACACGATAAAAATACGCTGGTCATTCGGGAGATTCCATTTACCACAACGACGACTTCGTTGATAGATTCTATCCTTAAAGCCAACGATAAAGGCAAGATTAAGATAAAAAAGATTGAAGATAATACAGCTGCAGAGGTGGAGATTATGGTGCATATTCCATCGGGGATTTCGCCAGATAAAACCATTGATGCACTGTATGCTTTCACTAACTGCGAAACTTCCATTTCGCCCTTGGGTTGTGTGATTGAAGATAACAAACCACTCTTTATCGGGGTGACCGAAATGCTGAAACGCTCTACCGATAGAACCGTTCAGTTACTGAAAAGTGAGTTGGAAATCCAGTTGGGAGAGTTCGAGAATCAGTGGCACTATGCTTCCTTGGAACGAATTTTTATTGAAAACCGAATCTACCGTGATATTGAAGAAGAAGAAACCTGGGAAGGCGTTATTATAGCTATAGATAAAGGATTGAAACCGCATACGGGACATTTAAAACGTGCTGTGACCGAGGAAGATATTGTAAGGTTAACTGAAATTAGAATTAAACGGATTTCAAAATTTGATATAGATAAAGCACAGCAAAAGATTGATGCTCTGGAAGATCAGATCGCTCAGGTAAAGCATCACTTGGCGAATTTGATTGCGTATGCGATTGATTACTTCAAAAGACTCAAAAAAGACTATGGAGAAGGCAAAGAGCGTCAAGCAGAGATTAAAGTGTTTGACGATATTGAAGCCACTAAGGTAATCATTCGTAATACTAAACTCTACGTAAACCGTGAAGAAGGATTTATTGGAACAAGTTTACGTCGCGATGAGTACGTAACAGATTGTAGCGATATAGACGACATTATTTGTTTTACCGAAGAAGGTAAAATGATGGTGACCAAAGTAGATAGTAAAACCTTTATCGGCAAAGGAATTTTACACGTAGCTGTCTTTAAAAAGAAAGATAAACGTACCATTTACAATCTAATTTACAAAGACGGCGCCAAAGGTGCCACCTATGTAAAACGTTTTAATGTAACGTCCATGACCCGCGATAGAGAGTACGACATGACAGCGGGCTCCAAAGGTTCTAAAGTATTATATTTTACTGCCAACCCTAATGGTGAAGCCGAAGTAGTCACTATTCTGTTGCGCCAAAGCGGCAGCATTAAAAAGCTGAAATGGGATTTAGATTTTGCAGATCAGTTAATCAAGGGGCGCGGTTCCAAGGGAAATATTGTCACAAAATACGCTGTAAAACGCATTGAGTTAAAGGAAAAAGGACTTTCCACCTTAAAGCCACGTAAAATTTGGTTTGACGATACAGTGCAACGTTTAAATCTGGAAGGAAGAGGCGAATTGTTAGGGCAATTCAGGTCTGAAGACCGCTTACTCATCATTAACCAAAAGGGAATTGTTAAGACGGTTATTCCGGAAATTACGCTTCGGTTTGATGAAGATATGATTGTCTTGGAAAAATGGGAACCTAAGAAGCCCATTTCGGCAATGTACTGGGAAGGAGAGAAAGAGCTGTTTTATGTAAAGCGTTTCTTGATTGAAAACCCGGACCGTGAAGAACTCATTATTACCGAACATCCAAAATCGTATTTAGAACGAGTGTTTACAGACTATAAGCCTATGGCTGAGGTTGTTTTTGTTAAAGAACGTGGTAAAGATCGAAAGGAAAACATAGAGCTGAATCTGGAAGAGTTTATTTCAGTAAAAGGAATCACTGCTATGGGGAATCAGTTAACGAAGGACAAGGTGTTAGAGATAAATGCGTTGTCTCCATTGCCGTACGAAGCACCTGAGCAAAAGAAAACCGAGGATTTAGATGTGGTAGATGAAGAAGAGGTGACTACAAAGACTGAAGCCAAAGCCGAGCATGAAGCACCTTCTGAAAGTAACACTTCGGCTACTAACGAAGAACCTCCTATGGATGAAGATGGGCAAGCTTCCTTATTTTAATTAGCTATGAATCTAAAGATAAAAATTAGTACAATCGTTTGTGGACTTTTGCTATCACTTTCGGTTGCCGGGCAGGATAATCCTACCTATTCGCTTCAGCAATTTTATGAGTATAATCCAGAACTGGAACATCGTGTAGACACTATTTTTCAGGCTATGACAGATGAAGAACGAGTTGCACAAATGCTAGTTACTTCGGCTGGAGAATTAGGAAAGCCCGAAAGTGTTGTGTTTCAATTAGCAAAGGAAAACAAAGTTGGAGGCGTTGTTTTTTTGAAAGGCACAACCGAAAACCATAAACGTATGATCGATAGCTTAAATGCTATTGCTACAACTCAAAATCAGTTACCATTATTATTTTCGATAGATGCTGAACCTAGTCTGTATAATGGTAGGTTAAAAGGCACGGACGATCTAATGAATACAATTAATATAAAAACGACTACCCAGTCAGATTCTATTGCAAGAATTATAAACAACAAGCTTTTGGAGATTGGGTTTCATCAAAATTTTGCGCCAGTTGCCGATATAAGTCCAGGAAACGAAGCGATTAAAAACCGAAGTTTTGGTAACGATAAAGACACTGTAATTGGACTAAGTCAGCAGTTTATAAAAACTACACAAGAACAAAACATTATTGCCACGGCGAAGCATTTCCCAGGGCATGGTTTGGTAACTGGAGATACTCATAAAAAATCGGTTTATATAGATGGTGAGTTACAAGAATTGGATGTGTACCCACCCTTAATTGAAACAGGCGTACTTTCTATTATGATGGCTCATATTACCATTTTAAATAATGAAAAATACGATACAGGTGGCCTACCATCCAGTTGTTCAAGGAAGATTGTAACAGGTTTACTTAAAGAAGAGTTAGGCTTTAAAGGTTTAATCATTACAGACGCGCTTAACATTATGAAAGCGGTGACCATTATAGACAATGCACCTTTATTAGCTTCCAAAGCAGGTTGTGATATGTTGTTAATGCCTATAGATGAAACGGAAACTATTCAAGCTATTTTGGAGGAAATGAAACTAGATAAAGCATATAAAAACCAGGTATATCAATCGGTTAAGAAAATAATACGCTTAAAAGTAAGCCTGAATTTATTGAATACTAAAAAAAGTGCTATTTGAAAAGTTTCATAAAAGAGTTTAAAGATTTTGCCATAAAAGGCAATATGATAGATATGGCGGTAGGTATCATTATTGGTACTGCCTTTAACAATGTTGTGAACACCTTGGTAAAAAAGGTGGTAATGCCGCCTTTATCATTACTCACAGACGATGTTAACATTGCAGCACGTAAATATGTATTACGTGAAGCCGTTGGTGATGTTGCCGAAGTTGCAATTGGCTATGGCGAACTTATTGAAGTTTTAATAGATTTTCTCGTGATTGCCCTTACTATATTTGTAGTGATAAAGGGTATAAATCGTTTCAAGAAAAAAGCGGAAGATCCTACAAATAAAACCGTAGAAACCCCTAAAAATATTGAGTTACTTTCCAATATTGAGAAATTACTGGAAGAGCAAAATACTGTTTTAAAAAATAAAGCACCTAAATAATAATTATGTTTGTATTATTGTAGGAAATTTCGAAATTAAGTTAGTTACTCCAAGATTATTAAAACTATTACTTCCATGATACGTCCGTTGCCTAAACGGACTTATGCAATTGCAGTAAGTGCCTCGGCGCTTTTATTAGTTCTATGTTTTCTCATATACATAGAAGCTAAGAATCAGCTAAACCAGGAATTAGAGAGTCAGCTCCACGACCTTGGCGCCAAAGTCGAGGCAGATTTTGAGCGTGCTGTTCTTAGCAATATTCACTCTGTAGAGAATCTTAGGGATCGAATAGAGGAGAGTGACGCATTATTTATGAACTATTTCGAAAGTGATGCTACTCGTATAATGAATCAGTTTCCAGCAATAAATTTTATAGAATTTATTGATAGTGATGGAATTATAAGAAAGGTTCATCCCATTTCAGAAAATAAAGCAGCCTACCTCCTAGATATAAAACCTATAACATATAGATATAGTGATTGGCTAGAAAATAGTAAGAAGAGACAGTCTAATATGACAGCTTGGGTAAACCTTACTCAAAAAGGAAAAGCATTTTTAGTAGATGTTCCTATTTTTATAAATGACGAATTTTATGGAACAGTATCGGCTGGAATGGATTTTAAATCTCAGTTCGATAATTTAAATGAGAATCTTAAAAACATCGATATTCAACTACTAGATGAGGAAGAGAATGAATTTTATCGTCTCAATAATTTTACCTCAAAAGATTTTCCTACTATAGGGGAGTTTTATAGTAGCTTTAGACCTATTCCAGAGGTTGGCAAAGAATGGACTTTTAAATTTGTACTGGGAGCAACTGCTTTGTATCAAGAACAATATATTATACAAAAAACGAGTTTAATTTTTGGCTTGCTAATCTCCTTACTCATTGGTCTTCTCATTTTTTATGTATTACGAGCCAAATACCTTACAAAGGAACAAATTGTAGTTAATACAACACTAGTTCAATTAAATGAGGACTTAAATGAGCAAAAACAGACTGCCCTAGAAGCATCTATGCATAAGTCTGAATTTATTTCGAATATGAGCCACGAGATTAGGACACCTTTAAATGCTATTCTTGGGTTTGTTGAAATATTAAGTTCAAAAAAATTATTGCGGAATGAACAATTGTATTTAAAATTAATGAAAAACTCTTCTCAAAATTTACTGGGATTGGTTAACAATATATTAGATATAAATAAAATAGAAGCAGGAGAAGTTGTAGTGTCTAATGATGTCTTTAAACCCTCCAAACATTTAAAGCGTATAGTAGCAACATACGAGTCTCAAATTATAGAAAATAAGTTACAATTAGAGCTTGATGTATCAGGAAACAGTAACAGTTTGGTGGTGTCTGACAGTTCAAAATTTGATCAAATTATTACAAACATCTTAGGAAATGCTATAAAATTTACAGCAAATGGCTCCATAAAAGTTGCCTACAATGAGTATGTAAAAAATGAAGAGCTTATCGTAACCTATACTATTAGCGACACTGGTTTTGGTATACCCTCAAACAAGTTGGATTCTATATTTAAACGCTTTGTACAAGTTGAAAACGGAAAAAAGAAAAAGTATGTAGGCGGTGGACTTGGGTTGGCTATTACTTACGAACTCATACAATTGTTAGGGGGTACTATTGAGGTGAAGAGTGAAATTAATAAAGGAAGTAGCTTTATGGTACAGTTACCTATGAAAATTGCGGTGACACCTAAAAATAAGAATACCGTTAAAGTAAAAGACTTTTCTAACTTAAAATGTCTTATTGTAGACGATAATAGGATTAATAGAATGGTATTAATTAATTTCTTGCAGAAAACAGGTATAGATATGGATACCGCCGGAAGTGGGGAGGAGGCATTGGAAAAAGTAAGAAAAAAAACATACGAAATTATATTTATGGATATCCATATGCCGGATATGGATGGCTTTGAAACCACCGAGAAAGTTTTAAACATAAATCCAGATTCAATTGTAATTGGAATTTCTGCAGATGTAGCAGTTGAATCTATTAAAAAAGGAAGAGCAGCTGGAATGGGGGATTATCTTACAAAACCCATAGACAAAGACATGCTTTTTAAAACCCTAAACAAAATTGACGCAATTAGATATAGCCCGGTAGAAAATTAAGATATATTTCACCTTAATGCTAATAAACACTACATTGTTAATAAGAGTAACTTCGTGTTGGTGGATACCCTAAACCTTATTCTTCTTCTTCGGAACTAGTAGGGGAGAATCTAGAAAGTAATTTGCTTGGAACTTTATAGGTTGCGGCATATTTTAAGCCTTCCTGCCTGTGTTTAAAAGTGTTAAACGCCTTAAGGTACCAGCGCTTATCTGAAGCCTTTTTATTATGGTCCTGGTGCATTGTAGCGCCAAAAGAGGTGTTTTTAGCCCACGTATTAATAGTGTACATACTTATACCAAAGAAACCAGCTCGTTCAATAACTTTTGAAAAATCTTCTTCCGAAAATTTATAGTCTTCGGCTTTTTCAGCTTTTTTATTGAGATTTGTAGTGTCTTTAAAGACTTCTTGTTGTAAAAATTCTAGTTCTGTCATATGGCAAAAATCGTTTTTCTTTTTGAATGAACGGGTATAATTTTAATTCATTTCTTAAAGGTATACACATAGAGTTTTTCTACCTTCTCGCGAGCCCAATCTGTTTTGCGTAAAAACTTTAAGCTGGAATTTATGGATGGATTGGTCACAAAACTGTTAATGCGAACCCGTTCCCCAAGTTCTTCCCAGCCATACTTTTCAACTAATTCGGTGAGGATTGTTTTTAGGGTAATACCGTGTAGCGGATTGTTTTTCTGGGTTTTTGGTTTCTCTTTTTTCTGAAATATCCCAAAGAACTCATTTCCTTTTCTGGTTGGAATAGAATTGTAGCATTCTTCAAAAATAATACTAGTAAAATGTGGTTTTAAATAAGTTTTATATTCGGCTTCGGTAGCGCCATAGGGTTTATGAGCACTTGGTTCCATTGCCGAAATTTCCATAAACAAACCTACCAACTTTCCTTTAGGGACAAGGAGGGAAGCCATTTTAGTAGCATATTTAACACGTGTCATTTGGTCAGGCTCAAAAGAACAGAAAAAGGTTTGTTCTATCACCAGATCGTATTTTCCTTTATGTTTAAAAAAATCTTGATGGTGTATATGCTCCTTCGGAAATGTAGGATTTCGTTTGCTGAAATTATCCAAGGGAACTTCAGAAATATCAAGAATATGCACGTTTATAAATCCGTTTGTGTGCAGGTATTCGGCCTCGTAAGAGTTGCCTGCTCCAGGGATTAATATGTTAAGGTTTTTGTTCTCTAATTGATCAAAATAGGCCAGTAACGGACTTGAAGCTTCGCCTATATCCCAGCCTGTGTCGCCATCTTTATAGCGCTTGGTCCAATATTCCTGATTGTTTTCTGTCATGTTCTTTGTGCGGAGGCAGGAATTTTAGCCTGCGTTACAACTATTATTAGTACAATTATAGTTCAAGTTAATTTTCATCTTCCTGCTTACATCTTGCAGGAGCGATAAGTTCGATTTCTATTTCAACTTCGATTTCTATTTCGAAGCGCTTCATACACTACAACGCTCACTGCATTTGCAAGGTTGATACTTCGAATATGTTCGCTATGAATAGGAATTTTATAGGTTCTTTTAGGTTGTTTCTCTAAAATTTCAGCAGAAAGCCCTTGAGACTCTTTCCCGAAAATAAAGAACATATTTTCTTCGAAAGGGATGTCCCAATAGGTTTTTGATCCGTGGCTTGATAAAAAAGCCATTTTTTTGTCGTGATGTTGCATAAAAAAATCTTCAGAAGATTCGTAGATAGTAAGTGAAACGTGTTTCCAATAATCCAATCCAGCACGTTTTACGCGAGTATCATTTAGCTCAAAACCAAAAGGTTTTACCAAATGCAAATGACACCCAGATGCCAAGCTTAAACGCCCTATATTTCCTGTGTTATTAGGTATTTCGGGTTCTATAAGAACGATGTTAAACGACATTATTTCTCCAGTTTTTTTATATTCTATTTTTATAACTATTCCTCAATCTCCTCTGGATGTGTGGTTACTATCTCACTGGTTGTTTTACGGTAACGCATATTAAGGAATTCAATAAAGAGTGAAAAAGCAATGGTAAAATATAAATATCCTTTCGGAATTGTTCCCACTTCACCGCCAAAAATGACAAGGTGCGATAGGTGAGCGCCTTCGGCAATTAGCATAAACCCAATTAATATTAAAAACGAAAGCCCTAACAATTGAACTGTAGGGTGTTTGGTGACAAACCTCCCAACTGGATTGGCAAAAACCATCATAATAATAACCGAAACAACTACCGCAATAACCATTATAATTAGCGCATCGGTTGGGTTATCACTTATTCCATTAGTCATCCCTACAGCTGTTAAAATAGAATCGAAAGAAAAGACGATATTGATAAGTGCAATTTGCACAACTGCTTTTGTTAAAGTGGTTTTACGACCTTTAACAACCTCACGCTCGTCATGGCCTTTATCCTCCACTTTTTCGTGTATTTCACTTGTACTCTTATAAAGTAAAAAAAGCCCGCCAGCAATTAAGATAAGACCTTGCCCACTAATGCCTGCCTGTATCCAAGGTAAGTTAATATGCCAAAATGGAGCTTCCATTGCTACCAACCAAGAAATACCAAACAAGAGTACGATACGAATTAGCATCGCCATAAAAAGTCCGATATTGGTTGCCTTTTTCTGATGTTCTTTAGGAAGTTTACTAGACGCAAGGGAAATAAAAATAATGTTATCTATCCCAAGAACGATTTCTAGAAACGTTAGTGTTAATAGTGCAATTAGAGCATCTGGTGAAGTGAGTATTTCAAACATTGGTTCGTGAATTGTTGGGTTGTTAATTAGTTGGTTTAGTTAATTAGTAAATTAATTATTACATATTTCTACTGCCTACTGCCTACCTTCACAGCCGTTCCTCTTTCTTTTCTGGTTTCTCCTACAATATTGTACTCAAAGGTGTATGTAGCTCCCTCTGTTGCTAATATCTTCATATGGATAGCTCTTTTTTCAGCCTGGCTTTTTGGGTTCTTTTTGGTAACAATATATTCACAAGGGTTTATCCACCGAATAGCTGAAGTGTCTGCTTTTCCTCTAAAATAATCAATTTCTATGGAATCGTTCCGTACAAAGGTGGTTTTGGTAAGCTCAGTACCTACAAGTGCTTCAAATTCAAAAGTTCCCGTTTTAAAGTCGGTACAGTTTCTTTCTGAATTATAACAACTAATGAGGGAAATTGTAATTAGTAAAAGTAGAAAATAGCGCATAGATAACTTTAAAATGCGAATTTCTGAAATTTTACTCATAAACTATGGTAAGTATTCCTTAAAACTTCCATCGGAATAAAAAATAACAATACGGTCGATCGATTTTGAACTCGGACTTGAATTTATATCAATTTCTGAAACCGGAAAATTATGCGCGTCATTTTTCTGAACGTGTTTTTCAGCTGATGTGCTCGTTTCACTAGGTGGAGAAACGGAAGCTATATTCGACTCATTTTTTTCGACTTCGGCAGTAGAAGGGAAGGTGCCTTTTCCGTTTAAGAGCCAATATAAATTCACCTCTTCAAACGTGTTTACAACTTTCATTACAAACTCCAAACTAGGCTTATTTCTACCCGAAATTAGGTGAGAAATTGTAGAGCGATTAAAATCTATTTTTTCGGAAAAAGCAGTAGCAGACAACCCGTAATAATCGAGTATTTTTTCTAGTCTTTTTGAAAATTCTGAACTGTTTACCATTGTAACACTTACTATGTTTTTAAAAACGTTTACAAAAGTAACATATTGTTGTTCCATTCACAAAGTATATCAATAATAACTTAAATAAGTATAAATAATACATTTAATTAAACTTATTTAAAATGCTGAAAACAAATTAATTAATAACATAAAATATTTAGGAGCGTGTTTTTTTGCTATTTCAAGAGGTATTTGTTTACCAAGTGCAACAAAAAAGATATAATTAACTGTTTACATTTGTAAACATAACAATAGTTACCTTTGTAACACAGGAAAAAACGCAATGAAAATAGTAGACAACTACGCCACTTTTTTTGAAGATGAATTACAAGGGCGGTATGTTACTTTAGAACATATTTCTCCCCTCATAAACCAGTATAAAAATAGTTTCGAAATTTCAGAAATTGGAACGTCAGAATTGGGTCAAAAAATCTCCATGCTTAAAATTGGATATGGAAAAAAAATAGTTTTAGGTTGGTCGCAAATGCATGGAAACGAAGCGACCACGACCAAGGCAATTTTTGATTTTTTGAAACTTATTGCTGAAAAGAAAATCTATAAAAATGAAATTTCAGAATTTTTAAAAACCTATTCTTTTTACGTAATTCCAATTTTGAATCCAGACGGAGCTCAAAAATATACCCGAGAAAATGCAAATAAAATCGACTTAAATAGAGATGCTCAAGACTTATCACAGTCCGAAAGTGTAATTTTAAGCACAATTTTTAAAGAGTTACAGCCCGATCTATGCTTAAATCTTCACGATCAGCGTACCATTTTCGGTTTTAAGGATGGAAAACCTGCTACAATATCGTTTTTAGCTCCTGCGGCCGATAAAAAGAGGAAAGTAACTGCGTCACGAAAAATTGCCATAAAATGTATAGAAACTATGGCAGGTGTATTGCAACATTTAATCCCAGGGCATATTGGGCGTTACGACGATGCTTTTAACTCCAATTGTGTGGGTGATTCGTTCCAAATGGCTGGAGTGCCCACTATTTTGTTTGAAGCAGGTCATTACCCAAACGATTATCAACGAGAAGAGACCAGAAAATATATTTGTGTAGCCTTGTTAGTATTGTTTGGTATTTTGGAGACTTCAGAAATAAAACCTGTTTCCTATGGTAAAATACCTGAGAATAAGAAAAACTTTAAAGACATTATCATCAAAAATGTGCGTTTAGCAGATGGTTCGAAGAAACAATCGGTTGCGTTTCAATTTACTGAAGTACTGGCAGATGGCATTCTTAAATTTCAATTGCATGTAGATGAAATTGGGGTTTCTAAATCTGGTTTTGGTCATATAGAATTAGATGCTTCTGGTGCTAAAATTTTGGTGAATTCGCAAGAAATATATCATGTTGGAGATAAAGTTTCAAAAATTGTCAATAAAAAAGATAATTCTGTACTATTTATTGATGATAATTAGTTCGATAAGAGCGAAAAAATTATATTTTTGCTATCTGGAAAACTCCCGAAAATATGGCTAAATTTAAACTAGACGACACAGATCATAGCATTTTAGACATGCTAATTGAAAATACACGTACACCCTTTACGGACATTGCAAAAAAGTTAAAAATTTCAGCAGGAACAGTGCATGTTCGTGTAAAAAAGATGGAAGAGGCGGGCATTATCACCGGCTCATCTTTACGTATAGACTACAAGAAGTTAGGATACTCTTTTATAGCGTATGTTGGAATATTTCTTCATAAAACTTCGCAAACACAGTTTGTTTTAGAGCGTATTAACGAAATACCCTATGTAACCGTAGCGCATGTTACTACTGGGAAATTTAATATTTTCTGTAAAATAAGAGCAAAAGATACTACCCAGGCTAAAAATATTATCTACCAGATAGACGATATTGAAGGTGTAACAAGAACCGAAACAATGATTTCTCTAGAGGAGAGCATTAACGACAAGAAGCGTTTAATGCATTCTATTTTTCAAGATATCTAGAATGTAAATAAAACTCACTAAAAAGCCGAAAACTAGCTAAGTTTTCGGCTTTTTTTATGAAGTATGTTTCTTAGAACTTTGCAGTAAGCCTTACGTTAAATACTCGTGGCGATAAGAAGTTAGGGATGCTGTATTGTGTTTTTGTATACACATCTCTTACAAATGTATTGGTAATAGAATTCTGAACATCAAAAATGTTGAAAATTTCAGCACCAATACTCAACTCTTTAAAAGGCTTGAAGATTCCTGAATCCTTTTGTTTTTTATCGTGAACCAGCACGTAAGAAACACCAAGATCTGCACGGGCATAATCCTTTAAGCGCGTCTGGAAGTCGTACGGGTCTGCATAGCTAGGGGAGCCGCCAGGTAATCCTGTTTGGTACACGAGATTTAAGTACATTTTTAAATCTGGAATAATCTTTACATAATCCTGAAATAACACCGCAAACTTTAAGCGCTGGTCTGTAGGTCTAAAAATGTAACCTCGATCATCAATATTTTCTTCAGTTTTTAAATAACCGAAACTAACCCAGCTCTCCGTACCTGGAACAAACTCGCCCGCAAGGCGCATATCAAGTCCGTAGGCGTACGCTACTGCATTGTTGTTGGCTCTGTAACGTATTCTAACATTTTCTAATGTATAGGGGTTTACATTGGTTAAATTCTTGTAATATAGTTCACTGTTTAATGTAAAAGGACGTCCCCAAAGCTTAAAGCTGTAATCGTTTCCTAAAACAATGTGAATAGATTGCTGTGCCTTTACATCGGGTCTAACGGTTCCTGTAGAATCTCTTAACTCACGATAGAAGGGAGGTTGGTGGTAAAATCCGCCAGAAAGTCTAAATAACATATCCATATCCCATTCCGGTTTTAGAGTTGCTTGAACTCTTGGACTTATTACGGTTTGTGAAACGCTTTCAATACCATCGCCACTAACCGTCCAGTTTTGAGAACGCACCCCAGCATTTAGCCAAAGGTCGTTGCTTCCTAGTGTTGTTGCTTTGCTCCATTGCGCATATCCAGAAATCCGGTTAATCTGTACATCGTTTTGTGCTCTAATATCTGTAAAAGGAACTATTGGCGCCGAAAAAGGCGAATACGGTTGGTTGTTGGCAAAATTGATAATGGGTGGGCGGATAGAAAATCCTGCCGAGTCAATAATTTCATACTCCTGCACGCGATCTCTTATATCTTCATGTGTGTATTTTACGCCGTATTCTATGGTAGTTTCATCGTCTACTTTAAGAATACCTTTGTGTTCTGCATTAAAAATAAGTGCGTCTAGATCGTTACGGGCGTGGGTTAATTGAGATCCTATTCCTTCGCTAAACTCTACATCACCCAAACTATCGTCTCCAATATTGGTGTTTACTTCCCCTAGACGATACTGTGCTAATATATCGAAATACTCCTGCTCACTTGTTTGATACGCACTTGCAATAAACTTAGCCGTGTAGCTGTCGGAAACTGCGTAGGTTCCTTTTAAGGCTCCAAAATAAGTGTTGTAACGATCCTCTTCTTGCCCTTCATAAAATACAAGCAGCGCAATAGGGTCTGCGAGCGTACCAAAATTTGTCTGGCGTGTAAGCGGCTCATAATCGTATTGATTAATAGCGATATTTCCTAAAAACCCTAACTCGAATTTATTACTGAATTTGTAAGTTAAATACGTTTGCGCATCTGCAAATTTTGGACGAAAATTGGTTTCGGTTTGTTTTGCGTCAACAAACAAGCTATTGTCACGGTAGCGTAATCCTACAATGCCTCGTAGTCTTTCATTTTTTGAAATCCCTTCAACCGAAACGCTTGCGCCCAATAAGCTTAAATCTGCTGTAGCTCCAAATGAAACGGGTCGACGGTATTCAATATCCAGAACAGAAGATAGCTTATCACCATACTTTGCTTGAAATCCACCAGCAGAGAAATCGACAGAACGTGTTAAATCGCTATTTACAAAGCTTAATCCTTCCTGCTGTCCACTTCTAATTAAAAACGGGCGATATACTTCAATTTCGTTTACGTAGACTAGGTTTTCATCGTAATTACCACCTCGCACGGCGTATTGTGTACTCAATTCGTTATTGCTTATAACACCTGGAAGCGATTTCAGTAAATTTTCAACACCAGCGTTAGCGCCTGGAATTTTTCTAATTGCTTCTGGGCTAATGGTGGTTAAGCCTTCAATACGCTTCCGTTTATTTGTCGAAACCACAACTGTTGCTATTTGCTCTACATCTACTTTTAAAACTGGGTTTAATTCAAAGTCTTCATTAGGGGCCAGCGCAGGAATAGTAATCACTGCGTTTTTATGACTTAAGTGTGAGAACGTCAGTGTTATTTCCTGCCCCGAAGGCACTTCCAAAATATAATAGCCATCAAAATTAGTCTGTGAACCAATACCATTGCCAGCACTTACATTTACGGCAGAAATTGGAACATTGTTTTCATCAAGGATAACCCCTTTAATGGTAGCATTTTGAGCTATGGTGTTTGCAGAAATGCAAAAAAGAGATAAAACGAGGGCGTATATAAATGTTTTCAAAAGCTATAGAATATGGTTTATTTTCTGAAAAAAGTTGCTTCAAATGTAGTACTATTTCCCATACTATCCACGACGATAAGTTTCAAGTTGTTTTCGGTGTCTTGTACCACATCATCATCAAAATCATAAGTCAAAACGTCGGTTTTGTAATTATATTCCATTAAAATGAACTTTCCATTCACCGTGGCGCGATACGAACTTATGCCACTGCGATCATCTTCAATTTTAATTTTTAGGGTTTTGTTATTGCTTATCCATTTGCCGTCTTTAAAATTTACAGGCTTTACAGTTGGAGGCGTATTGTCTATTGCAAGTACGTAGGTTCCAAAGGTTCTGGTTCTGGTGGTAAGCTTGGTGCCGCGTCTGGAATTGTTGTTGTAGGAAGGCTGTCCTCTGTAATTAAGTTCGCCAATGTATAATTTTGAAAGTTCTTCGCTTTTATAATTAGAAGCATCAATACTTATGCTAATGTTTTTATGAACGGGAATAATATTTTCGTGGAAAATAAGTGTGTCGCCTTTGGCTTCAATATTTAAATAGGTGTTTTCGTATAAGCTTTCAGCAGGAATGTAAATATCGAATTTCCCTTTTGTAATGGCGGTACCTTGCTTGTGGTACACATAATGATCGGTTTCTTTATCGTCTTTTGGCTCTGGGTTTTCGGCTACTTTCCCTTCAATAGGAACGGTAATACGCATTAAATTACCTTTATAGTCGGTAATTTCTATGGTGTAATCTGAAGAAAAACCATCTTCAATCGTTACATAACCGTTATCGTCTTCGCTTACAATCACGCTTAACGGATTGTTATCCTGGCGGAATAGCTTCTGAACCCTGCTTTTATTGGTTTTAAAGTATTCGTAATCCATAAACCTATTCAGGTAGCGAGTTTCAGCAAAAGAGAACTTTTCAAAAAGCACCTTAAACTTTTCCGAACCATTTACAGACGTTTTAATCTGGTAGGCTCCATTTTTATTGGAAGCACCGTTTTGCTGATCGTAGGTAGAAACTCCAAAGCCTATTTTTCCTAAGGCTGAAAGTTTCTCGGTTTTATAGTTTCCGTCTTTTTGTTTTATGAGTCTTAGCTTGCTTCGGTTTTTCGAGTTGTTAGCATATGCACTATCGCCCACAGGATATACAAATACCGAATTTACCAAAGGTGTCTTAGTATCTGGGATTTCTATTCCAAATAGCAATGGGTTCATAGGGCGAGAGGCGGGGTCTCGTATTTCGAAATGAAGGTGGGGTCCGCCGCTACTACCGCTATTGCCTGTATAGCCAATAATTTCACCCTTCTTTACGGAGAGTAATTTGTTTTTGGGGAAATCTTCAAATTCGAAGGTTTCTTTAGTGTATTGTAGTTCCTTAACGTACTTTTCAATATCGTTTGCGTAGCGTTGTAAATGCGCATACACTGTTGTGTAGCCGTTTGGATGCTGAATGTAGAGTGCTTTTCCGTAGCCATAATGCGCCACTTTAATTCGTTTTACATAGCCATCGGCTGGAGCGAGGATAGGGAAACCTTCTCTTTGTTGCGTTTTAATATCCAGTCCGCTGTGAAAATGGTTGCTTCGTAATTCGCCAAAACTACCCGATAAAATAATAGGGATGTCTAATGGACTGCCAAAATAGTCTTTTGGAAGGTCTTGTTGTGCGCTTGTAAAAAGACCAAAAAACAGGGTTGCTAAAAAAATAAAATGCTTCATAAAAAATGTAATGCGCTATAAATTAAGGGGAGTGGTGCTATATTGCTTTTAATAACATTCAATATTACAAAAAATTGTAGAAAACAGTTGGCTTATTTGCTGGTGTATGTTAACTTTGTGTTAGCAGTATTGATTAAAAATGAAATGGGCGATCTTTCTGAAATCGTTGACACTCTAGAGAATAGAATAAGTAAGTTGCTTCATAAGTATGAAAACGTGAAGCAAAAAAACATTCGATTAGAGATAGAAACGGAAGAAACACAAAAATTGTTGGCAACATCGCAAGAGGAAGCCCAACAATGGCGAGAAAAATGCAGCTCATTGCAGTTGGCAAATTCAATGCTGGGCAGCGACCAACATAAACGAGAAACAAAGCTCAAAATAAATGCTTTAGTTCGGGAAATAGACTTATGTATAAGTCAACTTTCCGATTGAAACAATAAAATCAATGTCAAACCCGTTAAAAATTAAGCTATCTATTGCAGACAGGGTGTATCCATTAAACATCCCACCAGAGCAGGAGGAAGGCCTTAGAAAAGCCACGAAGAAGATAGAAGCGATGATTAAACAGTTTGAAAATAGTTATGCCGTTAGAGATAAGCAAGATGTACTGGCTATGTGTGCCTTACAATTTGCCGCTCAGGTAGAACAAAAACAGATTGATACTCAAACCGATACGAAACAAGTGGAAGAGCAGTTAACAGCGCTTAACCAATTGTTGCAAGAGCACTTATCGTAAACGTTCTTTACATATAAAAGGTTACTGCCTACATTAGTACTATTTTGGTAAACTCAACACGAATTCTTTAAAAAGGGTGAGTTAAAGTTGTAAAAGCGGGCCGTCTTTGAGCGGATTCTTGACCAGCTTATTAGCCCTAAACTTTTCTTTAAGGAGTTTATTCAAATCACATATTAATGTAGGCTTTTTTATGCCCTAATATTAACAGGGTATTGTGTACTGGATATGGTATTTCATATTCACTAAACTAAACTTAAACAACCATGGATAACACTATTATAGCCATTATTGCAGCCGTAGCAGGTATTGTAGTTGGCTTTATAATTGCAAAAATACTAGAGCGGAACAACTCTTCCCAGCTTATTAAAAACGCTAAAAAGAGCGCTCAAAGCATCTTAAAAGAAGCAAAAAGCGAAGGCGAATCCCTTAAAAAGGATAAAATGCTACAAGCCAAAGAGAAATTTATAGAGCTGAAGTCTGAACATGAAAAGGTAATTACCAGTCGTGAAAAGAAAATGAACGAAGCCGAAAAACGTACCCGCGACAAAGAATCTCAAGTATCTAGTGAACTGGCAAAGAACAAAAAGCTAAATACCGACATAGAAAGTAAGAAAAAAGATTACGAAGAGCGCTTAGATTTCCTTGAGAAGAAACGCAACGAAGTTGAAAAAATGCACCGCAGCCAGATAGAGCAGTTAGAGGTTATCTCCAGCCTGTCTGCTGAAGATGCAAAAGGGCAACTTATGGAAAGCCTTAAAGAAGAAGCGAAGACCGATGCAATGGCATACATTCAAAATTCGGTAGAAGAAGCCAAAATGACGGCACAGCAAGAAGCTAAAAAAATTATTATTAGTACTATCCAACGTATTGGTACCGAAGAGGCCATTGAAAATTGCGTTTCGGTATTTAACCTGGAGAGTGACGACGTAAAAGGTAGAATTATTGGCCGTGAAGGTAGGAACATTCGTGCCATCGAAGCCGCTACTGGAGTAGAGATTATAGTAGACGATACACCAGAAGCGATTATTTTATCGTGTTTTGATAGTGTGCGACGTGAAATAGCAAGACTTTCATTACACAAACTAGTTACCGATGGTAGAATTCACCCAGCACGTATTGAAGAAGTAGTTAGAAAAACATCTAAACAAATTGAGGAAGAAATTATAGACGTTGGAAAACGCACCGTGATAGATCTTGGGATCCACGGATTACATCCAGAGCTTATTAAAGCGGTGGGGCGTATGCGATACCGTTCGTCGTATGGCCAAAACTTATTGCACCACTCACGGGAAGTTGCAAAACTATGTGGCGTAATGGCAAGCGAATTAGGATTAAACCCTAAACTGGCAAAGCGCGCAGGACTTTTACACGATATTGGTAAAGTACCCGAAACCGAAACAGAAGTACCTCACGCAATCTTAGGAATGCAATGGGCCGAAAAATATGGAGAAAAAGCTGAAGTATGCAATGCTATTGGAGCGCACCACGACGAAATAGAAATGACAAGTTTATTATCGCCCATCGTACAAGTTTGCGATGCCATTAGTGGCGCTAGACCAGGCGCTAGACGCCAAGTGCTAGACAGCTACATCCAACGACTAAAAGATCTTGAAGATATTGCCTTTGGATTTAACGGTGTAAACAAAGCTTATGCCATTCAGGCTGGTAGAGAACTACGAGTGATGGTAGAAAGCGAAAAAGTAAGCGACGACAAAGCTGCACAACTATCGTTTGAGATTTCACAAAAAATCCAGACAGATATGACTTATCCTGGACAAGTAAAAGTAACCGTAATACGCGAAACCCGAGCAGTGAATATTGCGAAGTAATTTTAGTTGCTCCTAGCGAGTGACACACAGTCTCTAAAATCCCCATTCTAGTTTGATTGGGGATTTTTTGTTTTGTGGGGAAGGGGAAAACCGTACTTGGTGATGGGGATGATTTTTATATATTTACGAGGTAACATAGGTATAAAAGTCATGCTATCCAGTTATGAGTTCTGAATATAATGCATAAATTGCTTTTTATAACAAATTGTACTGCATTTGAATAAAACCAATTTTGAAAAAATCTTTAGATAGCAACATTTCTTTTCAGCCAATCATTTTCACCCTTGTAGTTCTTTATCTACCAAGATTAATTTTCGACATGGTAGGAGGAATTAGCAACGTCCAGCCTTGGCTATTAGGCATGTTTTATATTCCTGCTCTAATTTTAATTTACTATCGGTTCAACAAGATTTATAGAGGTATCAAAATGTTTTTATTTCTTTTGTTTTTTTCTTTTATGATCTATCCTACAACCTCTTTTTAATTAGACGAATATGACTCAAATAATTACCACATTTCAAGTGAATTTCAACTTATAGAAAAATTACTAGCTGAAGATAAAATGAGAAACCAAGTCACGATAGAAGACTTAAAGTATCTTGCTTCCTCTTTGAATACCTCAAATTCAGATTTTCCGAAAATATTTTGTAATCCGAAACCAATACAAATTGACTCTGAGCATGAGTTTGCAATAAATGACTCTAAATCTAAAATAGTAATTACTAGAGGAGATTCAATTAAAACAGAATTTATGATTAGAAATTATCCTCAACGACCAAATTTATATATTCCTAACAACGATATAATACAGGTCATAAATAGAGAGATAAAGAATATTAATAAACTAAAGGCATTGACGATTTCCACTGATAATAGGATACCGTTTTCTGAGTTTTGGGTAGAGTCAATAACGTCTTTTGCTAGCGGACATATTCAACCAGCGCGAAACTTCCCCAAACTACTCAATGCGATACAGATTCTTTCCATATTATTTCTAAGTACAATAATTATCAATTCGATAAACAATGAATTAGGTCTGAAAAGAAAAAAAGAAAAAAAAGAAGAAATGACACAAAAAATAAACGCAGTACAACAAAGAACTAAGTAAAAAAACAAACCTTTTTAGCTCAATTTTGAAGCAAATTCCTCATTGTAAGGCCTTTCTGAATTTTCTTCGGAAAATCCTCGCACACAAAACTGTAACTTTCCATACACAAACACGCTAGCCATTTTAAAAAAAATAAACCAACAAGAAGTTCGAGCATCAATGAAAAAACACAACTACAAAATTAAAGTGGAATGGACCGGAAACGAAGGAAACGGAACGCTTAATTACAAGTCGTACAATAGAAATCATACAATCATAGCAGACGGAAAATATGGCGGAATAGATGGCTCCTCCGATCCTTCTTTTTTGGGAGATAAAACAAGGTATAACCCAGAAGACCTTTTCTTATCATCGGTATCGGCTTGTCATATGCTTTGGTATTTGCACTTATGTTCTGTGCATAAAATAATAGTAACGGAATATTTGGACAACGCTACAGGAAGTATGGAAGAAACCGATAATGGAAGCGGAAGATTCACGGAGGTTACACTTAATCCAACAGTAAAAATTACCGACTCGAATATGATTCCAAAAGCGAATGAATTACACGGAGAAGCGAACAAAATGTGTTTTATTGCCAATTCCTGTAATTTTAAAATCGGACATAACCCGAATACTACAGCAGAATAAGAACGGCATACAGCAACGCATAATAAAACCTCTTCTGAAATTTTAATTTCTATATCTTTATGATACATTGAACCAAAAACAGAACGCATACCAAACCATGATTGAAACACTTCAACATACAAACAGTGTAGTAGCCAAAAATATACGCTCCGTGTTTCAAGCATCTTACAAAATAGAAGCACAGCTATTACAAGCAATAGATTTCCCTCCCCTACAAAGACCTCTTGAAAATTATATACAGAGTAACACAGCGTTTTTTGGATACTTAAAAGATACCAAACTTGCTGGAGTCGTTGAAATTAATCACACTTCTATCTTTACTCACATTAACAGTCTCGTGGTGCATCCAGATTTTTTTAGACAAGGCATTGCAAGAAACCTACTGGAATTTGTTTTCGAAACCTTCGATTCTAATCTCTTTGTGGTGGAAACTGGGCTGGAGAACGGACCCGCAACTGCTTTGTACAAGAAATTTGGTTTTAAAGAGGTAAAACAATGGGACACGGACCACGGCATTAGAAAAATAAAATTTGAGCGTAGGATACATACGTAAGTGCAACAAAGATTTCAATTAAAATAGTATCGAGACATCTCATTAGTTATGAAGGTTGTAAAAACTGAAAAACAAACAACCTCCTTCTTCCTTACATCATAACATTGTTTTACTGTGTCAAGAACGTATCAATTTAAGATTTCGCCTTTTTTCATGTGTATGTATCGGCTAACCTTTTAGAAAAAAGGCTTTGTTAAACGTCTATATACTATGATTTATATCTTTTGTAATGTAATTATATTGAAGCAGAGTATGCTTTTAAAAAATATAAAATTGCTCTTTTCAAGTATCTGTATGAAACAAAATCTGTAATTTAGGAGCATTCAAATAAAATGCAATTGCTTAGTAAACAGACTCATGTTGTAAATCATTAAAAAAATAAATACTATGAAATACAAATATTTTATATTACTCTTCACTTCTTTTCCCTTTCTTATAAACGCTCAAATAGGACCAGCAAATTTTATAGATACATCTCTTGAAACAGCTGGGGTAACTAAGTTTGAATCTATAGATTTAAATAATGATGGAGATAATGAAATTATTACTTCCACTACAGGTAACGCTGGCAGATTAGGGTTTTATGAAAATATGGGGAATAATAGTTTTTCAGATTTTAATTTAATTGAATCTTTTGAGTTTTGCAGTGGCTTTGCTGTAGGCGATTTCAATAATGATAATTGGAAAGATATTGTCTCTATTGGAGGAATTAATAAAGATGCAAGAATACATAGCAACAACTCCGGTTCCTTTAGTCCAGGAGTACTATTGGATAGTAATATTTCGATACAGGTAAATGATGTAGTCGTAGCAGATTTTGATCAAGACAATTTTGATGATATTGTTATTATTGGGCAACATTCAATAGATTTATATAGAAATAATGGAAGTGGTGAATTTACGAAGGAAATAATTTTAAGCACTAGCACTTCGCCACGAGTTTTAGAGTGTTTAGATTTAAGCGCTGCAGATATGGACAATGATGGCGATATAGATTTAGTGTCTGGCGAAACAGAAGGATTAGTAGTTTACACAAATAATGGCAATGCTGTTTTTTCGCCAGAATATTATTCAATTATTGCTGAAGTATTTTTCCTTATACATCCTTTTGATATTAATAATGATGGCGATTTAGATGTTGTAGGTAGAAACAATGCTGGGGAAGTAAAATGGTTTAGCAATAACGGAAACGGGGTCATGACTTTTGAAGCTATCATACCTAATATTCCAAATCTTATTTCTCTAAGTTCAATAGACTATAACAATGATGGTTTTAAAGATATTTATGCTTCCTATACAAATCATATTTCAATTTTTGAAAATGATACAAATCAAAATTTCAGTAAGGAAATAACAGTACATCAAGATGATAATCTATTAATGGGGGTTGTACAGGTTATTGATGTTGACAATTCAAACAACTTAGATTATATATGGTCTGGTGGCACTAATGCTATTGCTTTTCATATCAATGAGTCGGTATTAGCAATAGAAGATATAAGTGCTTCCAATGCTTTATATTATCCCAACCCCACAAACGGAATCATTCATTTTACGCAGCAAATTAAAAGTTTGAGATTATATACTCCCCTAGGAGAAAAACTGAAGGAAGCTTATAATGTAGACACCCTAAATTTATCAAATCTTCCAAACAATGTTTATATTCTAATTGCTGAAACTAATGTAGGTATTTCGTTTCATAGAATTATTAAAAAATAACCCCCACCATAAACAACTAAAGCAAACATGGCATTATTAGTATACTTTAGTGTGCAGGGTTCGTATTGAGGTGAGTAGCGAGTCTATTATTTAAAATTAAAATACAAACAGCTGGTAAGAAAAAACCCAGACAAAACTTAGTTCTGTCTGGGTTTTTTAATTCCTCATTTGGGGGTAAAGGGAAGGATTATTCATCATAAATATTCACATATCCCTTGCTAGGCTCTTCAAAGAATTTCCCAGTAATAAAACGCTTATGTTCATCCAGCGCTTCAATTTTTTGTAAATCGTCTTGAGATAATTCTAATGAGGCGGCTTTGAAATTTTCTTCAATGTGCTCTTTGCTGGTAGATTTTGGTAATACCGCTGTTCCTCTTTGCAGATGAAAATTTATAAGGATTTGCCCTACAGAAGCGTTGTGTTTTCTAGCGATGTTTTGTAGTGCTTCTATTTCAAACAAATTGGCTTCGTCTTCTCCCTTCATATCTTCTGAACGGTCTCCAGAACCAAGTGGGGAGTAAGCGGTCATAAAAATGTTTTCGCTGTTGCAATAGTCCAGCAATTCTTTTTGTTGTAGTAAAGGATGCAATTCAACTTGGTTCATTTCTGGTTTGTGCTTAGCTTTGCTCACCAAATCTTCTAATTTCTTTTTACTGAAATTGGATACCCCAATATGTCTTGCCATTCCATTAACCTTTGCCAGTTCCATCTGGTTCCATGTCTCTATAATGGGAGCTTCTTCCAAAGAATAATAATCGCTAGGTTTTTGCGGAAACCCAACACCATTTTTAAACGCTACAGGCCAATGTATTAAATACAGGTCTAAATATTCTAGCTGTAAATTTTTCAGGGAGTTTTGCAATGCGGGTATTACATCGCCTTCTTTGTGCGCATCGTTCCACAATTTGGAAGTTATAAAAACGTCCTCACGAAATATTCTTCCTTCGTCAAAAACTTCGGCAAGTGCTTCGCCTATTTCTTTCTCGTTATCATACACAGCTGCGGTGTCTATATGCCTGTATCCTGCATAAAGCGCTTCTTTAACGGCTTTTTTCACAGTGTTTCCTTTGGCTTTCCATGTTCCTAAACCAATGCAGTGCATGGTGTCTTTATTGCTAAATTGTAATGTCTTCATAGTTTAATTTTTATTAAAATTAAGGAACTCTTTCAGCTTCAAGAAGAAATGAAATCACTTTAGCCTTTATTTAACGCCTACTTACTTTCGTGGGTGGTATTTTTCCATTACTTCGGTAAGGTAAGAGGTTTCTATATGAGTATATATTTCCGTTGTAGTAATACTCTCATGTCCCAACATTTGCTGTATGGCACGTAAGTCGGCTCCGTTTTCTAACAAATGCGTTGCAAAAGAATGACGAAAGGTGTGCGGACTTATAGTTTTACGAATTCCGGCTTTCTCGGCCAGATTTTTAACGATGGTAAAAATCATTGCGCGTGTGAGTCCGTTACCGCGTCTGTTTAGAAATAATGTATCCATGGCGGCCGGTTTTGGTTGTTGGTGCACCCGCACCTGTTTTCTATAGGTATCAATAATTTTAATGGTGTTAGCGCCAATAGGGACGTACCGTTCTTTATCGCCTTTTCCTGTTACTTTTATAAAACCTTCTTCAAAGAATAAATCTGAAATTCTCAAGTTTATTAATTCTGAAACGCGTAAACCACAAGCGTACAGGGTTTCCAACATGGCCCGATTGCGTTCACTTTGTGGCTTGCTTAAATCTATGGTGGAGAGTAGCGTGTCAATTTCTTGTATTGAAAGCGTGTCTGGCAATTTTCGCCCAATTTTTGGACTCTCTATGAGTTCTAAGGGGTTTGTCTTTCGGTATTCTTCAAAAATAAGATAGGCGAAAAATCCGCGTAGGCCTGAAATAATCCGGCTTTGCGATCTTGGATTCATAGTTTTACTGATGTGATAGATAAATTGCTGAACAGCATCTTCAGTAATCGTAAGTGGGGAGCAGGTGAGTTTGTTTTCTTCACACCAATGGATTAATTTTTGAATGTCTAATCCATAATTTTGAAGCGTATTTTCAGAAAGTCCCCTTTCAATTTTAAGATAGCTTTTATAATCGGTAAGGGCTCGTTGCCACTTCATATAGCGATATTTTCAAATTTCAATTTAATATAATATTAGGAAATAGCCTGTCAAGTTTCTACTATATTTGAACTCAAATTAACGTTTAAAATATAAAACATGAAAAAAATTGTAGTAGTATTCATTTTAGCACTAATCACAACAGGTGTTTCTGCACAAGGAATAGATTTGGGTATTAAAGCGGGTGTGAACTTTGCAAATATAAGTGATGCAAAACAAGGCGCTGTAAATTTGGATTATTCAGGAAGGACGGGAGTTGTTGTTGGAGTTTTTGCAGGCGCAAAGTTTAATGACAGATTTGGTATTCAAGCAGATTTACTCTACTCACAACAAGGAGCGGAGTTTGATGGTGGAGACTTTAACTTGGACTATGTAAATGTTCCTGTAGTGGCAAAAATCTTCTTGGTAAAAGGCCTGAATGCACAAATAGGACCTCAATTTGGAGTTGTTGTAAATGATGAAGCCCAAACCGTTGTAGGGGAGGTTATAAACGATATTGCAGTTAACGATTTCGACATTTCTGGAGTGGCAGGAATTGGGTACGATGTGCCGCTAGGACTTAGATTGGAAGCAAGGTACAATTTTGGAATTTCGGATGTTCCAGATGCGCCAGGAGCAAGTGGTAAAAACAGTGTGGTAACACTATCTGTAGGGTACAGTTTCTTATAGCCTGGTATTTTTAGAACATAACAAAACGCTTTAAAGCAATGTGGTTTTACGTATTTCTTTAAAGCGTTTTTATTTGGTTAAGATTGTATGTTTTAAAATGCATTACTGCTTCTTTTAAATTTAATTTAGTAGCTTTACTACATAACTTAAACAAATATAATTATGAAAAAACAAGTACTTTTAATTGCAATCGCAATATTTTCTTATGGAGTAACGCAAGCACAGGACATTCGTTTTGGTGCTAAAGCTGGTGTAAATTTTGCATCGATTGGCGGTGATGATACCAGCGGTGTTAGTGGTAGAACAGGGTTTCATATAGGGGGGTTAGTGGAAATTTTACTAACTGAAAAATTTGCTGTTCAACCAGAAATACTTTATTCTGCTCAAGGTTTTAGTTATGAAAATCAAGATGAATTTTTTGATACAAAAGTTTCTAACGAAACAAATTTGGATTATATAAATATTCCCGTTATGGCTAAATATTATGTAACTGAAGGCTTAGCGCTTGAGGCAGGTCCACAGCTTGGTTTTTTAATTTCAGCAAATAACGAAGTTGAAATACAAGGAGGTGGTGATGACGATCCTCAATTTGAAACTGGAGAATCGGACGTTTCAGATTTTTACAGTGGTTTTGACTTAGGATTAGCTGCAGGTGCTTCATACCGTTTGGACATGGGTGTTTTCTTTGGAGCGCGGTATGTTTTAGGACTTTCTAATATAAATGATAATGGAACAAATATTGGTCTAATTGATATCGATATTGATAGTTTTAAACAACAAAATAACGTGTTTCAGGTTTCTGTAGGATATGCTTTCTAAAAAATATTAATATTGGTAAAAGCAGGAGATTCATCTTCTGCTTTTTTTGTATAAAAAGTGTATTTTTACACACCTTAATAAAAATATATTATGAAAAAAATACTTGTACTAGCAGCTATTATTCTTACTGCTTTCCAAATAAAAGCACAAACTCAAGAATTTGGTATAGCAGCCCATGCAGGCTACCTTACCGAGATTGATGCTATTGGAGCAGGAGTTGATTTTAATTTCGATTTTAATGAAAAATGGGGTATCGCTACCGCTACAGTGTTTTCTGCGAAGGACGATAATGCTGTCCGGAATAAATGGTTTGCTGTAGATTTAAATGCCAGGTATTATGTAGTAAATAAATTGTATGTTTTTACAGGGGGTGAATACCTTTCACTTACCGTAAAAGGTCTTGGACTTGGTGCAGGTAGCTTAAATACTGAAACCACAGTTAAAGATTCAGAATTTGGTATAAACCTTGGTACCGGCTATCGCTATAATCTTATAGATAATGTGAACCTTTTTGCCGAAGTAAAATACGTAGTTTTAGATGCAGGGTATGTGCATGCAAAAGCGGGAGTTCATTTTTCTTTCTAACTACAAAACCATACTATAAAAAAATCGGGCAGCGTCCCGATTTTTTTTATTCTTATCTTTAACCATTGAAATGCCTTGGTGAATTTAAAAACTACCCAATATAAGTATGTTTGGCATTTCTAATTCGATTTACAGACGGACATCCTTTACATTATCACTTATTTTATACAGATGAAAATAGCAATTATAAATGGTCCAAATCTTAACTTACTGGGACAGCGTGAAACCAGTATATATGGGGAGCAATCTTTTCAAGACTATTTTTCGCAGCTTCAGTTTAAATTTACTGAAATTGAACTAACCTATTTTCAGTCTAATATTGAAGGTGAACTTATAGATAAACTACACGAATTTGGATTTAGTTACGATGGTATTATTTTAAATGCCGCCGCATATACACATACATCGGTTGGGCTTGGAGATGCCGTAAAGGCAATTGAAACTCCGGTTGTGGAAGTACATATTTCCAACACGTTTGCCAGAGAAGAATACAGACACATTTCCTATATATCACCAGGTGCAAAAGGCATTGTAGTTGGCTTCGGACTGCGTAGCTACGAATTGGCTGTACAGAGTTTTTTGTAGTGTATCTTCAAATAAAACTTACTTAACCCTTTTTATTACTTTTACTGTATCTGGATATGTAATTTCATAAGAAGTGTTTGCATCTAAGCTTTTAATTTCCACCTTCGTACCGTTACTCCAATTTATTTGTACCGCTACAGTTGTATCCTTCCCCAATCCAAAATGTTGCTCTTTTGGATGCACAGACAAATACCCCGAGGTACTGTGAATCTCTCTCCAGACATTGGCATTATTTTCACTGTTTAGCACTAAAGAAGAACCAATAGCGTCCCGGTTTATTCTTGCTGAAGGCGATCCTACAAGTTTAATTTTTATATAAATATTACCGTTCGAATTCTTGTTTTCCAGTAAAGTTGCTTTCTCATGATAATTATTAATAAAAATATCCAGATCTCCATCATTGTCAAAATCGAGATAACTTGCACTTCTGGCGTTGCTGTTTAAATCGGCTCCAAGTGCTTCGGCTTGGTTGTCTAAAAGGCCATTGTTATTTACAAAAAAGACATTACGTTCTTTGTTACTCGCAGCATACATTATAGTTTTAGAATCTTCTTGTCGTTCAAAATAAAAGGGATTTTCACTAGAATACACACTAAAATCGTTCATTCCATTTAAACAATACAAATCCTCATCGCCATCATTATCAAAGTCGAAAAAATCGGCATCCCAAGACCATCCAGTGGCCGAATACCCTCTGCCTATATTGGTAGATAATTCGTAGTTGTGTAACACATTATTTTTAGAATTTGAAAGAAACAGATCATTGGCTTCAATGGTTCTAATATTCGCCATTTTCTTTGGGTCAAACTTCATTTGTGTGTCTTCATTCGGACTCACATATTTTTCATCTTTTTGCATTACTACAATATTCGAAATGTAAAAATCTGGATACATATCTTTGTTAAGGTCTGTAATTCCTACGTTCATGGTGTAAGATGGTTTGTCGGTTCCAAGTTGTGTACTTGCTTCGGTAAAAAGCCCATCTTTAGTGTTTAAGTAATATTTATTCACCCCAAAATCATTTCCAACGATAATGTCTTGCAATCCGTCCTGATTAATATCTGTATGGCCAAGCGCTTGTGTCCATCCGCGATTGGAGTCATTATTTGTAGTAAAAGGAACCTCCTCAAAAACGAAATTCCCTAGATTTTTAAATAATTTATTAGGCATTCCATTGTTATTATCTCTTTTTAACGTGGGAAGTGTGCCTTCAATATAATTTCCGAAGTACCCAATGAAAATATCTAAAAGCCCATCATTGTTATAATCCAACGCTGTTGCGGGACCAGCCACAGCTTTTTCACCACCCAAATTGCTACGAGCACTTACATCTTGAAAGGAAGTTCCATCAAGGTTTTTATAGATTTTATGAGGCTGGTTTACGTAGGAGATAAAAATATCTTGTGTTCCATCATTGTTAAAATCTGCAAGTATGGGCTGTCGTACTTCTCCAAAAGAATTTAAGGAATCGTTCCAGGTATTAATGCCAGCTTCTGAAGTATAATCAATAAACTTATTATCCTTAGTATTCAGGTATAGTTTATTCCCAAAACCACCTAAAAGCAAGACATCTACAAGTCCGTCACCATTAATATCCTCACAAGCTACACCAGAACCTCCAAAAGCAGGGGGGATAGCTAGTTTTATGGCGCCTTCGGCATACGAAGTAGTGTATCCTCGTATTAACCTGTTAAGCCAGTCTGCAGACTTATGTTCAAAATCTATCCCTTGTTGTTGTGTAACGTCTTCAAATCCATTACTTTTTGTAGTAGAACTTTTAGAGGACTGTATCACGGTTTTAGGGATACTTTTATTGCTGAAATCGTAGTTTTCAATACGTTGTTGAATTTGTATAAAACCCCTCTGGATATCCTCTTGTGTAAGTACTTCACGTTGTTTGCTGTGCGAATAGCTTCCTCCAAGCCGCAATACCAGCACTCCCATTTGAGCAATCCCTTCAACGAGTTGTTCTGCGGCATTGGGGTCTAAACTTCGCATTTTTTCATTTTTAAGATCGTCAATGGCATAGCCCAAAATGCGCCAATGAAATCCGCTGTCTCTAAAAGCATCCAGGTCGTAGGATTCTAGCGAAATTTTTTCGGCTACATTATTTGGAAAAAAAGTGACATCTTCAAACGTGTTGGTTGTTGATGGAAGAAATAAGTGTAATGCTTTTTGCACATCGGGCACCCTAACAATTGAATTGGATGCAGCACCAGCTTCGGTATTGGATTGTTGTAAAAGAGCCCCTGTAAATTGAATAAGTGATTCCAAATAATAGGTTCTTAAATCTTCAGATACCTTGGCATCTGTAGGCCATTTTTGTTTTGCAAAGTACACCTGTATGTTTCTTAAAAACACATTTTCGGCTACCCTATTGTATTTTTCATACGAAGAAAGTTTTTGCGCTATAATTTGCTTTACAAGTGCATTATGATTGGTTGCAGGGTTGGCATTACTTTCAACTTTCTTAGGGTAGGTAACGCTTGCGAGCGTATTTTTGTTTTTAGATTCATTTAAAATAAGTACCCAGGTGTCTTCCAGTAATTTTTTTGAAATCCTATTTTGGTTTGCTTTTCGTGCAGTAATGTCTGCAATTTTTAAGGTAACCAGTGTGAGTAGGTTCACATAGTCGTTTGCCATTTTTAAAGCATCGGTATGAAATGGCAGTACGTCTACTTTCGGAAAATAGGTAAGATCTTGTTCTACCGAAAGCAACGACCTATATCCATACGACACTGAAGCATACTGATCGTAGTCTTTCTTTAAAATAGGTATAGTCCCCGTAGTAAGTTTATAGAAAAAATCTCCATTTTTATTGGTTGTGTATTCTGAAAGCTCCTCAATAACGGGTTGCAAATGTTCAGGCTGTATATGTGCAGCATTGCTTTTACGCGCTAAAGGGGTGGCTTTTTCTTTTAAATAGTAAACTAGCGTCTTTTGTATTTCAATTTTCAAAGTACGTGCATCCTCGTCAAGCGGGGTGCCGTACATAAAGTCTTCTAGTCTATTTGCAGTAGCGTAGCATTTTGGATCCTTGTCTTTTTCCAGCGTATAAATTTTGTCAATTATTTCTGAAATAGCTGTGTTCTCTTGGCTGTGTAGCGTTACAAAACATAATAATATATATAATAGACTAATTGTTTTTTTGAGATAATACATAGTTGGCTAAAAATAAAAATTTTAATAAAGATACTAATTGCCTTATAAATTGATCCCCGGCATTTTTAAAAATCAATCTTAAACATTTTTTTAGGGTGCAGTGCTAATTAATTGTTATTCAACAAGTTTAAGTGTATTTCGTCGAATAAGATTATTAGATTACGTATCAATGAGTTATATTTAATGTTCTAACCAAACATTTTATTATGAAAAAACAAATTACTCTAATTTTAGCGATGCTTATATGTGGCGTGATTAGCGTTACAGCACAAACGCAATTTACAAATCAGATCCAAGGTACGCCGCAGGGACTTACAGATCAAGACAACCCATCTAGAACTGTTGTGCATACTACAGATTCAGAAATCCAAGGTTCTCTTGGAATAGGGAATGACATTCCAGCAAACTATACTTATGGTTTCGACACTTTTGTATTAGCAGAAAATAATTTACGTATTTATTTTAACGATACCAGTAACTCTGGAAGTTTTCCAGGGAACGACTGGAGGATAACAGCAAATGACTCTAACAACGGCGGCGATAACTACTTTAGTATCGACGATGCTTCTGCTGGACGCGCTATATTTCGTTTAGATGCCGGCGCACCTACTAACTCGTTACGTGTAGATTCTAATGGTGATGTAGGTATTGGAACAGACAATCCTGTTGTAGAAGTACACCTTAGAGATGGCGACTCTCCTACAATGCGATTAGAGCAAGATGGTTCTGCAGGTTTTGGAGCACAAACCTGGGATATTGCCGGTAATGAAACCAACTTCTTTGTAAGAGATGTTACAAATGGTAGTGCATTACCATTTAAAATACAACCAGGAGCAGATAATAATACATTAAATATTGGATCTACTGGAAATGTAGGGATTGGAGCTGGCGGCCTTAATTCTATAAACGATAATGCATCTCTAGAACTAGGTGCGAACGATAAAGGTTTACAACTTAATAGATTAACAACAATACAACGTGATGCTCTAGGCTTACTCTTAGCAGGAACGGAGGTAGGTGTTCTAGTTTTTGATACCGATTTAGGCGAACTACTCACTTGGGATGGAACCTCGTGGAATGGTGGCCTTACAGATACCGATAACCAAATAGCCGATGTTTTTCAACTAAACGGCGATAATCTGGAACTTTCTTTGGAAGATGATGGTGCTGCTACACAACAAGTGGATCTTTCAGGATACTTAGACAATACCGATGACCAAACAGCCGATGTTTTTCAACTAAACGGAAACAATCTGGAACTTTCATTAGAAGACGATGGTGCAGCGACACAGCAAGTGGATCTTTCAGGATACTTAGACAATACCGATGACCAAACAGCCGATGTTTTTCAACTAAACGGAAACAATCTGGAACTTTCACTGGAAGACGATGGTGCAGCGACACAGCAAGTGGATCTTTCAGGATATTTAGACAATACCGATGACCAAACAGCCGATGTTTTTCAGCTAAACGGAAACAATCTGGAACTTTCACTGGAAGACGATGGTGCAGCGACACAGCAAGTGGATCTTTCAGGATACTTAGACAATACCGATAATCAAAACATAGCTGGTTCTGGTTTAGCGGGAACCGATTTAACCATTGGTATCTCGGGAGGTACTTCTCAAACAGTAGATTTATCATCGCTTGACGATTCAGGAACCGATGACCAGCAATTATCCCTTGCCGGAAATTCTCTAGATTTGGAAGATGGTGGTAGTGTAGATCTCTCAGGGTATTTAGACAATACAGATAACCAAAACATAGCTGGTTCTGGTTTGGCAGGTACAGACTTAACCATTGGTATTTCCGGAGGTACTTCTCAGACCGTAGATTTATCATCTCTAAGTAATTCAGGAACCGATGACCAGCAATTATCCCTTGCTGGAAATTCTCTAGATCTAGAAGATGGTGGTAGTGTCGATCTTTCAGGATATCTAGATAATACAGACAACCAAAATATTTCAGGTTCTGGTTTAACAGGTAGCAATTTAACTATTGGTATTTCTGGAGGTACTTCTCAGACCGTAGATTTATCGTATCTAAATAATGCAGGTACAGATGATCAAATATTAGCGAACTTTTTACTTACCAACCAACTTTTAAGCCTTACCATTGAAAATGGAAATGGAGTACAAGTTAACTTAGCTCCATTAATTCAGCCATTAGAAGATGAAAATGCTGCGCAACAGGCTCAGATAGATGCACTGTTAGCGAATGCAGCTGCACAACAGGCTCAAATAGACGATCTTATTGCTCGTGTAGAAGCGTTAGAAGATTGTGCTTGTACCACACTAGATGCACCAGACTTTGATCCAAATAGCCCAGGAAGAGCATACTTATATCAAAATGTTCCAAATCCATTTGGAAACACAACCTCAATAGGATACTTTATACCTTTTAAGCATTCTAATGCAAATCTTATTATAAGTTCTACTACCGGGCAAATACTTTCAAATATATCCATACAAAAATTTGGAGATGGCACCATTGAGTTTAACAAGGCTGCATTACAATCTGCAATGTATTTTTATACGTTGTATGTAGATGGTAAAAAAGTAGACACCAAGCGAATGTTGGTAGAGTAATAATTTTCCATACTATAGTAAAGCCTCTTCGCGTGAAGGGGCTTTTTTACTTTTTAGGAATTAAATACACATACCCTATAGAAAATTCCGTAAAATCTGCTTGTCCTAAATTGGCGTTTAAAGAACCTCCTGCGTAGATATTATGGGTAGGGCTGGTTTCATTACCAAAGAGATAATAACGCAGTCCCAGTCGTGTGGCCAATAATTTTTTTAGTTTGTACTTAGAGTTATATTCACCTAGCATCCATTCTTCAGGAATATCCCGCGGTGTATTGTCCCATCCTTGGTTTATACGCCAATCTATATCGTACCCAGGTTTATGAATATTTGCACCAATCATAAAGGTAATACCAATATGGTTTAATAGGAATTCACCTTCAGCAAACAACATAAGATTAGAAGCAGACCAGGTTGGGTTGTTGGTAAAACTGTCAAACTCCCGTCCATCTTGTACTAACGTTTCATTCTGAACAATATAATCGTAATAATGCTCATAATACCTGTAACTAAATCCTACACCAACCTTAAATGTTTTATGAAATTGTTTTCCAGCTGAAACGGCAATTGTATAAACTTCTCGTTTGTCGTTATACACTAATGATAATGTGTTAGTGCCTATCCCAACACGTGACGAAATATAATATTGCGGGTTTTTCTGAAAGTCGTTAGCCGAAGTTTCAGTAACTTTTGGACCTTTCTTAGAGCCTAGTATGGCCGAAACACTTCCCAGCAGAGAGTTGTATCCGTTGTTTGGCAAGCGGGTGTGGCCGTTCGAATGATGTAAAAAACCACCTCCCAAACGCCATTGTATGGTTTCAGATTCATAAATTTTATAATGAAAAAATAATCGAAACGTCCAAGTAAGGTCGGTAGATACCGCCTGATTTAAAGGATTTTCGACAGCATCAAACTTTTTATTGAAATAAGAACCACCTAAACCAACATTCATTGTAAAAAAACGTCGGGATCTGCCTAAAAGATTAAATTCAACATTAGGAAGAACCGTGTATGCCTGTCCCAAAAATTCGCTATTCCCATAATCTACCACACCAACTGCAACTCCAGTTTTAGGAAACCCTAATCTGTATGCCCATTCCTGCGTATTGGCGTTCTGAAACTTCCCGAAATTTACAAACAGACCAAGGGTAGTAGACGTTTCGGGAAAATTGGAGTTAGATTCTGCCGTAGTTCCTGCGACAAATTCTGGAGTTATAAAGTTCGAAAAAACGTACTCATTTGTAGTGTTTTGTGCAACTAAGCATACACAGGCGAGTAGAAAAAGGGTAGTGGTAGTTTTCTTCATTCAGACTGCAAGAAACAATTTCTTCTGAAATTTTAAAAATTTAAAGCTACTTTCGTAACTCAAAATTTGATTTTAGTGGAATATATACGTACTTTTTTTGATAATTTATTTGCCGAAATGGCCTCTCTAGCCTGGGGGTTGCCTTTGTTAATTTTATTAATGGGCGGCGGTTTATATCTGTTATTTCGTATTCGGTTTTTGCCATTTCGCTACTTAGGTCATGCAATCGCTATTTTAAGTGGAAAATACAATAACGAACAGGACGCTGGTGAAATCACCCATTTTCAGGCCTTAACCACGGCACTCTCTGCAACAGTAGGGATGGGGAACATTTCTGGAGTTGCGGTGGCAATAGCTATTGGCGGACCAGGAGCTGTTTTTTGGATGTGGATTAGCGCTGTTATTGGAATGTCTACCAAGTTTTTTACAGCGAGCCTTTCTGTAATGTATCGCGGTAAAGATTCCGAAGGAAACCTACAAGGCGGTCCTATGTATTTTATAACCGAAGGTCTGGGTAAAAACTGGAAATTCTTAGCAGCTTTTTTTAGTGTGGCAGGACTTGTGGGCGCACTGCCAGTTTTTAACGTAAATCAACTTACACAAGCAGTTAACGACCTCTTACTAAAACCTAGCGATTTGTATTTTGGCGTGTATACAAACCTTATTATTGGATTTGTATTGGCTGTTATTACAGCAATCGTAGTTCTTGGCGGTTTGTCTAGAATAAGTAAAACCACTTCTAAGCTAGTACCAGGAATGGTATTGCTTTATTTTGGAATGGTAATTTTTATTTTAGCAGTAAACTATAGCGAAGTGCCCAAGTACCTCTCTCTAATTTTTACCGATGCGTTTTCAGCTTCCTTTTATAAAGGTGATGCATTTTTAGGAGGTATTGTAGGAGGAATTATTTTACTTGGAATTAGACGTGGTGCATTCTCAAACGAAGCAGGTATTGGTACAGCACCCATGGCGCACGGAGCTACTAAAACTAGCGAACCCATACGTGAAGGCTTGGTGGCAATGTTAGGTCCAGCGATAGATACTTTGGTAGTCTGTACCCTTACAGCCTTAGCAATTTTGGTTACTGGCGTTTGGCAATCTAGTGAAGCAAACGGGGTAACCCTCACAGCTGCAGCATTTACCGAAACAATCCCTCAATACGGTAAGTATGCGTTGCTTTTATGTATTGCCGTGTTTAGTATTTCCTCCCTGTTTTCGTATTCTTATTACGGTACTAAATGTATGTCGTTTTTGTTTGGCGCTAAACATAAAGGTGTTTACAATTACTTTTACATTGCCAGTATTATTGTTGGAGCAACTACATCTTTAAGCATGATGATTAATTTAATAGACACGTTCTTTGCATTAATGGCCATACCCACCATGGTAGCGACGCTTATTTTAGCACCAAAAGTAATTGCTGAAGCGAAGCGATATTTTTCAAGTTTGAAGAAGTGATCTTGTCAGGTTAAGCACAGTCGAAACCTTATTTTAAGATGAAATATTTAAAATTGGAATAACTTTAAATTTCTAAACCATTTAAAAAATTGTTTAAAGCCAGAGAAAACTTTTTTCCTCCCCTTGGGTTCAAATGGCTGTGGTTCCAATAGGCTTTAACCGAATAGTGCAACGTATCTGTCTCTTGAAGGTATAATTTAACATTACCATAGCGTTCCTTGGCAAGGTGTACAATACTATCGCGCCGTTTTAAAATTTCTGGTAGGCGCTGCGGAAGGTATGTTTTGTACATAGGTACTTCGCAAATAAGGACCTGTAAACCTTGTGATTCCAGATAATCGAGCATTTCAAAAAATAGTGCTGTATTGGTTTTAAAAATCCTGAGATTAGGAGCTTTGTTTATCTTAAAACGGGTTTTTTCTGAAATTTTTGCTTCATTGTAATTTAAGTCTTTAAAAAGACCCGCATACGCAAGCGTGTCGTACCCAAACCTATTAAATCCGAAGTTCTGCACATCTCTTATATAATAGTTATATAGTTTATCAGATAAAAACTTTGGATTGGAAAGATAGATAAGCCTGTCTTTAAAATAAGTAGTACGTCCAAAGGTATTGATACCGTAGTAGTTCAGATAAATACTGTTTTTCCAAAATTCACGACTGTTGTGGGGTAATTCAAAGTGACTGTAAGATACTTCTAGAAGTACCGTTTTAGCGTTTGGGAGCTTAGGTAACAACTGTTTCAGCAAGGTATAATCTGTATTGTGATGTTGATCACCAGAAGCCAGATTAAGTGTTTTACGGTTTATAAACTCTGGATTAACAGCATTTTTCATTTGTGAAGAACCCACTGCTATTATTTCAATAGTCTCACCTTCGGTTTCCATATATTCTGAAATATACCGGTAACTCATTGGAAGTTCTCTCGTGGCATATTCCACTGCGAGATATCCCAATACTACTGGGATAAAGAAGGAAATTAGAGATATGACAAATTTACGTTGCATTAAAACTGAAAATAAATAAAGGCTTCTTTAGGTTCGGCATAACGAACTAGTAATATAATGATGATATAGTAGAGAACCCAACGAAGAGGTTTCGGAATCCTTATCTGCAACTCTTGTAACGGGAATGCTTTTGTAACAGTTAAAATTTCAGCTAGTATAAGCACAACGAGGTACAACAATTTCCAACCTATTAATGATGAAATCTTGGTAATGTCTTGTAAGGTAATAATCCGTTTTAAAATAAACCAGGCATCTGTAATACTTTCAGCTCTAAAAAAGATACTAGAAATAGAAGTAATGCTGAAAAAATAAATAAGTGTCACCAAAAGAGGTGTTGTGGGCAACCACTTTACTAAGGTTTTTTTTCTGCCAAAGAATGGTATACGTTCTACAGCCAATACAACCCCATTAAACAACCCGAAAGCCAGAAACGTCCAATTAGCGCCGTGCCAAAATCCTACAAGTAACATCGTTCCCAGAAGCCCAATAACGCGGACACTTACCGTTATTTTCTTAAAACTTTTTACAAAAGGGATGTATACATAATCTGTAAACCAGTTGGTAAGTGTTATGTGCCAACGCTGCCAGAATTCTGTAATGGATTTCGCCAAATAGGGGATTCTAAAATTGTTGTGTAGTTTAAAGCCAAACAATTTTGCAGTTCCTACCGCAATGTCGGTATACCCAGAAAAATCACAGTATACCTGAAAAGAGAATAGGGCAGCGGCGAAAGCAAGCGTAAGCGCACCATAGCTTTCAGGATTTTCGAAGGCTAGCGTTACGGCAATCCCAAGCTTATCTGCCACTAACATTTTTTTAAATAGGCCCCAAAGTATTTGCCGAAGCCCTTCTTTAGACTGCTGAAGGTTAAAAGTACGGTTGTTTTCAAACTGAGGCAATAAAAATGAAGCACGTTCAATAGGTCCCGCGACTAGTTGCGGAAAGAAACTCACAAAACATAAAAATTCCAGGATGTTTTTAGTGGGTTGTATTCTTCCTTTATACACATCTATGGTGTAACTCATGGTCTGGAAAGTGTAAAAACTAAGCCCTAATGGGATGATTACATTCCAGATAGTAAACGAAGTCGCAATCCCTTCCGAAGAAAACAGCGCATTAAATTCGCTAACAAAAAAATTGAAATACTTAAAGGTGAAGAGGACGCCTAAATTCCAAAAGATACTTCCGTAGAGCCATAATTTCTTCGAGCTTTTGCTGCGAGCACTTGTAATAGCGCTTCCTGCAATGTAGTCTATTAACGAACTAACAATAAGCAATCCTAAAAAACGCCAATCCCAAAGACCATAAAAAAAATAACTACTTAGGAGAAGTAATACATTCTGCGATGTACGTCGTTTAGAGCCCAGTACCCAATAAATGGCATAGACAATGATTAAAAAACAACCAAAATCGAAAGAGTTAAATAGCACTCAACTAAATTTGAGCTAAAGATAGTAAAGTACAGCAGACTCTCTAATCTAAAATAATTTTGTATTCATTTAGCATTTGTAGTAAAACCATTTCGGTAGGAGAGAAGTGCGCATTCGTTTGAATGTCTTCTTCGTGGTCTAGTTTTTTCAGATAAAACTCAATAGAACCATCCTCATATTTTTCGGGAAGAATAGGATGTACGTAATATTTTTTACAAACAGAGCGTGTATTGCCTAAACCTTCGGCGGCTTTGTCGTACGCACTTAAAATAGTGCTTTTTACTTCTTTTTTGTGTTTGGGCAGTCCAACTTCGTATAAATACTCAAAAAATAATTTACTCGCAGCCCAGGTTCTAAAGTCTTTTGCTGAAAAGAGCTCACCACTTAATTCGTGAATGTAATCATTAATCATTCCGCTATCAATACTATGGTGTGTTCCATTTTCGTCGTAATACTGAAATAATTCCCAGCCAGGTATTTCTTCACATTGCATAACTAATTTCCGGAGTCGGTTGTCGGCTATTGTAACTTGATGTTTTTTACCTTTTTTACCTACAAATTCGAATGTTATTTCTTTTCCTGAAACCTCTAAATGTTTGGTTCGCATTGTAGAAAGCCCATAAGTCTTATTTTTCTTTGCGTAGTATTCATTACCAATTCGAATATGAGTTTCTTCCATTAGTTTTAAAACTAGAGCCAGACATTTACGTTTGGTCATATTGTTAAGTAAAAGATCTTTTTCTATTTGTGCTCTTATTTTTGGGAGAATAGTTCCAAAAGCACTCATCTTAAAAAACTTTGTTTTGTTCTTTATTTCAGACCAACTAGGATGGTAACGGTATTGTTTTCTTTTTTTTTCGTCTCGTCCCACAACTTGCAGATGGCCATTATGCAAATGGGTGATTTTTACATCTTTCCAGGCAGGCGGAATAACTAGATTTTTAAACCTTTCTAGAGATTTCTTATCAACTATTTTCTTCCCGTCTTTGGTATAATAAAATCCACGACCGTGCTTGTGTCGTTGTATGGTAAGTTTATTCTCGGTAATATAAATAAGGTTGGCAAGCTTCGCCGCTTCGACGGGATTCTTTAAAATTTTAGTAACCTGAGGTGCTTTTATTACCATAGCCTAAAAATACTTTTAACAAAAGTTAAAAGCTCTTAATGGCTCGCCAATTTATTCTGAAAAACTAATCGAAATAACTAAACGTTTCTCCGTCTTTCAGCTGCAACAATGTTTCGTAGATAAGTTTAATTACATTTTCTACATCGTCTCTATGAACCATTTCTACCGTGGTGTGCATATAACGTAAGGGTAATGAAATTAAGGCACTAGCTACACCGCTACCACTGTATGCAAATGCATCGGTATCTGTCCCAGTAGCTCTGGATAGTGCAGCACGCTGGAACGGTATTTTTTTCTTTTCGGCAGTGTCGGTAATTAAATCACGTAACTTTTGTTGTACAGCAGGAGCATAGGCAACCACAGGGCCATCTCCAATTTTGGCACACCCTTGTTTTTTAGGATCAATCATTGGGGTAGTGGTGTCATGGGTAACATCGGTCACAATGGCAACGTTGGGTTGTATACGCTCGGCAATCATTTGGGCACCTCGAAGGCCTATTTCTTCCTGTACAGAGTTGGTAATGTACAATCCAAATGGTAATTCTTTTTTATTTTCTTTTAGTAAACGTGCTACTTCAGCAATCATAAATCCGCCCATACGGTTATCAAGGGCACGACATACAAATTTATCGTTATTTAAAATATGAAATGTGTCTGGATAGGTAATCACACAACCTACGTGGATACCCATCTTCTCTACTTCGTCTTTATCTTTTGCACCAACATCTATAAAAATATTCTCTGGTTTTGGCGCTTCTTCTTTTGCTTTACTTCTGGTATGAATTGCCGGCCAACCAAAAACACCTTTTAAAATTCCATTTTTGGTATGGATATTTACAATTTTCGAGGGTGCAATCTGGTGGTCGCTACCTCCGTTTCTAATCACGTAGAGCAACCCATTGTCACTTATATAATTTACGTACCAGGAAATTTCATCTGCATGACCTTCAATAACAACCTTATATTTTGCTTTTGGGTTTATCACTGCGACTGCTGTGCCGTAGGTGTCGGTTATAAATTCATCGGCGTATGGCTTTAAATACTCCATCCACAGTTTTTGACCGTCCCATTCATAACCAGTAGGGGCGGCGTTGTTCAGGTAATTTTCTAAGAATGTAAGTGATTTTTTATTCAGAATAGATTTTGCCATAATAAGTGAATGCTTGAATTATAAAGATGAATGTCAAAATTAAGGATTTATAAACAAGTAAGCTCATACAATTTTTTAATTTTGGAACAGTTTTGGTTTAATAGCTTAAAAAAATTGCATTGAAGATATTTTCATACATAACTATACTATTGCTTTTAGGGAATTCTGCCTACGCACAAACAATAGAAGAGCTTACAGAAGAGAGAGACAGTCTCACAACCTTCTATTACCTTATTGAAGGTGATACCATCCCACGTGAATTTATAGACTTAGAAGAAGTGGTGTTGCTCAACAAGCTAGAATTTAATTCTAAGGAAGATCGTCGCAGGTATTTAATCCTTCGTAGAAAGACCAGGAAAGTATATCCGTATGCTAAATTAGCTTCAGAACGTCTTACTACCATGACCGAGCGTCTTAAAACTATCGAAAAGAAACGAGACCGAAGACGTTATACCAAGCGTATCCAAAAATATATAGAAGAAGAGTTTTCCGAAAAACTTAAAAAACTTACGCGTACCGAAGGACAGATTCTCGTAAAACTTATTCACCGTCAAACAGGTCGCACGGCATTCGATCTTGTCAAGGAATTGCGTACTGGATGGCGTGCTTTTTGGTATAACACCACCGCCAATTTGTTCGATATTTCCATTAAAGAAGAGTACAAGCCTTTCGATACTAAAGAAGATTATCTCATAGAAGATATCTTGGAACGTTCGTTTCAGTCTAATAAATTAGAACGTCAAAAACCAGCCTTCGACCTAGATTACCTAGATCTTACGTCGCACTGGAATAAAAAAGTTAAGTAGTTTTAGATTTTTAGTAAAGAATAGCTTTTTTTCGACTCATGACTTATCCCTCCACCATGCAACACTCAAAGATTCTGTATGGCGTTCCCCCTCCAATAGGATAAAGGTATTATTATGCCATCCTCTCTTAGCAGTGTGTATTCGCCTTACTATATAAAGAAGGGGAATCGGGGTCGGGCTTTCGGCTTTATCCCCGATAGCCATCGGGGGATGCCGCCTCAATCCCTAACGCGGGTGATCGCGGTGTCATTAATTAGTCGTAAGATACTTTT
>Ga0209344_10000236_pt1 | contig 109646 bp, 82 predicted proteins | sample Cruoilmetagenom6_FD_187293 | JGI IMG/M metagenome (GOLD analysis project Ga0209344, IMG submission 187293) | Oil polluted marine microbial communities from Coal Oil Point, Santa Barbara, California, USA - Santa Barbara Oil Seep Sample 6 (SPAdes)... | ecosystem: Environmental > Aquatic > Marine...
CGTTAGGAGAAACACTAACCAATCTAGAAGCAAATGTAACTTATGATGTTTATGTTCGTGCTATTTGCAACCCAATCGATGAGAGCTTTTTAAGTGAGGTAGTAACGTTTACTACGGTGGTAGCACCACCAGTGAACGACGATGTATGTAATGCACTTCCTTTGGTTGTAGATCAAGCTTGTAACGGAAACTCATATACCAATATAGGGGCAACGGCACAACGTGATGAAACGCAAGGAGCATGTTTAAACCCGATACCTAATGCCACAGTATGGTTTACGTTTACAGCTCCAGCAAGTGGAAATATAACGGTAACTACCGATATAGGTGCAAGTGATTTGGAAGATACTCAAATGACGGTATATGGAGCGCCTGCAGATTGTACAAACCTCACTACTATGGGAACTGAAATAGGCTGTAACGATGATGTAGATGCAGGGAATGGTGAATACCTATCTACTGTACAGTTAACAGATCTTACAGCAGGGGAAACCTACTATGTTCAAATTAATGGCTACAACGGCGAAGAAGGAAACTTTTGTATAGAAGTACGTGACGATGGTATGGCATGTCCAGCTCCTAGTGATGTGGAAGTGGCAAATGTAACAACCACTACTGCTGATGTAAGTTGGCGTGTAAATGGAACAGAAACTGAATGGGAGGTTCGATATGGCATAATAGGATTCAATCCTACTACAGAAGGTTTCTTTAAGATAGATACCGATGGTGATCCGGGTATTATAGTAGACAACTTAAATGCCAATAGTGAATATGATGTGTACGTACGTGCTCTGTGTAGCGGTGATTCAGAAAGTGAGTTTGAAGGGCCTATCCCATTTACAACTATGGAATTAACAGTAGCCACGGATAGCTTTACGAGCTTTTCTTTTTACCCAAATCCTATAGGAAATGAATTGACGCTTTCAACACAAGAGTCTATCGACCATGTTGTAATCTATAATTTACTAGGTCAAGTAATGAAAGAAGCTGCCCCTAGCGCTTCACATATGACCATGCATACGGCAACGTTACGTCCAGGTGTATACCTGATGGAAGTAACCATTGATGGCCGTAAAAAGAGTTTCCGCTTACTAAAGGAGTAGTATACTTTTTAATTAAGTTGGAATTTAGTTGTATTTTTTTTTAACAAGCAAGACTGCTCATTATTTATGAGCAGTCTTTTTTTTTTATTGCTTAGACGACCTCTATTCGTGGCAATACTTTGGTTTTTGTGGTTTTTAGATATATAGTTAAGAAAAGTGAAGGAGTATAACGAGGAGTTGTTTATACGTATGTTGTAGTACGAATTTAGGAATGTGTCTACCTTTAGAATATTTGAAAATAAGGGTCACTGCTTCCAATGGAGCATATAATTAGGTTTATATGAGTTTATTTGTTTTTCATAAATTAATAATTAACCTTAATTAAATTTCAATATTATGATGATTAAAAACTATAGTGTATGGCTTTTTTGCTTTTGTATTTCCTTTACCACTTTTGCACAATCGTATGAATGGGGTGGCCAGTTTGGAGGGACCGGTGAAGATGTTGTGAAAAAAATGCACGTGGATGCAGAGGGCAATAGCTATGTGACTGGTTATTTTACAGATACGGCCGATTTTGACATTACCAATGATGAGTCTAACCTTACTGCCAACGGGTTTTACGATGTGTTTGTTCAGAAAACCAATACGGAAGGGGGGTTAGAATGGGCTGTAAGTGTAGGAGGAAGTATGTTTGATTATGGTACGGGTATCACAACAGACAATCAAGGTAATGTGTACGTCACTGGCTATTATGATGAAACCGTAGATTTTAACCCGGGGGGTGACGAATGGTTATTAACTTCTCAAGGAGGAGGCGATATTTTTATACTAAAACTAACTAGCGACGGAGAATTTGTCTGGGCAAAGAGTATAGGTGGTACTGGCTATGAAGAATCAACAGCAATTGGAGTTGATGAATTAGGAAATGTATATATTTTAGGGTATTTATATGAAACGGTAGATTTTGATCCTAACCTGGGAGAAGTGTTACTAACCAGTCAAGGAGGGAGTGATACTTTTTTACTAAAACTAGATAGTGCCGGTGATTTTATAAATGTTTATAGTTATGGTGGAGCGGATCTAGATTTAGCTCTTGACCTTTCTATAAAAAGTAGTAATGCGCTTTTTATTTCAGGTTACTATAAAGGGACAACCGATTTAGCCCCCCGACCGGATGAAGAATATACAGTTACAGCTATAGGAACAGGGTTTGCAGGCTACACGATGCAAATAGATGAAATGGGATCGATAACGAATATTGCGCTTACCGAAGGAGGGAATACAAGTGTTAATGCTATTGCATATGATGCTAATAACAATATGTATATTACAGGTAATTTTGATGGTACAGTTAATTTTGCTCCAGGATCGGGGAGTAGTGATTATACCTTTACCAGTGATGAGGCATATAATGGCTTTGTACTAAAGGTATTGGCAGACGGTAGTGTCGCTTGGGCAAAACACATGGTTTCAAATGATGCTTATTTTGCCTATGATATAGCAGTAGGAACTAATGATATAGTGTATACTACTGGTTATTTTGGGGGTACTGCCGATTTTAACCCAGATTCAACCGAAGAATTTATACTTTCTAATGAATCTACAAACGCTTCTGAAGCCTATTTGCTTAGCTTAAGTACAGATGGGGATTTTGTAAGTGCCTATCAATTTGGAGGAGTCGGTTTTATAGATACCCATCAACTAGGGATTGATGGGGAAAATAATACTTATTTAGCAGCACAGTTTGCAACAACAGTTGATTTAAATCCGCTTCCTACTGAAACGGAAGAAGTAACCAGTATGGGTTTTAGAGATAACTACTTATTTAAATTTGTGGATGAAAACCTTAGCACCCCTGGCCATACTTTTTATACCCTATATGCGTATCCCAATCCGGCTACTACCCAGTTACGTTTATATACAACAGATAAGTTAATAGGTGAATCGTACAGTATCTATAATTTAATGGGACAAAAAGTAGCGAATGGAACTGTACTGGAAAACTCGATCATTCCCGTTGACAATTTAAAAAGTGGGCTTTATCTACTTTCAATAGCCAATAAAAATAGCTTGAGATTTATAAAACAGTAATATACAATCTAAAAATCCACGTTGTTTTTTAGCAAATTATATGCTATTTTTCGGCGTGGAAAACTGGGCAATGTTTGTGGATTTTATATTAATAGCGGGGATGTCCCTGCTATTCCTATTGGTTGTCTTTTTATTGAAATCAAATACAGGGTTTTCTAAGAAGCTCCTATCGATTTTCTTTATAAACTCTATCTTTTTTTTATTGTATTACTATGCTTATTTGCATAAATCACGCTCCTTAGGAGGAATTGCCGTTTTATTAGGGAGTGGCACCGGATTTTTATTAGGACCGTTTCTTTTATTTTACATTCGGTCCCTTATTCAACCCGCGAATAAAGTAATTAAACAATTATTACTTCACCTAACACCCTTTTTTGTGTATTGGATTGCTATTTCTCTACCAGTAGCATTAAGTATGGTTTTTGGATTGTTTTCAGCATATCATAAGCAGTACGTGCTTGTAGCAGATTATATTAATTTAATTGAAAACGCTTATTTTCTCGGCTATATCTGGATAGCTTTTCAAGGCGTGCAAACCATTCGGAAAGCACGAGAACAAACCTATTCCTTTATAGAAAGTAGTAATCTGACGTGGATTTCCTATCTTATTATTGGATTGTTTGGCATCGTAATAATAGATAGTCTTTTTTCGGTGTACGAACTTATCTTCCCGAGAATTCCATGGAATATAGGTACGCTTATAGCCGTAGCGCTCATATTATTATATTGTGTATTAGGGTACAAAGGAATGTTTCAGTCTCAAATTTTATTACCTAACTTTTTATTGGAAGAAGCTGTGGTAGTAGCGCCGACAACTACGTCCGCCCAAAAAGAAGAGGTTGATGCTACGGTAAAACCGGTACGACAGTTAGATGTCTTTACGGCCACAGAAATTGAAGGGCTTAAAAAGAAATTACACGCCATTTTAGTTACCCAAAAGCCACATTTAAATGAAGCTTTAAGCCTTTCTCAATTGGCAGCGGAGTTGGATATTACTGATAAAAAGCTATCCGAATTACTGAACCAGCATCTGCATACCAATTTTTATAATTTTATCAATGACTACCGCGTGAAAGAAGTCAAAGAAAAGTTGACTGAAGCCGGCAACGAAAAATATACGCTTTTAAGCATTGCCTACGATTGTGGCTTTCAGTCCAAAACCAGTTTTAACCGTGTTTTTAAACAGAAAACCGGTATGTCCCCCTCAAAATACAGACAATTGCACACTCCCGTTGCGAGATAAGCACAGCTCTTTTAGGTTATTCTTCCTCTGTATTGATAGCGATTGGGTTCTCCGTAGTGGTGTTTTTATCTATTAACATCAATTCTTGTTCTTGTAGTTTAGTAGCTGCTGTAATAATGAGCGTATAGAGTTCGGTATATTGTTCTGCTTCTATATCTTCATTATACGATGCTTCATTGAGACGGTACAAGGAGCTCCGTAAAAAATTCAAAGCGTTCGATTTATTGGTAAGTTGTGTCACTAACTTTTCGACTAGGGAGGTCATCTCGGCATCTACGCTTATTTGGTCTTTAATATTAGCAGAAGCATTTCCTAGAAATTCCTTTACTGTTTCAAATATAGCATCTGGCTGTTCTTCCCCTAGATATTTAAATTGGAATGTGCCATCTTCTTGTTTTACTACATTGAACACTCCCATGCGTTTGGTAGCATCGAAAAAGAAGGCTCCCGTGGAGACCTCAAATGCTTCATCAGCTCCTATAAAATTGGGAGGTACATAGGAGGCGGTCACATCACTGTCTACAGAGACTGCTTTTTGACTAAAGCTTACAATAGATAGTAATATCGCACAAAGGAAAAGATATTTTTTCATACTACAAGTAGGTTTTGGTTTGGACCTCCAATCTATTCATTTTTACGTTTTAGAACAATACCCACAATTGGGTAGATTTACAAAGACCTCTTTTGAGGTATTATACCATTTATTTTCAGTATCTAGAAAATACGTGATAGCTATGGTCCGATATGTCTTAGAGGTTCTACCTTTTTTACGACCAAACGATAGGTGTATGTTCCTATTCTATTTATTCCCCCATGGCCCATTCAATATGTAGTAGACATAACCATTCATACATACATTAAAATATTGTTTGCTAGGAAAGTTGGGCCCTATTCGCCTAAAGGATGTTCGCAATCTACCCTTAAGATGCCATAGCGGTTTATTAAGTTATATACGTTATATACACGCTATAGATACGCTATACATACGCTATAGATACGCTATATCTGGAAATAATTAATAGATAGTTGTGAGTCGTGAGTAGTTAGCCGTGAGTAGTGGGTGTTTGGGGTTTAGTTGTTGGTAGTTAGTAGGTTACAGCAGCGATTTGAAGTGGGGATTGGATAGGTTATAGGAGCCGGTTTATGTTAACATACGGATAGGGATACTGGGTAATTGTATAAAAAAATCTAATATGGAGAATTCGTATCATCCGGTCAACCCCTTCTAGCAAACCGAATCGTTACTTGTTACTAGCCCATCTCAGGGTGGCACCGTCTTTTAATTCAAGATCGATATTTAGTACTTTTACATTGCTAATAGACTAGAAGAAAAATTTTCTACCATTTAAATTTTTTACAAAGTATTAAAGAATACCCATGAAAAAATATGCTAAGAAGCCGTGGCCTACCAAAGATGCTATGATACAGGTGTATGAAAATAACCTGTGGGGTGGAGATAAAACTGAGTTTTATTCGGGCATGGGTTCTCATGATAGGGAAGTGGTACATAGGTATATAAAGGTAGTTTTAGCTTTTTTAAAGGAGTTGAAAACATCACCGGTGGTTTGTGATTTGGGTTGTGGTGATTTTAATGTGGGGAAGAAACTAGTACCATTCACCAAGGAATATAAAGCTATCGACATTGTCCCTGATTTGATTGCCCGTAATAAAAAAACATTCAGAATAGATAATATAACTTTTTATACCCTAGACATTGCCAAAGATGAATTGCCTACTGGGGATTGTGCGATTGTTAGACAGGTGTTGCAACATCTATCGAATTCAGAAATTAAAGCTATCGTCGGAAAATTATACCGTTTTAAGTATGTGGTCCTCACCGAACATCTACCTGAAGTAGCTTTTGAACCTAATACCGATATTATTTCAGGACAGGGTATTCGGCTAAAAAAACAAAGTGGTGTCGATCTTTTAGCAGCTCCTTTTCATTTTAAGGTAAAAGAAGCAAAACAGTTGTTGTCGATTCCATCGCCTGGCTTTAAAGGTAGAATAGTGACTACCTTGTACAGGGTATTTTAATTAATTTTATTATTTTAAACTTCTTGTCTGTTTTGGAGTCTTTGGATTGACAGCGTGTACAGCGAATTGTAGGTCTTATTTATGGTTCTTAGTTTTCTCAAGTCCATTTTCTGAAAACTTATCATCGGGTCGATCCCTTTTATTGAAACGAATTTCTATTTGTTGTTTGCCCCATTCACGAGCAGCATCTTCGTCTAGCCCCATATAGATATCGACTTTTTTGTTCCAGCGTTTGTTCATTTTATCTTTTACAATATACGTACCTGGTAGACCTTCGATTTCAATTTCTTCGTTGTGATCAAGTCCCATTTTGATGAGGTCGCGTGATACGGCAATAGCACGTTCGCCAGGTTCTAAAATATCACCCCAAGCGGCTAAAGAGGGATTCCCCCTTTTCGTTTGATGTTCCACCGAGTTATAAGCCGTAGCGGTTACGGTCATGGTGGTCATTTTTTTCTGTTGTTCCTTGGTTTCGGCACAACCGAGCAATAGAATGGCTAGGGAAAGGATGAGTACTGGAATAAGATAATTGTGCTTTTTGAATTTCATAGTATATATAAAATACAAAAAAGGAGTGCAAATACCTGAAAATAAATACATAAGATTGTGTGTTACACCTCTTTACGCAATACCTCCAAAGGAGAACTGCGTAATACGGTCTGGATGTTGCTTAAGCCAATGGCTACCACAAGTAGGGTTATGCCTGGCAAAAACACTAGAAAAGGAATCAACGAGGGTACAAAGGGTTCTTTGAATACAAATAGTGCTAAGCACAAGCTGCTCAATAAAGCCAATATAATCCCAACCAAACTTCCCAATAGGCCTAAAAAGACATATTCCAATGCTGAAATGGTTAAGATCTGTTTGTTTTTGGCTCCCAAAGTACGGAGTAACACACTTTCTTTAATTCGTTGATACTTGCTAGTTCTTACAGAACCAATCAAAACAATAATTCCTGTAAGAATACTAAAGAAAGCCATAAAATTGATTACCCAAGATACTTGTTCTAAAATATCTTCTACTAAGGTATAAACTTGTCGCAGATCGATAATGGTTACGTTCGGAAAGGTGGCAACCAAATCCCGTTGCAATGCTGCAGAGCCTTGTTCGTCTATTACTTGAGTAGTAAACACATGAAATTGCGGTGCCTCTTCTAATACACCCTTCGGAAATACTACGGAAAAGTTAAGTTGCATTTGTGCCCAATCTACTTGGCGGATACTACCTACGACGGTTTCCATCAGCACCCCTTGCACATTGAAAACAACAGGATCGCCCACGTCTAGTTTTGCATCTTCAGCAAGATTATCTGAAATGGAAATATATACAGGATCACCTGCCTCCTTTTGTGAATACCAGGTGCCTTCCAACAATGCTTCGGAAGGGGTAAGGGCCTCACGATAGGTGGTTCTAAATTCATGATTTAAAATCCAACCGCGCATCTGGCGTGTGGTATCTTGGCGGATTTCATTTACTGATCTTCCATTAATTCTGTGCATGCGCATCGTCACCAAAGGAATGGTGTTAAGCACTGGCAATCCCTTGTTGGTAATACGTTCTGCTATCGAATCACGCTGCTTCGATTGAATATCCAAGATAATTATATTGGCAGTTTCCGAAGTCTGTTCAATTTCTGTCTTTGCTAATAAAATATCTTTGGTAAAATACAAGGTGCTAATTAAAAAGGTTCCCAATCCTATAGCAACCACGAGCACAACGGTTTGGTTGTTGGGTCTAAATAGGTTGAGTAAACTTTGACGTGCTGTAAAGCTCCAACGCTTCGGAAAAAAACGTTTTACCATTTTTATAAAAAACAGAGCGACACCTGCTAATACGGCAAACGTAATAACGGTTCCACCTACAAATGCTAATGCATATAGCGCATCTTTAATAAGCCACAAGGAGAATAAAAACAGGAATATCAGAATGGCGCCAAATACCAAAAAGCGAATTTTTCTGGGTTCTTGAGATGATTTTTCATCTACACGTAATACATCTAAAGGCGATACATACCAAGTTCTTAATAAGGGAAGCAGCGCAAATAAGACAGACATACATAGTCCAAGCAGCACACCAATAATGATAGGTTGCGCTGTAATAGAGATTGTAAGGGAAAAGGGTAGAAATTCTTTGAGTAAATAGGGAAATAACTCTTGAATACCAACACCTATTATCGACCCGATAAGTCCTCCAATGATTCCAATTCCAGCAATTTGAATCAAATAAATCAGAAAACTTTGGAGTCTGGATGCGCCCATACACTTTAAAACCGCAATGGCTTTTAGTTTTTCTTTAATGTAGATATGCACCGAGCTGGCAATGCCTATACAACCTAACAACAAGGCAATAAAGGCCGCTAGGTTTAGAAATTTTCCCACGTTGTCATACCGTCTCCCTAAGCGTTCGGTTGTACTAGTATGTGTGTCTAGATCGGCATTTTCAAGATCTAATTTGGGTTCGAGCTTATCTTGAAGTTGCTGTAAGTTTACCGTATCGGCTACTTTATAGAAAAATTGATATTCCTTTCGGCTTCCAAATTGCAACAAATTTGTAGCTTCAATAAATCGGTAAGGAACAATGACAGGTGGTGCTACAGAACTCGAAATGGCAGAGCTTCCCGGAATCGATTGTAAGGCACCCGCAATAGGAAGCGTTAGTTCACCAACTTTTATAGAATCACCTGGCTTCACATTAAACTGAAGCATTAACGTAGCATCTACCAAAGCACCTCCTGATTCTTGATAGGTTGCTGCTACTTCAGTAGGTTGGCTTTCAAGTTTGCCATAAAAAGGAAAGCCCCCTTCCAGACCGCGCACCTGTACCAATTTAGTGCCGCCACTCTTCGGAAAAGCTACCATGGATACAAAGTTTACTTCTCGTGCGTCCGGCTGCAACGAATCGATAATTGCTTGTGCACGTTTTGTTGGTATTTGCTTCGCATCGATAATAAAATCGGCACCCATCAAGGTTTTTGATTGGCGCTGAATGTTGTCCTTTAAATTCGTACTGAATAATTGAATGGAAACGACCGCCGCAATGCCCAAAATAATCGATGCCATAAATAGCAGTAAGCGCACTTTGCTGGCTTTGGCATCGCGCCATGCCATTTTAAATAGCCAAAATATATTTACGTTTTTGTGGGATTTCAATTTGTTCAAAATACGGTGGTAGGTTGATTGGTAACTGTTTTTCCGCCTTTAAGCGTCAATATTTGCTGCGTACGATTGGCTAGCTCTAAATCGTGGGTAACGATCACCAAGGTGGTTCCGTTTTCTTTATTCAAATCTAACAATAACTGAATAACCTTTTCGCCGGTTTCAGCATCTAGGTTTCCTGTTGGTTCGTCTGCAAATAAAATAGAAGGTTTGTTGGCAAACGCCCGAGCCAATGCCACACGTTGCTGTTCACCGCCTGATAATTGAGAAGGGTAGTGGTGAATGCGGTCTGCCAAACCTACCTTTTCTAATAAACCCTTACTTTTCTGTATCGCATCTTTTGCACCTTGTAACTCTAAAGGCACGCTCACATTTTCAAGTGCCGTAAGGGTGGGTAACAATTGAAAATTCTGAAAGATAAACCCGACTTCTTCATTTCGTAATTGCGCCCGTTGGTCTTCATCCAATTTTTTTAAATCTTGTTCGCAAAGAGTTACGGAACCCGAATTGGGCGCATCTAAACCAGCACATAATCCCAGTAAGGTGGTCTTGCCACTTCCTGAAGGTCCTACAATGGAAAAGGTTTGACCTTTCTCTACATCGAAGGAAATATCGTGTAAAACTGTTAATTGCTTGTTACCACTAGTATATGTCTTTTCCAACCCGGTAATCTTTAATATCTTTGGCATGATCTTAATTTAAATAATAACGAATGTTCAGCGCACATAATAATCATTTTCCGTTTAATTTACCACCTTCATCAAGGCTGAAACTCATAAAGTTTAGTTATTTTTTTATAGCATTTTTTCTTTTGTCTTGTGGCGATACAAAAACCGAAAAAGCGACGGAAGAGCAAAATACCACGGAACAATCGGAAGGCAATGTAGCAACTGAGACTGCAACCAAATCCATTCTATTTTTTGGAGATAGTATCACCGCTGGCTATGGATTGGATGATAGTAATGACGCCTTTCCGGGTGTGTTACAGCAAAAGATTGATTCGTTGGGCTTAGATTATACGGTGATTAATTCTGGTGTAAGTGGTGAAACAACTGCCGGCGGTAGTAGCCGAATTGATTGGGTAATAAAACAGAATCCCACTATTTTTGTGTTGGAATTAGGTGCCAACGATGGCTTACGAGGTGTGCCTTTATCTGAAACACGGTCTAATCTTCAAGAAATAATAAATACGGTACGAGAAAAAAGTCCAGAGACGAAAATTATCCTTGCCGGTATGCAATTACCTCCAAATATGGGACAAGAATATACACAGGGATTCAAACAACTTTATGTAGACTTAGCTGAAAAAAATGATCTTGCGTTCATCCCTTTTATTTTAAAAGATGTTGGTGGAATTGCGACACTGAACCAAGCTGATGGCATTCATCCAACCATTGAAGGACATCAAATAGTTGCGAATACAGTATGGGAGACCTTAAAACCGATGCTTAAAAGCTAAAAATAGCTCTATAGCGCCATCAGTTAGCGTACCGCTTTGGAAGTTTGGTAGCGATATACGAATACGGTGTCTTCGATATACTCCTCCTACGTCGGAGCACTCAGAGACCTGAATTAGGTGATTGAGTGAATTTGTATCGAAAACACTTAGCAGAAATCAATTAACTCTCTAGCTGATATAGTTCTAAAAAAAAAGCTTCCACTACTTCTTCAAAATAGTCTACTGGAATTCGGTGTCCTAGTTGAAAGCGGATGTCGAGATGATATTTGGGACTACTAGAGAACGAGGAGTTTTTTAAAAACGCTACTGTACTATCTGGGGCAATTACCTCATCTTTTCCACCCACAACTATATATTTAAAGTTCAAGGAAGCGGCGATATTTTGAGGTACTTCTTGTTCTACTGAACGATAAGCAAGAGCCGGGTTGAATAACAAAGCGGGTTGGTTTAGCACATCAGAAACATAATATGCGGCAAACCCACCCATGCTGCTACCGATTACTACATCGATTTCTGGATCGTGGTCTTTATAAGTTGTGAGTAACTGTTTAATAGTGTTTGGGTTATGGCGATACGCTATCGAAGGAGCATAGACGGTTCCATATTCTTCTAAAATAGTACGTTTTTCTACACTTAAGCTGCCATCGAGGCCGTGGAGCTAGAGTATATGCATAGGAGTTGGTTTAAAATAGAATTACATTGGAAACTTTCAAAATGCACAAGGTGTAAAAGCACCAAAAACATCAAAGATTTATAAAAAAAAGTTGATTTTTCTCAACCATTCTTTCCCTTATGATGCTCTTAACTAGAAATGTTACCATAGGGGATAGTTGTTAAATATAACACTTTCTTGAAATGATTTTATTTTAAACATAGCAAGTTAAAGCACTTGCACGAAACGTGTTTAGATAGGGGGGAGTTATTCAGCCAAATGCAAATAAAGGACTGTAAAAGAAAATATGGTTTAAGTTTTTCCTTTTGAATATGAAGTTATGTCGCGTGTTTCTACACAGATAGTAGAAGCACAGGCATACCGATATCATTTCAAAGCACTATACTTAATCTTGGATTAAACAGTAAATAGGTATGTGTAAAAAAAGATAGAAGAGTTAAATTAAGTTAGATTTTATTTTTGTTAATAAGCCTCGTGCAAATTAACGTACACTTGCTTTTTTATTCTGAGGAATAGAGTACAGAGACTAAAATAAAACACCTTAAAACTTCAATGACTTCTGTATAAGAGTACTACAGTTGTAACTATCAAAATTGATAAATATACAGAAACTTAAAAATATAGAAAAGTATAGTTGAGACACTATAAAACCTCAAACTAATATAATTAATTGTATTATATTTAACGAATTATCATTAATTCTCCAAACCTCATAATGCAATTTAATTTAACGTTTTTTACTTGCTTCATTATGCTGTTTATTAACGGCTCTAGTTATACACAAATTTTTAAAGCTAATACCAATGATACAGTTTCTTTACAGGATAGAGTAAAAGAAAATCAAAAGTTGATGTTGACGGACTTAGAAGCAGCTAAAGTTGATATGGAAGAGCTTTTAAAAGAAGCGCTTCGTGTAAAAGATACCAAAGCCGAAATACTTTTACTTGCAAATACCTGCAGGTATTATTTTCAGAAAGAAGATGCTTTTGGGTTGGTGAAAGCTTCGGATATTCTCTATCATAAAGGAAAAGAATATGATGAAACTCGTATGCAGTCCATATCTAAAATGTATTTAGCAGAATCATTAAAGTTTAATAGTTTATATGAAGATGCCTTAATAGAATTGGAAAATGCACTGCAACTACTTGAAGGTGAAGATGGACAAGATGTGAAGATTATAAATACTAAATCTAATATTTATATCAGTTTTGCTAATACTTATTCTCAATTAAACCAGCCACGTATTGCAGTAAAAATGATGAAGCGGGGTGGTGAGGAGTTTAATAAAGTTCCAGAAGGGGACTATCGCAATTACTTAAATTACTTATACCATTCTAATCTTGGTATTTATTACATGGGCTATAATCAAGATTCCTCTGCCCATCATGCTCGGAAATCAATTTCATTGCAACCTAAAGGTTTAGAAGAGAATGATGTAATTATGTTGCGCAATTACCTTTCATTAGGTAAAGTTTATGCACAAAAAAAAGAATATGATAAAGCCATTGAATTTCTTAACAAGTCTGAGGCATTAGCAATAGAAATTGGGGAGAATGTCAACCTCAAAGAAACCTATAGCACACTTATTGAGGTTGCTGTTGAAAAAGGAGATGATGCGCTTTTAAAAGAGTATAGGGGTAGACTTCAATCTTTAAAACTTGAACAAATTGAAGCTAAAAACAAATCCTTACATCAAATTATTGAGAAAAGAAAGTTGAAACAAAGTGAAATTGATAACCAGAATAAGAAGGCTTTTTCTAAATGGATTCTCATTATTATTGGAATATCGATGGTGATTATAGTACTTGCAATCATACTGTATAGAAATAAAATACATGCCAAATACGAACAATTAAGTAAGGACTATTTAGAAGATAATGAAATTGTTGAAGAGGATAAACTAACTATTTATAATGAAGTTATAGAATTGGTTAAAAAGGATGACCCTGCTTTTATGGTAAGTTTTAATGATGCATTTCCTCATTTCACAAATAATTTATTAAAAATAAACCATAACCTCGCAAAAGGAGAGGTTGAATTTTGTGCGCTTTTAAAATTGAACCTTACCACTAAACAAATAGCCCAATATAAAGTACTTCAACCACGAACTGTTCAGAATAAAAAATATCAGATTAGAAAAAAATTAAATATTCCTAATAATATCGATATTTATAATTGGATTCACGGAATCTAAATGCATACCCATTCCTGCCTTTTAATTTTATTTACTAAAAAAATACAATCTTACATGTATGAAGGTAAGTTTGATTAGCACTACAAAGTAAGACAAGAATTTTTAGTCTTTACTCTGATGTTTTCTAGTAGCTTTATTTGCTTTTTTCTAGTTAACCCTGCCTTTTATCTACACATATCATCACTGGTTTTTCAATTCTTTTTTAATTGATACTCAATCAACCTCATTATTTGATTTTAAGGTTTTGTGCTTATAATCAATAGTTTATATCTTTTTGAGACGGCTTTAAAAGTTAAAAACTAAGAACAAAGTACCTTTTGAGTATGTGGTTTTTTGGTGTAAAAGATCAATCCGTTTATAATTGTCAACTCTATTTTTTTTAGAGCAACTCTTATAACTAACTAAAAAGGAACTTATGAAAAAAAAGTACAAAATTCCATTATTATTTTTTGGAATATTAATATCAATTAGCGTACATAGTCAACAACCAAATACATTAGATGCTAGGATTTACACTCCTTACCCGCAAACAGCAGGTACACCTTCCTCTACTATTAATTTTGAAGATACACATATAGGAATTAATAAAAAATCAACTGGTTCACATCAATCTATTACCCATACAAAACAAACTAATACTGTTTATTGTGAACCTGCTTTTAGTAGCTGTTCAGATTATATAGAAAAAGTCATTTTTTCAGGGATTAATAATGATAGTGAATGTGAAATAGGATTACGTGATTATACAGATCAAGTAGGTCTTGTAAAAACTGGAGATACTTATACAATTTCGGTTAGAACTCATGCACTTTCGTCACAATATGTATTTGCTTATATAGATTGGGATCAAAACGGGGTATTAGATGATGCTGGAGAAATTTATACCATTGCGGCATCTGTTCATCACAACGGTCCCCATACTAAAGAAATAGAAATACCTCAAGATGCTATACTTGGCGAAACCAGAATGCGAGTTATTATGCAATGGAACAATCCCAATCCAGATCCTTGTATTGTGTATAGTAGTGGAGAAGCTGAGGATTACACCTTACAGGTGGTTGACGAAATTCCTATTTTACCAGAAGATTGCTCGCAGTTGGTCCCTGCAAGCCAAAACGGGAATGGTCATTTTTTTATGGGCGAAACCAATCAAAAATTAGCGGTTGATATTGATATACTAGCAGAAAGTAGTTTTGAAGTACAAAGCTTAAAAATTCAAACGTTAGGTCAAGCTACAACATTCGATCTTGTTTTTTATGCCAATGAGAATGGCGTACCTGGATCTTCACTTATAACTCTTACAGATGTTGCCATTATAGAAGAAGACTTTATTGGCCAAGGAAGTATGTATGATTATTATGTTTATACTTTGGATCTGTCATCAGAAAATGTACTATTTGAAGGTGAATTATCGGGAAAAAAATTCTGGATGGAAGTACTATCTGATGCTACTGGCTGGAATAATACAACCTATTCAACACTTGGTAGTTTTGGATATTTTATGAATGATAATACCGATGAATGGATGGCTACAGAAGTTGAATATGTTTATGAGTTAATAGGAACTTGTCTAGGAGATCAAATTCAAGACTTGTCTAATAATGCTTGTTCAAACGCTCTACCCATTGCTTGTGGTGATAACGTATTAGGCACTACAGTGGGAGCCGATGATTTTGGAGGAAATTCATCTCCAGATGTATTTTATAGCTATACAGGTACTGGTCAGCCTGAAAATATTTCTCTCTCTTTATGCAATGGAACAGCGTATGATACCCAAATTAGAGTTTTTTCAGATTGTTCCTTATCTAATGAAATTGCTTCCAATAATAATTTTTGTTTTGCTCGATCTGTAGTCGACTTCACTTCAGATGGTACATCTACTTATTACATAATGATAGAAGGAGGCGGTAGTAATGACTTAGGAGATTTTACATTATATTCAAGTTGTTCAGAAATTACATTTGAAAACGAAGAGCCTTCTCAAGCTCTACCATTGGTTTGTGGTGATAGGGTGCTGGGTAATACAGTTACTGTAAGTAATACCGCCGGGAATCCTTCTGGAGATGTGTTTTATAGCTATACAGGTAATGGTGTTGAAGAAGATATAACCGTTTCGCTTTGCAGTATATTTACTGGTTATGATACCGAAATTAGAGTGTATGATTCTATAGAGCTTACAAATGAAGTTGCGTTTGTAGATGATAGTTGTGGTCTTTTCTCTCAGTTAACTTTTTATTCGGATGGCGTAAAAACCTATTATATTATGATAGAGGGCTCTGATAGTGATGAGGGGAATTTTGGTCTCTCTTTAAGCTGTTGGGATTATACACCTTATTGCAGTCCATTAAACTTTGTTTACGTTGAACCCATTACAAATGTTGAAATAGCAGGTATCTCTCATAGAAGTAATGTAGCTACTACCTCCCCTCCCCATGAAGTTTTTACTGATATCATAGGAACTATGAATCAAGGTGATACCTATGATATCACATTAGAAGGTTTTACTGGATCTGATGGAGCCTGGGAAAATTTCTTTACTGTTTTTATTGATTGGAATCAAAATGATGTATTTACTGATTCAGGTGAAATGTTCGAAATTGGATCCATATTTAACTCCACAGGTACTGATGGCAAACAGTTACTAGGAACTATTACTGTGCCTATAGATGCCCTTTTAGGATCAACAGTTATGAGGGTGCTTAAAGGATATAATGAATCTCCAACAGATCCTTGTGCTAACTATGGTTATGGTCAAGTAGAAGATTATTCAATTAATGTAATGGCTGAATTAAGTACTGTAGATTATAAAAACCATACTATTAGTTATTACCCAAACCCTGTTAAGGATATATTGAATATAGAGAGTGATATGCAGTTCTCTAAAGTTACAATCTATGATATCTCCGGAAAGGTGGTATATAATGCTATGCAAAAAACAAATAAAATTCAAAAGGATTTATCCTTCTTATCTAGTGGAATTTATTTAGCCAAAGTGATATCAGATCAAGAAGTACATACGATTAAAATTACTAAAGAGTAAAACTAACTAACCTTAAACCATATAATTTTTATGAAACTTTTTTATTTAATTTTTGCACTAGCATTACCTTTCTTAGGTTTTGGACAACAAACACAGTGCGAGATAGATTATTCTGGAAATAACTTTGAAAATGCAGAATTTGGCTTACATGTAAAATATATTGCCAATGATTTTGACATTGCAGAAGGAACGACAATGACTATAGAAAAAATAATTCCTACTATCGTTAACAATATTGCAACAGCAGATATTTTTATTTATGAAGACAACAATGGGCAACCCGGAAATATTGTAACAACTTTTAATAATGTGGTCCCTTCTTCGCAAACACAAGTAAGCAGTAATTTTAACCTTCCTTGGTATGAAGTAGAATTAGATTTTCCCACACCCTTAACTTTAGTTGGTGGTACTGGAGGTTCGAAATATTGGGTAGGCCTTATTGTAGCTTTTGGAACCGATGCATCTAGTAATTTTTGGGAAGTAAAGTCAAATGGTTCTACGGACGTGATGCACACATCACTGGATCAAGGCGTAACTTGGACGCCTAGTTCATCTGGATTTGACGGTGTTTTCCAGCTAATTGGAGTATGTGAGGCGGCAGTTGCAACGGAGCCTTGTGAAATTGTAGAAGGTGGTAACAATTTTGAAAATGCAGAACTTGGCTTAACTTACAAGTATATAGCAAATGACTTTGATATTGAAGAAGGGGCTATTATTCAGGTATCTAAAATTATTCCAAACATCGTTTATAATATTGATGTAGCGGATATTTTTATATATGAAGATAATAATGGACAACCTGGAACTCTTGTAACCTCTTATACTGATGTTACACCACTATCTCAAACTGAAGTAAGTACAAAATACGGTTATTCGTGGTATGAAGTTGAATTAGAACTTCCTAGTCCCGTATCTCTAGAAGGACAAGCAGGAGGGTCAAAATATTGGATCGGTCTAACTACCACGATGGGGACGGATAATCAGGCTAATAATTATTGGGAGATAAAATCTACTGGAACAACAGCAGCCATTCATTCATCAACCGATCAAGGTGCTACCTGGAGTCCTAATCCCTCAGGAGCTGATGGAGTATTTAAGATTTTGGGAGCATGTAACGTCGTAGTTGATCCACCAGAACCATGTGAAATAGTGGAAGAAGGAAATAACTTTGAGAATGCAGAATTAGGCTTGAATGACAAGTATATGGCCAATGATTTTGACATTGCAGAAGGTGCCAGTATAGAGATTTCTAAAATAATTCCGAATATCGTTTATAACATTGATGTAGCCGATATTTTTATTTATGAAGATAACAATGGTAAACCGGGAAATCTTATTACATCTTTTGATGATGTTGTACCAACATCACAAACAATAGTAAGTAATAATTTTAACTATCCTTGGTACGAAGTAGAGTTAGACCTACCTACTACAGTAACCTTAGAAGGTGCCGCAGGCGGATCAAAATTTTGGCTTGGTCTTTTTGTTACGATGGGAACAGATAACGTAGGGTTTAATTTTTGGGAAATAAAATCTAACGGAACAACCGCTCCCACTCATTTATCGGTAGATGAAGGTGTTACTTGGACTCCAAATGTTTCAGGTTCTGATGGTGTTTTTCAGATTATAGGAAATTGTAGTGGTGATATTACAATTGTAGATGAGTATTGCGAGGTAGCAGTAAATAGTCAAGTTACACCCATTACTAACGTTTCATTTGCTGATATACAAAACACTACTTCAGCAGATATTACTGCCCCAGCCCATGAATACTATTTAAATTTAGAGGGAAATGTTACTCAGAATAATGAATATGAAATTTCTTTAGAAGGAAATACAAATGGAGATTTTAGTGATTATTATACAGCATTTATCGACTGGAATCAAAACGGAATTTTGGATGATGTAGGGGAAGTATATGAAATAGGCACTATTACAAACTCAACAGGTAGTGATGGTCAAAACTTAACGGGTACTATTTCGGTGCCTTTCCATGCTATTACTGGCAATACACGTGTGAGAATAAATAAAGCTCAAGGAGCATATTCATTAGATCCCTGTGCTTCCATTGAGATTGGACAAATAGAGGATTATACACTCGTTGTTCATGAATTTCAGGATACTTATTGTGAAGTGCCAGTAAGTATTACTGTAGAACCTATTACCAAGGTTTTGTTCGCAGGTATTGATAACACAACCTCAGCAGATATATCATCTCCAGCCCATGAATATTTTTTAAATATGGAAGGAAATGTAGAACAGGGCTTTGCATATACACTAACAGTAGAAGGAAATACTAACGGAACGGAAAGCCAGTATTTTACAGCCTTTATAGATTGGAATCAAAACGGCGTTTTGGATGATGCAGGTGAAATTTACGAAATTGGCACCATTACTAATTCTACAGGTGAAGATGGTCAACAGGCAATAAGAACTATCGATGTTCCATTTGAAGCGCCTATAGGAATTACGAGAGTTAGAATTATTAAATGGCACCTTGATTACCCTATAGATCCATGTCTTGCAATTGCTTTCGGACAGGCTGAAGATTACGTATTAAATGTTTCTGAGTACGAGAATCCATATTGCGAAATTAGTATTTCAGACACTGTGACGCCTATTACAAATGTTACATTTGCAGGTATCGCTAATTTATCATCTGCTGCAACTACTTCTTCAGCTCAAGAAATGTTTATTGAGATTGACGGCACTGTAGAACAAGGGAATGAGTACATTATTAAATTAGAAGGATTTACTAATGGCGATACTACAAATTACTATACCGCTTTTTTCGATTGGAATCAAAATGGAGTATTAGATGATGCCGGTGAAGTATATGAGCTTGGCACCATTACAAACTCTACAGGTACAGATGGAGTAGAATTAGTTAAAAGAATTCAAGTAGATACAGATGCATTATTGGGTGAAACCCGTATGAAATTAATTGCGAGTGCAAATGATTATCCCCTAGACCCTTGTGGGGAGTATACTTTCGGGCAATCAGAGGATTATACAATTAATGTTTTTGAATATTGTCTGCCCGATATTTCTCTTAAAGCACCAACAACCCGAGTGATATTTGCAGATATAGATAATAGTTCTCCTTCAGACCCGTTTACTGCTCCTGCTTATGAATCTTTTTTAGATATAGAAGCGAATGTACTTACAGGCGAAACGTATGATATAACCGTTCAAGGAAACCCAATATGGGACCTTTGTTTTGCAGCTTTTATTGACTGGAATCAAAACGGAATTCTAGATGATGCAGGAGAAGTATATCAAATAGATTGTGTAGATTCAATACCAGAAGGAGATGAAGGACAATTAGCCTTTGGAACTATTGAAGTACCAGAAACTGCAGTAGTAGGTACAACAAGAATGAGAATTATTAGCAGAGCAGATGGTGCCCCATTAGAAGCTTGTGGTACATATTATTACGGTCAGGCTGAGGATTATACAGTTATTGTACGGAATACTCCGCTTCCTGTTTGTGAAATAGCGTGTCCTGAAGACATTACTGCTGAAATTCCGATGGGACAAACCAGTACGGCAATAGATTATGAGGTTTCATTTAGCTGTGATAACTCAGATGGAGTAGTTTTAGAATTAGTTGAAGGTTTGCCTTCTGGTTCAGAATTTCCTGTAGGAGTGACAAATGTAGTCTATAATCTTGAACATGAAGGTGAAGTTATTAATACGTGCGAATTTACTATAACTGTAGAAGGTGTATTAATTACAGATAGTTTTAACGAAAACGCTTTTGCCATTTACCCTAATCCAGCTAATAATAATTTAAATATTATATCTTATAACTCACCTATTACTAGGGCGATAGTGTATGATATACGTGGGAGAAAAATATTAGAAAAACAATTAAATAAGCAAAATAATGGGATAATCGATGTCTCTAAACTGGATAGTGCTTTATACTTTGTTTCAATATATACAGCAGATGGTTTTGTGACTAAAAGATTTTTAAGAGAGTAATTTGAGTTGTAGTAGTTTTTTTAATAAGCCCACGCTAGTTAGCGTGGGTTTATGTTTTAGAGTAAAGTTAGAGGCCAAATGAGTCAATGAACATACAATTTCCATTATGTTTAAAGTTACCTATTATTGCAGGGTAATTGTTTATAAAAATAAAACCTTATGAACATTTTGTTTACAAGGTTTTCGCATTGACTTGGTAGTCGAAAAGTGAAGCCTTTAGAGATTAGCTGCTACAGGTGCTATAAATAAAAGGGGTGAAAACCCTTTTACTGGGGCTCCCTGAAAAGGTAAATTTTCAAAGTTTATAATTTTTTTTAAAAACTATAAAAATCAAAATCAAAAAACTCTTACAAAATAACATTAAAAACCCGCCATATAGTATCGTCTTATTAGTTGCGATGTCTTTTTTTTCTTTTTCTCCAAGGTGCATTTTTTTGCCAGTCACCTGCCATAATGCATCCATAGGGCAATATTTCATCTAAGACTGTTCCTAAATTATATGTTTCCATTTGTGCACGAACAGTGGAAGCAGGTTTATAGGCACTTGGTAATTCGGAAATGTCAATCTCTTTAGAGAAAAAGCGAATGTCTAAGCCTTCAGTTTCTTCTTTAAAAATGTCAAGATTGCTTCTTTCAGCTAAATTGCGTTTATGCTGAGTACGACTCATGTTGCGACCTGCGCCATGAGGGGCAAAACCTAAATTGTTTTTTGTTGTATTTCCTTCCACAATCAATACTGGTTCAGACATATTCAATGGTATTAATCGAGGCCCGGTAATATCTGGCATAAACTTAGCATCTAATGGAGTAGCACCTTTTGCGTGGTAGAAAATATCACCATCTTTAAATACAAAATTATGCTCATTCCAAAATCGGTTCTCAATGTTGATATTCAACTTTTCAGCAACTCCTTCGTGAATTAACTTGTGGTTGAGTTTTGTCCACTTACGGATTGTTTGTAAGGCACTCCAATAATCTTGACCTTCTTCAGTATCAAACGGGATCCAAGCATTTTGTTTTAAAGTATTAGAAGATAGCAATTTTCGAAATCGTTCTGCTATATTCATACCCTTTGAATACAATCTAGCTCCAGGCCCTCTTGAACCGTGATGGGTTATCATCATAGTATTTCCAGTTTTGGCTGATTTTCCAACAAATAGAAAATGATTGCCATCACCTTGCGTTCCTAAATGTTCACGAGCTATTGAAATTGATTTATTATCAAATAAAAATTCATTACTCTTAAATTCCTCAAAGAGTTCTTCTGTCAAATTAAATTGCTGACCTCGAGGTCTTCCGCCTGGACCAAAATGTGTGCTTTTATGTGCAGCATCTAAGACGTCTTTAGGGTTAGCCGTACCAAAATCTGTCAACATAACTGAGCAACAAATATCTGCACTATGCATCCCTGGGTGAATGGCATTTTTAGTAGCAACAACACCTCCTACCGGAATTGTGCCCAAAGGTCCAGCAGGACAGGCATCGGGCATCACAGCACCGCCTATAACTGTAGGTGTTTTCATTACTTCATCCATGGTGGATCTCACTTTTGAGATATTTTCCTCCTCAAGTTCATTTTCGGCCATAATATTTAAACTGTAAGGTGCGGGTGTTTCTAAAAGCCCTACAGGTTCTGGAAGTCTAAATTGTTCTAAATAAGTTTCAATTTCTTCTTTAGAAAGCTCGTTGTCATTAATGTGATCAATAGCTTTTCGATACCATTTTGCCGGCGGAAATCCCATAGCTTTAATGTCGTGTCCTGTAATTTTAGTTTTCATATCTTTACTTTTTATCATTAAGCTCCGCTACCTCCTCGTGTAGCGGAGCACTACTTAAAAAAAGGGTGATACCTAAATGTCCCTTTTTTCCATTAACAATACAAATATTTGATTATAACTGCGCAATCTTTTTGCGTAGTTTAATTTTTCTTTTATTTTTCTCGAAAATTTACCAATGGCTATAACTAAAAATGCACTTATACGCTACAAAACCATAGATAAATGTCTGCAAAATAGATATCGTAAATGGGCTTTAAAAGATTTAATGCAAGCCTGTAGTGATGCTTTATATGAATTTGAGGGGCGTGATATAAATGTGAGCAAGCGGACAATACAATTAGACATACAATTGTTGCGTAGCGATAAATTAGGATATTGTGCTCCTATAGAGGTATATGACCGAAAATATTATCGATATAGTGACTTCAATTATACCATTACAGATATTCCTCTAACGGAAAACGACATGAATGTCCTTACTGAAACAATGAACATGCTCAAACAATTTCAGGACTTTTCATTATTACAGGAGTTTAAAGGAATCATTAATAAATTGGAGGATAAAATTTTTACCGAGAAAAATAATAAGCCTGCAATTATTCATTTGGACAAAAACACAGACCTAAAAGGGTTAGAGCTGCTAGATGAACTCTATCAAGCCATTTTAAAGAAAGTTGTTTTAAAGATCATGTATCAATCCTTCAAGGCTCAGTATCCTTCTGAGATTATTTTTCATCCTCATTTGTTAAAAGAATTTAATAATCGTTGGTTTTTAGTAGGTAGAAAAACGGAGAGTAGCAGAGTTCTAACGTTTGCTCTGGATAGAATCCTGGGGGTGGATTATGACTTTGAAACAGAATACATACCTATAGGTTTTAATGCCGATTCTTATTATGAAAACACGATAGGCGTTACTGTTTTGGATCAGCAAAGACCTCAAGAAGTAATTTTCAAAGTAGATAAAAAAAACGCCCCATATATTGTAACAAAACCATTCCATACTACACAAGAACTTGTTAAGGAACATCCCGATGGCAGCATAACTTTTAGTATTGAGGTGCACCATAACTATGAGTTGGAGCGCTTACTTCTTGGGTTTGGTGAAAGTCTGGAAGTATTAGCCCCTCGATTGCTCAGGAGAAATGTAAAACGAAAACTGGAAAAGGCGGCAGGATTATATTATAAGGAAAAACCTTTAAAAGTATAAAAATGCATTTATAATGAAGATTTAATTTTTGCAAATTCCTGTTCTAAGAATTGTAATTTTTCTTCTATCCCGTCTTGAAAGTCGGGAATACGGTGGTAAAAAACATAGCGAATACGCCATAACTCCTTAATTTTTTTTAAGGGAATTGCGATTTCCTCAACATTCTTATGGTCTGCTCTTAGTACCATTTCTTGACTAGTAATGTATAGCCTTCGTAAGATTAGCTGATTTTCAAATAAGACCAAGACTAAAATTCCATTGTTTAACTTTTTAAAGACTTTATTAGGAATGTACTCTCCTATAACTACATCTTTAGGAAAAAGACCTTTGTCATTTTTGCTCATCTCTAAATTTTCAACGGTATAGCCTCTAAATGTTTTTTCCGGATTGATAGGGAGTTGCAAGCATGGCATTGTATTGACAAATGGATTTTTATCATAAAAGGCAATATAGTCTTGGCTGTTTTTTTGAGTAATACAAGGGACGCTTGCAAGTACCTCCTTATTGAGGTCTTTATGATTTGTAGTTAGATTTCCCTTAAACTTTAAAAGTTTATTGACCGTTAATTCTTTTGTTAGCAAATCATCTATAGGGATGCTAAAATAATTAGCAATTTTAATTATGGTTTCAATTTTTGGCTCACTACGACCTTCTTCGTAAGCCCCTAGTGTACCACGCTTTAAGTCAAATAGTTCAGCAAAAGATTGTTGACTCAACGTTTTTACACTTCTTATTTTTCGAATGTTTTTACCAAAAAAAGACATGAATTTGCTAATTTAATTTGCAATTTAAAATAATAATTGTATCTTCGTCTAACAATATTAGCAAAAAGGAATGAATTTAGCTAATTTATTGAGCAATTGCTTTTCTTTTTAACGATACCATTCTGTAATATTTTAAAACTCACTGTTATGACTGTATTAATTCCTTGCATTTTGTTAATCTCGATTACTTTTTTGTAGTCTTGAATTTTTTTTATTCGTATTATTAACCTCTTTAAAAATTTTAAATTAAACTGAAACACAACATTATGAAAAGCCATTTCAACATTACGAGGGACTTTTTACTCGAACTTAATTTCAATATAACCCAAGAGAATATAGAGGATGGAGTTCTTGTAGTTCAAAAAGAAAACTCAGGAATAAGAAACTTAATTTTAGGTGTAGCTCCTCCTATTTTGATTGTAGAACAGTTTATTTTTAAGATTAACAATCAATCTGAAAAGGTTTTTAAAAGTCTACTGCAAAAGAATCGAGATATTATACACGGTGCTTTTGTTCTGGATGAAACAGGTGAAAAAGTAATTTTTAGGGATACTTTACAAATTGAAAATCTAGATATGAACGAACTGGAAGGTAGCCTAAACTCATTAAGCTTGCTTATGAGCGAATACTCAGAACAGATCATTGAATTCTCTAAATACTAAAACTCAACATTATGAATATATTTAAGCGATTATTTAAAATAGGTCAGGCTGAAACCAATTCGGCTATTGATAACATGGAAGATCCAATTAAAATGACCGAACAAGGGATCCGTGATATGAAACAAGATCTGGACAAAAGTCTAGAAGCATTGGCGCAAGTTAAAGCATTGGCAATTCGTGCCAAAAATGAACAGGATGAACACCAAAACAAAGCCGATGAATATCAAAATAAGGCAATTACTATCCTAAAAAAAGGGCATAGTAAGGAAATTGAAGCTTCAGAGGCAGATCGATTAGCTAAAGAAGCCTTACTTCAAAAAGAAAAAGCAGAGCAGCAAGTACTGCGAGCTAAAGAGGAATCTGAGAAGTTTGACAACAATGTAGCGCAATTACAAAAGAACGTTCAGAGTATTAAAATAAACATTGGTAATTGGGAAAATGAACTGAAAACACTTAAAGCACGTGTAAAAGTAAGCAATGCTACTAAAAACTTGAACAAACAAATGGCAGAGCTTGACAGCACTGGTACAGTTTCTATGTTAGAACGCATGAAAGAAAAAGTAGCACAGGAAGAGGCACTTGCTGAAGCTTATGGAGATATTGCAAATGCGTCAAAATCTGTTGATGAAGAGATTGATAAAGCTGCAGATACTTCAAAGGCAAAAGCTGATGACGAACTGGCTAAATTAAAAGACCAATTAGGATTAAACAATACAAACTCTAAAGACGCATAACGGTGACAAACCTTTTGGATATACTCTTTTCTGAAGTCAATATGGTCTTGACCATCCTACTTATTTTATTGATTATCTATTGGATTATCACTATGATAGGAGGGTTGGATTTTGATCTCGATTTTGATGTAGAGGTGGATATGGACGTGGATGCCGATATAGATATAGATTCTGGTATTGAAGGGGGGAACATGGATTTTGAGGACATTTCAAATGCTGAGGTAAATCAAGAAGATGTGGTTGGTAAACGGCGTAAACCCTTAAAATGGTGGCAGGTTTTGCTAATCTATTTCAACTTTGTGGGACTGCCGTTTATGTTCACCTTTACCTTTTGGATTTTTATTTGGTGGTTCATAACAGTTTTAATAACAGCCATTACTTTTACATATGATAATTTTATTGGGTTTGTGATTATGTTATTGGCATTTTTTCCAGCCTTATTTATTAATAAAATTGTTACCAACCCTTTTAAAGGCTTCTTTAAGAATTTAAACAAAGATGGAGATGCGCCTATTGATTATCTGGGGCGCAAAGGAACATTACTTTCTTCAATCTCTGAGGATAAAATGGGAAATGCTGAAATTAAAGTAGACGGGAATACAATGTCTGTCTATGTGAAATCCTTGACAGGTGAACCCTTACCCTACGGAAGTAGTATACTCATAATCAAACGGTCCTCAGACCATAATTATTTTTTAGTACAAACATATAACGATTAAACACCCAAACATTTATGGAATCAATTTTACCAATTATTGGCATTGGAATAGGTATTTTACTGTTCCTTATTATAGTATACTTCGCGATTATTGCGATGTTTTACAAAAAAGTCGCTCAAGGTCAGGCTCTTATCCGAACTGGTTTTGGCGGAACTAAAGTAGCAACCGATAAAGGATTATATGTAGTTCCTGTTTTTCACAAGGTGGAAATTATGGACGTTTCGGTCAAAAAAATTCAGATTGAACGCCTCGCTCACGAAGGGCTTATCTGTAAGGATAATATGAGAGCAGATATCAAGGTTGCCTTTTTTGTTCGTGTAAACAACGATATAGAATATATAAAAAAAGTAGCTCAAACTATTGGTGTAAATCGGGCATCGCGAATTGAAACCTTAGAAGATCTTTTCGAGGCGAAATTTTCCGAAGCTTTAAAAACCGTTGGTAAAAAATTCGATTTTATAGAATTATATGAAGCTCGTCGTGAATTTCGTGACGAGATTGTAAATATTATCGGGACAGACCTTAATGGATATACATTAGAGGATTGTGCGATTGATTTCTTAGAACAAACAGCCGTTACAGCTTTAAAAGCAGATAATATCCTGGATGCGGAAGGGATTAAGAAAATTACCGAGTTGACTGCTGTACAAAATGTAAAAGCCAATTTAATCAAGCGAGATGAAGAAAAGACCATCCGTAAACAAGATGTGGAAGCTCGGGAGGCTATTTTGGAATTAGATAAGCAGTTAGCTGAAAAAGAAGAGCAACAAAAACGAGAGATTGCAAATATAACGGCTCGGGAAGAAGCTGAAACATTAAAGGTTTCTGAAGAAGAACGCTTAAAATCTGAAACAGCACGCATTGCAACATTAGAAAAAGTGAAAGTTGCCGAAGAAAACATGGAGCGTCAAATAATCGTTGCGTTAAAGAACAAGCAACGTACTGATGCCGTAGAGACCGAACGAGTTGAAAAAGACCGTTTATTAGAAGCCACAGAGCGAGAGCGAGTGGTTACTTTAGCTCAAATTGAAAAAGAAAAGGTAGTTGAAGTAGAGAAGAAGAATATTCAAGATGTAATTCGTGACCGAGTAACACTTGAAAAAGGAGTGGTTGAAGAGCAGGAAAATATGAAGGACATTGAAGCCTTTAAAACTGCAGACCGTGAGAAACAGGTGAAAATCACTATTGCTGAAGCTTCTGCTCAAGAAGATCTTATTAAGACTATTAAAGCTGCCGAAGCACAAAAAGAAGCGGCCAAACAAAAAGCCGAAGAAATTAATATTGAAGCACTAGCACATAAAGAAGCTAGTGAGAAACAAGCTGAAGCCCGTAAGATATTGGCTGAAGCACAAGCTAAAGAAGAAGCAACTGTAGGTCTGTCTGAAGCACAAGTAATGCACGCAAAAGCAGATGCTAACGAACGTCAAGGGATTGTAGAGGCATCTATTATCGAGAAAAAAGCAAAAGCTGAAGCAGAAGGGATTCAAGCCAAAGCTGAAGCAAAACGTAAAGATGGTCTTGCCGAAGCAGATGTGATTAAAGAGAAAGCACTTGCCGATGCTGCCGGAATTGAAGAGAAAGCCAATGCAATGAAGAAACTAGACGGTGTAGGAAAAGAACACGAAGAGTTTAAATTGAGATTGGATAAAGAATTACAAGTAGATTTGGCACACATCAATATTCAAAAGGATATTGCAGATGCGCAGGCCCAAGTTATCGGAGATGCATTAAAAGCTGCTAAGATTGATATTGTAGGTGGAGAAACTATGTTCTTCGACCAGATAATCGGACAGATTACAAAGGCCAAAGGATATGACCGACTAGTTGAAAACAGTACCAATGTTCAAGATGTTAAAAATGCCATTTTAGGCAGCGAAGACGTAAAAGGAAACTTGTTAGAAAAAGTTCGAGAGTTTGCGGATAAATACGGAATCTCTTCCGAAGATATCAAAAACCTGACCATCGCAAACCTCTTGTCGAGTTTAAGACAGAAGTCTGATGATACTGAAGAGCATACCATGTTGACCAATTTGACTAACCTTGCAAAAGGATTGGGTATCTCCAATAGCAAATTGAAATAAGACCCCTGTTGCGGAAGTCACCCTCCTAAAAAACAGGAAAGGTGACTTTCAAAACTATCTATCGTACGGGTATAAATTCTCGTATAAAAATATTGTTACTCTTTTTTAATGAATTGGCACTATAGCGAACATTAAGCAACTAAAATTTTCATCGTTTGGAAAAACGACTTGCCATGGCAGAACAACTTTCAGAAGATAAAAAAAATAAAAACCAATCCTTGGATGGTGGTACTTATGAGATCATCCAGAACCGTTTACAAAAACAAAAAACCGAGCTGCAGGACCGCTTACAAAAACTTAATGCAGATAGAAAGGATATTTTTGGTTCACTAGAAACCAAATTAATTGCGAACGACCGCATCAATACTGAAAACAATTGTATTGCACAAGACATCGTTTCTTTAGACAACATCTGTTTGTTTGGATATAATGTGCATTTTGGTTTACGAACAGAGATAACTTTGTCTGATGTGTTTAGTGTCTATGAGTTTAAAGACAATCGATTCGAACCAAAGCCGTTAGACTTGCTGGATAATGAAACCTTTAAAACTGATTTCACCAATCTATATAAATACTACCGGAACACCATTTTCTCCAAGTTCGCCATTATTGGTAACTATTTACATATGGTTTTTCAACTCAGTGAAAGTGTTACTGATATTAAGACTTTTAAGTGGCTCATTAAAGAAAACAATTTAGAGTACATAGATAATCGGAGTGACCACGAATATAAATTTCCAGCACAACATGAATTTAAGTGGTTAGATGTAACTAGAGATATGCACCGGTATGGCGTTCATTCACATGTTTCTATTCTTGATCGTATTTTTGTAGAAACCATTAGTGGTGACTTAACAATTAAAATTGAAGACAATACCGAAGATGGAAAAGGAATCCTTTCAGAACCAGTTGAACATGTAGACCAAACCTTGGACGATGGTCAATACCGTTATGCAGATTTAGGCAATTTAATAGTCTTAGAAATTAAACCTTTTCAGGAGTCATCAAGGTATTTTGTGTACAACCACAAACTTCAAGAAGTTCAAAAAATTGAAAGCATTAAGGATGCTTGTGTTTTGTTGCCAGATGATCAGGGAATCATATTTCCAACAGGATATTATTTGCAAACAGGAGAGTATAACATTTTTGATAATGCGATTTCCAATGTCAAGTTTGAGCAAAAGATCGCATCGCCCAATGGGGAAGATTATCTGTATATATTTTATTCGGCACATGAAGGCTTATATAACTTAATGTCTTATAATGTAATAACCCAAAAAATAAATACCCCAATTATCTGTAATGGTTTTACAGTCTTAGAAAACGGGGAGTTGTGTTATTTTAAGACAGAAGCAGAGCAGACAAAGCATCATATTATCCAGATTTGGCAAACTCCATTTTTAAAAGGAGACTTTATGCCTTCACAGCATGAAGATACGCTATTATATAAAATAGGGAATAAGGATGTTGTAAAAGCCATGGCCGAGGTCAATGGACTAATTAACCTATTGAACAAAGAGGATAATTACGATGGACTTTACAACGATATTTCCAAATTTTCCAAAGATATCCTCGATGCATATTATTGGCTCCCTGAAAAAGAAACACAAGAATTAAACCAGCCGCTACAGCAAATTAACAAAACGGCCAATGCAGCGATTGATGAGTTTCAGAAAGTAATACAACTTAAAAGAAATGCTGCCAAACAGACCGAGGAAGTTCGAGAAAAAGCAGAGGCACTCTTTAGTAAGATAAAAAGTACTTCGTTTAAGTCTATTAACGATTTTGTCTATTTATTGACACAGTTACGTACCTTACGAGGCGAAGTTATTTCACTTAAAGATGTTCGGTATGTGAATATTGAATTCACCAATAAATTAGAAGAGGAGATAGCTTTACAAACTCAGAAAATATCCGAGCGCTGTGTCCAATTTCTATTACATGAAAAAGCACTACAGCCATATCATGATGCTATTGCAGAAAAACAGAACACTTTAGGTAAAATAAGCAAGGTTATTGAAGCCCGAAAACTGGAAGATGAAATCAACCAAATTGCGGCAGACCTTGAGTTGTTAATTGATATTGTTTCCAATCTAGATATAGAGGACACGGCACATTCTACTGAGATTATTGATGCTATTTCACTTATTTTCGCAACCATTAATCAATTAAAAGCGGCACTCAAAAACAAGAAGAAATCTCTTGGTAGTGAAGAAGCACACGCTGACTTTGCTGCACAGTTAAAATTGATTGATCAAAGTATTATCAATTATCTTGATATTGCAGTAACACCTGAAAAGTGTGACGAATTTCAGACCAAAATATCCATTCAATTAGAAGAACTAGAAGGTAAATTCTCAGACTTTGAAGAATTTATTTCCTCGATTATCGAAAAACGGGAAGAAGTTTATGCTGCTTTTGAATCTCGTAAAAACTCTTTGATTGAGAAACGAAATAAAAAAGCCTTGGCATTTCAAAATGCTTCCGAACGAATTTTGAAAGGAGTCCAGAAGAAAGCTGAAAGTTTTAACACATCTGCCGAAATCAACGGTTATTTTGCTTCAGATCTTATGATCAACAAGGTTCGAGATATTGTTAAGCAATTAAAGGAATTAGACGATAGTGGTAAAGCTGAAGAAATTGAAACCAGCTTAAAGACCGCTAGAGAAGATGCTCTAAGAAAACTAAAGGATAAGCAAGACCTTTACGAAGACGGTGATACTGTTATCCGTTTAGGAAATCATAAATTTGGAGTTAATAAACAACCGTTAGATTTGACGATTGTTTTTAAAAATGGTTCTTTAAATTATCATTTAACTGGTACCGATTTTTATCAAGAACTCACCCATAAAACTTTATTACAATCCCGTTATTTATGGGATCAGGAGTTTGTTTCCGAAACAAGTGAAATTTATCGTTCTGCTTACCTTGCATACAAATTGTTTAAAAAATTACCCAAAGACCAGATGAAACAAGCTTCAGCCGAAGCCTTGCTTAAAATGGTACAGGAAGAAAGCCGCAGTGATTATTCCGAAGGATATATTAAAGGGGTTCATGATGTAGATGCTACTAAAATATTGCATGTATTAGTTGTAAAACATCATGAATTAGGATTGTTGGGCTGTCGTCCAGAAACACGTGCTTATGCTCAATATTTTTGGAATAGCCTTCCAAACGAAACCCGCGAAGATTTAGATCAAACAATCAAAGCTTCAGGTGAGGTCTTACAAATTTTCCCCGATACGCAAGAGTACGAGTTTATAATCGAGAAATTGAGTACTCATATTTCAGCATTTTCTTCGGAAACAGAATTATTCGATGTTATATTGAGTGAAGATATTGCAGCTTATATTTTTGATGAATTGCAGAGTGATTCAGAATTTGTTCGCAGCAACGTGGCTGTAGATCTTAAAGAAGCGTTTTTGAAAGCGCTTAAAAAACAAAATGCCGACATAAAATTTAAGAGTAGTTTTGAAGCAATTCCTCGTTTTGAAGGAAAAGTGCGGTTGATTAAACAATGGGTTTCTGCTTTTGTTAATAGTAGGGTTTCTTCAGATAAAGAGATACATACACCATCAAAAAGACGTTATATTGATGAGGTAGTGTGTTGTATATTATTTGAAGACGAATCAGTTTCCAAAGTAAATGCCATTTCACCTTCTGAAACTATTACGGGATTAAATGGAGATCATCCATCGATTAATAAAGGAGTGTTTCACTTTAATTATCATGATTTTACCTCAAAGTTAAACGTATTTGCTTCTGAAGATGTACCAGCCTACAATACCTTTCGAAAAGCTAAACAAGATGTGACCGAGCAATTAAAAGAGGATTTGAGACTTGAAGAGTTTAAGCCCCGAGTCCTTACTTCGTTTGTACGAAATAAATTGATAGACCAAGTATATTTTCCATTATTTGGAGACAATCTTGCTAAGCAATTGGGCACAGTGGGCGATACAAAAAGAACAGACCGAATGGGTTTGTTGTTACTTATTTCGCCACCGGGGTATGGGAAGACTACCTTAATGGAATACATTGCTAATCGGTTGGGGTTAGTTTTTGTGAAGATAAACGGACCTGCAATTGGCTACGATGTAACCTCGGTTGATCCAACCTCTGCAACTAACTCTGCAGCGCGGGAAGAACTGAAAAAGTTAAATATTGCTTTTGAAATGGGGAATAATGTTATGCTGTATCTAGATGATATTCAGCATTGTAACCCAGAGTTTTTGCAAAAATTCATTTCATTATCTGATGGTACTCGAAAGATAGAAGGAGTATACAATGGTAAATCTAAAACATATGATTTGCGTGGAAAGAAATTCTGTGTGATTATGGCTGGAAACCCATATACGGAGAGTGGGGAGAAATTTAGGATTCCTGATATGCTGGCTAATCGTGCAGATATATACAACTTAGGAGATATCATTGGGGATACTGAGCATTTATTTAAACTGAGTTTAATTGAAAACTCATTGACTGCCAATCCTATGCTTCATCAATTGAGTAGCACTCATTTTGAAGATGTCTATACCTTAATCGATCGGGTAGAAAATAACACTCAAGATATTCAGTTAAAGGGAAATCATAGTACGCAAGAAGTTCAGGATTATATAAATGTACTTGAAAAGGTTATTGCCATACGCAATACCGTGTTGAAAGTGAATGCTACTTATATAAAAAGCGCTGCGATGGAAGATGAATACCGAACTGAACCTGCTTTTAAGTTACAGGGTTCGTATCGGGACATGAACAAGCTAGTTGCCAAGGTAGTGCCTATTATGAACGATGCAGAACTAGATACGCTTTTGCTTTCACATTATGAGAGTGAGTCACAAACGCTAACATCGGCTGCCGAAGCAAATTTACTAAAATACAGAGAGCTTATAAACAGTTTGGACGAAAGTCAACAACAACGTTGGTCGAGTATAAAGGAAATCTTTGTAAAGAATAATAAGCTTAACGGGTTTAGTAACAAAAACGAAATGGCGCAAGTCTTGTCACAGATGATGGAGTTTACTGATAATTTGGAAGGAATTCGAGAAGTACTTGAAAAAGGGTTAAAAAAAGATTGACATTATCTAACTGTGTTTAAAAAACAATGCTCAATCAAGTATTCTTGTTGGGCATTTTGTGTTTCAATTCACAATAGAGTTGTGAGTGATTGTGGAGCCGGGGAGCTTACAGAAAAAGTGATCTCCAGTGACTTCCATCCTACAAATGGAAAGCCACGGACTACGTCCAGTTTTTATTGTTTTATATCATAACTTTAAGCAAGCTCGGTGATTACATAAAAAACCACGCTCAATAAGCGTGGCTTTCTATGTATTGTGGAGCCGGAGGGATTCGAACCCTCGTCCAAACGCGCAATTATACTGCTTTCTACATGCTTAGTTTCCATTTGAATTTTCGTGAGCTTGCCGGTCGGAAACTACCAACGCACTCCTTATCTTCGCTTAAATTTCGCAAGTGCATCAAAGCCCTGCACAAGCTAGGTTTACTTTTACGAAGCCACTAAGTCAAACGCCGTAAACCAAGGCCTTTGAGTGACTTCCTGCATGCCCGTCTTACGGGCCGAGGCATATCCTACTATAATTCAGATTATGCTGCTAGGGCGTAGTTATTCTCGCCGTTTAAAAAAGTTTGAAACATGATATTTACGAGCTGTGTCCCGGCGCTCGGCATGCTTACAATACAATAAGACCCGCTGTCAAAACCAGTCGGCCCCTTTTTATAGTAAACTGTTGCCAGTATGTAGTAATTTACAATCACATTCTACTAGCTACGAACTAACAAAGATACATGAAAATCCATATCTTTGAAGCTGTCTGTTCAAAAATGAAAAGACATTTATAATTATACAAAAAGCATTCCATATGGCAATAACCTTTGCACTTATCAAAGAACGTAAAAATCCACCCGACCGTCGTGTCGTTTTTTCACCGGAAATGTGTCAAGAAGTCATAAAAGAGTATCCAGATGCCCGAATTATTTCTGAAACATCAGATATTCGAATTTTTAAAGATGAAGCATATAGAAAAGCAGATATTGAAGTACAAGAAGATATTTCAGAAGCTGAAGTGCTATTAGGTGTAAAAGAAGTGCCAGTAGAGGCATTAATACCTAATAAAAAATATTTTTTCTTCAGCCACACCATAAAAAAACAACCCTATAACCGAGAGTTGTTGCAAGCCATTCTTCAGAATAAAATAGAATTATACGATCACGAGACCATTACTAAAGAAAATGGAAGTCGCTTGATTGGTTTTGGACGTTATGCCGGTTTAGTAGGTGCCTACAATGGATTTAGGGCCTTGGGTCTTCGAGATAAGCTTTTCAACCTAGAGAAAGTGGATGTCTTACCAGATTTGGATGCTGTAAAAAATGAATTGGATAAAATAGAAGTCCCAACTATTAAAATAGTACTCACCGGAAGTGGAAAAGTGGCTTATGGTGCTAAAGAAATTTTAGATTATTTAGAAATAAAAAAAGTAACCGTTACCGATTACCTTACCAAAGATTTTGACGAGCCGGTGTACTGTATGATTGATGTGCTAGATTATAATAAGCGTATGGATGGACTACCTGGTGATAAACATGAGTTTTACAATGACCCTTCTGGTTATGAAAGTGACTTTATGCGGTTTGCTACAGTAAGCGACTTCTTTATAGCTGGTCATTTTCATGGAGAAGGCGCTCCTTATCTATATACAAGGGAAGATGTTCGCCACCCACACTTTAATATTAATTTAGTTGCAGATGTATCTTGTGATATCGATGGTCCTGTAGCTAGCACCATACGACCTTCGACCATTAAAGATCCGTTTTATGGGTATGACCCAATTACAGAAAAGGAAACCTTTTACGATATTCCCGGTTCGATTACTGTGATGGCCGTAGATAATTTGCCCTGCGAGTTGCCAAAAAATGCAAGTGAAGGCTTTGGAGAGATGTTTTTAAAAAGTGTCATTCCTGCCTTTTTCAATAATGATAAAGATGGAATTTTAGCTCGTGCTAAAATGACTACCAGTGATGGAAAGTTAGCCGAAAACTTCAGCTATTTACAAGATTATATAGATGGGAAAGATTAAACTTTCTTCAGAAGTATAGGATCTTGTTTTTGAAAATCGATCATAGCGGTGAAGAACTGTTTGATTCCCGGATATGCATCAGCAATAAAATTAGATTCGGTTAGCTGAAAACTAAAGCGAATATTAATTTTCCCATTATTTTCGGTGTATATAACAGTACATTGGCCAATATTGTCAAAAAGATTTAAGGTTTTATTTTCAGGAAGCTGTTCCACTGTGTATTTGTCTTCTAAATCTATTGACATTAAATAAGTTGTTGTAATGGGATATCCAAAGTTGATAGGGAAATTTCTTTCGTCAGATTTGAAAGGATTTTCTGAAAAATAAGTATTAAAAAAATAAGGATTTATATATACCTTGTCTCCTATTAATTCAGTTTCTAAAGCAATATCGTAATCTATTTTTAATGGTTTTTCTAGATTGGTTTTATTTTCTATGGTAAGATTACTTATTTTAATAGAAGCATTTTTCTCTTTTTGGTTGATGTAGTCTCGATAGTTAGAATTTTTTATATGCTTTCTTTCATTAATTGCTACATAACCAGTTTGTATTTCATTAATTTTTCCAGTAAAAAGTCCTTCTTCTGAAGCTTTTAGCTGGGCGTTTATATAATACATATTTTTTTTATGAGGGGTTAATGGGTACCAATAGCTTCCGTTTTTAAAATCCATAACCCGTCCTTTTCCATTTAAATCCTGAAAAGGTATGATGCCAAAAGGTGTCTCTTGTTCAACCGCGTCTAAAAGTATTTTTTCATCTTTAACAGTTAGTAGAACAATAGCATGATTAAAATCTGTTAATATTGGATACGTAAAAGTAGGTAGCCCATTCTCCCTAGTTGAAATGAGTACTAATTTTGCGTCTAGGTCTGCAGCTTGAAGGGCGTTTATGAGCGCTAAATTAATTTCGGAAGTATTTCCTACTTTGCTTTCAAAAGCATCCCGTACTCGAACATTATTAAAAAGGCGTTGTTTTTCGTTCCATTTAAAATGTCCTTGAATAAATGTGTAAATAGCTTTAGCTTTATTTAATTCATCAGAAATATTTAAGATGTTTTCAGGTAAGTTTCTTTTTAAGAAATTATTATTGTTCAGTTGGCGACCAATATCTTTATCTGTCTTAAACTCATCGTCTACATCTTCCCATGTTTTTGTAAATTTATTGTTTAAGCCACTATAGTCAAGAAACTCTTTTAATTCATATTCAACACTGGCCAAATAATTGCTCTTAGCCAACATATAGCTTTCATTTTTAAAAGCAGGAATATTTTTCATAACATATATGGTAGACTCACAGTCGGCAGGGGTGTATCCCTCAATGTAAAAACAATTTTTTTTGATACTTGCTTCGTCGATATCTAATTTTCTGCCACCTTTTAAAACCCGATTATATTTAAAATTTCCAGGTATTTCGTTAAGAAATTCACTGTATAACGTTGGTATATTGTGTTGAAATTCCCACCCATTAAGATTAAAAAAGAAAGGGGATTCAATTACGTATTTATATTCTAAAATACTACCATCTTTAATATCTGGAAAAGTAAAACGTGTAAGTTTAATATCTTTAGATTGATTTATGTTAAAAACATCATTGGTAGATACATATTTTTTCAACTTATCATTGTGAGTAATGGCTTTTAATTCAGATAGTTTTTCTTCGTCCTTTTTGCCAATAAGTAAAGGAATCTCAATAGTAGCACCATCAAACTTTATTGCATCTATTACTTTTATTTTTCTATGAACTTCTTTATAAAGTCTAATGTATCGGTTATTGACTTGCTTAAAAAAATACTTTCCTTGCTCAAACAAAATCACAGCAGCTGCTTCTATATCTTCTGGGAAGGAGCTCATTTGAAGTTCTTTATCTGTTGGCTCTCCAAATTCGGCTGTTTCACGTTCTTGTGCAGAAAGCACTAACATGTTTAATAAAAGTAAAAGAATACTGAGGCAATTTTTTTTGTACATATTTTTTATTTCTTTTTCAATACAATAGGTTGTTGGTTTTGAATGGTCACGACTTGGGTGAAAAATTCTTTTAATCCTTTATATGCTTCGGCGGGGAAGGAGTGGTTATTTAGTTTTAAGCTTAAACGTATATTTACTTTCCCACCTGCTTCATTGTAAACAACGGAAACCGCACCGTCTCCGTTTGGCAAGTTTAAAGCCGTATTAGTGGGCAGTTTTTCAACAGTGTACAAATTGCTTAAATCTATAGATATTAAATAGGTATTGGTCAATGGAAAACCAAAATCGATTGGATAGTTTCGCTCTTCGAGATTAAATGGATTTTTAGTAAAATATGTATCCATATAGAATGGGTTAAGTACTATTTTATCGCTATTTCCTTTCTCCAATTTTGTGGAATAGCTTTCTTTGAAAGGTTCTTCAATATTGTTTTGATTTTCAATAGTATAATCTGAGATTTCAAGCAGCGGAAGTACTGTTTGTTTCTTTTTAAGAAATTCTTCTTTTGAAAGATCTTCCAAAGCTTCTCTTTTATTCCAACCCATATAGCCCGTATTAATTTCATTAACAATGCCGGTAAAAACCCCACCTTCCTTAGCGGTGAGCTTAGTGTTTATATAATGCACATTTTTTGCATAAGGAACAATGGGTTGCCAATAACTGCCCTTTTTAAAAGTCATAACCCTTCCTTGTACATTTAAGTCTCGGTATGGCAATAACCCAAAAGGAGTGTTTTTGTTGGTGGCGTCCAGCATATAGGTTGTGTCGCCAATAATGAGTTGAACTACAGTAAAGTTAAAGTCGGTCATTACTGGGTAATCTGTTGTTGGAAGTCCGTTTTCCCGAGTTGACAATAATACTAAGCTTCCTTTTAGGCCAGCAGCTTCCAGAGCGTTTAGGAGTGCTATGTTAATTGCAGAATTATTCGCCGATTTTTTTTCAAAAGCATCTTTTACCCGAATATCTGAAAGAACACGGTAGTTACCGTTCCAGTTAAAGTGATTTTGAATAAAGTAATACACTGCTTTAGCCTTTTCCATTTCATCGGTAATGGATAAAATGGATCGAGGGAGTTTATCTTCAAAATAGTTGCCGTATTTAAGTTGCCTACCAAAATCTTTGTCATAGCGAAATTGCTTATCTACATCGTCCCAGCTTTTTGTAAACCGTTCTATAATACCAGACAAATCAGTATATTTCATGAGTTCAAAATCTAAACGTGCTATGTAGTTTTTTGTAGCCAGCATATATTTCTCTTCTTTAAATGCCGGAATATTAAATATGGCGTAAGTTGCAACTTCACAAGCTGCAGCTACTTCAAAGCCAGGAACGTTAAAACAGTGCTTTTTTACTTCGGCTTCGTTAATATCTAGTTTTAAACTTCCATATAATGTTCGGTTATAAGTAAAGTTACCTGGTATTTTAGACTCAAATTCACTATACATTTTAGGTAAAGGACCTTGAAAATCCCAACCATCAAAATTTGAAAAATAAGGAGATTCTATTCTATAGGTATACTCTAAAATACTTCCATCTTTAACGTTTGGGAATGCAAATTTTTTGAGTGACCAATTTTGAGTTTCATCTGTTGTATAAAAAGCATCGGCGGCTACATAGGTTTTAACTTGGTCATTATGTGTAATAGCTTTAAGTTTTGCAATCTTTTCTGTGATATCGCCATCGTGATAAAAAGGGATCTCTACAGTACCGTGTTTAAAGTTTTTAGCATCAAATACCTTTATTTTTCGGTGTACTTCTTTTATTAGCAGGATATTATTGTCAACGATTTCTACATAATTTTTCCCACTTTCAAAAAGAACAACCCCGTTTGCAGTAGGATCTTTATGGTATTTAAAAAGTAAAAATTCTGATTGGGTTGGTTTCCCAAATTCTGCTGTTTTACGTTGTTGTGCTTGTAATTTAAAACTATTAGCGAAGATGATGCATAAAAATGCGACAATAAACTTAGAATACATGCTCATTATTTTTGGTAGTTAGCTGTTTTGCAAAATACATGAAAAATTAATTTTTAAAAGTTTTGGACTTTTTTTTCTGAAATAGCTTGTCAAGGAACCCGCTAGCTAGAAACCCTAAAAAATAGGCAGCAAAATCGGTAAAGTCAAAGGTAGTCCCCATAATTATTTTGATGAATTTTGATTGTATGTGCAGCCGTTTTGTGATTTCAAAATATTGAAGAAACTCAACACCAAAAGCAAATAACAAAATGGCTATCAATACTTTTTTTGATGTGATATTAAAGAGGGTTTTTATAAAGGCGAACAGTAAGATTACCACAAGCACATCTCCTACAAACCCTCTAATAATTGTATTTGAACCAAATAAAGCAATTAGTGTTTCTATAAGTAATAATAGAGCAAAAAGGATAAAATATGTTTTATTAAGCCGTAGTTTCATAATTGGTATTATTAAATCACGGACATATCTTTATAGAGTATGTCCGTGATTGTTTATCAGTTATTCCCCCAATCAATTTTACGGGAAGCAAACATAATTATAGCAAGAATTGCAAAAAGACCGATGCTGCCTACTAAAAGTGCATAGCTTTCCAATTGAATAATTATATAGATAAACCCATATAATGAAGCAAGTGAAACAGAAATAAGCAACGGAAATTTGTATCCCTTTAAAATAGCTCTTGAATATGCACCAATAAGGATCAATACCGAAGCTGCTGCAATAAGGTATGCTTTTAAGAAAGTACTGTGTTCAGAAATTGAAATCAACAAGGTGTAAAACATGACCAGTGCTAGCCCTACCATAACATATTGAAAGGGGTGAATATAGATTTTTGAAACCAATTGAATCATTAAAAATACCAATAGCGTAAGACCAATTACTAAAAAACCATATTTAGCAGTACGTTCACTTTTTTGATATTCATCGACTGGGATAATGAGTTTGGTTCCAAAGGAGAACTCTTGTAAATCGGGTAAATATCCAAAAAACGCCTGTTCAAACTGACGATTTATTTGTAATACTTTCCAAGAGGCGCTAAAACCACTGGGAGTAATTTTTCGTGAGCCGTCTTCTGGTAAAAATAAACCGTTAAAACTGGGGGAGTGCCAATTAGATGTCATTGTTGCGGAAGTTTCTTTACCTATAGGGATAAACTGTAAACTCTCGCTACCATTCACGTTTATAGTAAAGGAAAAAGGAGTAGGGGATAACATATTTTCTGCTATGTGTGGAATAGCACCACTTTGTATGGTGTTCAAACTACTCGTATCGTACTTTGGATTCATATTCAGTTTTTGGTTTCCTAATTGTACTTCTATGGTATTGCGAATTCCTTTTAAATTTGAAGTTTGTAGTATGATAGAAGCCTTTTTCCAATCTATTGATTTTGGTTTAACAGCTTCCGAAGAGAAGTCTATTATAGGAAACTCACCAGAAACTTGAATATCTGAGTTATATACCACCGATTTATAGATGCTTCTATTTAAGGGTTTTGTTTCAACTTTTGAGTCAATATGGAGCTTTTCAGGAAAGAAATAAGCGAATTTTGATAGCTCTTTAGTGGTCGTAAAATAAGATTCAGTTTTTTTGTTATATGATTTTTCTTCCTTTTCAATAGTGTAAGGTATTTTTAAAATAGGACCAGAAAGTATAACCTCGTTTCCCCATTTACTGTTTATTTCGTTAACGACTTCCTTTTGTCTGTAGGACCGCTCTGTTATTAAATCCTTTACAAATGATAAGGGTATTAGTAAGACCAAAAGTAAAACTCCAACCACTAACATACGGGCCGTGATGGAATTGCGAATCCAATTACTAAATTTGTTTTTGTTCTGTTCCATAGTATAAATTTAAAGTACTTTGAATTTCAAAGTTAATTAATAAAAAAATTAGTTGTTTATTAGTTTTTCCAATGCTTCAATATGCTTTTTGAATTCAGTTTTCCCAGTTTTTGTGGCACTGTAACTTGTATTGGGCTTACGACCAATAAACTGTTTTTGCACGGAAATATAATCTTCCTTTTCTAACGTTTTTAAGTGGCTGGCAAGATTACCATCAGTCACGTTAAGTAGCTCCTTGAGACCAGTGAAATCAATAGCCTCATTTACCATGAGAATGGACATGATTCCGAGCCTGATACGGTGATCAAACAATTTGTTTATGTTATCGATAATGCCCACAGTTATTGTTTTTTCTCTTGTGCAAACATAAGGCTTCCATAAATAATGTGAAGTACTCCAAAACCAAATATCCAAAACCAAAGTCCGTAACCAGGAAAAGCTGTGCAAATAAGCCCTGTTATAATTTCGGCATATCCCAAGTATTTTACATTTCCGAGCGTGTATTTTGAAGCGTTCACCAGTGCCAGTCCGTAAAATACTAGCATTAAGGCACCAGTAAGGCCATAATGCTCGTTGCCTAATTTAATGAGTATATAAATACCTCCAGTAGCTAATGGAATTAGAAAGTTAAGGAGCAATCGTTTAGTGGTGGCATCCCATATTTTTTCATTGTTTTTTGTTGCTTTTCGAGTAGTTAATAAATACGCTGTAACCACACTTAATATCGCCACAAGTGCTAAAACAAGAATAAGTAATTTAAAATTTTGGCTATGAAGCGTTAGGTACTCCCCAGGTTTAGGGAATAAAAATATATAAGCAACTAAGGCTCCTATTATAGCATATACTCCTGCGAATATACCTGATAATCCGCTTAGTGAGATAAATCTGGAAGAGCGGTTCATTAGCTTTTTAATCTCACGTATGTCTTTTAAATAATCTTTTTGTTTCATTTTTAAAGAACTTTGAAAAACAAAGTAAGTGTAATTTTCTGATATATAAAAACCAAATGTTTGTTAAAACGGAGGAAAATAGGAAAAACCCTATGTAAAAAACAGGAAAAACCCCCTTGAAAATTAAAACAAATCATCGCATCTTTACTTTATAATTAATCAATGCTAAATTAATTGGGGAGTTAATAAAGCGATTATATAAAAGGACCACTTTTTTGAGTGGTCTTTTTTTATTGCACTTTTTTAAATACAGGAAAAACCCTCTATTAAATAGGTGTTTTTACCTATTGTTTGAAGCGTCAATTCATGCCATCTTTGTGATAGCTTAATTAATTGGGGAGTTAATAATAGCGATTACAAGGGCTGCCAATTTATATTGACAGCCTTTTTTTTTATTTAGAAACTTATAGTTTATTTTTAGCCAAATAATATAGTTTAAAAAGAAAACCTGCTTGAAAAAGGCAGGTTTTTTTAGTGTATAATTGATGTTTAAATCCTCCGAGATTTGCCTCAAAATATAGAATATTTTATCTTCATAATGCCTTATAGGGTTGCCCGAGCTAATTGACATAAAATATGAAGCCTGCCGAAAAATATATATTGGATAAACCGGAGCCTTTCCGTGCTATGCTTCTATACTTGCAAGCACTTATAGAGCGCGAAATAAGTGAAGTGAAATTGCTGTATAAATGGCATCTTCCCTTTTTTTATTTAGAAGGAAAACAGCCTTTTTGTTATCTTAATCAAACAAAAGGATATGTAGATTTAGTTTTTTGGCACGGAACTCATCTGACAAAGTACACAGAAAAGCTAGTTTCTGATGGGAGAAAGCATATGAAATCATTGCGCTATTATACCTTGGAGGAAATCGATGAGAATATCATTGTAAAAATTTTACAAGAAGCATACTCTGTAAAAGGTAAAAAATATTACAAGTGATTGATTGTTTTACGAATCGCAACTAAATCAGTTAATAATTTTTCTAATTTTGCCAAATCAAGCATATTAGCTCCATCACTTTTGGCATTGGCAGGATCGAAGTGGGTTTCAATAAATAGGCCATCTACTCCTGTTGCGATTCCAGCTCTAGCAATAGTACTTATCATTTCTGGACGACCTCCAGTAACACCTACACTTTGATTGGGCTGTTGTAAGCTGTGGGTAACGTCTAGAACAGTAGAAGCATATTGTTTCATAGTTGGAATGCCTCTAAAATCTACCACCATATCTTGATAGCCAAACATCGTTCCACGATCTGTAATCATAACTTTGTTATTTCCGCTATCAGTAACTTTTTTTGCTGCGTGTTGCATACTTTCAGGACTCATAAACTGCCCTTTTTTCAAGTTGACTACCTTTCCTGTTTTGGCAGCCGCAACGACTAAATCGGTTTGACGCACTAAAAATGCTGGTATTTGTAATACATCAACAAATTCTGCAGCCATAGCAGCATCGTTATTTTCGTGTATATCAGTAACGGTAGGGACATCAAAAGTTTCTGAAACTTTCCGAAGGATTTTCAATGCTTTTTCATCACCAATTCCAGTAAAACTATCAATTCTACTTCTGTTTGCTTTTTTAAAACTGCCTTTAAAAATATATGGGATTTCAAGCTTATCAGTTATTGAAACAACCTTTTCGGCAATACGCATTGCCATATCTTCGCCTTCAATAGCGCAAGGTCCTGCTAGAAGGAAGAAGTTGTTGGAGTTGGTGTGTTTTAGTCTTGGGATTTCGTTAAGATTCATAGCTTTCATTTGTTATGCAAAGATATGAAATATAGATTTTAAGAATCAATCTCATTACTTACTAATTCAGAAATTTATATGATAAAACAATAATTAATTTCATAAAAATATAACATTAATTATAGTGTGATATTCCATTAATAAACAGTACTTTTGCACGCCTAAAAATTGGTAACATTATGACAATTAAAAACATCGCCATTATTGCGCACGTTGACCACGGTAAAACCACCTTGGTAGATAAGATTATGCACCACTGTAGTTTGTTTCGTGAAAACGAACAAACCGGGGAGCTAATTTTGGATAATAATGATTTGGAACGTGAGCGTGGTATTACCATTACGTCTAAAAACGTTTCGGTTACATATAAAGACACAAAGATTAATATTATCGATACTCCAGGTCACGCCGATTTTGGTGGTGAAGTAGAGCGAGTATTGAATATGGCCGATGGGGTTTTATTATTAGTCGATGCCTTTGAAGGGCCGATGCCACAAACACGCTTTGTGTTGCAGAAAGCAATCTCACTAGGTTTAAAGCCATGTGTTGTTGTAAACAAAGTAGATAAAGACAACTGTACTCCAGATGAGGTACATGAAGCTGTTTTCGATTTAATGTTCGAACTTGGTGCTGAAGAATGGCAACTTGACTTTCCAACTGTATATGGTTCAGCTAAAAATAACTGGATGAGTGACGATTGGCAAAAGCCAACCGACTCTATCGAGCCAGCTTTAGATATGGTATTAGAGCATGTTCCTTCTCCTAAAATTGAAGAAGGTACAACTCAATTATTGATTACTTCATTAGATTATTCTTCTTTCACCGGGCGTATTGCTATTGGTCGTTTACAGCGTGGTACATTGAAAGAAAATATGCAAGTTACTTTGGTAAAACGAGATGGCACCAAAGTGAAATCTAGGATTAAAGAATTACATACGTTTGAAGGATTAGGGCGTATAAAAGTTGAAGAAGTACAGGCTGGTGATATTTGTGCGTTAGTTGGATTAGAGGGTTTTGAAATTGGTGATACTGTTGCCGATCTTGAAAACCCTGAAGCATTGAAAACGATCGCAATTGATGAACCAACCATGAGTATGTTGTTCACCATTAACGATTCACCTTTCTTCGGAAAAGATGGAAAGTTTGTTACTTCTCGTCACGTAAGAGAACGTTTGGAGCGCGAATTAGAGAAAAATTTGGCGTTGCGGGTAAACTCAACAGATAGTGCCGATAAGTTTTTGGTATTTGGTCGTGGAGTATTACACCTTTCAGTATTAATTGAAACCATGCGTCGTGAAGGATACGAACTTCAAATTGGACAACCACAGGTAATCATCAAAGAAATTGATGGGAAAAAATGTGAGCCAGTTGAAGAATTAACAATCGATCTTCCTGAAACCGTAAGCGGTAAAGCTATCGAAATGGTAACTTTACGTAAAGGTGAAATGTTAAGTATGGAAGCCAAAGGTGAACGTATGGTATGTAAATTCAATATTCCTTCAAGAGGAATTATTGGTTTGCGTAACCAATTATTAACTGCAACAGCAGGTGAAGCTATTATGACGCACCGTTTCTTAGAATACCAACCCTTAAAAGGAGGTATTCCTGAAAGACAAAACGGTAGTTTAGTTTCTATGGAAAAAGGAAAAGCAATCCCTTATTCTATCGATAAATTACAAGATCGTGGTCGCTTTTTTGTGGATCCGGGAGAAGATATTTACGAAGGTCAAGTTATTGGAGAAAACTCTCGTCAAGACGATATGACAGTGAACATTACAAAAACTAAGAAACTAAGTAACGTACGTTCTTCTGGTGCAGATGATAAAGCCAAAATTGTACCGGCTATTAAATTCTCATTAGAAGAAGCGTTGGAATATATTCAGAAAGATGAATATGTTGAGGTTACACCAAACCACCTTCGTTTAAGAAAAGTTTACCTAAAAGAAGTAGATAGAAAAAGAAATAAGATAATGTAATTTATTTCTGAAATTTTATAGAAAGAACCACTGTCATTTTTGATGGTGGTTTTTTTATTGGTGTGATTTTCTTTGGGACATATAATGAGTGCTTATACTGTTCAATAAAATAAAAATCACAAAAAACGGCACCCAATCGTTATAAAAAGTAAACCGTTTTAAGGTGTGCATTCCCACAGCTACAATAGCTATATTGCTTAAAGTGATACACGTTACAAAAGCAATAGCTTTAAATCGGTTGGTATTTGAGACGTTGATTTTATTAATTCCGAAGAGAAATAAAATAACAAATAGCAACACGTATTTTGAGTTTTCAAATCCGTAACTGAAATTTTTAATATACAGCGAAAGCCATTTTTTAAAATTGTCTTTTATCAATGGTATGGCCATTGCCGTAGTCGTTTCATCAACTTTAATTAAGGCATCATCTTCCGAAAGTTCTTTCTCGTATCGCGCTTTCCCGATAGGATAAATTGTACCATTTGCAATTTTTGCAAAATTGGCTATATAGTGTGAGATAACATCTTGCCCTTCAGAAATGGCAGCAGCTTCATTAAAGTTATTTTCTTCAATTTCAGCGTAAATAGTATTGAAATAGGCTTTTTCTTCTTCCGAAGTATAAATAGAAGCATCGTCTTTATCTGCAACATACATCGCAGGCGCTAAAAGATGGATGCCGGTCCAAGGGGTATTGGTAAAATGACCGTGCACGATTTTATGGTAGGTGCTATCCGTCAGTGAAACCAGAAAGGGCAGTAGTACCAAAACAATAAAATGTAGAATGTGGTTTTTAAACGTTTTTGATTTGTAACTTATCCAAAACAGGATTACCAAACCAATAGGTACAAAATACAAAAACTGTTTTCGCGTTAATAGAAGGAGGAACAAGAAGATGAGTGCATAACTTAAGTGTTTAGTACGTTCCTTAAAAAAGAATAATAAAAAATGTATAGTTATCAATAAGTACAACGGATAGGCAATTGCTTCTGTAAGTATGTTATTTGCAATTTTATGGTTGTACACATATGGAATTAATAAAATACTAGTCAATAACAAATACCAAAATGCTTGTAAAGAAATGTGTTTTCGTAGCTGATTGACAAAAAAACAAACCGATGCCAGACCTAAAAGTAATTGTAGAACCTTTAAAGCAGGTTTGTAATAATCACCAAAAATAGCTTCTACAGCATTTACAAAAAGAGGATACATTGGCGTTCGGTTAAACCAAATATCAATATAACCTAAGGAGTCGGGTTGTAATGCAATGGGAGTAGTTAATACAAGAATGGCAACCACACAAAATAGGGTGCTCACACAAAGTTTAAAGTGCTTCTCAAAAAAAGTAAACAACGCCATATAGTATATACTTGTAAAACCGTTGCTAAAAGTAAAAATAATTTTAGTTTTACATGGCGTAACCAATATTAGTTTCTTGAATACACCGAAAAATAAAAACAAACCTGAATTTCAGGTGCAAAAATATACTGCTTCGCATAAAGCGGAATGGAACGATTTTATCGCTTCGGCAAAAAACGCCACTTTTTTATTTGACCGTAATTTTATGGAGTACCATAGAGATCGGTTTGAAGATTTTTCATTGATGGTGTATAAAGATGAAAAGCTCTACGCAGTTTTACCGGCAAATAAAAAAAGAGACACAGTTATTTCGCATCAAGGATTGACCTACGGAAGTTTTGTGCTTCAGGAAAAAGGGAAACTATTGGCTGCTTTTGAAGCTTTTAAAGCTGCGCTCGAATTTTTATATACTGAAGGAATTAAAACGCTTAATATACGTGTCATTCCCACATTTTATAACACCCTTCCGGCGGATGAGTTGTCGTATTTTCTTTTTAAAGCGAATGCAACCTTGGTGAAACGGGATGTGTTGATGGTAATCGATTATGCAAATAAATTACGATTTCAGAAAAACAGAAGAGAAGGTATTAATAAAGCGGTTAGAAATGGATTAACCGTACAGATAGATGATAATTTTGAAGGATTTTGGAATGAAATTTTAATTCCGAACCTACAGAGAAAACACGGAGTGAAACCCGTTCATACACTCGAAGAAATTAAATTATTGGCATCCCGTTTTCCGAAGAACATCAAACAAGTAAATGTCTATAAAGATGAAAAAATTGTCGCTGGAACAACGGTTTTCTTAACGAAGACAACCATTCATCCGCAATATGTATCAGGGAACGTGAACAAAAACACTTACGGAAGTTTAGATTTAGCGTACGATTTTATTATTAATCAGCTTCAAACTGATAAGCGGTATTTCGACTTTAATATTTCAAGCGAAGAAAACGGTAAACATTTAAACCAAGGGCTTATTTTTTGGAAAGAAAGCTGTGGCGCACGTACGTTTACGGCAGATAATTACGTTGTAGAGACTGCTGCGTATAAAACTTTAGACCTATCATTGATATGATTCCATTTTTAGATTTACATAAAATCAATGCCCGTTTTGAAGCCGAATTTCAATTACGCTTTAAGGCATTTTTAGATTCTGGTTATTATATTCTGGGAAACAATGTAAAAGCTTTTGAAAATAGTTTTGCTGAATACTGCGGAACGAGACATTGTATAGGAGTTGCTAATGGATTAGAAGCTTTACGGCTGATATTAGAAGGCTATAAAGAACTAGGGAAACTGCAAGAAGGCGATGAGGTTTTGGTGGCTTCAAATACCTATATAGCTACTATTTTAGCTATTAAACAAGCGGGGATGACGCCAGTTTTGGTAGAAGCTGAAATGAAAACTTTTAATTTCGATATTGAAGCAATACAAGAAGCGATTTCTGAAAAAACAAAAGCAATCATGCCAGTTCATTTATATGGGCAATTGGCACCGATGGCAGATATTTCAAAAGTGGCAAAAGAGAATAATATAATTGTGATTGAAGATGCCGCACAAGCACACGGAGCAAAAAATTCAAATGGCAAATTAGCTGGAAACTTGGGTGATGCTGCTGGTTTCAGTTTTTACCCAACCAAAAACTTAGGTGCTTTGGGTGATGGTGGAGCGGTTACAACAAACAATGATGAATTGGCTTCCGTAATACGAAAACTTCGTAACTACGGTGCTTCTTCAAAATATGTAAACGAATTAACCGGTTTTAATTCGCGGTTGGATGAACTGCAAGCAACCTTTTTAAATATAAAACTTCCCAAACTTGATGCTGATAATGAACGCCGACGAGGGTTGGCAAGAAAGTATATTTCTGAAATTAATAATAAAAAAATCACACTTCCAACATGGAATGGTAGCGGCGATCATATTTTTCATTTGTTTGTAGTTCGGGTAAAAGACCGTACTGATTTTATGGAATACTTAAAGGAAAATGAAATAGGAACATTAATTCATTACCCCATTCCGCCGCATCAACAAGAAGCATTACCGGAGTTTAATGATTTATCATTTCCAATCACGGAGCAAATTCATAATGAAGTAGTGAGTATTCCAATAAGTCCGGTGATGAGTGATGAAGAGGTAGGTGAGGTTATTTTAGCAATCAATAACTACTAATTGAAAACCCCAAAATTTATACGCGACAACCTGCTTTTAAAGATGACTTCTTTAAATGCCGGGGTTATTGTAATACGGTTGTTTGTCGCTTTTTTTCTACAGCGTGAGTTGACAGATATTGTTGGGAAGGCTGGATACGCAAAAATAGGTTCGTTACGCAATTTGTTGCAAATGTTAACTTCTATTACCTCGTTTGGTGTTTTTAATGGCGTAGTAAAATATGTAGCCGATTTCAAAGAAGATAGCGAGCAACTTCAAAAACTTTTTTCAACCACGTTTGTGTTTACATTGATAGGAAGTGTTACTTCCTTTTTAATACTTTTTTTTAGTGCTGGGTTTATTAGTGAATATTTTTTCTATACTACAGACTTTGCCTACATCGTGAAAATTGTAGCCGTGGTAGCACCTTTTATTGCGATACAACGGGTGTTCAATGGTATTGTAAATGGTTTATCCGATTATAAAAAATTCGCAAAAATAGAATTAGTTGCTTATTTGTTAGGAGCCACCTTAACATTGTTTATGTTGTATAACTATAACATAGACGGAGCGTTGCTTGCTATTGCGCTAATTCCGGTTATTCAGGTTGCTGTCATGCTTTTTATTTTTATAAAAGTACTGCGGCGCTATGTTCGGTTTTCTGAAATTTCCTTTAAAGCACCTTACGCTAAAAGTCTATTAGCCTTTTCATTAATGTCTTTTGTAGCTACCGTTTTAGTAAATTATGTTGAGATAGATATTCGTTCTATGTTAGCCAAGCGAATGAGTGAAGACGATGCAGGAATTTGGACAGGTATGACCACACTTTCAAAAAACTATATGGTATTTTCTGGGGCTATATTTACGTTGTATGTAATTCCGAAATTTACTGGAATAAAAACCGAAACGGGTTTTAAAAAAGAACTCTTTAATATTTATAAAACATTATTACCGTTATTTGGCATTGGGATGTTGATCATTTATTTTCTGCGCTTTCAGTTTATAGAATATATCTTTATCGATTTTGATGAAATGGCACCACTGTTTAAATGGCAGTTATTAGGTGATTTTATTAAATTGGCTGCTTTGGTATTGTTACACCAATTTATTGCGAAGAAAATGGTGCGTAATTTTATTTTTACTGAATTGTTTTCACTAGTCTTGTTTTACGTGTTTTCGTATGCATTGGTTGCTGAATATGGTGTAGAAGGGGTGGTGTTTGCCCATTTTATTCGATATGTGTTATACTTTTTCTTAGTATTTTTCTTGGTACTACGCTATTTCAAAAAACAAAAAAACAATCCTGAAACCTTAACGCCTTAACCATGCAGCCGTATAGAAATTCATTTAGGCATGTTATGAAAGCCACTTCGTTATTTGGCGGGGTGCAGGTTTTCAATATTCTTATTTCTATTGTACGGTCTAAGTTTATTGCATTGTTTATCGGCCCTACGGGAATGGGGATTGCCAGTTTATTCAACACGACACTTAATGTGGTGGATGCGGTTACCAACCTTGGCTTGAACCGAAGCGCGGTCAAAGATATTTCGTATGCTAAAGAAAATTACGAAGCCAGTAAAGTAGCCCGGACCATCCATGTTTTAAAACGCTTGGTTTGGTTTACCGCAGTTATTGGAGCGGTATTAATGATGATAACGTCACCTTGGTTGAGTGAAATAGCTTTTGAAAGTAAAGAATACACAGTTTCGTTTATTTGGCTTTCTGCAGCACTTCTTTTTAAGCAATTTACACATAGTAACTTAGCTATTTTACAAGGCTTACAAAAACTGGGTAACCTTGCTAAAGCTAACTTAGTAGGAAATACGGTTGGGCTTCTTATCACGGTTCCGTTGTACTATTTTTTCAGAATAGATGCCATTGTGCCGGCTATTATTATTGCTTCACTTATTAGTTTTATTGTCACCTTGTATTATACCAATAAAGCAAAGGTTGAAAAAGTTGCACTTACTAATAAAGAAGCTTTTTCCGAAGGGAAAGAGATGATTAATTTAGGTGTTACGTTGAGTGTAAGCAGTGTAATTACTTTAATTGCGATGTATGTTATTCAAATATACATTAGCAATAAAGGAGGGACCGAAGCTGTTGGGTATTATCATGCCGGAATGGTTATTTTAAACACTTATGTCGGCCTGGTCTTTAATGCGATGAGTACGGACTATTTTCCGCGTCTTTCGGCAGTTTCCAATGCCATTGAAAAAGTACGAAACATAGTTTTTGAACAAGCTTTTATAGCTGTATTGTTAATCCTGCCTATCATTGTTATTTTTGTTGCTTTTGCCCCGTTTATTATCACATTGCTGTATAGTCAAGAGTTTTCGCCGACGGTGCAATTTGTAAGTTGGGGTATTTTAGGGATGTTGTTTAAGGCCGTTTCTTTTTCCTTGGGATATATTATTATTGCCAAAGGCGACTCAAAAGTATTTATTAAAACTGCTATTGGTTTCAATATTACATTAGTTGTCATGAACATCATTGGTTATACGTATTGGGGGCTTGAAGGATTGGGGATTAGCTATTTTATCTATTTTCTCATTCATTTTATAGTAATTTGGTTCATAACCTATTACCGCTATAATTTTACATTTAAAAAGGAGTTCTATTACATTTTCGGAATTTCTATTGTACTTTGTTCTCTTGCATTTTTATTATCAAATATAGAAGATGATGTACTGAAATATGTATCATTGAGTGTTATGATTATAATTTCTAGTATCTTTTCAGTCTATCATATCGATAAAAAAATTGAGATACGGGATTTGATTCAAAACTTTTTCAGAAGAAAAAACTAATGGCCGGAGTAAGGATAACTTATAGAAAACTTAAAAAGAAATTCAAACTTTACCTCACAGTAAACTGGTTTGCTACTTGGTATTTTAACTTAAAGATGTTCCCTTTTTCTGTTGCCAGAAAACTTCCTGTTTTTTTCTACGGAAGTGTTCGGTTTCAAAATTTAAAAGGTAAATTCAAAATAGAAGCACCAATTGAAAGGGGAATGATTGGTTTTGGGCAGGCTTACGAAAAAACCACTAGGCACCTAGGCTTATCCGAATTATCACTAGAAGGAACAATAGTTTGCCATGGTCGAATACAGTTTGGTAAAGACTATTTTATCCACGTGAGTGAAGAGGCTATTTTAATACTAGGGAATATGGCGGGAATGGCTACCTTGGGGAAAATTATTTGTACTAATAAAATTACTTTCAGTACTTATGCCAGAGTGGGGTCTGAATGCCAGATTATAGATACCGATTTTCATCAAATGATAGATACAAGGACGAATAAAAAGTTACCTATCTCGCAACCAATTGTCCTTGGCGAGTATAATTATGTAGGGAGGTGGTCTTCTGTTATGAAAGGAACCAAAACACCAAATTACTGCACCATAGCATCAAATACCCTTTGCAATAAAGATTATACTTCGTATGGTAACAATACTCTTATAGGAGGGATTCCTGCAAAACTTTTAAAGGAAAATATTTCAAGAGACTGGGAGGGCGAGCGTGAGATGATGGAGCGTTCTCTTGTTTTAAATTTATAACTTTTATTAAGTTACCAGAATCACCAAGAACATCCATTTGATCCGTCTAAGGCTATTCTTCTATAATGGATTAATGGATACCACCATTTCGCATCATTAAATTGAGAGTTTTTCAAATCGTCTACATGGATGGATTGCCCATTATATATTAAAATACATTCAATAGGGCCTTCATATTTTTGAGACCACTTTGCTACTTGGGTTTTAAATTCAATTAAAGGAAGCGCATACCCATCTAGCGTACCAGCCCCTTCCCATTTATACTTGTCAGATATTTTAATTATGGTAACCAGATTTTCTTCAAACCCCCATATTTTGGTTTTCTGTGTGTCGATTAGGTAATGGTTGCTACGATTTACTTCGGTAACTAAATTACTGAACATGGTTAAGTTTCCAGAATTGGAGAGACCTAAGTAAGCTTGTCCACTCCATAGTATTATAAACAATACTGGGATAAAGGGTAGTAAGGTGGGCTTTATTTTCTGTTTTTTGTAAGTAGTTTTTGTAATTAAGAAATAGAAAAACAATAGCCACCCCAGATTAAAGATTACTCCATTGCAAAACCGAATCAAGGTGTTTTCAACTAAATTAAAACGGGTTATAAAAAAAGAGGTTAACACGGCTAGCATTGAAAAAAATACGTATAATCGAACTGCTTTAAAGGCTTTATAATTTTTTTCAATTTTATTAAAATTTATTAGGCTACCCGCAAGCAAGAAGCCTGCTAATGCACTAAAGTTAGAAAATCCACATAGTGTAAGGTAAAAATGGAACAACACCAGGGCCCAAGCAGAAATTTTTCTGGTTTTATAATGTAGTAAACCAAAAGGAATCAACATTTCAACAATAATGGTTATAATCTGTGACGAACGGATTAAAAAAAGTGAGGGTTTAAAATTCTCCCCAAAGAGGAGAGTGTTTAAGTTATTACTTACATATAAATTACAGGTTTCAGAAAGACTAAAAAAACCAGCGTTCAGCTTGTGAAACCCTGCCATAAAATATACTGCGATAAGTGTATACCTGAAAACATACGAAATGTTCTTCGGCCGAAAGGTGTTTGCTGTTATGCTTTTAAACTTATAGACTAATAAAAACAAAAGAAAAAGCCCAATAAATATTTCCAAGTTGCCATGGTTGGTAATCCTTGGAAATATAGGGATATAAACTAGCAAGACACTTATAATAGATAAAAAAGTAGTCCACCAAAATTTAGGACTTAAAAATTGTAGCCCTACCATTGTCAAAATAAATGCAATGGTATAGGGCTGAGACCAATATCCACTTCCAATACCTATCAGTATCGCACAATTAAAAAGAACCGAAAGAGTAAAAAGCGGTTTATTTATCGACTTGAACATATGGATTCAAAACTATTATACTTTTTTAAATATTTTTCTGCAATTTTAATAAAGTTATGTTCTGTATCAATAAATTCCCGAGCATTTTTGGAAATTTCTGCAATTTTTGATGGGTTTAATACTAATTGTTCCAAATCATTGTAAATAGCTTGGGCATCGGGCACTGCATTAATGGCCACTGTCTTTTCTAAGTTGTAATATTCAACAAATTCTTTTTCAGCACCAGTAAAGACTACTTTTCCCTTGGCCATTGCTTCGAGCGCATTGTACCCTTGATCAATACCCAATACTTGGTCTAATACAATATGAGCTTGGTTGTACAACTCAATATATTTTGCATAGGGGACACTTTCAACCGTAATAATTTCGATTTTATCGCTATACTTTTGTTCAAGCATGGAAAGTGCTTCTTCAAAATAATCACTACCTTTTTTATAATAATTACCACGGTTTATACCGTGAAAGATTATTATTTTAGATTGAGTATTAACTGGAATATAGGATAGTTTTTCAGTATTTATTGGATTTGGAATCAATCCTAAATACAATGGATGTCCTTTCATAGGGATGTGATAATCCATATCGGTGGCAATTACTCCTGAAATATATTGAAATACAAATTCATGCAATGACTTAAACTTTGGCTGAATATATTTTAGAGCAGGATCAAATTCTTTTTTGGATACCTTTCCATTAAACAATGGACTTAAAATAGAGTAATTGAACTTTTTATCATAAGCATATCTTACACTTATATAATCTGTGCCACAGGACAATAAAAAAAGTTTTTTATTATTTTTAGCTAAAAATAAAATAATTTCCTTTTCAATTTTCGGTGTGACACCCAAAGGGCTTTCATTAATAAGCTGAACCACATCATAATTTTTCAGTTTTTCAGAATGATTAAAAAATTGTTTTTTAATGTTTTCTGAAGCTAAATCAAGACTGAACAACTTAAAAAGTAATACTTTCCATTTTTTTGTAAGTCCCGAAGTGTATTTTCGCTTCAGTCTAATATCAACTGGATAGTTTTTAAAGTGATCGCCACAGCCAATAATGGTAACCTCGTGTCCTAACGCAATTAACCCTTCTTTTAAGGAGTTGTGTAACCTGCTGTATTCGCCGACAAGGAGTATCTTCATAAATGCGTTATATTTGCTGAAACAACCTTTCAAAAGTACAATTATTTATGGCCAGTAAACAACCGTCAAAACAATTTAAAGTCTGTTTGGTTGCAATTTCACTGGGTAAAGGAGGAAAAGAGCGATCTACAGCCTTGCTGTCCAGAATGCTCACAAAAAGTGGTTTCAACGTTTTCATCGTTATATTAAACAACAAAGTGGATTATTCTTACGCAGGAAACTTGTTTAACTTAGGAACTTTCAAAACAGACAATGATACGCTCTCAAAACGATTGTCAAGATTTAAAAAACTAAAACGTTTTTTTAAAGAAGAAGATTTTGATTTTATAATTGATACTCGCAGTAGAGGTTCAGCGATAAAGGAATTATTTTACCTTTATTATTTATATAAAAAGCAGCATATAATTTATTTAGCTCATAGTTTTAATACCCCCCAGTATTTTACAAAACGATTTTGGATTGGAAAAAAAATGGTGGATAAAGCAGTAGCCATTGTAGGAGTTTCAAAAGCAATTACTAGAAAAATAAATGAAGAGTATGCCACAAATAAGGCAATTACTATATATAATCCTTCTGAACCTTTTACTGAAACGGAAAAAGAAAATCCTTTTTCAGAAAAATACATTCTATATCTTGGACGTATTGAAGAAAAAGTTAAAAATTTCACGCTACTTTTAGCAGCTTATAAGGCTTCTAACCTTGTTAAAAATGGAATTTATTTAAAAATTGTTGGTGATGGATCTGATACTGAGTTTGTTAAACAAAAAGTAAAAGATTTAAAACTATCTAATACAGTAGATATCTATCCCTTTACACCGGAAATTGTGCCTTATTTAAAAAATGCACTATATTTAACCCTAACAAGTCGTTACGAAGGGTTCCCAATGGTCTTGATTGAATCCCTTTCTTTAGGAACGCCTGTCCTTTCGGTAGCTTGCGAAAGTGGTCCGGATGAAATTATTATTCATAGAAAAAATGGATTGTTGGTCGAAAATTTTTCCGAAAAAGCACTAGCGGAAGCGATGAACAACTTAGCTTTTAATGGTGAGCTTTATAAAACCTGTAAGCTAAATGCCAAAAAAAGTGTTTCGCATTTAAAAATGGAGACTATTGCTGCACAATGGACTAATTTATTGAACTCAAAAAAACATAAACTTGAAAAGTAGAATAATTAACATACCTAAGATAGTAGATAAAGAAGGAAGAGGAAACCTTTCGGTAATAGAGAAAGACGTCTTGCCATATCCCGTAAAACGAGTATATTACCTATACGATGTTCCTAGCGGTTCCAGTAGAGGCGGTCATGCGCATAAAGAACAATTAGAATTTTTAATTGCTGTAAGTGGTAGCTTTGATGTTGTTCTTGATGATGGAAACGAAAAACAAAAAGTAACGCTAAATAAACCCGATAAAGGGCTATTGATTGCAACAAACACATGGCGCGAACTTGAAAATTTTTCTTCAGGATCTGTATGTGTTGTTTTATCTTCTGGAGAATTTGATGAAACGGATTATATTAGAAAGTATGAAGATTTTATAAAATAAAAAATTGACTTATTAAATGAGCAATTTTTACAAAAGAATTAAATTATTTATATGGATTAATGGCATAGCGAGCTGGATTTTTTACCCACTTTTAAAAATAAAGGATTTTAGAAACAAAAAATATCCAGAATGTTATGTGAAGGAAATTTCAAAACCTATTTCTGTAAATCTTTCGAATTATTTTTTTAACGGAAGTGCTTATTGGAAAAATTTTAAAAACCTTAAAAGTGACGGCCTTTTTTTTGCAGAAATACCCAATGCAACTATTATAAGTAAGGGTATTTTACTCGACTCTAAAAATAGGGTTATTTTGGAAAGTACTATTTTTCAAACAGAATATTTAAATAGGTTAAACAGTAATCACTTAGTTTTCTTAAAAGGTTTTTTACCCAAGAAAAAGGGAGCAAATGTAGTGTCTTTATTAAATAAATTAGATAATAATTACTTTCACTGGACCTTAGAATCTCTTACTAGGGTATTATTAATACATGAAGAACCTTTTTTTAGAGATTATAAAATACTTATAAAAGATGGGGCACTACCTTTTGTGAAAAAATCACTTAAATTTCTTTTTAATGTGCCTGAAACAAATATTATTACAAAAACCCTTGGAGAGAAACTTGAAGTAAAGAAAGCTTTGGTTGTTTCATTTCCCCATATTCGGAATGTAAATACTCGAATGACGAATGTTTATATGCCAAGCGTTATAAAAAGACTCAATGAGCTTGCTCATAAAAGAGTGAATGCGGCTAAACTTAAATTTGAAAGGCTACCCAAAAACTTTATTATTTCAAGAAAAAATGCCATTTCGAGACGTATTTTGAATGAAGAGAAGCTAATTGAGAGTCTTTCTTACTTGAATTTTGAACAGGTTGTACTAGAAGAGCTTTCCTTTGAAGAGCAGGTAGTACTTTTTGTAGGTGCAGAAAAAATAATTTCGTCTCACGGAGCAGGTATTACAAACATTATATACGCCCATGATCCTATTTTGATAGAAATTTTTCCAGAGGAAAGAAGTATTCGAGATGCCTATTATTTTGTGCAAATAACTGGAGCTTTAGAGATTGAGCATCATCTTTTTAAACATAAAACCCAAAATAAAAAAGAGGATATGGTTATAGGTAATACAATGATTGCTACGTTTAAAAAAATATTTGAGGCATCTATTTAAAAGTACCAATAGAAAATCCATTTTTTGCCATAACCGATTGTAGCTTTAACAGTATTTCAATTGTTTTAGGGTTCTGTTTTAAAATGAATCGTTGTAAATTAGAGAGGTTGTTTTGATCAATTTTTTTTAAATTATCTTGAAAAGCATTCTTATCACCTATTCTTTTTGCAAAAAGGCATAAAGAGTATCGGTTTAAATCTATAAACTTTTTTAGGGCTTTATTATCTTTCTCCAGAGCTGTATAGCTATCTAGGTTTAATTTGTCAGTAATTTTTTTAGATGACCGGAAGAGACTGTTTTCTATGTAATTGTAATGAACACAAATTTTTGGACTGAAAATTACTTTATACTTCAACCCAATGCGGATATAGAGGTCTGTATCTTGGCCACTTTTAACTTTTGGGTTGTAATAACCTATGGTATCAAAAATTTCTTTTTTTAAAACTGTGGTAGAACTTTGCAAAATGGAGTCTTTAAAACTTGCTTCAAAATAATCAAAAGCTCCATCTTTTTGATTTTCAAAATTTATAGAATAGCTCCTATGAAATATCTCATCTCTTTTTTTTATTGCGCTTGCTGTTGCAAACACGCTTTGCTTTGGGTACTTTTCTATTAACCTCTCTTGTTCTTCCAAATAAAAAGGAAGCCACAAATCATCCGCATCTAATAATGCAATATAATTATACTTTGCCTTTTCAATTACAAAGTTGCGTGCGGCTCCAGCTCCTTGGTTTGCTTCTGAGAAATACCGGATACGAGAATCCTTAAATTGTAAGATTTCTGCTTCACTATTATCAGTAGAACCATCATTCAAAATTACAATCTCAAACTCCTGAAGTGTCTGGTTCAAAACACTCTGTATAGTATTAGCTATATACTTTTCTTTGTTGAAAACCGATATTACGACTGAAAACTTAGGCATCTTTTTTCAATTTATCATAATAATACAAGCGATACAAATCAAAAAGAAATAAAGATGGATTTTTGGAGTTGAAATTTGAAATTAATTGCTTTTCAAAAAGCTGTATAGTTTTTCTGAAAAGAGGTAACATTCCGTACTTTTTACTTTTTAAGTATGTTTTTTGAATGGGTCTCAAATCTGTTTTTATCAATCCTTTTTTTTCTAATAAAATGGTAGTTTCTACAGACTCTAACGATTTTTTTATAAAAACTTTATTTTTTTCTAACCCTAAATGGTACACTGGGTTGTCAATATGTAGAACACGTACTTCCTTTTTTTCTAAAACCTGTTTAAATAAATTATCAAGCCCATAGCTGTTAAAAGCAAGATGCTTATTTACTGAAATAAACTGTTCTTTCTCAATTAAAAAACATCCTGAATTAATCGATAGATATGGGATTTTATTACGTTGTAAAACGCTTAATGACTCTCTAGAATGTCCATATTTCCAGCGTAGCATGAGATCTGTATTGGGCATTGTTTCAGAATAGGTTATCCCTCCAAAAATAAGTTGTGCTTTACTGAGGTTTTCAACAAAGCGGTTTATAAAATCTTTATATTTCGGCATCACATCGGCATCCAAAAACAATAACCAATTAAACGTAGCTTCTTTTGCCAAAAGGTCTCTTGAAGCGGTCCGACCCCTATTTTCTTTACTCTCAATATACCGACACTTGTCCAGATTGTTTATAACTTGGTTATGGGTTTTTAGTTCCTTATTTGAAGAACAATCATCCATGACAAGGATTTCATAATCAATTGATCGTTCGGTACATTGCCCGTGCAAGGTGGTTACCAACTTCACAATATTATAATTATATGTGGGAATGAGTATTGAAATCATCGTTTCTTTCAGCAGAAAAGTATAATTTTAAGGTTTTAAAAACATCTTTTTAACCATTTAATGGTAACTTAAACACTTAAATTATTTTGTTATTGACTATGAAAACACAGGACATTGCAAATATAATCTATAACCGTATCTTAGAAGATAAATCCCAGCTTATTTCCAATTTTGAAAAAAGCAAAGAAGCGATAGGCTATTTCTATATCGATAATTTATTACCTGAAGAACTTGCTTTACAAATAAGCAATGCTTTTCCTAAAAAGGAAGACATGGTTTTAAAGAAAAGTTTACGTGAGTATAAGCATGTAGCGGCACAGATGGATCAATATAACCCATTATTGGAACAGATCATATACGCATTTCAAGATGAACGTATAGTAAAATTAGTAGGAGAAATATGCAGTATTGAAAACCCAGAGCCGGATGAAAATTTATATGCTGGAGGTATTTCTTTAATGGCTGAAGGTAATTTTTTAAACCCCCATTTAGATAACTCACATGATAAAAGCAGAGATAAATGGCGAGTATTGAACCTATTGTACTATGTTACGCCAAATTGGGAAGATAGTTATGGTGGGCATTTAGAAATATGGCCAAAAGGTTTAGACAACGACCAAACAACCATTTATAGTCGCTTTAACAGGTTAGCCGTTATGGCAACACACCAAAAATCGTGGCACAGCGTAAGTCCAGTGACACATAGTGGGGAACGCTGCTGTGTATCTAATTACTATTTTTCAGACACTCCTTTAACTCGTGAAGATCAGTTTCATGTTACTTCTTTTAGAGGCAGACCAGGGCAAAAAGTAAAAGATGTTATTCTTCAAGCTGATGCATTTTTACGAATGGGGGTGCGAAAAGTATTTAAAAAAGGAATTACTGAAAACCCACATGTTTATAAAAAAGATAAAGAACAATAAATATGAGGTATAGCTTTTTTCTGTTTTTCTGTTTTGTAACCCTATCTTCTATGTCACAAGAAAAAGCTTGGATGTATTTACGGGCACAGGATTCTTTGTTTGCACCAGAATTTTCAAAAGTTGGCGATCATTTGGTTTACGACGGAAATGATACAAAACTTAAAAATATACTTCAGAAATATAAAATATTTGAATTTAAAAAAACCTTTAAAAAAGCCAAGAAAGAAAACCTAAAAAAAACTTTTTTTGTAATTACGGATACCGAATTCATTCTGGAAGATTTACTGCAAAGAGCTTCCCACCTTTTTGATTCTGGCGAATTGATTGCTTCTGAAGATAAAAAAATATTCGAACCTAACGATTACGGATTAACCAGTACAATAGGAGCCAATAAAGGACCGCAAGCAAACTTAGATTATTTCGATTTTCTTAAAATGCCTAAGGCTTGGTACTACACAACCGGTTCTAAAGAAATGATAATCGGCATTTCTGATGCTGCCGTAGATACAACTAACGCAGAGTTTAAAGGAAAAACAAAAGTGTTTAGGGAATCTCCCTTAGCCAGTAGTCATGGCAATGGTATTTCGGGGGTTGCAGCAGCACAAGGGGACAATAGTTTTGGAATACCTGGTGTGTGTTATGATTGCTCTATATATGCAACAGATTATGGACATTTTAAAAATTTTGATCAACTGTTAGAGCTTTCTAGGGCTGGTGTAAAAGTGATAAACTGTAGCTGGGTAAGTTCTAGATATTACCAAACCGCCCAAGATGCTATAAACGAGATGTACCAAAACGGAACCATCCTTGTTGCAGCAGCAGGAAATACAGACTGGTCCAAGGCCAAAGGAGATAAACTGTATTACCCTGCTTCTTATGATCATGTAATTTCAGTGACTTCTGTAAGTTACAAACATGAAAATGTGGAAGACAACATCCTATTAAGTGAAACAGGCAATTATTATGGCGAAAATATTAGGGGGCATTTAAGTAGAACGCTGGGTTTTAAAAACAAGGAAGATTTAAAAGGGGCTTATAATTACGCTGTCGGTATGACTACGCTCAATCCAAAGGTAGATTTAGTAGCCCCGTCCAGTGGACAATTGCGTACCTCTAGTTTGATAATTAATAATAAAATTGAATACATTTGGGAAGCAAGTTCTCCCACCGCTCCCTTGGTTACGGGAACTATTGGCCTTATGTATTCCTTATATCCATGTTTGCCTACGGATGAAGTAGAAAGTATTTTAAAACTCACCGCTTGGAATATAGATGCTATTGGTGATAATATAAAATATAAAGGAAATTATGGAGCGGGTGCCTTACAAACCGGGGATGCGGTAGAAATGGTATATCAAATGGTTGCTGATACTGAAACAGTAACGATCGATAATCAAAACTTCTCGCGGTGGGATTTTAAACTGACTACCTATTCTAAAAAAACCGTTCTTAAAAACCAGCAGTTTACAGAAGCTGCAACGCTGGATTTAACCTCAAAAAATCAAATTATTTTGTCTGAAAATACAATATTAAAGCCAGGTAAGAACGGAGGTATTCATCTTAAAATTAATCCAAGGCTAGAAAAAGAATGTGAATTGAAATTACGTGATCCAAATATTAAAAATTAACTTTATCTAGCATCTAGCATCTAGCATCTAGCATCTAGCATCTAATTAAACCGTTTTCTGCACCACCTCAAAAATTTGATTTTCGTCACATTTCAAGGTTTTGGAAGGATATTTTAAAAGCAAAGCATAATCGTGTGTGGCCATTAAAATAGTGTTGCCATTTTTATTGATTTCTTGCAATACTTGCATGACTTCCACACTAGTTTGTGGATCTAAATTTCCGGTTGGCTCATCTGCCAAAATTAATTCTGGGTCATTTAATAAGGCTCTAGCGATAGCTACACGTTGTTGCTCACCTCCAGAAAGTTGATATGGATATTTAAATGCTTTGGTTTTCATATCTACTTTTCCTAAAACTTGGTCAATTTTAGCGTCCATTTCTTTTTTATCTTTCCAGCCAGTAGCGGTCAATACAAAAAGAAGGTTGTTTTTTACGGTACGATCGTTCAGCAATTTAAAGTCTTGAAAAACAACACCTAGTTTTCTTCGTAAAAATGGAATGTCTTTTTCTTTTAAAGTAGGCAAATCGTAACCTACAATTTCGCCAGTTCCTTCTTGCAACGGTAAATCACCATAAAGGGTTTTCATAAAACTACTTTTTCCGGTTCCGGTTTTTCCTATTAAGTAGACAAATTCGCCTTTTTCAACCCGTACGGAAACATCAGATAAAATGAGGTTTTCTCGTTGGTAAATGGCGGCATCTTTTAATTCTAAAACCGGTTGCGACATAGTGGATTTTTTTTATTGTTTCAAATGTAGCTTGAAATATAACGAACTGCAAGAGTTGATATTTTTTTCTTTACGTATAAGCATTAAGATTGTTTTCTTTAATAAGCTCATCATCTTTTTTCCATATGTAAATTAGCATGGTTGCACTGCTAAATAGTATTAAAAGGAAAGTCCAAATTTTCGATTCAACGACCGCTAGTTATGAGTTATATACGTTGCTATAGGTAGTTTTTTAAATATTGAACTTGTTGTGAAATTCTTGAGGTTTGAATCTAGTAAGTTCCTTATAAAAGATATTTTTATCTTCAATTTCATCTATGTAAGATTCAATTCCTTTGGAATTTTCATTATAAAATTCTTCATAATTTAAAGTTCGACTATTTGTATATAAAATTTGACTGATCATTTTAGTCGCTCTTTGAAGCACAGTGAGATAAAAAACCTCATCTATTCTTAAGTTTTTTGAAATAACTTCAAGAACCTGTTCTTTTATTTTTATTATTCTTATAAATGGATGAGGATGACTGTTTTGCTTATAGTAGATTTTATTAAAAAGGTTTCCCGAAAATTCAATTACAATATTTGCAACTGTGAATAATAAGGCGGTTAATGAATTAAACAAAATATCCGTATTGACCTCAAACTTTTCGTTCATTACATTTTTCATCAATTCGAATCCGCTTAACATTGAGCCAAACAAGTCAGCGTCAAATTCATAAATATGTTTTCTTAATTCATATGATTTATGTTCTTCATAATTTTCTTGAAAATTAAATGATTTCTTTTCATTTATTCTTAATAACTGAATTATATGTGCTAGTTCATGGTAGAATAAATAAGTAATGCAGCAATTATACGATATTTGTTTTAATTCTTCTTTTTGGTTTTCATTGATAGTAAAGCAAGCAATATTTTCTTTCATGAACAGTGTAATTGTATCAGAAATAATAGTTCCTAACTTATCGATTAAACCAAAATTGAATGTGATGGCAGCTTGATTGTTATTGATAGCTGCAGAAGCATTTATTTTTTTGTTATAGTTTACTCCAAAATATAAACTACAATTAAGTTTGTCGGCTGCGTTGTTAGTAAGATTAACACAATAGTCTATACAATATTTTGCAAAGTCTTCATCATTGAAATCGCTAAACTCCGATTCTTTGAGAAGATCAGAGTTAGGGAAATTTGATTCTATATTCTGAATGTGATTATTGTAATTCAAGTAGTTACCTATAACATTTAGAAAAACCCAATTAAAACAGGTGTTATAAGATTATTAATGTTTATTTATCTTTTCTTTTAGTTTTTCAATCTCTTTTTGTTGCTGAAGCGTATAAATAGTAAGCTCTTCAACCTTTTTCAATAATAACAAGTTCATTTCTTTCAACGACATTCCTTCATTTTCCATTGTTTCAGCAGAAGGGATTTCTGGTAAATGGTTATGCTTTTTTAAATAAGATTCCAGTTCGGGTAAGGCAAGAAGTTTGTAGGTTGGCATCATTTCCGAAGTGCCATTAAAAAAATATTCAAACACATAATCGGGGGCAACGGCGCCTTGTAAGTCGACCAAAACCTCTTGGGTGTGTATTTTACCTTTTACGGTTAACAACTCATCTGGTTGCTCGGTGCCAATACCAATCTTTCCATTTTTTTCGGTCATGTTTTTAAATGAATTGCGTTGGGCGTTCATAGTGAGTGCCGTAGCGGTTATAATCAATAAGATACATGTGTTTTTCATTATGGATTGTTTCTGAAATGAATCTTAAAAGTAATTGAATTTTTTTTAGGGCGTGCTAAAGGTTTCTTAAAAACATAATTATCACAAGCAAGTTTCGTTACAGATTAAGAGAATGATGTAATTTTGTTATCAAAAACCTCAAGCCCATGCGCAAAACCTTGCTCGCCTTTATCGCTTTTCTATTAATTTATACCGTAACGTTTTCACAGCAAACCGCTGCTTTAACTAACGGTTTAGTGGATTACAACAAAGCGATTGAATTGTACAACAACAACCAGTTTTTGGCTGCTCAAACGTTGTTTTCTAAAGTTAAATCTGCTACTGATGAAGAAACCATTGAAGGGGATTGCGCGTATTACATTGCCAATTGTGCTGTGCGTTTGAATCAGCAGGATGCTGACCAGTTAATGGAAGGATTTGTGGAAGACTATCCCACCAGCATTAAGCGTAACGATGCATACATTAACGTAGCCAACTACTATTTTGAAAACGGAAAATACTCTCACGCCCGCAAATGGTATGATAAAGTAGATGAAAGTAGTTTAAGCCGAGGGGAAACAGAGAAATACAATTTTAATAATGGCTATGCATATTTTAAAAACAAGCGATATAGCGAAGCAAAAAAATATTTAAATCGTGTTTCAAATTCTCAAAAATACGGTTCTCAAGCGAAGTATTATTTAGGATATATCGCTTACGAAGGCGACGATTACGAACAAGCAAATCAGCAGTTTGAAGAAATTAAAGGTGATGAACGCTATTCAGAAGACTTATCCTACTATCAAGCTGATATGAACTTCAAACTAGGGGATTTTCAAAAAGCGATCGATTTAGGAAAAGAACAATACGACTCTTCCAGTCCGCAGGAACGAAGTGAACTTTCCAAAATCATCGGGGAAAGCTATTTCAATTTAGGGCAATATGCTGAGGCGATTCCATATTTAAAGGAATACAAAGGAAAACGCGGCAAGTGGAACAATACGGATTACTACCAATTAGGATATGCGTATTACAAACAAGGGGATTACCAGAGTGCGATTAATGAATTTAATAAAATTATCGACGGAAATAATTCCGTAGCACAAAATGCGTATTATCATTTAGCGGAAAGCTATTTAAAGCTGGACCAAAAACAGCAAGCGTTGAATGCCTTTAAAAATGCTTCGGAAATGGATTTTTCTGCAGAAATTAAAGAAGATGCTTTTTTAAATTATGCAAAACTGAGTTACCAAATAGGAAACAGTTATCAAAGCGCACCAGAAGTTTTATTATCGTTTATTGAAGCCTATCCAGACAATAAAAACAACGAAGCCCTGCAAAATTTGTTGATCGACTCATACATCACATCAAAAAACTATAAAGCCGCAATGGAGCTGTTGGAAAACAACAAAGCGTTTGAAAATAAGTTGGCGTATCAAAAAGTGGCTTTTTTCCGCGGAGTAGAATTATATAATGAAGGGAATTATACCGAAGCGAAAACATTGTTCAATAAATCGTTACAAGAACCTCGCGATGCAAAATATACAGCAAGAGCCACCTACTGGAAAGCTGAAAGCGATTATCAATTGTCCGATTTTAACGAAGCATTAATTGGTTATAAACAATATCTACAACTACCGGAAGCAGCTTCCACACCAGAATATGACAATGCTCGGTACAACTTAGCGTATAACCAATTCAAGTTGAAAAACTATTCCGAAGCCATTACCAATTTTAAAGGATATTTGGAAAGTTCATCGGCAAACGGAGCTCGAAAACAGGATGCGTATTTACGATTGGGAGACAGTTATTTTGTGACGAGCCAATACTGGCCAGCGATGGAAAATTACAACAAAGCCATTGAAGTTGGTGCGACCGATGAAGATTATGCCGCGTTTCAAAAAGCAATTAGTTATGGTTTTGTCGATAGAACTGATCAGAAAATTGAAGGGTTACAAAACTTCTTACGCACGTATGTGAAATCGGTGTACCGTGATGATGCTTTATATGAATTAGGAAACACCTACGTATCTCAAAATAAAAACAACGAAGCGTTAAGGATCTACGATAACTTAGTTCAAAATATCCCGAAAAGTATTTATAAACCAAGAGCGTTAATGAAAAAAGCATTGATTTTGGATAATACTGGAAAAAGTAATGAAGCGTTGGCTATTTTCAAGCAGGTAGCCAGTGAGTACCCCTCTACACCTGAAGCTGTGCAAGCTGTTTCTTCAGCAAAAATTATTTACATAGATCAAGGGCAAGTAGATCAATATGCCAATTGGGTGAATACGTTAGATTATGTTTCAGTAGAAGATAGCGAGTTGGACGATGCTACGTATCAAGCTGCCGAAAAGCCATATTTGGAAAATAAAATCAGTCAAGCGATTAGCCGTTTTGAAGCGTATTTAAAAGAATTTCCAAATGGAAAGAATGCGTTAGATGCACACTTTTATTTGGGTCAGTTATATTTTGCTGAAACGGAAAAAGAGCAAGCCATTCCTCATTATGAATATGTGGTGTCTAGAGAGCAAAATGAATTTACAGAGCCAGCTTTGGCCCGAGTTTCAGAGCTGTATTTAGGAAAGAATAATTACGAGAAAGCTCTCAGTTATTTGAAGCGCTTGGAAACTAGTGCCAATTCACAACAGAATATCATATTCGCACAGACTAACAGCATGAAAGCTAGTTACGAGTTAAAACAATATGGGGAAGCGGTTGGGTATGCTGAAAAAGTACTTCAGAATTCTAAAATCGATAACAGTATTAAAAGTGATGCACAAGTAATCATTGCACGTTCGGCTATGAAAACCAATGATGAAACAAAAGCCAAGAAAGCATATGCTGAGGTTGGTAAGATAGCAACAGGAGAATTGGCTGCTGAAGCATTGTATTACGATGCTTATTTTAAAAGAAAAGAAGGAAGTTTGAAAGCTTCGAATGAATCGGTGCAACGATTGGCAAAAGATTATCCGGGCTACAAATTATACGGTGCAAAAGGATTGTTGCTAATGGCGAAGAACTTTTACGACTTAAAAGATGCCTACCAAGCCACCTATATTTTGGATAGCTTGATTAAAAACTTTAGCGATTACACAGAGATTGTAAACGAAGCCAAAGCAGAACTTTCTAAAATTAAAGCTGCTGAAGCAAAAACAAACGCTTCGGTAGAAACTGAAGAAAACTAAACGTTTAGCTACAAAAAAATTAAAGAATCAAACCTCTCAATATAACTTATGACTTTATTGAAAAATTATAAGAGTCCGTTTTCAGAAACACACAGAAACCTACTTTTTTTAGCCGCATTAGTGTGTTCTTCATTATCTGCCGTTGCCCAAGATAAAGACGGGGAAGAGCAAGAAGATGATTTAGATACCGAAGTAGTAAACATTGTAAAACCATACACGCCCACCATTTCTGATGCGTTTAAGGTGAAAGAAACACCAATGCTGAATGATTCGGTCACTACACAGAAAAAAGAAGTGAAATACGAGATTTTTTCTGTTCCCGTAGCGTCCACTTTTACACCTGCTAAAGGAAAAGCAGAAACGGTTGAAAAAGCTGATCCGATTAAACTATATGATAATTACGCAACATTAGGTTTTGGTAATTACACGTCTATTTTGGGTGAGCTGTACAGTAACTTTCAAATAAGCCGTACTGATAACGCTGGTTTTTATTTTCGACATAATTCCTCACAAGGTGATATAGATGGTGTTTTATTGGAAAACAAATACTACGACACAAAATTAGATGCTAATTACAGCAGCCGACAGCGTTATACAAGTTATAAGCTAGATGCTGGAGTAGAGCATCAACTGTTTAATTGGTATGGTTTAAATGATTTTTATACACAAAACTTCGAAACAATTGGTTCTGAAATAGATCCACAACAGCAGTATTATAGCGGGTATGTAGGAGGAAGCATTTCGGTAGACGATTCTTTTTTTGAAAAAGCCACAGCTAATATTCGATATACTGTCGATGCGTTTTCTTCTTCTGAAATCAATATTAATGCACAACCAGAGTTTTCATTTCCATTAACCGATTTAACCTTAAAAGTAGATGGAGATGTGGATTATCTAACGGGAAGTTTTGATAAGGGCTACCTCTCTTCCGAAGGAATTGATTATAGCTATTTAAACGCAGGAGTGATTCCTTCGTTAGTGTATGTAAATGAAGATTTATCGGTTTCCTTAGGGGCAGCTGCTTATGTAAGTTTAGATACTGAAAACAGTGAAACGGACTTCTTTTTGTATCCACGAATCAACGCTTCGTATCGTCTAGTTGATGAATTATTAATTGTCTATGGTGGAGCAGAAGGCGATTTAGAACAAAACACGTATTACGATTTCAAGGAAATCAATCCCTATGTGTCGCCTACTTTATTCATAGCACCGACGAGCCAGTTGTATGAAGGGTTTGCTGGTTTAAAAGGGAAGTTATCTAACTCTATAGGTTATAACGTTCGAGCTTCCTACGGAAAAGATGAAAATAAAGCATTGTTTAAAGCCAACCAGTTTTCAACGGGAGCAACCACAGGGGAAGGCTACGAATATGGAAACTCTTTTAATGTAGTATATGATGATGTAAATATCTTATCCGTTTTTGGAGAATTAAAAGTAGATGTTAATAGTGCATTTACATTAGGAGTAACGGGAGAATATTTTAGTTATGATACAACAAATGAGGCCGAGCCTTGGAACCTTCCAGAATTAAAAGCTTCCTTATTTTCAAACTTCAAAATTACCGAACAGTTATATGGAGGCGCCTCATTATTTTACGTAGGGGAGCGTAAAGATTTGTATTCAAACATTTCATTGCCATTTGATCCCATTATTTTAGAAGAACGAACCTTAGAAGGGTATCTTGATGCAAACATTCATTTAGGATATAATATCAACGAACGCTTATCTGTTTTTGCGAAGGGAAGTAACTTGTTAAGCGATAATTATGAAAAATGGCTCAATTATCCGGTACAAGGAATTCAAGCTTTGGTAGGTGCTACCTATAAGTTTGATTGGTAACTCCTTTATACTAAACCTGAAAACTTAGTTTATAATTATATAAATTTTCAAAATAAAGAAAGCAGCTGCATTTACAGTTGCTTTCTTTATTTTTGCAGCATATTTTAAAAATAGATTATGAAAAAATTATTCTCACTCTTTCTTTTAAGTTTATTAATTGCTTGTGCTCCGGAAAAAATACCCGCAGACCTTTTGGTGAAAAATGCCACTATTTATACAGTGAATGAAAATTTTGATACCGAAAATGCTTTTGTAGTTAAAAACGGGAAAATATTAGAAATAGGTATAAAACCTGAATTAGAGTTGAAATATAACATTGCTGAAACATACGATGCCAAAGGAAAAACAATTGTTCCAGGTTTAATTGATGGACACGCACACTTATATGGATTAGGATTGAATCTGCAAGATGTAGATCTAACCGAAACTACTAGTTATGATGAGGTTTTGGCGCGAGTGATAACATTTCAGAAAGAAAAAAATAAAGACTACATTATCGGTCGCGGTTGGGATCAAAACGATTGGGAAGAAAAAGAATTCCCAACCAATAAAGAGTTAGATTCTCTTTTTCCTGAAACTCCTGTCGCACTTACTAGAATAGATGGTCACGCAATGATTGTAAATAGTAAAGCTTTAGTATTGGCGGGTATTACAACTGAAACTAAAATGGACGGAGGTGTCATTGGTGTAGAAAGTGGAAAACTTACTGGAGTTCTAGTTGATAGTCCTATGAGTTTGGTTGAAGAGTCTTTCCCTAAGCAGAATAGAAGTTATAATAAACAGGCTTTACTGGATGCTGAGCGTATTTGTTTAGAGATGGGATTGACAACTATTAACGACGCAGGGCTAGATAAAGAAGTAATAGAATTAATAGATAGTTTACAGCAACGTGATAGTATGGCATTGCGTGTATATGCTATGGTGAGCAATAAACCTAAGAACTTAGACTATTACCTAAACAACGGAAAAATTAAAACCGAGCGGTTAAATGTTCGGTCGGTAAAGGTGTATGCAGATGGAGCTTTAGGATCTCGAGGAGCAGCTATGCGAGACTCATATAGTGATATGCCGGGACATTTTGGTGCTATGATAACACCTGCCGATAGTTTACAAACGCTTGCCGATAAAATTGCTGCAGCCGACTTTCAAATGAATACTCATGCGATTGGCGATTCGGCTAATATTTCAGTTTTAAGAGCGTATAAAACGGCTTTAAAAGATAAAAACGGTGCTAGATGGAAAATAGAACACGCTCAAATTGTAACTGAAAAAGATTTTGATAAATTTTCAAAAAATATTATCCCATCTGTACAACCTACACACGCTACAAGCGATATGTATTGGGCAGAAGACAGAGTAGGTTCAGAAAGAATAAAAGGAGCATACGCCTATAAAACATTGTTAGATAAAGCAGGGATTGTTGTTTTAGGAACAGATTTCCCTGTTGAAAAAGTAAATCCAATGTATACTTTTTATGCTGCTGTAGCCCGTAAAGATTTGGAACACTACCCAGAAAATGGTTTTCAGAAAAAAGATGCTTTGTCTAGAGAAGAAGCCTTAAAAGGAATGACCATTTGGGCAGCGTATTCTAACTTTGAGGAAGATGAAAAAGGTAGTATTGAAGAAGGTAAATTTGCTGATTTTACTGTCTTAGACCGGGATATTATGAAAGTTGAAGAAGACAGTATCCCTAATACCAAAGTAATAGCCACATTTATAGGTGGTAAAAAAGAATTTAGTTTAGAAGAAGAATAAGTCTTAAGGCTTAGAACATATTACAGGTGTTGAAAAGAATTTAGAATATGGAGTATAGAATATAGCGAAAATGCTGAAGTATTAAAAGAAGTTTTTATTGACTCTAGCAGGCTATTTTTCTAGTTTGTATTCCAACTTTTATAATTTTGCCTAAAGCCTAAAGCCTAAAGCCTAAAGCCTAAAGCCTAAAGCCTAAAGCCTAAAGCCTAAAGCCTAAAGCCTAAAGCTATTTTCCTCCTTTTGCTTGTAAGTCAGCAATACACAATGGGTCTAGCTGAGGTACTGTCCCTCTGCCTTCAAGAAAACGAGCCACTTCTCTGCGTTCTGTATTGGTAGCTTGAAAGTACATTAAGCAATTTTCAACTACACAATGGCGAGAATTATCTAAGTCCTCGTGATTTTCAGGATGAATGTCGTCATCAGTTATATTTACAAGTCCCAAAATATGTCCAAATTCGTGTTGCAAGGTCGTAATTTCAAGAGTTGTCAAGTCTGACCCTTGATTGTTGTCAATTAAGTCTTGAAGTGTTTTTTTGTAGATTACAATAGACGTGTTCTGGTAAGCCGTACCTAATGTTACCGTTTTATCAGTATCTTTGTTCGAATTTCCATTGGAAAAGAAAACATATACGGCCAAATCATCATCTGTTGTATAAGCAGTTCTGTTGTTTTCTTCAATTTCCTTTACTTCATCTATATCAAAAGGAGCACCTGTTGGTGTTTCAATGACGGTTTCCTTAATTATAATACCATTGGGTTTTGTAGCGCGTTCGTTTAAAAAAGAGGTTATTGCAATTTTGGTTTCTTCTGTTGGCTCAAAACCATTTGCGTAAACAAATTCAATGGTAAGACTATTATAAATATCGTTGGAAAGTATATCCTCTGCCGAAGTTCCTAAAGATTTTCTGTTCTCGGCGGTAGGATCATTTACGTTATCTGAGTCGTCATCCTTACAACCAGTAAATAAAAGCACTGAAAAAAAGAAAAGGAATAGGGTAGTAAGGGGAAATTTCATAATATAATCATTAATATTTATAGCAAACATACCCTTAAAATGAATATTTTAAAAATGGGTAGCTTTATTTTAACGCTTTTACTTGTAATTCAGTATATAGCCGAAATAGTTTAAAAAACCTTTCAATCTGTATATTTTATTTATTTGTGAGTTTTGCCAAATAGTCGTGGTGCTCTCCTCTATGTACAACCTTAAAATTAAATCCATTCTCTTGGCACTTTTTTTTAAAAAGAGCTTCATCTAAGTAAATCCAACTGAATGGAGCACTTTCCTCACCTTTGTATTTCATCACAAACTCCAACTCGCCGTAATAATGCGCTTCTGAAATATCTAAACCTTCTTCATCTGCAGCATCCCAAAGGTACTTTAAATCACTACTATCAATTAAAATTTGGCCGTCGGAAGTAAGTAAGGATTTTAATTTCTGAAGATATTTTGAAACAAATTCCAGTTTCTGAAAAACACCGGTGCCGTTCATCAACAATAATATGGTGTCAAATTTTTTATTTTCCAGTTCAAGTAAATCAATATGCTCCACATAATCAACGCCTCGAAGTTTACAGACTTCAATGGCTCCTTTTGAAGTATCAATTGCGGTTACATTTAATCCCTGTTCCTGAAGGTATAGCGAATGGCTGCCTGCACCACACCCAACATCTAATGTTTTTCCATACGATAAATCGAGCGCTTTTTGTTCAACCTGTGGCATTTCAGCATAACTTCGGAATAAGTAGGGAAGAGGCATAACGTCTTCTTCAGTGATATTGGTTTCGGTTAGTATATCTTCCGTATAATTTCCGTGGTAATAATCAAGTAGTGCGGTGCCTATAATATCAGTCATAATGAGTTGCTGGGTTGTGAGTTGATGAGTTGATGAAATTTGTGAATATTATTATTTTCATCAAATATCATTTAACATTTAAAAATCGTAAATCGTGGCTTCGATACAATTTTATGGGTTCAAGCTTTTGCTGTTTTCTAATAAAAGTTTTCCCATAAAATCACTCAGCCACCGTATCTATATTTCGTCATTCGTAAATCGTACCTCGTACTTCAAAATTTGTACTTTTGCCATTGCTATGGAAGAAATCCTAAAACAACTCCCGCAACGCGCCAAAGATACACATAACGAGAACAAAAAGTTCTTTAAAAAACTGAAGCGTAAACCGCCAAAAAACTTAGATTCATTCATGCAAGAGTTGCACGATGAAGAGTTTGAACGTACCGATTGCCTTACTTGCGCAAACTGTTGTAAAACGACCGGCCCGCTTTTTACCCAAAAGGATATTGAGCGAATTGCCAAGCACTTTAAGATGAAACCAAGCAAATTTATTGAAACCTATTTGCAGATGGATGAAGAGAACGATTATGTGTTACAAAGCGTTCCGTGTACGTTTTTAGGCGAAGATAATTACTGCAGCATTTACGACGTTAGACCAAAAGCTTGCAAAGAATTCCCGCATACGGACCGGAAGAAATTCCAGCAAATTTCAAATTTGACGTTGAAAAACGTAGCCATTTGTCCTGCAGCCTTCAATATTGTGGAAGAGATGAAAAAACGATTGCCTTAATCATTTCGAACGAAAGGAGAAATCACATCCTGCTGGTTTTTACAAAAAAAAACATCTCTTTAAATAAGAATATGCAGACCAAGGCTAAGATTTATATAATTGGCCGACTTAAAGAAGGAGTCTAGTTGCGCTGGAGTTTTAATATTCATAAAGTCTCTTCGATAAGAACTTGAAAAATAAACTCCTACGGTTTTGTTGAAGTGATAGCTCACCGTCGGGATTACCCACAATGTAGTTGCAGTATCATTAAAATTATCACCTGAATTTCTATTATGATAATGTGTAATACCTACACCAGAAGCTATATTTGCGCGCCACGTATTGGTATACAATAATTGGTATCCCAAAAGCGGTCCAAAGGAATGAATCTTGGAGTCGTTATAAGTACCAACTAACTGCTGGTTTGTTACATTACTGTGAAAATAGTTGTATTGCAGCCCGATTAAAAAAGGAGTATCAAAAAGATTCGCTAGAAACGAAAACTCTACACCACCTTTTTGTTCAAGAGCTTCATTTGCAAAATTATCCCCGAAGGCAATTGGGTTATAATAGCCAATTTTAAACATAGCGTAATGGTCGTCTTGTACAATATCACTCTTTTGTTCTAGAGGTTCCTCTTCTTCTTGGGCCTTGGCAACGGTGATAAAACCAATGCATAGCGCAATTAAAAGTAGCTTAGTATTCAAATTCATAGAAATTGGTTGCTTCAGTAAGTTCTATTAAAATAGTTTGAGGTTCTGCATCATTAAGTTGATACGTAAATTGTGCTGTTGTGTTTTGTACCGAAAAAATTTCAGATTCAAAATTTGGATTTGTAGTATCTAAAACCTCAATTAAAGAGGTGGTTTCGTAGCATCTACTTGTATTTTGACTGGTTTCTTCGTCATCATAAATTTCACAAAAGGGTTCGGTATATTGAAGGGACCAATTTAATGTATTGTTTTCGCTACTAGTTTTTTCAATATTGAAAAGAAGTGTTGCTTTTCTACGTAAGGTGATATCTGAAAGGTTATAACCTTGTTGAAGTGGCTTATTGCTATAAATAATAGAATATGTCCCAAAGGAAGAGTTACCTCCTTCTGTATTCACATTAATAGTTAATTCATCAAATTTGGATTGTAGGGAAGTAAATTTAAAACTTCCAATGTTATCAGTACTACCTTCTCCCAATAGCAAGTTTTGGGTTTTAACCTTTATAGGGATATTGGGAATCGCATTTCCTTCAAAGTCTATAACAGTACCTTCAATGGCAGTCCGCTCGTTTTCTTTAATTTCTGGTTCACAAGAATATAATATTATACTTATTAAAAAGAAGAGAAGAGGTATTTGTACTTTCAAATCGTGTGTATTTTTTACTAAAATATAAAAAGTATGCTTCCTTATTCAAAAAAGAAGTTTTTTATTTATAAAGTGTGTATTGCTTTCGCATCATATCATACTTTTCAAGATCTCTTAACCAAGTGGCCCTAATTTCAGGATACGTATACCCATTCTCTATTTGTTCTTGTAATTTGGTCGTACCGGCAAGATTGGTGAAAAAGTTATTGAAAAAGTCTTTTTTCTTTCCGAAGCCTACATACGCTTCAATAAGCCATTCTAGATTCAGCTTATCTAGATTTTTTTGTTTCCGAAGATCTAATCCATTGCAAGTTTCACCTTTAAACTTAGGATATTTCGCTCCATCATTAGCTTGTGGCGTAAATGTAAAAGGATAAAATTTTGAAGGCAAAGAAGGTGCACCAAAAATTTGAAACTGCATATCGGTCCCACGACCGGCGCTAACAATGGTTCCTTCAAAAAAACAGAGACTGGGGTAGAGGCTAATGGCCGTGTCGTTCGGTAAATTGGGAGACGGTTTTACGGGTAACGAATATGCTTTTTGGTGGTTGTAATTCTTAACTTTAATTATTTGAAGTTCAGCTTTTACATTGTTTTTTAACCATCCTTGACCATTAATCATTTTTGCATATTCCCCAATCGTCATTCCGTGAACAACTGGTACAGGGTGCATACCAACAAAACTAGAGTGTTGAGGTTCTAAAACAGGACCGTCTATATAATGTCCGTTAGGGTTTGGCCTATCTAGAATAAGGACAGGAATATTCGCTTCGGCACAGGCTTCCATCACATAATGCAAAGTTGAAATATAGGTGTAAAACCGCGCGCCTACATCTTGAATATCAAAAATCATGATATCAATTCCTTCTATTTGTGTAGGAGATGGTTTTTTGTTTTTTCCGTAAAGTGAAATAATGGGCAATCCAGTTTTCGTATCAACACCATCTTTAACTACTTCGCCAGCATCTGCTTTTCCTCGGAACCCGTGTTCTGGGGCAAATACTTTTTTTAAATTGATGTTTTCAGAAACTAAAAAATCCACTAAGTGTTTAGAATTGTTATCCACTCTCGACGTTTGATTCGCAACTACACCAACCGATTTATTTTTTAGCATTTCAGAATACAATGAAAATTGATCTGCACCAACCATGATAGACTTTTCAGCTAGCGTTCCGTCTTCTGTTTTAAGGGTTCCAACTTCTACTTCATATTTTTTGTTGTTTTCAGCTCTTTTTCTCTTTCGTTCCAGATCTCGATCGTTATCTTCTTTTATATCTGCTCCTACTTCAATATATTGTTCGAGTGTACTTTGTTTTACAGGCTCTTTTTCGGTAACTGAAGTTCCGCAGGAAAAAAAACTGAAAAGCAGAATGAAAACTGTATTTTTGAATACTAATAACTGCATAACCCAATTTGTGAATTTCGAATTTTTCATCGCCCGGCGCATAATTGCTTCCAAGGACTATAAAAGTAGTATTTCGGCACCAATAATAAAAATTGCCATCACGGCAATTGCTATTGGCATTATTATGATGTTGGTTTCTATTGCCACGGGAGTTGGGCTTCAGGAAAAAATTCGCGAAAAAGTTTCTGCTTTTAACGGAGATATTATAATCACCAATTTTGACACTAATTTCTCCAACGACTCGCAAATTCCTATTTCAAAAAATCAAGATTTTTATCCTAACTTTCCGAGTGTTGACGGTATCGACCATATACAGGTTACTGCTTTAAAAGGTGGCGTGATTCGAACTGCCGAAAATTTTGAAGGTATTGTGGTAAAAGGTGTTGGTGATGATTACAACTGGAATGCTTTCAGTGATTTTATAATTGAAGGTAGGTTGCCTAATTATTCTGAAAACCTAAACGATGAAATTTTAATTTCACAATATCTGGCTAATCGATTGACCTTTAAGGTTGGAGATCGAGTAAATACTTTCTTTTTACAAGATGCTGAAAATAAGAAAACACGAAGCCTTGGCTTACAAATAGTCGGAATCTATAATAGCGGTTTTCAGCAGTTTGATGAGCAATATTTAATAACAGATATTCGCCACATTCAACGCCTTAACAAATGGGACGATGACCAAATAGGTGCTTTTGAAGTTTTTGTTGATGACTTTGATAACATTCAAGAGGTAGGAAATGCGGTATATAACGAGACTGCCAGCACACTCGATACACAAACCATTCGGCAAAAATATGGGGCTATTTTTGAATGGCTCGATCTGTTTGATTTCAATATTTTTCTTATAATCGGAATCATGATTTTAGTAGCTGGAATTAATATGATTACCGCTTTACTAGTGTTGATTTTAGAACGCACTCAAATGATCGGTATTTTAAAAGCATTGGGCAGTAACGATTGGAGCGTGCGGAAAGTGTTTATATATAACGCCATGTACCTAATTGGCGTGGGGTTATTTTGGGGAAACTTAATAGGATTGGGACTTTTATTTATTCAGAAATATTTTAAACTATTTCCATTAAACCCAGACACGTATTATGTTACCGAAGCACCTGTATATATTGATGCTGGGTACATTTTACTGTTGAATGGCGGTACTTTTCTTTTATGTTTATTGATGCTGTTAATACCATCTTATATTATTGCTAAAATCTCCCCAGTAAAAGCCATTCGGTTTGAATAATATAAAATCTTGTAGTTCATTTGGCTAAACCGTACCTTTGCCCCGCATAAAATACAGCTATGAAATACGCAGAAAATATATTAGGGACTATAGGCAATACGCCATTGGTGAAAATTAATAAACTAGCGGAAGAAATCCCTGCTTTAGTCCTTGCAAAATACGAAACATTTAACCCTGGAAATTCGGTGAAAGACCGAATGGCAGTAAAAATGATTGAAGAAGCCGAAGCCGATGGTCGCTTAAAACCTGGCGGAACTATTATTGAAGGAACTTCAGGAAATACTGGAATGGGTCTGGCACTGGGGGCAATCGTGAAAGGTTATAAGATGGTTTGCGTAATCAGCGATAAGCAGAGTAAGGAGAAAATGGACATTTTACGAGCTGTAGGAAGTGAAGTAGTGGTGTGCCCTAACGATGTAGAACCAGACGATCCTCGTTCGTATTACTCTACTTCTAAGCGTTTAGCTGAAGAAACTCCAAATAGTTGGTATGTAAATCAGTATGACAACCCAAGTAATGCCAAAGCACATTACGAAAGCACCGGACCAGAAATTTGGGAACAAACCGAAGGGAAAATTACACACTTTGTAGTAGGTGTTGGAACTGGCGGAACCATTAGTGGTGTTGGTAAATATCTAAAAGAAAAGAATCCTGACATTAAAATCTGGGGTATCGATACCTACGGAAGTGTTTTTAAAAAATACCACGAAACCGGAGAATTTGATGAAAATGAAATTTACCCATACATCACCGAAGGAATTGGCGAAGATATTCTTCCAGCCAATGTAGATTTTGATATTATTGATGGCTTTACCAAAGTGACGGATAAAGATGCAGCGGTTTATACACGAAAATTAGCGGAAGTAGAAGGTATGTTTTTAGGAAATTCAGCCGGGGCAGCTATGAAAGGCTTGCTTCAGTTAAAAGAAGAATTTACCAAAGACGATGTGGTAGTTGTTTTATTTCACGACCATGGAAGTCGCTACGTAGCCAAAATCTATAATGACGATTGGATGCGTGAGCAAGGGTTTATTGAATAATTTTTCAGAAATTTATATTTATAAATCCCGTTCCATTGTATTTGGAGCGGGATTTTTTTACTTTTAGAGTATTATGAAACGCGAAGCACAAAAACTATTTAAATATTTACGTACTAAACCAGTACCTGTAAACACGCGCGAGATACTCGCTTTAGAGCGTACCAAACTTGCGAACGAACGAACACTCCTTGCCTACATAAAAGCTTCTTTATACCTATTGTTAGGTGGTTTGGCTTTGCTAGGGCTTAAAGATTTTCAAAGTATTCGTTGGTTAGGGTACGTAGCTCTGGTGGTTTGTATCGTTTTTTTAGGTATTGGAATTATGCGTTACATTGTCTTAAACAGAAGGCTTTATAAATGGCATCGGGTTTTGTTTACCGATACCATTCCTGAAGACTCTGGTAAAAGCTCAGATAGTACAGCTTCATAATAAAGTGTATATTCGTTACTGAAACTCCCCGTAACTTTTTCTAATCATGAAAGAAGATTTTCTGCATTACTTGTGGAAGTTTCAGAAATTTACCACCACTCAACTAAACACTACAGACGGACAGCCTGTGAAAATACTTTCTGTAGGGCAGCATAATCACGATTCTGGTCCCGACTTTTTTAATGCGAAACTTTCAATAGGAGATCAATTATGGGCGGGAAATGTTGAAATTCATATAAAATCTTCAGATTGGTATGCGCACCATCACGAAAAAGATACGGCCTACGATTCTGTAATTCTACACGTGGTTTGGGAACACGATGCTGAGGTTTTTACGAAAAATGACGCATCGATTCCAACAGTAGAGATTAAGAATGTTATAAACGATTACACGTTACAAAAGTACCGGAAACTAGTTTCGAAAAGAAATCAATGGATTCCTTGTGAGCAAGATTTTTCAAAGGTTGATGGTTTTACAATAAACAATTGGTTAGAACGCTTGTATTTTGAACGACTTCAACAAAAATCTAAGTTGATTTTAAAAGAATTGAAAGAATCCAATAATCACTGGGAAGCTGTTTTATTTAAATTGCTTGCAAAGAATTTTGGTTTAAAAGTAAATGGCGACTCTTTTTATAGCATAGGACAATCGATTGAATTTTCAGTAATAAAAAAGTGTGCGGAAAAACCGTTGGAATTGGAAGCTTTACTTTTAGGGCAAGGAGGTTTATTGCATACGAGTAATGAAGACCCCTATTTTAAAGAGCTTTATAAAACATATAGTTATTTAGCACATAAATTTCATCTTTCAAATGCTGAAGTAGTAGCGCCTAAATATTTTAGGTTACGGCCTCCAAATTTTCCTACAATTCGTTTATCGCAATTGGCGATGCTGTATCGAGAGCAACAGCAATTGTTTTCAAAACTTATTTCTATTTCAGAAAAATCAATGTTTTATGAGGTTTTCGATGTCACTGCTTCAGAATATTGGAATACTCATTATAACTTTGGAGTGGTTTCAACAAAAAGAAAAAAGAAACTCACTAAATCTTTTATCGACTTACTGCTTATCAATACGGTTATTCCACTAAAGTTTTGTTACGCGAATTCTATTAAAAAAGATATTTCCGAAGAGCTTATCCAGCTTACTTCTTCCATAGATAAGGAAGAAAATAATATTATTAAAAAATTCAACCAATTAAAACCAATTGCAAAAAACGCATTAGAATCGCAGAGTTTACTTCAATTAAAAAATGAATATTGTGATAAAGTAAAGTGTTTACAGTGCGCGGTAGGTAATGCCGTTTTATCTACAAGCAAAACTTAATTTGGTATGATTACACCCTAACTTTAAGAATGTAGCGAAAAAATAGTATTTTGCAAGTATGTTAAAAGCAATATACCGCATACGGTATTTTTTTGAAAAACGTGGTTTTTATGTAAGCTCACGTTTGGCCGATCGTTTAGGAATACGAGTAAAAAATGTACGCCTTTTTTTTATCTATCTTTCCTTCGCAACATTAGGCGTAGGGTTTGCAATTTATGTAACATTTGCTTTTTGGTTGCGTTTAAAAGATTTAGTGTACGCTAAACGCACCTCGGTTTTCGATTTATAATATCTTTTATAAAGTGAAGATAAATGATGATAAATAACCTAAAACTTACTTTTCGCTTTATTAAATAAACTATACGGATGAAAAGATTAGTCAATTCAAAAATATACGGAGCGGTCTTTCTTTTAATCTTTGTTTTTTCAATAGGGGTTTTGGCGTTCAGGTTCTTCTCCGGTTATACTTGGATTGATGCTATTTACATGACCGTAATAAGTATTACTACGGTTGGTTTTCAAGAAGTTCGCCCATTAGGGCCTTTTGAAAAAATGTTTACCTCTCTTCTCATACTTTCAAGTATATTTATAGTCGGGTATGCAATTTCAGTAATTACGGAATATATTTTAAGTAAAAATAATATTGGTAACTTAAAACAAAAACGAGTGCAAAAACAAGTAGACTTACTTCGTAACCACGTCATCGTTTGTGGTTATGGGCGTAATGGAAAGCAAGCTGTTGAAAAACTAAATGATTATAAAAAAGAATTTGTAGTTATTGAAATTGACGAACAGATAGTGGAGCGTTTTTCTGAAACTGATATGTTAGCTATAACTGGAAATGCCAATGAAGATAAAGTTTTATTGCAAGCCGGAATTGAAAAGGCGTCTACTATAATATGTGCATTGCCTAGTGATGCTGATAACCTTTTTATTGTGCTTTCTGCAAGGCAGATGAATCCAAAATTAAAAATAATAAGCCGTGCTAGTGAAGAAACCAGTTACCAAAAATTAAAACTCGCAGGAGCTGATAATGTAATTATGCCCGACAAAATAGGGGGTGACCATATGGCGAACTTAGTTGTAACCCCAAACTTGGTGGAATTTTTAGGTAACCTTTCGGTTTCAGGAGAAAAAGACAGTATTAATGTGGAGCAGATACCTTTTGAAAACGTTTGCCCAGACGGCATTCAAAAAGCAATTCTAGAATTAGATATAAGAAATAAAACTGGCTGTTCAGTAATTGGATATAAAGCTTCAGGAGGAGAATATATCGTTAATCCTGAGCCATCTATGAAACTTGAAAAAGGTTCTAGTTTAATACTGATTGGAAGACCTGATCAAATTAAAAACCTAAAAAAATTATACAACGTTTAAGAAACTGTTAATTTTTTAACGTATAAATGTTTGAAATACGCCATTTTTTTTAGCATATTGCCAAGACAAATTTTTTTCAATCGAATAGTAATTAACTAAAAACAAAAATGAAGAAGCTACTTCTTTCCTTATTTGCAATTTTAACCCCATTATTAACATACGCTCAAGATTCTAGTACTTCAGCTAATATAGATGCTACTTTTAAAAAGTATACAGGATGGTTTGTAGAGTTCATTTTTTATGAAATTCCTTTTTCTGAAGAGTTTCAAATTCCATGGGTTTTAATTGTACTAATAGGAGGAGCTACTTATTTTACTATTTATTTTAAGTTAATAAACTTCACAGGGTTCTGGACAGCAATTAAAGTTGTTCGGGGAAAATATGAAGATATTGAAAAACACGGTGCCGATACTTTATATGGTGATTCTACACCAAATGAGGGTCAAAATATAATTGAAACGATGAGAGATGATAGTGCAGAAGGAGAGGTTTCTCACTTTCAAGCACTAACCGCAGCGCTTTCCGCCACAGTAGGATTGGGTAATATTGCCGGTGTTGCTGTAGCATTATCCATAGGAGGGCCTGGGGCAACATTCTGGATGATATTAGCTGGTCTTTTAGGGATGGCTTCAAAATTTGCAGAATGTACACTCGGTGTAAAATATAGAGATGTAGGACCAGATGGCACTGTGTATGGAGGGCCAATGTATTACTTGAAAAAAGGGTTAGGTGAAAAAGGAATGGGCGGATTAGGTAAAATACTTGCCGTTATATTCGCAATTTTTGTAATAGGAGGTTCTTTTGGTGGTGGAAACATGTTCCAAGCAAATCAAGCAGCCGCACAATTTGTACAGCTTTTTGAGTTTTCAAACCCTAATGCAGGTCTGTACTTTGGATTAGGAATGGCATTTTTAGTTGCCATTGTAATTATTGGAGGAATTAAAAGGATAGCATCTGTAACCGAAAAGATTGTTCCATTTATGGCTGGTGTCTACGTGTTGGCTGCAGTTATAATATTAGTTGCAAACTATCATCACATAGGAGATGCTTTTAGACTTATCTATGATGGAGCTTTCTCGGGCTTAGGAATAGCTGGTGGATTAATTGGTGTTATGATCCAAGGTATTCGTCGCGGAGCTTTTTCAAATGAAGCTGGAGTTGGATCGGCAGCGATTGCACACTCTGCAGTTAGAACAAAATATCCTGCCAGTGAAGGTATTGTTGCACTTTTAGAACCTTTTGTAGATACAGTAGTAATTTGTACTATGACAGCCTTAGTAATTATTATTACAAATTATGAGGCAGGCTTTATGGAATACGGAACCGAAATTACAGAAGGAGTTGAAATAACCGCAACAGCATTCGATACGGTAATACCACACTTTTCTATTGTATTAACTATTGCTGTTATATTATTTGCATTCTCTACAATGATTTCTTGGTCATATTACGGTATGCAAGGTTGGAAATATTTATTCGGGAAAGGAAAAATAACAGACATGGTTTACAAATTCTTATTCTTAATATTTGTAGTAGTAGGAGCATCAATAAGCCTTGGTTCTGTTATAGATTTTTCAGATGCGATGATATTTGCAATGGTGGTTCCTAATATTATTGGAGTAATATTATTAACACCTATAGTAAGAAAAGAACTTAAAAAATATATGAACGCAATAAGTAAAAAGGAAGATGCACTAGATAGCGGAGCAGAAGACCAAACAAAGCATATTTAGAATGTAACATCCATAACTAATAATTGGGAGATATGAAAACAATAAAACCCCACTTCAAGTTCAATCGAACTCAACGAAGTGGGGTTTTACTTTTACTATTGTTAATACTAGGCTTGTTATGCACATATTTTTTTATAGATTTTTCTGAAAAGTCTACGTTTGATACAACTTCGGAAGAAATAGCAATAATACAAGAAGAATTAGACTCGTTACGTGCTGCTGAAGCAGAAGCTAAGAAACCAAAAATATATCCTTTTAACCCCAATTTCATAACCGATTATAAAGCATATACACTTGGTCTTTCTACTGAAGAATATGATCGTTTAAAGGAATTCCGAAGCAAGGATCAATGGGTTAATTCTGTAGCAGATTTTAAGAAAGTAACACAAGTTTCTGATTCGTTGTTAGCTGAAATAAGCCCTTATTTTAACTTTCCAGAGTGGGTTACTAACCCTAAACCAAAAAAGAAAAGATATACTAATTACAGTACTGAAAAGCCCTACGCCCAAAAAATTGACCTAAATAAAGCAACAAGACAGCAATTGCAGCAGGTAAGTGGAATAGGAGAGGCCTACAGCGACAGAATTATAAACTATAGGGAGAAGCTAGGAGGGTTTGCAGACGATTTACAGTTATATAATGTGTATGGTCTTGATGCAACTGTGGTAAAACGCGCCTTGCTTCAATTTACAGTGAAAACCCCAAAACAGATTGATAAGATGAATATCAATACTGCTTCGGCATCTGATATTGCAACCATTCCTAATATTTCATTTGAATTAGCAAAAAAGATTTGGGAGTACAGGAAACTTCGAGAAACTATAGCAGACATTTCAGAATTGCAGAAAATTGAAGGGCTCTCAAAAAGTAAGTTACAGCTAATTCAGTTATATTTGTATGCGGAGTGATCAATGATTCTATACATTGAAGTGCAGAAATAAGATGCATTTCAAAGAAAAACAATAAAAAACGAAACAATTATATATGAGTAGCATGTACTTTACAGAAGAACACGATTTTTTCAGAAAAAGCTTTCGAGATTTTTTGCAGAAAGAAGTAGTACCACACATTGAAAAGTGGGAAAAAACCGGAGACATAGAGCGTTTTATTTGGAAAAAATTTGGTGAAATGGGCTATTTCGGAATCAACTACCCAGAGAAATATGGTGGTTTAGATTTAGATCTATTTTATACGGTGATTTTTCTAGAAGAACTTCAGAAAGTAAATTCAGGCGGTTTTGCAGCTGCTATGTGGGCACATGCTTATTTAGCACAGACACACTTAAACAAAGAAGGAAACCACGAGCAGAAAGAAAAATATTTGGCCCCTAGTATTGCTGGCGAAAAGATAGGTTGTCTCTGTATAACTGAACCTTTTGGAGGTAGTGATGTAGGAGGCATGCGAACCACAGCAGTTAAAAAAGGAGATAAATATGTTATTAATGGTTCTAAAACGTTTATTACTAACGGCGTGTATAGTGATTACCTAGTAGTCGCTGCGAAAACGTCACCAGAGCTTGGTAATAAAGGCATCAGTATTTTTGTGATGGATCGCGATACCAAAGGTATTTCTTCCACAAAATTAGATAAACTAGGTTGGAGAGCTAGTGATACAGGTGAAATAGCTTTTGATAATGTAGAAATTCCTGCTGAAAACCTAATGGGCGAAGAAAATAAAGGTTTCCCTTATATTATGCAGCATTTTGCATTAGAACGCTTGATAATGGGGGTAAATGCTCACGCCCGTAGTGAATTTGCTTTGGAGTATACCATACAGTACATGAAAGATCGTGTTGCTTTTGGTAAATCTATTTCTAAGTTTCAGGCGCTTCGTCATAGAGTAGCTCAATTAACAAGCGAGGTTGAAGTATGTAAAACGTTTAACTACGTAACCACAAAACGACTTAACGATGGTGAATATGTAGTGAAAGAAGCCACGATGTCTAAGCTGATTTCCACTAAAGTTTCAGATGAGGTGATGTACGACTGCCTTCAATTTTTAGGAGGTTATGGCTATATGGAAGACTATCCGTTGGCTCGTTTAGCACGTGATAGTAGGTTGGGTCCAATTGGCGGTGGTACTTCTGAAATTTTGAGAGAAATTATTGCCAAAATGGTGATGGACGGAGTAGAATACAAACCAGCGACATAATCTTTACTGAAATATGCGTTTATCATTTCTAAAATACTTTTTTAGTATCACTCTTTGCTTTTTAAGCTTGCAGCTATTTTCTCAAACTGAAATTAAAGGGAAAGTTGTCGATTTCACACAATTGTTGCCCATTGAGAGTGCCAGTGTATATGTTCAAAATTCAACCATTGGAACCATTACAAATACCGATGGTAAGTTCTCGCTGACCGTACCTGAAAAATTTGTAAATGATACACTCGTTATTTCTTCCATAGGGTTTAAAAGCTATAAAGTTCCAGTAAAGGAATTTGATGGTGCTGTCGATGTTTTTTTAGAAGAAGATATTGCTTCCTTAGACGAAGTAATGATTATCGCTGAAACGAGACCCAAAACAGGAAATGATATCGTCTTACGTGCCATTGAGGAACTGCCTGATAACTTGCCAGAGCAACCTTACTTACAGAAAGGTTTTCTAAGGCATAAGGAGCGCAATAAAAAGGAGTTTAAGTGGCTTATAGAAGCAGCTTTAACCTTATACGATTCCAGCTATGCATCTGGTGCTAAGAACAACCTAAAAGTAAACATAGACGAGATTAGAAAAAGTTATGATTTAAGGGCTGTAGATAGTCTCTTTGCGTATACGTCATATCTTAAATACCATGAACACAAAGTGCAAGTACGTTCAAAAACGTTACGACGAGACACGATTGAAAGAGCCTCTTTAGTTAAAGCTATAAAATGGAATGACGAACGAGTGAATGGCATGGATAACTTATTTAAAGGAAAACTTAACTTAGTAAGGAATGCCAATGCTAAAGGAGCGCTTTTTGGAGAAGATGTGCTAAAAACACATCAATTTAAGCTTGATACAGTTTTGGTTGATAATGATAGGAAATTGTATAAAATCAAAATTTTGAAAGGAGAAGAATACGTAGGCTTAAACACAAAAAACATCTATAATGAAGGATTCGAGCCAAAAGGATGGTTATACATATATTGGGATAATTACGCCTTTAAAAAGGTAGAATATGAATTAATAGCAGCTTCTACGGCACAAAGAAGAAGGAGTAAAAGTCTTTTTGATACATTGGTAAATCATAAGCTAGAACTTACTTATAAAGGGTACAACGATAAAATGTACCCCAGCTACATGTATTATGAAACTCCAAAACTAGTACAGGTTGGAAATCGATCTTCCGATAAAATAGATGAAGAAAAAGCCCAAGCAGATAAAGAGGAACAATTTTATTACACGGTACAAGAAATTCTCTTTACTGAAATAGTTGAAAATCCATTACAAGTTGAGCAAGCGTTGCAAAACGAATGGTCTTCGGATATTTTTGTATCCAGACCCTACAACGCAACATTCTGGAAAAACTACAATGTGTTGTTAGAGAGTAATGAAGAAGAACAGCTTATTCAAGATTTAAGCAAAAGAGCTTCATTGTTTAAGGAGTAAAAAAAATCGTAATTCGTAATATGTCAATCTAAAATTAAATAGTATCTTTGCCGTCCTAAAGAGAGGAGGTGATGACACTATGTTAATAATACCAGTAAAAGACGGCGAAAATATAGATAGAGCGTTAAAGCGTTTCAAGCGTAAGTTTGACCGTACGGGAACGATGCGTCAGCTACGTAAAAGACAACAATTTACGAAGCCATCTGTTAAGCGCAGAGCGCAAATCCAGAAAGCCGAATATATTCAGAACTTAAGAGATCAGGAAGAAATTTAACGATTTCTTGCATTGGTAGGACACTCCTGCCGACTCTAAATTATACATCCGTTGGAAACTTTTTCCAGCGGATTTTTTTATGAAATATCATTTCATTTCAGTTCTTTAAAGTCAATTTCAGTATCTTCACATAACCTATAATTCGTATCTTCAACATGCCCTTTTCAGCCTTTATAGATTATTTGTCTTTAGAAAAAAAGTATTCTCCACATACCGTCACTGCTTATAAAAAGGATTTAGAAACTTTTTTAGAATTTGCTTCTACCGAATTTGAATACACCGAAATAGCAACCGTAAATTATTCAATTATCCGTAGCTGGATTATTGCATTGGTAAATAACGGAGTTTCTAACCGAAGTGTGAATCGTAAAATTTCCTCGTTAAAAACGTATTACAAGTTTTTGCTGAAAACAAAACAAATAGAAGTAAGTCCGTTAGTTAAGCATAAAGCTTTAAAAACTGCAAAAAAAGTACAAGTTCCTTTTTCAGAAAAAGAAATAAACGAAGTATTGCGATTGCTTCAAGAAGCAGAAGGGTTTGAAGGCATCCGAAATAAATTAATTGTCGAGCTTTTTTATACTACGGGTATGCGTCGGGCTGAATTAGTAAATTTAAAAATTGGAGCTATTTCTGAAACATCAAAAACAGTTAAGGTTTTAGGAAAGCGTAATAAGGAACGTATTATACCATTGCTATCAACGGTAATTAAAACAGCTTTGGCGTATAAAGCTGAGCGTTTAAAATTAGAAGAAATAAAAGATCGTGATTATTTATTATTGACTGCTAAGGGCGTTAAAATATATGAAACGCTTGTCTATCGGGTGATAAATTCTTACTTTAGTAAAGCGTCTGAAAAGGTGAAGAAAAGTCCGCATATTCTGCGACATTCTTTCGCTACCCATCTTTTAAATGAAGGTGCAGATTTAAACGCGGTAAAAGAGTTATTAGGACACTCTAGTTTGGCTTCTACGCAAGTTTACACGCATAGTAGTATCGCAAGACTAAAACAAGTGTATCAAAACTCGCATCCTCGCAATTCAAAATAAGTATTAACTTAAAAATTTCGCTTATGAAAGTAAATGTGCAAACTCCAAATTTTGTTGCAGATGGTAAGCTTATCAACTTTATTGAAAAGAAACTTTCTAAACTAGAACAATTTTATGATCGTATTATTTATGCCGATGTTTTTTTAAAAGTTCAAAAAACCAGTGAAAAGGAAAATAAAAATGTGGAAATACTCTTAAGTATTCCTGGTGATGACTTGATAGTCAAGAAAGAAGCTAAGTCTTTTGAAGAGGGAACAGATGAGTGTGTACATGCATTACAGCGGCAATTAAAAAAACGAAAACAAAAACAAAGAGCATTTTCTTAAACTTTTTTGATAAAATATTTTTTTAAATAATAAATTTATATAAATTTGCAGTCCGTTAGAAATAGCGGACTTTTTTATGTTGAATTTTCAACTTAGAAAAGGGCTTCAAAGCCGATGTAGCTCAGCTGGCTAGAGCAGCTGATTTGTAATCAGCAGGTCGTGGGTTCGAGTCCCTCCATCGGCTCTTTGAAAAGCAAAAGAAATTAGTTCTTTTAACATTGGGGAGATACTCAAGCGGCCAACGAGGGCAGACTGTAAATCTGCTGTCTTTCGACTTCGCAGGTTCGAATCCTGCTCTCCCCACTACGATTTTATTATTAAATCGTTTTTCTGAATTTACAAAGCAAATATGCTAGGTGTAATTCATTAGTTGAGTTTTTTTAAATATTTAACTCAAACTATGTTCTAATAAATATTGAAATGTTTATTTTTGTACTCCTTTTTCAGAAAGTATAAAGAATAAAATTAAGCGGGAGTAGCTCAGTTGGTAGAGCGTCAGCCTTCCAAGCTGAATGTCGCCGGTTCGAACCCGGTCTCCCGCTCAATAAAGAAATAGTTGTTTTTAAAACAGTTTAGTGTTTTGAAAGTAACTTTTTTGAGCGAATGAAAGGTTTGCCTTAAGCTAAGCAATTTGCTGAGCTTGTCGAAGTGTCGAAGCAAGCTTGATCTCTCGCTTAAAATTCCTGCGAAGGCAGGAATCTCTTGCATGAGCAGTGTCTCAGTAAGTAGATTCAACACTTTACGCCGGTGTAGCTCAGGGGTAGAGCGTTTCCTTGGTAAGGAAGAGGTCATGGGTTCAATTCCCATCATTGGCTCAACTTTGTTTAAAATTGAACACTAATATATAACTAAGATTTAAATTAATACAACATGGCAAAAGAAACATACGATCGGTCGAAGCCTCACTTAAACATAGGTACAATTGGACACGTAGATCACGGAAAAACAACTTTGACAGCTGCTATTACTAAAGTAATGGCTGATGCTGGTTATTCAGAAGCTAGTGCTTTTGACCAAATTGATAATGCTCCTGAAGAAAAAGAAAGAGGTATTACAATTAACTCTTCACACGTAGAGTACCAAACAGCTAACCGTCACTACGCACACGTTGACTGTCCTGGTCACGCCGATTACGTAAAGAACATGGTTACTGGTGCTGCTCAAATGGACGGTGCTATTTTGGTTGTTGCTGCAACAGACGGTCCAATGCCACAAACTCGTGAGCATATCCTTTTAGGACGTCAGGTTGGTATTCCAAAAATCGTAACATTCTTAAATAAAGTTGATTTAGTTGACGATGAAGAATTGTTAGAATTAGTTGAAATGGAAGTAAGAGATTTACTTTCTTTCTACGAATATGATGGTGATAATGGTCCTGTAATCTCTGGTTCTGCTCTTGGAGCATTGAACGGAGAGCAAAAATGGTCAGATACTGTTTTGGAATTGATGGAGGCTGTTGATAGCTGGATTGATTTACCAGAACGTGATGTAGATAAGCCTTTCTTGATGCCAATCGAGGATGTATTTTCTATTACAGGTCGTGGTACAGTTGCAACTGGACGTATAGAGACGGGTGTTGCTAACACAGGTGATGCTGTTGATATTATTGGTATGGGCGCTGGAAAACTTTCTTCTACTGTTACAGGTGTTGAGATGTTCCGTAAAATCCTTGATAGAGGAGAAGCTGGAGATAACGTAGGTATCTTGTTAAGAGGTATTGAAAAGTCTCAAATATCAAGAGGTATGGTAATCTGTAAGCCAGGTTCTGTTACTCCTCACGATAAATTTAAAGCAGAGGTTTATATCCTTAAAAAAGAAGAAGGTGGTCGTCACACGCCATTCCATAATAACTACCGCCCACAGTTCTACGTTCGTACAACTGATGTTACAGGAACAATTAATCTTCCTGATGGTGTAGAAATGGTAATGCCAGGAGATAACCTTACAATTACAGTAGACCTTATCCAGCCTATCGCAATGAATGTTGGGCTACGTTTCGCTATCCGTGAAGGTGGTAGAACTGTAGGTGCAGGTCAGGTTACTGAAATTTTATAAATAAAGTTAATTTGAAAAGTCTAAAGGTGTCCACCAAAGGTGGATGCCTTGGCTTTTATTAAGGGGATTGTCTAAGCCTATAATAGTAGGTTTTGAGTTTTCCTTTATTTACGGGCGTAGCTCAGCTGGTAGAGCAGTGGTCTCCAAAACCAAAGGTCGTGAGTTCGATCCTTACCGCCCGTGCTAAATAGGTTAAAACCAATTATAATGGTAAATTATATAAAAGAATCCTATAGTGAGCTTAAAAACCACGTAACCTGGCCAAGTTGGTCAGAAGCACAAAAACTTACAGTTGTTGTGGCAGTATTTTCAATTATATTGGCATTACTAGTTTTTGGTGTAGACAAGGTGTTTAGTAGAGTTATAGAGTTTTATTTTGAATGGATCAAGTCGTAATTATGACTGAAACTAAGAGTGCAAAAAAGTGGTATGTAGTCCGGTCAGTAAGTGGACAAGAAAATAAGATTAAGTCGTATCTCGAAACTGAGATTGCACGATTAAATCTTGAAGACTATATTGAGCAAGTTCTCGTGCCTACTGAAAAAGTAATTCAAATTCGTAACGGAAAAAAAATCAATAAAGAGCGTGTTTTTTTTCCAGGTTATATTATGATTCAAGCGAGTTTGGCTGGAGAAGTACCGCATATTATAAAATCAATCAATGGAGTTATTGGTTTTTTAGGTGAAACCAAAGGAGGAGATCCTGTTCCACTTAGACAGTCTGAAGTAAACAGAATGTTAGGGAAGGTAGATGAGTTGGCTGTAGAAGATGAGAATGTAAACATTCCTTTTGTAATTGGTGAAACTGTAAAGGTTATTGATGGTCCTTTCAACGGCTTTAATGGTACGGTTGAGAAAATCAACGAAGAAAAACGCAAGCTTGAAGTAATGGTAAAAATATTCGGAAGAAAAACACCATTAGAGTTAAGCTATATGCAAGTAGAGAAAATTTAATTGTTACACGCTATATAAATAGGTTTTTTCTTTAGCTTCCACAAAAGAGAAAATCACAGTAAAATTAAAACAATGGCAAAAGAAGTAGATAAAGTAGTAAAGTTGCAAGTTCGAGGTGGTGCCGCTAACCCGTCGCCTCCAGTAGGACCAGCTTTAGGTGCTGCCGGTGTGAACATTATGGAGTTCTGTAAGCAATTTAATGCTAGAACCCAAGATAAACAAGGAAAAGTGTTGCCAGTTGCGATTACGGTATATAAAGACAAATCTTTTGAGTTTGTTATTAAAACCCCACCCGCTGCTGTACAAATTCTTGAAGCTGCTAAGGTCAAAAAAGGATCTGGTGAGCCACACGCAAGAAAAGTAGCATCTATTTCATGGGATCAAGTTCGAGCTATTGCAGAAGACAAAATGCCCGATTTAAATGCATTTACTGTTGAGTCTGCCATGAGAATGGTAGCTGGTACTGCACGATCAATGGGAGTGAAAGTAAAAGGAGCTGCTCCTTTTTAATCAAGAAAAAGAATCTATAAAATGGCAAGATTAACAAAAAAGCAAAAAGAAGCAACGCTTAAAGTAGAGGATAGATCCTATACCGTAGCTGAAGCTTCTGCTTTAATAAAAGAAATCACCAATGTAAATTTTGATGCCTCAGTAGACCTTGCGGTTCGTCTTAACGTGGATCCACGTAAAGCAAACCAAATGGTTCGTGGCGTTGTTACCTTACCACACGGTACTGGTAAAGATGTTAAGGTGTTGGCTTTAGTAACTCCTGATAAGGAAGCTGAAGCTAAAGAAGCTGGAGCAGATTACGTTGGTTTAGATGAGTACCTCGAAAAAATTAAAGGGGGATGGACAGACGTTGACGTTATTGTAACTATGCCAAGCGTTATGGGTAAATTAGGACCATTAGGACGGGTTTTAGGACCACGTGGATTAATGCCTAACCCAAAAACGGGCACAGTAACAATGGATGTTGCTAAAGCAGTTTCTGATGTAAAAGCCGGTAAAATTGACTTTAAAGTTGAAAAAACTGGTATTGTACATGCAGCAATAGGGAAAGCATCTTTCGATGCAGAAAAAATTGCAGGAAACGCAAGAGAATTATTAACAACACTCGTTAAACTGAAGCCTCAGGCCGCAAAAGGTGTGTATATAGAAAGTATCTATATGTCTAGTACTATGAGTCCTAGTGTAGAGATCGACACCAAACGTTTCACTGAGCAGTAAAATTGAGAACTTATGACAAGAGAAGAAAAATCACAAGTAATTGAAAGTTTGACTGCACAGTTATCCGAGAACACTATTATATATTTAGCAGATATCTCGGGGCTTGATGCAGGATCTACAACAAAATTACGCCGCGCTTGTTTTAAAGCAGGGGTAAGTTTAAATGTAGTAAAAAATACCTTGCTTTCTAAAGCTATGGAAAGCAGCGATAAAGACTTTGGTGAGTTAACCGGAGTACTTAAAGGAAACACTTCATTAATGGTTTCTGAAACAGGAAACGCTCCAGCTAAAGTAATTAAGGAATTCAGAAAAAAATCTGATAAGCCATTACTTAAAGGAGCCTTTGTAGAAGAAGCAATTTATGTAGGTGATGAGCAACTTGACAAATTAGTTGAAATCAAATCTAAGGAAGAAGTTATTGGAGACATCATTGGATTGCTTCAATCTCCTGCCAAGAATGTTATTTCAGCACTTAAATCAGGTGGTAATACAATCGCGGGTATTGTTAAAACCCTTTCAGAAAAAGAAGGATAAAATTTAGCACTAATTAAATTACATATATTAATACAATTATTTTAAAACGATAGAAAATGGCAGATTTAAAAGATTTCGCAGAACAATTGGTTAACTTAACAGTAAAAGAAGTTAATGAGTTAGCAGAAATATTAAAAGAAGAGTACGGTATAGAGCCTGCTGCTGCAGCTGTAGCTGTTGCTGGTGGTGCTGCTGGCGGAGGCGAAGAAGCTGACGAGCAAACCGAATTTGACGTAATCCTTACAGCCGCTGGAGGTTCTAAGTTAGCAGTTGTAAAACTGGTAAAAGAATTAACAGGTGCTGGTCTTAAAGACGCTAAAGGATTAGTAGATAACGCTCCATCTCCAATTAAAGAAGGTGTAGCAAAAGACGAAGCTGAAGCAGTAAAAGCTCAGTTAGAAGAAGCAGGAGCAGAGGTTGAGCTTAAGTAAGCTCTCCACGTTTCAAACCTTACGGTTTAGGCCTTCCAGATACCTGGAATAGGCCTAAACCATTTTGCGTATATAAAGGTTAATAGTTTTTTGAGTATAGGCAAAAGTAGTTTTTTTAATTAAAATTCCGTCCATAGATGTCAGCAACGCAAACTGAAAGATTGAATTTTTCTTCTGTACAGAATAAGCCAGACTATCCAGACTTTTTGGATATTCAGATTAAATCCTTCCAGGATTTTTTCCAGCTTGAAACAAAATCAGAAGAAAGGGGTAATGAAGGTCTTTATAATACCTTCATGGAAAACTTTCCAATAACAGATACCCGTAATCAATTTGTATTAGAGTTTTTAGATTATTTTGTAGATCCGCCAAGATACTCCATTCAAGAATGTATTGAGCGTGGTCTTACTTACAGCGTTCCCTTAAAGGCACGTTTAAAGTTATATTGTACCGATCCTGAACATGAAGATTTTGAAACTATTGTACAGGACGTATACTTAGGGGTAATCCCTTATATGACACCAAGTGGTACTTTCTGTATCAATGGTGCAGAGCGTATTGTAGTATCTCAGTTACACCGTTCACCTGGTGTTTTCTTTGGACAATCATTCCACGCAAACGGAACAAAACTATATTCAGCTCGTGTAATTCCTTTTAAAGGTTCATGGATTGAATTTGCTACCGATATCAACAGCGTTATGTACGCATATATCGATAGAAAGAAAAAGTTACCGGTAACTACACTGTTTCGTGCTATTGGTTTTGAAAGAGATAAAGATATTCTTGAAATCTTTGACCTTGCAGAAGAAATTAAAGCTACCAAAACTGGTCTTAAAAAATTCTTAGGCCGTAAACTTGCTGCTCGTGTACTTAAAACATGGCACGAAGACTTTGTGGACGAAGATACAGGAGAAGTTGTGTCTATTGAACGTAACGAAATTGTATTAGACCGTGATACGGAGCTTGAAAAAGAGCACATTGAAGAGATATTAGACTCTGGATCAAAAACAATTCTGTTGCACAAAGAAGATAATCAGCAAGGAGACTATGCGATTATCCACAACACATTGCAAAAAGATCCTACCAATTCAGAAAAAGAAGCGGTAGAGCACATCTATAGACAATTACGTAACGCTGAACCGCCAGATGAGGAAACCGCTCGTGGTATCATCAATAAGTTGTTCTTCTCAGACCAACGTTATAACCTTGGTGAGGTAGGTCGTTACCGAATGAACAAAAAATTAGGTCTTGATATCGACATGGAAAAGCAAGTGCTTACCAAAGAAGATATCATTACGATCGTAAAATATTTAATCGAGCTTATCAACTCTAAAGCAGAGATTGATGATATTGATCACCTTAGTAACCGTCGTGTACGTACCGTAGGGGAGCAGTTATCATCTCAATTTGGTGTTGGTTTAGCACGTATGGCACGTACTATTCGTGAGCGTATGAACGTTCGTGATAACGAGGTATTTACCCCGATTGATTTGATTAACGCGAAGACTCTTTCTTCAGTTATCAACTCGTTCTTTGGTACCAACCAGTTGTCGCAGTTTATGGACCAGACCAATCCACTGGCAGAGATTACGCACAAGCGTCGTCTATCAGCTTTAGGACCAGGTGGTCTTTCAAGAGAAAGAGCAGGTTTTGAGGTTCGTGATGTTCACTATACACACTACGGAAGACTTTGTCCTATTGAAACACCAGAAGGACCAAACATTGGTTTGATTTCTTCTCTTTCAGTATATGCTAAAGTAAACAACTTAGGTTTTATCGAAACACCTTATAGAAAGGTAGAAGACGGTAAAATCGATTTAAAAAACGAACCAATTTATCTTTCTGCTGAAGAAGAGGAGGAGAAATTGATTGCACAAGCAAACATTCCGCTTAAAGATAACGGACAAATTGATAGCGATCGTGTAATTGCACGTATGGAAGGCGACTTCCCGGTTGTAGAACCAAATACTCTTAATTACGCGGATGTCGCACCTAATCAAATTGCTTCCATTTCAGCATCTTTAATTCCTTTCTTGGAACATGATGATGCCAACCGTGCGTTGATGGGAAGTAATATGATGCGCCAGGCAGTACCATTATTGAGAGCTGATTCTCCAGTTGTAGGTACAGGTCTGGAACGTCAAGTAGCTTCAGATTCTCGTGTATTGATAAATGCTGAAGGGGATGGTGAAGTGGAATATGTTGATGCAAACGAAATTACTATTAAATATGACCGTACCGATGATGAGCGTATGGTAAGTTTTGATAGTGATTCAAAAACATACCAACTGGTAAAATTCAGAAAAACAAACCAAGGTACATCTATTAACCTGAAGCCTATCGTAAGTAGAGGTGATCGAGTTAAAAAAGGACAAGTACTTTGCCAAGGTTATGCAACCGATAAAGGTGAATTGGCATTGGGTAGAAACATGAAAGTAGCCTTTATGCCTTGGAAAGGGTATAACTTTGAGGATGCGATTGTGATTTCTGAACGTGTTGTTAGAGATGATATATTTACATCGATTCACATTGATGAATATTCACTTGAAGTACGTGATACCAAGTTAGGAAATGAAGAATTAACACACGATATTCCTAACGTTTCAGAAGAGGCAACAAAAGACCTTGATGAAAACGGGATGATACGTGTAGGTGCCGAAATAAAACCAGGTGATATATTAATTGGTAAGATTACTCCAAAAGGAGAAAGCGACCCAACTCCTGAAGAAAAATTACTTCGAGCAATATTTGGTGATAAAGCAGGTGATGTAAAAGATGCTTCATTAAAAGCTTCTCCGTCATTACGAGGAGTTGTAATTAATAAGAAGTTATTTGCACGTGCTATAAAGGATAAGCGTAAAAGAGCAAAAGATAAAGAAGATATTTCAGCTCTTGAAATCGCTTATGATGCTAAGTTTGATGCGTTAAAAGATGTATTAGTTGAAAAACTATTTGCAATTGTAGGAGGGAAAACCGCTCAAGGTGTTACTAATGATCTTGGTGAAACGGTATTTCCAAAAGGTAAAAAGTACACCCAAAAAATGTTAAATGCAGTAGATGATTATGCGCATTTAACAGGAGGTACTTGGACAACCGATGATGATCTTAATGCATTAGTTGCCGATTTATTGCACAACTATAAAATTAAAGAGAACGATTTACAAGGTGGATTACGTCGTGAGAAGTTTACTATCTCTGTAGGAGATGAGTTACCTTCTGGTATTCTAAAACTTGCTAAAGTTTATGTGGCTAAAAAGCGTAAACTTAAAGTAGGTGATAAAATGGCGGGACGTCACGGTAACAAAGGTATTGTAGCACGTATTGTTCGTGAAGAAGATATGCCTTTCCTTGATGATGGAAGCCCTGTAGATATCGTGTTGAACCCACTTGGGGTACCATCACGTATGAACATTGGTCAAATTTATGAAACGGTACTAGGATGGGCTGGACAAAAATTAGGTCGCAAATTTGCTACTCCAATTTTTGATGGTGCAACTATAGACCAGATCAACGAATTGACTGATGAAGCTGAGATACCAAGATTTGGACACACGCATTTATATGATGGTGGAACCGGACAGCGTTTTGACCAACCTGCAACAGTAGGGGTTATTTATATGCTGAAACTGGGTCACATGGTAGATGATAAAATGCACGCACGTTCTATTGGACCTTACTCATTGATTACACAACAACCATTGGGTGGTAAAGCTCAATTTGGAGGTCAGCGATTTGGTGAGATGGAGGTATGGGCACTTGAGGCCTACGGAGCATCCAGCACATTACGTGAAATATTGACAGTAAAATCTGATGATGTAATTGGTAGAGCTAAAACATACGAAAGTATTGTAAAAGGCGAAACCATGCCAGAACCAGGCCTGCCAGAATCTTTTAACGTGTTAATGCACGAATTAAAAGGGCTAGGACTTGACATTAGATTAGAAGAATAAAAGAAAATCCCTCCTTCGGGAGGGACTATCTTGACGCTTCAAACGGAGTGACAAAACACTCCAAAAACAAATAACAACAAAGCATAGTACACAGCATTATGGCAAGAAATAAAGAAAACACAGTTCAGAAATTCAATAAGATTTCTATTGGTTTAGCTTCTCCTGAATCGATTTTGGCAGAATCGCGCGGGGAAGTACTAAAACCTGAAACGATAAACTACCGTACGCACAAACCAGAGCGTGACGGACTTTTCTGTGAGCGTATTTTTGGTCCTGTTAAGGATTACGAATGTGCCTGTGGTAAATATAAACGAATTCGCTACAAAGGGATCGTATGTGACCGTTGTGGTGTAGAGGTAACTGAAAAGAAAGTACGTCGTGATCGCGTAGGGCACATTAATTTAGTAGTTCCTGTTGCGCACATTTGGTACTTCCGTAGTTTACCTAACAAAATAGGATACCTTCTTGGATTGCCGTCTAAGAAGTTGGATATGATTATCTATTACGAAAGATATGTTGTAATCCAGCCGGGTATCGCAAAAAATGAAGAAGGGGAACCACTTCAGAAAATGGACTTCTTAACAGAAGAAGAATATTTAAATGCATTGGAAGCTATTCCGGTAGAAAACCAATACTTGGAAGACAGCGATCCAAATAAATTCATCGCTAAGATGGGTGCTGAGTGTTTAATTGAATTGTTACAACGTATCGATCTTGATACATTGTCTTTCGATTTACGTCACAAAGCAAATAACGAAACGTCTAAACAACGTAAAACGGAAGCATTAAAACGTCTTCAAGTTGTTGAAGCGTTGCGTGATGCAAACAAAAACCGTGAAAACAAACCAGAATGGATGATTATGAAGGTGGTGCCAATTATTCCACCAGAATTACGTCCGTTAGTACCACTAGATGGTGGTCGTTTCGCAACATCAGATTTAAATGATCTTTACCGTCGTGTAATTATTAGAAATAATCGTTTAAAACGATTGATGGAAATTAAAGCTCCAGAAGTAATTTTACGTAATGAAAAACGTATGCTTCAAGAGTCTGTTGATTCCTTATTTGATAACACACGTAAATCTTCAGCAGTAAAAACTGATAGCAACCGTCCATTAAAATCACTTTCAGATTCATTGAAAGGAAAGCAAGGACGTTTCCGTCAAAACTTACTTGGTAAGCGTGTGGATTATTCAGCACGTTCGGTAATTGTTGTAGGACCAGAATTGAAGCTTTTTGAATGTGGTATTCCAAAAGATATGGCTGCTGAACTTTACAAGCCTTTCGTAATTAGAAAACTAATTGAGAGAGGAATTGTAAAAACAGTTAAGTCTGCTAAGAAAATTATAGATAAAAAAGAGCCAGTAGTTTGGGACATCCTTGAAAATGTATTGAAAGGACATCCAGTTATGCTTAACCGGGCTCCTACTTTGCACCGATTAGGTATTCAAGCTTTTCAACCAAAATTAATTGAAGGAAAAGCAATACAGTTACACCCATTAGTATGTACTGCATTTAACGCCGATTTTGATGGTGACCAGATGGCGGTTCACCTTCCATTAGGGCCAGAAGCAATTTTGGAATGTCAGTTATTGATGTTGGCTTCGCATAACATTTTGAACCCTGCAAACGGTTCGCCAGTTGCGGTTCCTTCTCAGGATATGGTTTTGGGTCTGTATTATATGACCAAGTTGCGAACGTCTACTAAAGATGTAAAAGTAAAAGGTGAAGGCTTAACGTTCTATTCAGAAGAAGAAGCAGTAATTGCTTACAATGAGAAGCAAGTAGATCTTAATGCGCAAATTAAAATCCGTACAAAAGATTTTAATGAAAATGGCGAATTGGTTTATCAAATTATCGAAACTACTTTAGGTAGAGTGATATTTAACCAAGAAGTACCAGAAGAAGCTGGATATATAAACGAAGTATTGACTAAGAAGTCACTTCGTGATATTATTGGTAGAATTCTTAAAGTTACAAGTGTACCAAAAACAGCGGCTTTCCTTGATGAAATTAAAACATTAGGGTACAAGTTTGCATTTGAAGGAGGATTGTCGTTCAGTTTAGGAGATATTATTATCCCGGCTGAAAAGCAAACTATGATTGAAGATGCAAACAAACAAGTTGACGGTATTGTAGGAAACTATAATATGGGACTTATTACTAATAACGAGCGTTACAACCAAGTAATTGATATATGGACAGCAACCAATGCTGAATTAACGGAACTTTCTATGAAACGTATCCGCGAAGATCAGCAAGGGTTTAACTCTGTGTATATGATGCTTGACTCTGGAGCACGTGGTAGTAAAGAGCAAATTAGACAGCTAACCGGTATGCGTGGATTGATGGCGAAGCCTAAAAAATCTAACTCAGGTGGTGGTGAAATTATTGAAAACCCGATTCTTTCTAACTTTAAGGAAGGACTTTCAATTCTTGAATACTTTATCTCTACTCACGGTGCACGTAAAGGTCTTGCCGATACCGCACTTAAAACTGCCGATGCAGGTTACTTAACACGTCGTCTGGTAGATGTTTCACAAGACGTTATTATTAACGAGGTAGACTGTGGTACATTAAGAGGTATTGAAGTTTCAGCATTGAAGAAGAATGAGGAGATCGTTGAAACCTTAGAAGCTAGAATTATTGGTCGTATTGCATTAAACGATGTAATAAATCCACTTAATAAAGAAGTTTTAGCTACTGCAGGTGAGCACATTTCAGAAGAGACTGCTAAAATTATTGGCGACTCTGCTGTAGAAGGTGTAGAAGTACGTTCTGCATTAACTTGTGAAGCTAAAAAAGGAATTTGTTCTCAATGTTACGGTCGTAACCTTGCAACCAATAAAATGGTACAACGAGGTGAGGCTGTAGGTGTTGTAGCTGCTCAGTCAATTGGTGAGCCGGGTACACAGTTAACGCTTCGTACCTTCCACGTGGGTGGTATTGCAGGTAACATTTCAGAAGAAAATAAACTTGTTGTTAAGTATGATGGTAAAGCGACTATTGAAGACTTAAAAACGGTTAAAGGTGAAGATGCTGAAGGAAACGAAGTAGATATTGTAATCTCTCGTACTTCTGAAATTAAATTAACCGATCCTAAAACCGGAATTACCTTAAGTAACAACAACATTCCTTACGGTTCTACACTATACGTTAAAGATGGTGATAAACTTAAAGAAGGTGATGTAGTTTGCCAATGGGATCCATATAACGGTGTGATTATTTCAGAATTTGCAGGTAAAATCAAGTACGAGAATATCGAACAAGGTGTTACTTACCAAGTAGAAATAGATGAGCAGACAGGATTCCAAGAGAAAGTAATTTCAGAATCTAGAAATAAAAAGAAAATACCAACACTTCAAATTTTAGGTAAAAAAGATGAAGTAATCCGTTCGTACAACTTACCAGTGGGTGCCCACTTAATGGTTGATGATGGCGATAAGATTAAAATTGGTAAAGTATTAGTTAAGATACCGCGTAAGTCTTCAAAAGCGGGTGATATTACGGGTGGTCTTCCGCGTGTAACAGAACTCTTTGAAGCACGTAACCCTTCCAATCCAGCTGTAGTTAGTGAGATTGATGGTGTTGTTTCCTTCGGAAAAATTAAACGTGGTAACCGTGAGATTATAGTGGAGTCTAAATTAGGCGAGCTTAAAAAGTACTTGGTGAAGTTATCTAATCAGATTCTTGTTCAAGAAAATGATTATGTTCGTGCCGGTATGCCACTTTCAGACGGTTCTATTACACCAGAAGATATTTTGCGTATTGAAGGACCTTCAGCAGTACAACAGTACTTGGTGAACGAAGTTCAAGAAGTATACCGTTTACAAGGTGTAAAAATTAACGATAAGCACTTTGAAGTAGTAGTGAGACAAATGATGCGTAAAGTACGTATTGTTGATAGTGGAGATACTACTTTCCTAGAAAATCAATTAGCTCATAAAGATGACTTTATCGAAGAAAACGATAAAATATTCGGAATGAAAGTAGTTGAAAATGCAGGAGATAGTCAAACCCTTAAAGAAGGACAAATAGTTACACCACGTGATTTACGTGATGAGAACTCGATCTTGAGACGTAATGATAAGGCCTTAGTTGAAGCAAGAGATGCTGTTAATGCAACTGCAACCCCAATATTGCAAGGTATTACTAGAGCGTCGTTACAGACTAAGTCGTTTATCTCGGCTGCATCCTTCCAGGAAACCACTAAAGTATTAAACGAAGCTGCAGTAAGCGGTAAAGTTGATACCTTAGAAGGACTGAAAGAGAATGTTATTGTAGGTCATAAGATACCTGCTGGTACTGGAATGCGTGAATACGATTCTATAATTGTAGGAAGCAAAGAAGAACTAGAAGAAATGACCCGTGAGAAGCAAGAAGTTAATTACAACTAATTAAAAACTTCTTATAAATCAAAATAAAGAATCCCGCCAAAAGCGGGATTCTTTTATTATATTAGATAGCTAAATTAGAACTATAAACTCATTCCCTATTTATAGGGATATTAAAATAAATTAGAATGGCAGACGATCAAAACAAACAGAATCAAAAAAAAGGACAAATCAATATTGAATTAGATGAGAATGTGGCACAAGGCATTTATAGTAACTTGGCAATAATAAACCATTCGCAATCTGAATTTATATTGGACTTTGTAAGTATTATGCCAGGCGTTCCAAAAAGCAAAGTAAAATCACGTATTATATTAACACCGCAGCACGCCAAGAGACTTTTAAGAGCTTTAAATGATAATATACAGCGGTTTGAAAAAGCTCATGGCAAAGTAAAGGAGCAAGAACAACCTACAATGCCTTTAAACTTTGGGCCAACCGGAGAAGCATAATTAAAAAACCCACTTTTTAAGTGGGTTTTTTAATTGCCTATTGTTAAGTTATTCAGTTGAAGAAGTATTAAAGTCTTCGTTCTTTTTACTTTTGATAATTACGATCGTAGTTTGTAAGAAAAAAAACAATTCTGAGACAGATAAGCTAATGATACCTACTTATATTCACTTACAAAGTGAAGTTTTACGTTAGGGTATTTTGATTGTGTCATTTGTAAGCTAAAGGCAGAATCAGCAAAGAAAACTAACTGATTTCTTTTATCTTTCGCTAAAAACTTAGCTTTTACCCGCTTAAACTCTTTAAACTCGTCACTTTTTGGATTGTCTGGTTCTACCCAACAAGCTTTGTGAACGTTTAAATTTTCGTAGCGGCAAGAAGCGCCATATTCGTGTTCCAAACGGTATTGTATTACTTCAAATTGAAGAGCGCCTACCGTACCGATTACCTTTCTTCCATTTAACTCTAGAGTGAAAAGTTGGGCAACTCCTTCATCCATTAACTGGTCAATCCCTTTTTCCAACTGTTTGCTTTTCATCGGGTCGGCATTGTTAATGTACTTAAAGTGTTCCGGTGAAAAACTAGGTACTCCTTTGTAGTTCATTTCTTCACCTTCTGTTAAGGTGTCGCCAATTTTAAAATTTCCTGTATCATGTAATCCTACAATATCTCCTGGATACGAAATGTCTACAATTTGTTTCTTTTCAGCAAAAAAAGCATTCGGGCTAGAAAATTTCAGCTTTTTACCGTTGCGTACATGTAAATAAGGTGTGTTGCGCTCAAAAACCCCTGAAACAATTTTTACGAAAGCCAAACGGTCGCGGTGTTTGGGGTCCATGTTGGCATGTATTTTAAATACAAAGCCTGTAAAATCTTTTTCATCTGGTTTTACCAAACGTGTGTCGCTTTCTTTCGGGCGTGGTTTGGGAGCTATCTCAACAAAACAATCTAATAGTTCTCGAACGCCAAAATTATTCAATGCCGAACCAAAGAATACAGGTTGTAATTTTCCTTCTAAATATTCTTCACGGGTAAATTTAGGGTATATTTCAGCTAGTTCAAGTTCTTCTCGTAATGTATCGGCCGCGTCAGTACCAATCAATTGGTCAAGTTCAGGATTGGCAATATCTTCAATTTCAATGGTTTCTTCAATGTTTTTTCTGCTACTACCACTAAATAGGTTTACATTTTTCTCCCAGATATTATAGATTCCTTTAAAGTCGTAGCCCATACCAATTGGGAAACTTAGAGGTGTTACTCGAAGGTTCAGTTTTTGTTCAATTTCATCTAGTAGTTCAAACGCATCTTTACCTTCACGATCCATTTTATTAATAAAAACAATCATAGGAATATTACGCATGCGGCATACTTCAACCAACTTTTCAGTTTGTGCTTCCACACCTTTGGCAACATCAATAACTACTATTACGCTGTCTACTGCAGTAAGGGTTCTAAATGTATCTTCAGCAAAATCTTTGTGACCGGGCGTATCGAGAATGTTAATTTTAATACCTTCATATTCAAAAGCTAAGACTGAAGTGGCAACCGAGATACCACGCTGTCTTTCAATCTCCATAAAGTCACTTGTAGCACCTTTTTTTATTTTGTTACTTTTTACAGCACCAGCTTCTTGAATAGCACCCCCGAAGAGGAGTAATTTTTCGGTTAAAGTGGTTTTTCCGGCATCGGGGTGAGAGATAATTCCGAACGTTCTCCTGCGTTCAATTTCACGTTTAATAGACATGGTTGTTTACATAATTTAATGGCAAAGATACGAGTTTTTGAAGTACCTTAAAGCCTCTCTATAGATAGATTTAAAAAGGTCTTTCCCACAAATTAAAACCTTGTAATCCTTTTAATAACAATTGTTCTACGTGTTTATACGTATAAGGGATTCCTACAAAAAAAAAGGCTTTATTGGATAAAAACATGTAGTTCAACGAAAATATTCTACACTTGAGCTAATAGTTTGCCTTTAGTAAAACCTTAACACTTTTTCCTACGTATCTTTGTGTGAACAAATGATTAGTAATCTAGTATACAGTGATATATTTTATGTTCTTGTTGCTCGATATTCCTCTACTAAGTTTTGTTTTACCTACATCAACTTATAACCTATAAAAATTAAAGGAAAGTTATCACTTTAAATAATAGGTTATTGTAATTGAGATTAAAATTATTATGAATTATAAAATTATGAATACTAATAAAATTCAAGCTTATGTATAAAATAATTACTAAATTATTTGCTTCAGATAAGAGGTTTTTAATAGGTCTCATTTTAATAGTTTGCTTGGGTAATCAAGGGTATGCTCAGGTTAAGGCTTCAACAGATGAGGGGGAAGTATTAGTGCCTTATACTCAAGAGTATTTGGATCAGTATAATGAAGCTTTAGATAAAAAGGCTGCACAATATAATAAAACGTTTCGTTCTAGGTCAAAAGCACAAGCTTTGCACAGCCATACAAACTCTAGAGTTGTAGGAGGGTGTAATTTAATTACCTGTGGGTCTTTTGAAAAGGATGATGTAAGTGGTGGGTCATTTCGTACTGCAATAGGTGGGACAAATGGTGAATACCAAGCTGATGCAAGATATACTTGTTGGGACGATAATGGCACAGTAGATTGGTCGGAAGGACAGTATATATCCTATTCAACCACGAGCTCTAATGTAGTTTATCCTGGTATCATTGAGCCTTCAACTTATGATGGTGGTGGTTTTGCTATATTTTCATTTCGGAATGAATCAATAGATCAAAGGTTGAATGTAGTGCCTAATACAGTATATACAGTATGTTTTGAAATTGCTGTAATACCGCGTTACAATACTGTAAGCAGTAGTAATAATGGGGGGCAAATATTAGAATATGAACCTAACTTACGATTTGGTGTTAGAAATGGTGCCGTTGTAGTTAGCGATCCACTTACTTATACAGATGCTGATCTTGTTCAGCATTCAACTAGTGACTTTCCAACGAGGTTGTCTTTTGCTACAAGCGGAAATGGAGGAAACCAAAACCCTGGTGGGTGGACAGAGATTAACCCGTATTGGGAAAATAGGTGTATAACTTTCAAGTCAGGACCTACCGCTACTTCTGTAGAGGTTTTTTATAGTACTGGAAATCCAGGAGAATCTGTGGTGTTAGTAGATGGTTTGAGGTTGTCTGTTGAGGGTTATGCAAACTCTCCAGAGCTTTCTGTAACTTCAAAAACGTATTGTGAACCAACACAAGTGGAGCTTAATGATTTTGTTACTTCAACAACTCCTACAGGAGCTGAATTAAGGTGGAGTGCCAATTCAGATTTAAGTAACCCCTTGCAAAGTAATCCAACTGTAACAACTCCTGGTGTTTGGTATGCATTTTATTATAATCCAGTTTTAGGGTGTACTTCGCCATCGCGAATGCTTACATTAACAAATTCAGATATAGCTATTGCTCATACGAAGGAAAACGTTACTTGTTATGGTGAAAACGATGGTGAGATTGATATAACTGTTACAGGCGGATCATCTGCATATACATACTTATGGACAACTAACGACGGAAGTGGATTAAACCCAACTGCCGAAGATCAAACAGGACTAACTGCAGGTACTTATAAAGTAACTGTAGATGATGGTATATGTACTATTGATAAAAGTATTGAGATAACTCAGCCAAATCAAATAAATGTAGAAGCTAACGAATACGCCCCGTTGTGCGATAACGCAGAAGCCATTACTTTAACCGGAGAGCCAACTAATTCAAACGGAGAGTGGACAGGAACAGGAGTAGCAGATAATGGTGATGGTACGGCAAGTTTTGATCCTGCAGGATTAACCGGGACCATCACGGCAACCTATACTTATACAGATGGTAATAGTTGTTCTAATAGTGATGCAGCTGACATTGTAGTAAATAAAGTAGCAACAGCAGAAGCAGGAATCTATGGTCCTCTCTGTGACAATGCAAGCGCAATTACTTTAACTGGAGAGCCAACTAATTCAAATGGAGAGTGGACGGGAACCGGAGTAACAGATAATCGTGATGGTACGGCAAGTTTTGATCCTACAGGATTAACCGGGACCATTACAGCAACATATACTTATACGGATGGTAATAGTTGTTCAGACAGTGATACTGCTGATATAGTTGTAAACACATCTCCTGATGCTCCAATTAGTGGTGGCGATATAGCAGAATGTAAAGACGAAACAAGTATACAAACCTTAAATGCAAATGATGCTATTACAGCTGCGGCTGGAACAACTATAGTTTGGTACACAGATGCTACGGGTAATTCTGTGGTTAATAATCCAATTCTTGATGCTGTTGGTAGTGTTACTTATTATGCTGAAGCAGTAAGCGATGTAGGAAGTTGTTCAAGTTCAGAACGAACACCAGTTATATTAAGAATATATAATTGTTCTATTTCGCTTGAGAAGACAGCTAGTCCTAATGATACACAAAACTGTAACACAATCGCGCCAGGTGAAATGATAACCTATACGTTTAAAGTTAAAAACTTAGGCGATATAGCAATTAATGATGTTGAAGTAAACGATCCATTAATCGACAATACAAATCCAATTCCAGGTCCTGATAATGGTGATACTACTAATCCAGGAGTTCTTGATGTAGGTGAAGAATGGATATATGAAGCATCTTATGCAGTAACACAACAAGACATAATTGACGGTCAGGTAAATAATACTGCTACAGTTGACGGTACAGTAACAGGTTCATCAGCGTCATTTAATGTGAACGATTCAGATTCTGTAACAGTAAACTTATGTCAAGATGCTGAAATATCTATTGTTAAATCAAGTACAAGTGAATCTCAAGACTGTTTAAATCTTGAAGTTGGAAATACGATTGAATATAAATTTGTTGTAAAGAATGAAGGAGATGTAGACATTTCTAATGTTGTTATAACAGATCCGTTATTTTTAGCTCCAAACCCAGTAGTTACAATACAATTAGTAGATGATGGTGATGGTAATGGGGTATTAAATGTAGGTGAAACTTGGGAGTATAAAGCTATTTATACAGTAAATCAAGAGAATATAAACGATGGCCAGATTGTAAATACAGCAACAGTAGATGGTACTACAGGACTAGGGCCTGTAGACGATACAAGTAATACAATTACGATACCAATCTGTCAAGATGCGAGTATTGCGTTGATCAAGGAATCTAGCTTAAATATCGATCCAAACACAGGTTGTTATGCAGGTGAAGTAGGAGAAGAGATCAGCTACACGTTCAGTGTTAAGAACACAGGCGATGTAACGTTGACCAATATAGTAGTAACCGATTTAGTAGGCGGTGTAACAATGAGCGGTGGTCCAATCGCGAGTCTTGATCCAAATGAGGAAGACACGACGACCTTTACTGCAACTTACACGTTGACGCAAGCTGACCTAGATGCAGGAGAGTTTGAGAACCGAGCATTAGCAACAGGAACGCCACCAATGGGCGATGATGTAACAGATGAGTCTGACGACAATAGTTATACAGAAAATGATTCAACGATAGTACCAATCTGTCAAGATGCGAGTATTGCGTTGATCAAGGAATCTAGCTTAAATATCGATCCAAACACAGGTTGTTATGCAGGTGAAGTAGGAGAAGAGATCAGCTACACGTTCAGTGTTAAGAACAC
>Ga0209344_10000237_pt1 | contig 109475 bp, 104 predicted proteins | sample Cruoilmetagenom6_FD_187293 | JGI IMG/M metagenome (GOLD analysis project Ga0209344, IMG submission 187293) | Oil polluted marine microbial communities from Coal Oil Point, Santa Barbara, California, USA - Santa Barbara Oil Seep Sample 6 (SPAdes)... | ecosystem: Environmental > Aquatic >...
CAAACCGGAGAACTGCTCCGGGAGCTAACAATCGACACCACCCGCGACTACCAACCACAAACAAGAAAACTCCCGAACCCCTGAGGGTTCGAGAGTTTCCTATGTCTTGCGAGATCACACTGGTGCGCCCGGAGGGATTTGAACCCCCGGCCTATTGATCCGTAGTCGAAAACCATTCCCGCAGAACTATGCGGAAGTGCTCAAAATCGCTGCAGAACACTGGTGACTGGGCGCGACTCCGATGCCCCACGTTGACTGGGCTGCTCCCCAAGTGTGGGTGAAATGTGGGCACGACTAATCTGACCATTGCTCGACAAAGTTCTAAATTCCCAGTGTACTGGTGAAATCGCAAAAGCGACTTCAGATCGGGTTCTTGAAGTCAGGGCCCACTCTGTCGCGCGACGGGCCGGGTCCACAAAAATCTGATCCAAGAATCTCGGCAGCCTAGCGAGCTGATCGCCGAGAATGGCCAGGCGACAATTGCCACCTATCCCAGTGGGGCAATGCCGATCGCGCTTGAGGACTTCAGCAGTAACGGCGCCTAACCTCCCACGGCCTGAGCAACGAAGCCAACGGGATGATCGGAATTATCAACGCTAGCTGGTTGAACCGAGGCTGCTCCGCGTCCGAACCAAGTTGCCCAGTGTGGTCACGAGCCGAACACTGTACATTTTATACTCTAGGGGGGTATGGCATGTGCATGAATGGATATGCCCAGAATAAAGATGATGTTCTCAAACGGCTCCGTCGCGTCGAGGGACAGGTTCGGGGCATAGAACGGATGGTGGAGTCCGACAAATATTGCATCGACGTGCTGACTCAGGTGTCTGCGGCCACGAAAGCCCTGGAGTCAGTCGCGCTGTCGTTGCTTGCCGACCATTTGAGCCACTGTGTTGCCGCAGCCGTCGGTGAAGGTGGATCTGTCGCCGCCCAGAAAATCCACGAAGCCAACGAAGCGATAGCTCGCCTCGTACGTTCCTGACAACAGATCAATAAGGAGAGAACATGACCTCGATCGACCGCGTAGACCTTGGCCTAACTGACGGATCTGGCTGCAGCTGCTGCGCCACCTCCACAGCTCCAGCGAGTGAACCCGCCTCCGGAGCATACGAAACAGAGGTCCAAGTGCAGGGAATGACCTGCTCGCATTGCGTGGCAAGCGTGACCGAGCAACTTGGTTCGCTCGATGGCGTACTCGCAGTGACGGTCGCTTTAGTCTCGGATGGGGTCTCGACGGCTACTGTTTCCAGCTCTATCGCCCTTGAGCCTGAGCAAGTTCGTTCCGCAGTCGAAGAAGCCGGTTACTCGCTAGCAACCACCCAGAAAGAACCTTCGCCGGCTCTCAAAAGCGAATCGAATTAGCTCGCCGAGTCTGAGTAAAACGACAACAGTTAGGGATTGGCCAATGAGCGCTCACAACCACAATGGCAGCACCGCGAACGCAGCACCCAACGACGCTCATTCGCAGCACAATGAACCGGGTGCTGCAGAAAGCGGGATGCCCGATTCACAGCAACCGCACGATGGGCACCCCCAGCAGGGTGGTGGAGGCCATGGCGATCACGTTGCCAGCTTCCGGCGGATGTTCTGGATCATGTTGGTCGTTGCGGTACCGGTGGTCGCGTTCTCGCCGATGTTCGCGATGCTGCTGGGTTATGAGCTGCCCGCTTCATGGATGGTCTGGATCTCTCCTGTGCTCGGCACTGTCATGTATATCTGGGGCGGTGCTCCGTTCCTTACGGGCGCGGTGAGCGAGGTGCGCAGCAAGCAGCCGGGAATGATGCTCCTGATCGGGTTGGCAATCACGGTGGCCTTTGTGGCGTCGTGGGGTGCGACGTTGGGCGTGCTGGATCACGGGCTCGATTTCTGGTGGGAGCTGGCACTGCTGATCGTGATAATGCTGCTGGGCCACTGGATCGAGATGCGGTCGCTAGCGCAGACGACGTCAGCGTTGGATTCCCTCGCTGCGCTCATTCCTGATGAAGCCGAGCGTGTTGACGGCGATCAGACTGTGACGGTTTCGCCGTCAGAGTTGCGTGTGGGTGACGTTGTTGTGGTTCGACCTGGTGGTCGTGTTCCTGCTGACGGAAGGGTTGTTCAGGGCTCGGCAAGTATGGACGAGTCCATGATTACCGGAGAATCCCGGGCGGTCCGTCGCAGCGAAGGCGACTCCGTCGTTGCAGGCACTGTAGCGACCGATTCCGGGATGCGCGTCGAGATCACCGCGGTTGGTGACGACACCACGCTTGCCGGAATTCAGAAACTCGTCACCGAGGCGCAAAGCTCATCTTCGCGTGCGCAGCGTCTCGCCGATCGTGCTGCCGGATGGCTATTTTGGTTCGCACTCGGCGCGGGAGCGATTACTGCTCTGGTCTGGACTCTGCTCGGGATGCCGGATGCGGCGGTCGTTCGCACAATCACAGTGCTCGTCATCGCGTGCCCGCATGCTCTCGGTCTTGCTATCCCGTTGGTGGTGTCGATATCGACCGAACGAGCCGCTAAAGCCGGCGTGCTGATCAAGGATCGTCTGGCGCTGGAAAGCATGCGCACCGTTGATACTGTTCTCTTCGACAAGACCGGAACGCTCACCAAGGGAACCCCCGCTGTTACCGCTATCGAACCAACCGAAGGCTTCGAAGCGGACGAACTGCTCGCATTGGCGGCCGCCGCAGAAGCTGACTCCGAGCATCCTCTCGCCCGCGCAATCGTCGCGGCAGCACGCGAGCGTGAACTGTCAGTGCCGAAATCGAGCGATTTTGAGTCGTCGCCCGCAGTTGGTGTCCGGACTCGCGTCGCTGACCGCACAGTTCAGGTTGGCGGTCCGTACCTTCTCGAACAGGAGGGTGGCGCTGAGCTTCCAGCAACTGCGGAATGGGCAGAACAGGGCGCAATCATTCTCCACATCCTGATCGACGGCAGAGTGGCCGGCGCCTTAAAGCTTGCTGATGAAGTGCGGGCTGAATCCCGGGATGCGATTGCCGCACTCCACGACCGTGGCGTTCAGGTAGTGATGATCACCGGCGATGCGGAGGCTGTTGCCGCATCCGTCGCAGAAGAACTCGGAATTGACCGCTACTTCGCCGGGGTGCGCCCGGAAGATAAAGCCCTCAATGTCAAAGAGCTCCAGGCGGAGGGACGCAAAGTTGCGATGGTCGGAGATGGCGTCAACGATGCTCCCGCCCTTGCGCAGGCGGATGTGGGAATCGCGATCGGTGCGGGCACGGATGTTGCTATCGCTTCGGCGGGGGTAATCCTCGCCAGCGACGATCCGCGCTCGGTGGTGTCGGTCATTGAACTGTCTCGAGCGTCGTACCGAAAGATGAAACAGAATCTCTGGTGGGCCGCCGGCTACAACCTTCTTTCCGTCCCGCTTGCCGCCGGCGTACTGGCGCCGATCGGATTCGTGCTGCCCATGTCGGTCGGGGCTGTTCTCATGTCGATATCAACTATTGTTGTGGCATTGAACGCACAGTTGTTGCGCCGGTTGGACCTCAATCCCGAAAAGTTCACCGGCCGCTAGCGGCCGGCACAACGTCGGTCTAGACGAGGAAGCACTATGACACGGATCACAGCAACGCGATACTCTCGCGCTACTGCGTCTGCGTCTGTGCCTCGATCGTCTAGAGGCACTGCTGAGCCTCACCTTGCCGGCACGGTCTGGAAAGCGGCTGTTCTGGTTGTTCTCGCCGTGGCACTGATTGTCGGAATATTGGCGATGCACTCGTTCGCTTCGACGGCGTCTCACTCCGAGATGGGAATGCCAACCGAGAGCTCGACCGCGGCGGTTGGCTCGCCTCATGACACTGCGGGTGTGTTCGCCGCTTCGAGCCCGGATTGCGTTGGCTGTGGCGAAGATGCATCGATGACCATCATGTGGTGTGTTCTTGCGTTACTTACCGCGACGCTTCTGTTGGTCGCATCCAAACTGGCGAAGGGATGGGTAGGAGTTGCCTGGCGTCATCTCTTAACTGCCAGACCAATCCTGACGGTTGTCGGTTTCGTCCCGCTGCCCCCCTCTCTCACCGTTCTCTGTATTAGTCGCACCTGATTAGGGTTCTGTCGGCTCAGCCTCGACATGCCAGACGCATGCCCATTCCGGCCATGCGCTAATTACTGACCAATCAGGAGAAACACAACAATGAAGATCCGTTTTGCGGCGACAGCCGCTATGACCGTGACAACGCTACTCGCACTCGCCGGTTGCACGACTGCCATGACCGATTCGGCACAAAATCCCGAGTCGTCGGCCACAGAGTCGGTCACTATCGCCGACGCCAACAGCTCCGACGTTATGTTCACCACGATGATGATTCCGCACCATGAACAAGCCGTTGAGATGGCCGACATGGTGCTTATGAAGGAGGGAATCGACCAGCGAGTCCTCACCCTGGCACGGGACGTTAAGGCTGCTCAGGCTCCCGAGATTGCTCTCATGAAAGGTTGGCTTGACGACTGGGGTGTGAAGGTCGATTCCGGTATGGCTGGGATGGATCACGGCGATGGCATGATGTCCGATTCCGATATGTCTGATCTGGAATCTGCCAGCGGTGTCGAAGCATCGCGCCTGTTCCTTGAGCAAATGATCCTTCACCATGAAGGTGCAATCGATATGGCCCTGTTAGAAGTTGACGCTGGCCAAAACACGGCTGCGACAGCTCTGGCACAAGAGGTCATTGATGCGCAAACCGGCGAGATTACCGTCATGCGCGACATCCTCAGCTCCTTGTAATCACTGCGGGGCTCGCCGTTCACCGACGGCGAGCCCCGCCCCCACTTTCTCTCACGAAGGACTTTCTCAATGTTTTCCTATTCCCGTCGGCTGCTTGCTGGCACAATTCTCGGCGTCACCGTTTCCCTTGCTGTTGTAGCCTGCTCACCGGCACCTGGCAGCCCTTCCTCTGCGCCGCCAACCATCCAACACATTCATGACATCGTGTTCAGCAGCAACGGCGACCTATTGATCGGGTCACATGATGGCGTTTACGCCGTTGAGCTCGACACCGGCGACACTTCACTTGTGGGCGACGTCGCTTTTGACTCGATGGGGTTGGCCGCTCAGGGCGAGACCATTTTTGTCTCCGGTCATCCCGGAGCGGACAACCACGATTCTTTCGTCGCGCCCCACATCGGGCTCGTCAAGCACACCGTAGAGGTCGGCTGGGAGCAACTATCACTGGCTGGAACGACCGACTTTCACAACCTCGGTACCACGCCCGCTGACCCTGATTTCATCGTTGGGCTCCCCTCTGATCGACCCGTGCTCTTGCGAAGCAACGATGGCGGACGTACCTTCGCTGACGCATCCGAACTGTCTGCGCGCGACATCAGCATCGATAGCGACGACGCAAATGTACTGACCGCGACCACCGCCGACGGCCTCATGGTTAGCCGCGATGGGGGCGATACTTTCTCACCCCTAGCCGGGCCGACCCTCGTAGTGATTTCGCCGGACCCCACCCGGGAAGGTGGGATAGTTGGCGTCGCACCCGACGGCGAACTCTGGATTGGGTCCACTGCGCCTGACGCCGAGTGGACGTCGGCCGGCATCGTCGAGGGTGGCGCCGCAGCAATTGTGGTGAACGACGATGGGGCAATTGCGGTTGCAGGCGAAAGCAGCGTCGCCATCTCTAGAGACGGAGGGGAGACATGGACTACCGTCATTTGAGCAGAATAGTCGTCACCCTGCAGGTCCGGACCGAGCCGCTAATCGAAAAGACAACGCATGTCTGAGCGCACCAACAAAATCACTTTATTGGGCTCCGTATCGCTGGGCACCGGTGTGATGATCGGCGCAGGGATTTTCGCCCTTGTCGGCCAAGTTGCTGAGTTCGCAGGGGACTTTTTCCCCCTCGCTTTTCTTCTTGGCGCGATCGTGGCCGCCGTGAGTTCCTACTCCTACATTCGTTATTCCAGCGTGAATCCTTCGTCGGGCGGCATCGCAATGCTGCTGAAGGATGCGTACGGGCCGGGTGTTGCTGCCGGTTCGTTCTCCCTCTTCATGTATGTGTCGATGGTCGTAGCTGAAAGCCTGCTCGCGAGAACATTTGGCACCTACCTGTTGCGACCCTTCGGGCTGCAAGACTCGGTAATTCTTGTGCCAATGCTGGGGGTGGCGGCGATCGTCGCTGCCGCGATTGTGAACCTCATCGGCAACACCCTCGTGGAACGTTCGGCAACTGTCACCGCGGTGTTGAAGATTGTCGGAATTGCGGTGCTCGCGATAGCAGGGCTGATTGGGGTGGCGTCTGCCGGTGACGGTTTCTTGTCAAAGTCGTCTGGCGACTCGATCAATATCATGGGGATATTGGCGGGCACAACGCTGTGTGTGCTCGCCTATAAAGGGTTCACAACCATAACCAACCAGGGCGACGACATACGTAATCCCAAACGCAACATTGCGCGTTCAATTCTCATCTCCCTTGCTATCTGTACCGTTCTCTATCTGCTAATTACTGTCACGGTGAGTTCGAGCATCGGTGCGAGCGGCGCAGTAGATGCCCGTAACTATGCTTTGGCTCAAGCCGCCGAACCGTTCTTCGGCACATGGGGCGTTGGAATCACCGTTGTGATCGCGGTCGTCGCCACCCTGTCGGGGCTGCTCGCCAGCCTCTACTCAGTGTCGCGGCTCTATGCAATGCTGCAGAAAATTCGGCAGGCACCCTCTCTGCCGAAATCAGTTCCGCAGCAACCGATGGTCATCACCGCCGGGCTCGCAATTCTGGTGACAGTGTTTCTCGATCTCAGCCAGATCGCGTCAATGGGCGTCTTTCTTTACTTAACAATGGACATGGCAGTGCAGTGGGGTGTCATTCGTCACCTGAAGGAAAAAATTGAAGCCCGCATTTGGCTTCCGGTGCTGACTATCGTGCTTGATCTGGCCATCCTCGTGCCGTTTGCCATCCTCAAGATTCAAAGTGACCTTTTTACGGTGATGGTTGCGGCGGTTGTTGCGGCAGCGATCATTACTGCGCAGGTGATTGCGGTGCGCGCTCGATCGGCCCGGGAAAGCTGACACAGTTCGCCCGCTGACACCGGATCCCGATTATCGACGTGTCCCATCGATCGTTACCTGCGCCAGTGACTTTTCTTGTCGACCCCCTTCCGATGCGGATTCCCTCGCCAGCCATCAACGGACTCGAGTCAACACATCCAGCCGTGCACTGCGAAACCAACGAGCGGGTTCACAGAGCGGACAACTGACGCGCCACGACTTGGAGAGCAGCTGAAGTCTTTACTCTTCGGCTGAGAGATGAAGGCAACGAGGGCAACTTCTGCAGGCTGCCAAAACTAGTAGAACGCTGGTACACCAGGAGAGATTTAAACTCCAGTTCGACTACCCCTTAGCCGAAAAGCATCCCCACAGAACTCAGCCGAAGTTCCCGATACACTGAGAAAATTGGGGACTGGCCGTGACCCGACCACGATGATCCCAGAGTGCGAGCTAAATTCGGCCGCGGCGGCTATCGAAAAAGCTGGCGGGACGACCTCGGCTGGATTTCCTCCCGGGCCCTCCATTTATCGCACGTACGAGAACACACCCATCATGCCGCGAGCTGCGTGGTAGGCGTTGTGACAGTGGGTGAGCCATTGGCCCGGGTTGTCGGCGTCGAATTCGAACGACACTATTTGCCCCGGACGCACAATCACGGTGTCTTTTCGGGCTCCGTCGTTGTCAAGTTGGAAGGTGTGGCCGTGAAGGTGCATGGGGTGCCACATGAGCGTCGTGTTGTTGATGTTGACGCGAACTCGTTCGTTCAGACGGATGTCAAAGGCACCGTCAAATGGTGCGGTCGCGTCGAATTGTCGACCGTTGATCCCCCAGTCGTACATCATCATCCCGCCAGTCAATTGCATGTCGATAACTCGGTCTACCTCCCTGGCAGGAAGCAGCACTGACTCGTGTGCTCGGAGCTTTCCACCGTCGGTGACTGTACCCTCGAGCTTGGCCGGCAAAGGTGGCGGGCCGCCGAAAGTGCCGTCGGCCGAGATGATCCCCAGAGCACCGCCGCCCTTGCCTTCAGCGAGGGCAAACAGTGCGGTCTGGTCTTGAGTAACAGTGATGAGGGCATCAATCCGTTCTCCCATCCCCACCACGACCGCGTCGACATCGACCTGCTGCACGGCAAATCCATCGGCGTGAGTGAGGGTGATTTGCTGACCTTGCAACCCAATTCGATACGCAGTGTCGCCCGCAGCGTTGATGATTCGCAAACGAATATGGTCGCCCCGCTTCGCCTCGAACTGATCGGGGGCATCAGCGGACTTTCCGTTGAAAAGATGTACCGGAATTTTCACATCGCCTGCGTCGCCGCCGAGATATTCGCTTGACGAGCCCATCAGCATCCCGCTGCCGTCACCCATGTTCATTCCAGACATGCCAGAGATCGAGGAAAGGAGTTCGTCTGGAGTGCCCGGCATTCCGTCGACCCAGTCGTCCAGGATGACAACCCATTCTCGGTCATAGCTCAAGGGCTCCTTCGGGTCCTCGACGATCAGCGCTCCGTAAAGTGCGCGTTCACGCTGCATCTCGACATGGGAGTGGTACCAGTAGGTTCCCGGATCAGGAGCCAAGAATGAGTAGCCATAGTTCGCTCCCGCGGCTACAGCCTGCTGGGTGACGTCGGGAACACCGTCTGCGTTATTGCGAAGTGCAAGCCCGTGCCAGTGAATGCTTGTTGCTTCGCTGAGCGAATTTTTGAGCTGAACGGAAAGCAAGTCACCAGCCTGCGCACGAATCGTCGGCCCGGTGAGTGCACTGTTGTATGCCCAGGTTTGCACGGTGGTTCCGGCAATTTTCGTGCTGAACTTCTCCGCCGTGAGCGCCTGCGCAACAGTTCTTCCCGAGGTAGCTCGCTTTGCTTCGTATTGCGCGATTAGTGCATCCGTCGGCATGATCCTAGTGGCGGCGAATGGTCCGGTAGCGCAGCCTGCGAGTGCGGTCGTTGCCGCAACAACGCCTAGTCCGCCGAGGAAGGTGCGTCTGGTGAACGTTGAGGTCATAGTCCTTTCTTTTCGAGTACGTAGTGTGTGCGTGAGAGTGGCTCTGATCGGTTGAAAGTCCAGCTGAGCGATAGCTCGCTTGCTGGCCGAACGCCGTTCACGATTGGATTGTTTAGTTGGAGGCATCGCATACTGCCCAATCGCAGCGCGCGACCGAGCTTTACATTCGAGTAGGCCAACTCCTTCCGGCTCTAACCAAGGCGGATACCTCGGTCGGCCATGAACTGCACCGGATCAGTAGTGTTCCAACCGCCGGGGCGAACCTCGAAATGAAGGTGGCATCCTGTTGAGCTTCCGGTAGTGCCGACGCGCGCAATCATAGATCCGGCCGCCACGTTCTGACCGGTCGAAACCAAGATTCCGCCAGCCTCGATGTGACCGTAAGCGGTTCGCAGACCATTAGCGTGCTCAATGATGATGTAGTTGCCGTAGCCGCCGTTCCATCCGTACGCCGCATAAACAACTGTTCCGCTCGCTGCGGCATACATGTTAGTTCCGCAGTTTGCACCGAGGTCGACTCCTTTGTGGAACCTCGCCCCATACTGTGAGCTGAAACCATAGACAGAAGTGATGTAGCCGCCTGAAGGTCTCGCCCAGCCGCTCGAGCTGATCGCACCGGCATTGAGGTTCGAGGCCGCAGCTGCTGCAGCTGCGGCGGCACGTTCTGCTTCACGTTGACGAACACCGGCTAAATAGCTCTCTTCAGTTATCTTGCGCTCTTCAGTAAGCGAGGCGAGCTGTGAGTCAAGTTCGACTTTCCGCTCTTCCTGTTCTTCGAGCGCTGCGGTCGAGGCCGCCGAGGCCGCCAGAGCCTCATCGAATGCCTTCTCTGCAGTGACCTTGAGCTGCTCGAGTTCAGTGCGAGCAACCTCGGCTGCATCGCTCAACGACTGAGCAGTGTTTCGCACCTGCACGGCACGATCAAAGAGTGCAGAAGTCTGCTGCGAGATCTTCGATGACATACCCAAGTTGTAGAGCAAAGAATCTGCAATCTGGGAGTTGATGAGTAGGTTCACAGTCATATCCCGCCCGCCAGCGCGAACAAGCCGCGCAGCAAGCTCAGCGATGCGTGTCTCAGCCTGATCGGCTTCGCTGCTGGCCGCATCCGCTTGCTCTTGAAGCGCTGCAGTTTGGGCGGCTTTGGCCTGGTATTCGTTATCTGCCTCTTGCCAGATGTTGCCCTTATCCTCAGCATCTTTTTGGGCTGCGGCAGCCTCCGCTGCCAATCGAACGAGGGCGCTTTCGAGGCGAGACACCAGCTTTTGGGTCGCGGCCTCACTACTGCGAGCCTCAGCGACATCACTCCACGTCGGATAGTCCTCAACGGCAGAAGCCTCGCCGATATCGTTGCGCAGCGCAGCCCCCAGCACGAACGTTAATACTGTGGCGAAGGCGACGACTCGAAAGGCTAGATAGCGCAGCGCGAGTTGTGAAGCGGTGCGTCCATCCGCATGCATAGCTTTCATGCTTGCCTACGACCAGCGAGCATCCCGCCGACGATAAGCAAGATGGCGCCCATCGGGTAGCCGGCGGCAAGATCCAGCCAGCCTGGCGGCTGACCCGGCCCGAACGCCTCGAGGTGAGCGAGCCAGTGCGAAGCTGCCACTATTACACCGGCGAGCATGACGGCTTGGCCTAAATGCACCATCCGTCGATGCTGATCCCAACTGTTCGCCACAGGGGACTCTTCGTTGCTCTTTTTGCTTCGTAAACTCATCTTTCGCCTCTACCTTTCATGCTTTGCGACCGGGGTAACCCTCGAATGTGTCTGCACTGGCCGCTAGTCGCGTGATTGTTGTTCAAGATTTTTTCCGTTGAAACTCTTGGGCACGCTGTCTTTGCGATTCAAGGAAGTCGCAATGATCCAGGCGCCAACGATCGCGGCCACTAACGCCGTGACGATATTGATCTTCACTCCGAAAAGTTCGAGTTCCGTCGGGTCTAGGCGGAATGACTCGAACCACGCTCTGCCAATTCCGTACCAGAGGAAATAGGTTCCGATCGCGACCCCCGCACGGCGTCGCGCGATCCGCTCTACCCCAAGAACGACGGCTATGCCCACGAGGTTCCAGAGCATCTCGTAGAGGAATAGTGGATGAAACAGTGTGCTCGAGGGAAGGCCCTCCGGAAAGGCGGGATTGTTCGCATCAATTTGGAGCCCCCACGGGAGGATAGTTGGGGCTCCAAATAGTTCTTGGTTGAAATAGTTGCCGATTCGCCCGATAACTTGGCCTAAGAGAAGTCCAGGAGCTAGCGCATCAGCAAACGCCCCAAAGGACACCCCCGCGCGTCGCGCCCCGATCCATGCGCCAAGAGCACCAAAGGTGATCGATCCGAAAATGGCGAGGCCCCCCTCCCACACGTACAAAACCCTGAACAGATCTGCACCTTCATAGAAGTAGTCGCTTGGGTGGGTGGCAACGTGGTAGAGCCGTCCGCCGAGTATTCCAATGGGAACTGCCCACGCAGCGATGTCCAATGCAACGCCACTGGCAATGTTCAGCCTCCGCATTCGCCGCCCTGCCACCAATATCGCCGCGGCGATAGCTGCGAGCATGAATAACGCGTAGAAGTAAATTCGAATCGGTCCAAGTTCAACGAAGCTGATATCAGGACTCGGAATAACCAGTGGCAACATCGGGTGTTCCTCTCTTTCTGTGAGTTACTTGCTTGTGATTCACCATTAGCTGCGTCCGTTTCACGAGCCGATCTTGGCTTTCATCCACGCGTACGGATCCGTAGGGGTTACGCCGTCGAGGAGTATCTCGAAGTGCAGATGTGCACCAGTGCTTAGGCCCGTGTTGCCTACTTGCCCCACGAGATCACCCACCGCAACGACGTCTCCGAGGCTGAGCGGCGATGACCCTTCGATCATGTGGGCGTACCGGCTGCTGATCGTCTGCCCGTCGATCTGGTGAGTGATGACCACATTCGTTCCGTAGTCCGCATCGTTGGCGCCCAACTCGGTGACAACTCCGTCGGCGATCGCCTGAATCGGAGTCCCTAGCCCTGGATTGATGTCGATGCCTTTGTGGAAGGTCGGACAACCGTCGCAGGCGCGGTACCCGAACCAACTACTAATGGGCACGCCCACCAAGAACGGCCACTGGATCGGGGATTTCGCGACGTTCGTGAAGGTGTCGGCAATGCGAGAGTAAGACGCAGATTCCGGCACGACTTGAATGACGCTGACGCTATCGCGCGCGACAATCGCCGTGGAACTCGCTAGCACCTGATCGGAGACGCTCAAGGATTGAACAGATGGTGACGTGGCGGGTTCGGCAGCGAGTACCGTTCTCGCGGGTTCCGCATACGCTGGCAGCAGGAAAGTACCGAATAGCAAAGCCACCACAGCGATGGCCGTCCCCGCTCTGGCACGAACACGAAGGGCTTTCGCCGCCGCGTACTGGCCTGAGCCGCGTTGTTTCATCCTCTTCGTGGATGATTCGACTTCAACGTGCTGGTGCCGCGAATGTCTTGCTCTGTTCTCGATCGCGAGGGATTCGCGGCGCGAAAGAGCTTTCGGAGCATCCGATTTGAGGTCGTTCATTTTTTCCCAACTAGGCGTAGAGGCTGCCTTGTTTACTAAGCGAGGGAAACCGTTGCGGAGACATGCAAGTCGTCGCGGCTTCAATGTGATCGTGGCCGAGTCTCAATAGATTCAGGGCGTGTTTAACGTGGCGGATCTCCGCTGACCGATCGTCAATAGACTCCCGCGCGAAGGCAACAGCATCCGTGCTCCGACCACTCATAGGTCCGAATTCGGCCACCGTGATGGACCGCTCGTAATCGACAATCGTCTGCTGGAGAAATAGCGTGCCCACGCACAGCGCCGAAGCAGAATCCGAAACGGCCTTGAGTCCGTTCCGGTAGAGGTCTGCTCAGCGCTTAACTGATCGCGAGCTCATCGGAGAAGCACGACTGTTTATTCGTCGATAAACGGGAGTCACTCTTCCGCGTGCGGAATCCGCCGGATTGCACGGGAAGAAAAACAAGTCAGGTTCGGCTGATAGAAAGCATATGAAGCGAAGGCCGATGGGCCGACACCGCACCAAAAACGTGGTGGTAGAAAAGTCGCACCGCCGCACTCCGTGCGCGGACCTCAAAGCGCGAACAATAGAAGAGTATGAGGAACGCGGAGCCCAAAAGGGCTAGCACGCATGCCATCACCCGTTCGTCATGCGGGGGGCTGCATGGGTCGACACAATTCTCTTGCGCCGTTGCGTCGCCCTGAAATACCGCAACGAGCGGCGACTCCGCAGCCGCAGATCCGAACAGGGAACCTGACTCAGTCGCTGCGTGAGCGTCTGGAGTCGGAGACCCCGAAAGCAGTAGATGCATGGCAAGCAGCGCAACTATAACTGCGGGTATCGCGATCAGCACGACAAGCATGCGTTTCCAGCTCAAACCGGCGCGAGAAGAAAGAGACAGTGCCATAAAAGCCTGACCGCCCTTCCTCCTAATGATGTACCAGCATATCGGACCTCGTGTGCAGCGAAGCTGACAATCGACCCAGCGCGTTAGTCACCATACAGATTCAGATATTGACCAACTGCCCATAGACGCATGCCGGCGCCAAGAGAGTCCCGACTCGTCAGAATGGCTGGGGACAACTGAAAAAGCCTCGCTCGAACATTGTTCTGAACCGCGGACGGTAGCCCTACGAGCGACGCGTAAACATCGTAAAACCCTGAACGCCTGGCCTCTCGATCAAAGGTCAATAGGTCACTCCCATATGGAGGGCCAAAGCTCAAGCAAACACTGGGTCAGGAAAGCTTGCGAGGGCCGCATTTCGGCCCCATTTCAACCCAGAACCTTGTGAAGTGTGGGCAAAATGTGGGCAAACAAAAAACAGGTCCGACCACACTCCACGAGAAAGTGCTGGTCAGACCTGTTTTAGCTGGTGCGCCCGGAGGGATTTGAACCCCCGGCCTATTGATCCGTAGTCGAAAACCATTCCCGCAGAACTCTGCGGAAGTCGCCAAAATCACTGCAAAACACTGGTGACTGGGCGCGACTCGGATGCCACGAGTTGACCGGGGTGCTCCCCAAGTGTGGGTGAAATGTGGGCACGGCTAATCTGATTATTACTCGGTAAAAACCGGTGTTTCCGATGTATCGGTGAAATCGCGAAAGGGAGAAAGCGGCTTCAGATCCAGGCTTGTGAAGTTGGGTCCCACGCGGCTGCGGGATCGACTGTGTTCAGGAAAATTGGGTCGAGGAATGTCGAGACTTCAGTGAGCTGATTCTTGAGGATGGCCAGGGTCATGTCCTCAACGTCGGACTTCGTGCGCCACGCGGCCCACTTCCTCGATCGACTTACGTAATGTGGTCGCCTCGAAGCTCCGGCTGCGGGCGAGCGACCGCAGGCCCATGTAGTCACGCCAGCCCGTGCTTGTCACTCCACGTTGCAAGATAGTGACCGCCTTCTCCGCAATAACGGTTTCGAGCGCATATCCCATCAGTGTGAACTCGCCGCCGAGGATGCGTGGCATCGTCACCCGCTGCGCTTGGGGAAACATCGGGTCGCCTGTGCTGATGTCGAGCTTCACCGCTATCCGCGCACTGTGAGGTTGGGCTCGGATATGCACCCTGATCCCCGAATAGTCTTCTTCACGAACGTTGCGCAGGCGAGAGTGGCACGAAGTTCAGAGAACATAAAGTGATCTCCTTTAGTTGTCGATAGGTGATGGCGAAGGTGAACGCGCTGATTCTTCCCAGTAGCTGTCGCGGACTTGCGCACGTCGGCGGACGCCGAACGCCGTGATCGAGGCCAAGATCGCCACAAGAGTAAGCGTCGCAGTGGCGACAGGAAGACTCGCTGCGCCGATCCATCCCGCCACGGGGTAAGTCACGAGGAAGCACGCGTGCGAGAGCGCAAACTGCGCGGTGTAGACAAGATTGCGGTTCTCAGGGTTGGAAGCCTCCGCCAGCAAACGCGATGAGGGCGTGTTGATTAGGGAGGTACCCATGCCGAGAATCAGCCAAGTTCCCAAAAGCGCCCACCAACCGGTTGATGTGGTGACGGCGACAATCGTGACAGCGTTCGCAGCGAGAAGCCCACCAACGACAACGGATAGCCCGATGAGCATTGTGCGCGTAACGCCGATTCGATCAACGAGCCGCGGGACGCTCACCGCCACAAGTAGTGAACCAATCCCGTAGGCGCCAAGAGTGACCGCCAACGCAGCGTCATCAAGGGCGTAAACCCCTTTGGCATAAACGACTGAGTTCACGAGAACGATCGCAGTGCCCGCCGCGACAACCACATTCGTAATCATCAGAAACCGCAAACTCGGGGTTCGAATGAACACCAGTACGCCGGTGGGGAGTCGCTGCCAGAATGTGCCATCATCTCGATTTTTCGCGAGTGCAGGCAGCGTCGCGCCCAGCACGAGAACTGCGGAGCCGGCGAAACCGATCGCTGTGCCGACGAATAAGTTGTTGTAGCTGATTACAGTGAGCAGTACAGCAGCGATGGTGGGGCTTAACAACGCTTCAAGATCGTAGGCCAACCTCGATAGAGCCAGAGCTCGCGTGTAGTCGCGGGCTTGAGGCAACACGGCGGGGATCAACGATTGGAATGCGGGGGTGAATGTTGCTGATGCCGACTGCAACACGAATACCAAGAGGTAGATCTGCCATGTTTCCGTGACGAACGGCAACATCAACGCGATTGCAAGCCGGACCGCATCGGCACCGACCAACACTGCCTTCTTCGGCAGCCGATGCACCAACGCCGCAACCAAAGGTGCGACGCCGACGTAAGCGACCATCTTGATCGTCAGAGCAGTGCCCAAAACCAAGCCGGCAGCATCCCCTGCAAGATCGAAAGCCAATAGGCCCAAGGCGACCGTGAGCATCCCGGTGCCGAGCAACGCAATTACCTGCGCGCTGAACAACGCGCGGTAGGTCCTGTTGCGAAGCACCTCGATCATGCGTGGTGTGCCGGTGACTCGTCAATGGTGTGCTCCGCCTGCAGTATCGCCTCGATCACTAACCGTTTCGCATGCTCATCAGTCAATCGATAAAACATGCGATTGGCATCCTTGCGCACCAGCACCAGTTTGCCCCAGCGCAATTTTGCCAAGTGCTGAGACACTGCGGCAGGACTGCGATCGACGATGTCGGCAAGATGATTCACCGACAACTCGCCATCCTGTAAAGCGAGCACAATCCGAATCCGGGTGGCGTCGGCAAGCAGCTGAAATACCTCCACTGCGATCTCGACATACTCGCTATCCGGCTGAACTCTATCTACCTCTGTATCTTCATGCATGCATAGATACTAAGTGTGTTCGCAACTCTTGTCTAACCTAAAGTGGCACTTCGACCCATAATTCGGGTCCGCTGCGCCGGACCCAAGCTGTTGAAATTGGGGGCCACCCCCGCCGCGGGACCGACCACGCCGATAAAAATCGGATCCAGGAATTACGAAACCTCAGTGGCCAGATCCCTAAGGACGGCCTCGGTGATCTCTTCGACGTCGAACTTTTGTGCGCCAAGCTGGACACTTCTCGGCGCCATTTCACCATGACCATGTACTGGGAAATGTGAACTTTCCCTCTATTCCTGATCCTCCCTCATGAAACTCTTTCCGGGTCCGATTCCGGGTATCGCCTGAGAAGATCCCGCACTGCGGCGTCGAGTGTTGGATCATCGCCGCGTGCCAGTGCGGCGCACTCGACGCGCTCGTGGCCTGGCCCAGTCGCCGTGAATCGGAACCACACTCGTCGACGGGGCACGAATAGGGCCAGGCCGAGTCCAAGAATTGCCAAAGAACTGAATACCAAGACCGGAAGCTTTGTGGGGTCATAAGCGACATCAAAGGCGGCGAATCTTTTCACCTCACTGAGTTGAACACTGCCGAGCCCAGACGGTAATTGGACGGTTTCGCCCGGGCGCAACTCGAGTGAGTCGATGCCGGTCGAGCCACCAGTGAGCTGGGTCATGTCTGACGTGTCCATCTTGTAGACGGATTGGGGGATACCGTCGTCCAAGCCGAGATCTCCGGTGAATACGTTGAGTGTCATCACCGGATTTTGCACGTCTGGATAGATCGACGTGTAGGCGCCGGAAGCAGTCGCAGTTTGAGTGGGGTAGAAGAATCCGACGACTCCGACCTGCTCTGTCAGACCATCGGGAATTTTTAGAGTTCCAAGGCTGGTGAGATTAGCGTCCTGCGGCAAAAATGGGATCGCTTCGTCGAGGATCACTGTACCTTCAGGGTCCCGCACGGTGATTTGTGGCGCATAGCCATTGCCGAGTAGGTATAGTTCCGCCCCTGATACCGACAGTGGTTCGTTGACTCGCACGATCTCCGAGGTCGTCGCGCCATCGGAAGACTCACGAACCTGAACGTCTGCAATGTAGTCAGTGATGAAACCGAGGTTGGCGGGATTGTCCTCGACGTACTTGACCGTGAAGTCGGTCAGAGAAACCGAGAATGGGGGCAAGTTTTCATCAGAGAACCACAGACCGTTGGAGAATGTGTCGTAAGCGGAGCGCGCGTTAACGAAGCCTTCGCCTTCGACAACTACTCGTTGACCTTGATAACGGAACCCGCCTCCGATACCGACAGCCAGGAGCACACCTACAAGCGCAACGTGAAATAGAAGGTTGCCACTCTCCCGCAAATAGCCACGTTCCGCTGCCACTGATACTCGGCCGCCCACGTCAGGGTAGGTAACCACACGGTAACCGGCGCGACGAAGCAGCGCCTGTGCCGCGTCGGCTAACGCGGCGGGTGACCGCCGCTCTTTGTTCAACGTCCGGGTGTGGTGCACACTCATACGATCAAGGCGTCGTGGCGTACGAGGCGGGGCCTGAACCATCGCAGCTGCGTGATGGCGAGTACGCGGAATTACGCAACCAATCAGCGACACGAAAAGCAGCAAGTAGATGGCCGAGAACCATGGAGACGAGTAAACGCCGAAAAGTCCGAGCGCGTCGACGGTCGGTGCTAAATCGGGACTGTTAGAGAAGTACTGCACGACCCCATTCGGGTCTGAAGTGCGCTGTGGAAACAGCGAACCCGGTATCGCCGCTATTGCTAAGAGAAGCAGCAAATACAATGCGATTCGCATGCTGGTCAGTTGACGCCAAATCCACCGGGACCAACCCCTCACGCCTAGCCGGGGCGACTTCACAGGGTCCGGCTGCACTTGGTCGAAATGCTCGTCGGGCCGTGTGCCAAATTCATTCGCAGATGATGCCGACATTTGTTGTTGCCTCATGATCAGATAACGGTCGTGAAGGAGCCGATAAGTCCTTGGATCTGTCGGGCGATCGCGCTCCAGATACCGGAAATCATCAGCACTCCAAGGAGGATGAGAGTGCCGCCTCCGAGAATATTGATGAGGCGGATATGTCGCTTTATCGCGACCAGTGCGCGAGTGGCCCAGCTCACGCCGATCGCGGAGAGCAAGAACGGAATCCCGAGCCCGAGACAGTATGCCAAGCCGAGAGTTGCACCGCGCCACGGGCTTCCACCCGTCAGACTGAGAGCGATAACAGCACTAAGCGTTGGACCAATGCACGGCGTCCAACCCAGGCCGAATACCACACCGAGCAACGGCGCGCCCGCGAGGCCGGGCGAAGGAACCCAAGATGGCTTCATCGTGCGCTGCAGGCTGGCGAACGCACCAACCATCACCAACCCCATTATGACTACCAGCACTCCTAAGACGCGAATGAGGACATCCTGCCAGCGGACTAGCCACGAACCGAGCGCACCGAACGCAGTGCCGTAGGCGATGAAAACGGCGGAGAAGCCGAGGATAAACAGCACGGTGCCTATCACAACGCGACGCCGACCTTGGCTCGTGCTTGGGTCAGCGAGGCCCGAAACGTACCCAACGAATCCCGGTACCAGCGGCAGCACACACGGAGAGAGGAACGACACGATTCCGGCGAGCATCGCGAACGGGATAGCCATCAGCAATGCGCCGGAGTAGACCGTCTGTGCAAAGAACTCGCCGATTCCGCCCATCAACCTCCACCGCCATCCGAGGGTTCCTCAAGGGCGGAAGCGATTAGTTCTTCCAGAATGCTCTTGTCGATAAGCCCGACGATGCGCGAGGCCGGCCGTCCTTGCCGGTCGAGGACGACGGTTGTGGGCACAGCGGTTGGGGACGCAACGCCCGCGAACCCGAGAGCGGCAGCCCCATCAGTGTCAACGATCGAGGGGTAGGTGATCCCAAACTCGCGCGCGAATGTCTGTGCCGTCGCGGTGCTATCGCGAACATTGACTCCAACGAATTGAACGTTCTCGGTTTCGAATTGCTGCCACAATTCCTCTAGCCAGGGAGCTTCCAATCGGCACGGGGGACATGCGGCATACCAAAAGTTGACCACAGTCACCTGCCCCCGGAATTGTTCGGCGCTAAGGTTCTCACCGGCCTCAGTTATTCCGCTGAAGTTGATCTTTTCGCCACGGGTGTCGATTGCGAACTCGCTTATGGTTCCGTCACCTGACGCATAGTTGCTGCCAGCCTGCCCGAGAGCGCCCTCGCCAGAAGAACACCCTGCTAGCACCAACGTTGCGGCAGCGACGAAGAGAGCCGCGGTCACTCGAAACGACGAGTTGACCCGAGTCATCGCTGTTGTCCGACTACACGCGCTGAATGCTTCGACTCGAGACTTTCGTTGACCGATATCAACGCGACAACTCGGCGTCGATCGCGGTTCGTAGGTCGCCAAAAGATCGGAGTTCCACAATCTGGTCGTTCACGAAGAAGGTAGGGGTGGAGTTGACCCCAAGCGCGACCCCGTCCTTGAAGTCCGACTCGACCCGCGCTGTTGTTGCCGGGTCAGCCACGGCCGCATCGTACTGTGCCAAGTCAAGACCTAGATCTTCGGCAAACTTGCGAAACAGAGGCGCCTGCGACTGCTGCGCTTCTCCCCATTCGGATTGCGTCGCAAACATTTGCTTGTACATGGCCTCAAGCTCGCCTTGCTGAGCGGCCGCCTCGACGGCGACGGCTGCGTTCGTCGAATTGAAGTGGCCGGGAAGAGGGAAGTAGCGCAAGACGAACGTCACCTGACCCGAGAACTCCTGCCGAAGTTCCTCCACCACCGGATAGGCGGCAGCACAAGCTTCGCATTCGAAATCGAGGAACTCGACGACGGTGACCGCACCGTCGCCGGCGTTATCCAAGATGTGACTGTCACCCCTAGTGGCGGATGCGATCCCCGTCATGGGATCAGATTCGGCTGTGGGGCGAGACTGCTGAGCTTGAGCGAGGAGGACAACGATCACCGCGATTACCACAAGAATCAGCCCACCAGTGGTTGCGAGTGCGACTTTAGTATTGGTCTTCAATTTTATACTCTCCAGGATTAGGGGAAACGCAAGCGGTCAAGCACAACGCAAGATTGGTCGTTGTACTCAAAACGGCACCAGCTGGGAAGCGCAACGCGCCGCGAGCTATCGTGCCGACAACGGCTTATGTGCGACTAATGGAGAGCGCGACCAAGCTGGGGCGGGCCGCCGTTGATGGACCAGCTGGAGTCCAGCCGAGAATTCGGGTATCGCGTCGGAGAGGTATTGCGTTAGGCGTTCTCGGCAGTTTGCCATGCCAGACACGGGCAGCAATCAAAGCGAGACCGATAGTGCAGCAGGCGATCAAAAAAAGGCAACCGACTGCTAGCCCGCCAACTATCTGTGTGCTTGAAAGAGCCGCGGAGGTGGAGGCCTCACCGGCGGGAGTCAAGGCTTGGAAAACCACCCCTAGTTCCGCCACAGTTGACTGCGCAACCCGATCTTCAGTTACTTGGGCGTGGTGGCTTGCGAGTATCCCCATGCTCACGAGCACAAGAGAGAAGACCATGATGAAAAGCTGCATGGCTCTAACTGATGCGATCGACGCACTAGTTCCGCACACTGGTTGGGAATTCATCAATTCGATTGAATCTTGTTGTCGTGCCGGCGGGGCAGTTGCTCAGACAGACACTTAAGCCGAAACAACCGACTGTACCTACGCAGACATCAACGGCTGGGTGAGATCGCTCACTACTTAACCCATTCCGATTTGTATTCTGCACTAGAAGCACGGTTTCCCGGCAGGTTTTAGCCAACACTGATCGGAAGGTGCGCGAAAACTGAGTTCAGTCCGCCCATCATATGCAAGACTGTTCAGATATAAGTTCAAGGGGATGACGTGGGTACAGAACATTCGCATATTTCAGCGACAAGTGCTGCCGGCCGGCACCGCAAGCCACTCGTAATCGCGCTGATCCTCACTGCGACATATATGGTAGTTGAGTTCATTGTGGGATTTTCAGTGAACTCGCTGGCCCTAATCTCGGACGCAGCTCACATGGGCACCGATGTTCTGGGCTTGAGCATGGCCTTGGCGGCCATTACGTTGGCCTCTAGGAAAGCCGCGACTCAACGCACTTATGGGCTATATCGCCTTGAAGTTCTTGCCGCGCTCGCAAACGGTCTTCTGCTGTTTGGCGTGGCTGGATACGTACTTTACGAAGCGATTCAACGGTTCAGCGACCCGCCTGAGGTACCGGGTTTACCGCTGTTTTTGGTTGCGTCCGTCGGCTTGGTTGTGAATCTCATCAGCTTCCGGCTTCTCATGGCGGGGTCGAAGGAGAGCCTGAATCTCAAAGGTGCATATCTGGAGGTGTTGGCAGATCTGCTCGGATCGGTCGGCGTAATTATCGCAGCCATCATTCTCTACACCACCGGGTGGCAGTATGCGGATCCGATCATCGGTGTCGGGATTGGTCTTTTTATCCTCCCGCGGACCTGGAAACTCACCCAGCAGGCACTTCGCATCCTCATGGAGGTTGCTCCGCCTAACATCGACATTGATCAAGTTCAGGTTGAGATACTTCGCCTGCCAGGTGTCTCTAAAGTTCATGACCTTCATGTCTGGACAATTACATCCGGGATAGAAAGCGCCAGCGGTCACATCGTCATTGAAGACGACAGCGACTACCGAACGGTTTTGAAGACAGTACTTGCGCTGCTCCACGAGAAGTACGGGATCTCTCATGCCACAATTCAGTGCGAACCCCGGGGATTCAATGAAACAACAAATCTCGTGTAGCGCTAACCGAACGAAGGGTGACTAATGAAATGGTCAGTTTGCGAAGCACCGTTTGTGAGATTCAAACGATCAGCTGTCGAGATCGACAATTCCCTACGCTGCTGGGAGTATGGCCGAAGAAGAAGGGTCGCGAATGCGTTATGAAGAACGCCCGTCAAACGAACTCCTCGCTCAAAGTGAGGGTTAGTCTTACCGATGCGCCGAGGGCAGTGTGAGCCAGTTGATTCCTGACAAGGCTCACCGCAGGCAGAATTTGCCTACCATCAATGCCGCCCAAGTGGCATCGGTAAGAGCATCCATGCCCCCCGACGCCGATGTAATCGATCTGGCCGATGTATTTGGCCTACTCGGGGAACCAAACCGTGTCCGACTACTGATCGCGCTGCTTAATGGTCCGATGTGCGTTCGTGACCTCGCAGCCACGATCGAGATGAGTGAGTCAGCAGTCTCGCATGCGCTCCGCCTTTTACGTGCGCATCGTGTCGTCGATGTGCATAGGAAGGGACGAGTAGCTTCCTACGAGTTAGCCGATCTCCATGTTCTTACTCTTCTAAAGCTTGGCCTCGAGCACGTCGGTCACACAGAACTCATCCATCCGGAACGATCTAATGTGAGTCTGGTAGAAGAACTCACGAATATAAGTTCGGTGAAGCGGCCGTGAGCCCGATGCCCCCCTCGACAAACGGTCCCAGTGGAGAACCACTTCTAGCTCCCAGCTTTGAAGAGTTCCTGACATGGGACACGCTGGCTTTTCCCGTGATGCCAGCTCTCGCCGCTTTTCTTGCGGCCGCATACATAGTGGGTGCGACTCGACTTTGGGCTCAGGGTCGTCGATGGTCGGTGATTCGCACAGTCTGTTTCCTATTAGGTTGCGCTCTACTGTTGATCGTCACAGGAACACGTATCGACGCCTACGGACTCCGGATGTTGTCAGTCTTCATATTTCAACAACTTACGTTGATGATGGTAATTCCCCCGCTCTTCATACTCGGCTCCCCGGGAACGCTACTCCTGCGGGCAACCCCCCACCGATTTGGTGGCAAAATTGTTCTCAGAGCCGCACTTTTCGGCCTCCGATCACGAGTAGGCAGGGCCGCTCTCCATCCGGCACTTGTAGTTCCGTTGATGATTCTGAGCCTCTTCGGACTCTACTTGGGCGGCGTAGCAAATATTTTCTTGGCCAGCTGGCTCGGACACATCGCGCTGGAGGTGGGTTTCCTAATCGTCGGGGTTGTGGTTGCCACACCTCTGGTGTCAGGCGATCCTCTTCCGCGACGGACATCGTTTGTGGCGCGCATATTTGACGCTGTCGTGGAAATGCAACTGCACGCCGCATTCGCGCTCGTGCTGATCTTCGCCTCCACTGCGCTGATCCCGTTCTTCAACTCGCCCCCTCCAGGGTTGGGCGTAGATCCGCTGCAGGACCAAAGGCTAGCGGGAACGCTCGTGTGGACATACGGCGAGCTACCAGTGGTCCTTATCTTGATCATTACCCTCGTGCGCTGGCAGCGACAGGACACAGTGAGAGCAGCCAGGGCCTCGAAACGCGCGGACGCCGAAGGAGATCCGGATTTGGACGGGTACAACGACTACTTACAGTCGCTGCAGAGTCGTCGTTGACTCGCTTTCAGAACCGTACGTGCCATAACGTGTAGTGCACCACTCCACGAGCACGTAGCTCTCATTCTTAATGAACTATTCAGGTTCCGAAGCGCCGTAAGAGGAAAGGCAATGTCCATCTCGCCACCATCTGAGGATGCATGGAAGTGCGCGTGTTGAACGGATCAAATCAGATAGCGAACATGTTGAGATCGCAATGGATTTATTTCAGCTGCTTGTTGACGCCACCTGCATTCAAACTGTGCTCGCTTTGCAGGATGGCGAGTTGTCGGTGAATTATCTCGCTGACATGGTCGAGCGCAATCTCGCCGCGGTGTCTCACACATTTAGCGAAGCTGCGCCAGGGCAAACTCGTCTTTATGTACAAAGGCGGCAATCGCTTGTTTTGCCGGCTGACCGATGAGCATACGAAACGGTCGGTCGCGGAGGGAAGCTACACCCAGAAGCAGCACGCGGACCACATCGCCTGACCGGCGACGTTCAGCGCTTTACTCCCGGCGAGGGATCAGGCGGGGAATGAGGCGGACGAAGACGATCATGCCCACCAGCTCGACCAGTGTTTGGGTGACGACCGCCAGCGGGGCCAGGCTCAGCGATGCCGGCAGTGACAGCGCAAGTGGGAGGACGACGAGGGAGTTCCTCGTCGACCCGGTGAACACCAGGGCCCTGATGGCGGGGACGTCGAGCTTAGCGATTCGCCCGGCGGCAAGTCCGACGATGGGCATCACGATTAGAAACGCCACATACAGCGGCACCACGAACAGCAGCTGCCCGATGCGAGACCCGACGGCGCTGATCTGCGAGCCGATGACGACCGCGAGGGTCGCCATCATCAGCGGGACCATAAGGGCCTGCATCACGTTCTCGACCAGCACACCAGCACGGTGGTTTCGGGCCAGGGCTTGGATCAGGGCGGCAGCGATGAGCGGGATCACGATGAGGAACAGGAACGCTTCCGCGAACGGGCCCACCTCGATCAGCGACACTGCACCGGACCCCGCGAAGAGGAAGAGAAACACGGGCAGCAGGACGATCTGCAGCAGCATCAGGAGCGGGGCTGCGACTAGAAGGCGTTCTTTCGCGCCACCCGCAATGCCGGTGAATACGATGACGTAGTCCACGCACGGCGTCAGCAACACCAGAAGCACCCCGATCAGGAGAGCCCGATCCCCTGCCACGAAACGAGACAACCCCCACACGACCAACGGCACGATGACGAAGTTGACGATCAGCACGACGCTCAGAAAACGGACATCTTTGAAGGCCTTACCGACCTCGATAAGGGGCACCCCGAGGAACGTCGCGAATAGGAGCAAACCCAGGATCGGGTTGATCGACACCGTCAAGCCCGGAGCGATCGACGGGGCAACGCTTCCGATGATGGCGCCGAGGACGATCGCAGCGATATAGAGGGGAACTTGCTGCCGCTCCACCCAGCCCACGACAGCACCCATACTCAAACCCTACGGGCACGTCCTGACCAGATACGACCACGAGCCCGAGGTGGGTCCCGCTTGAACTGGCCTAATGGGTCCGAATTACCTTGACATACTCGGTCCCTGCTGCTGATCGGCTTGCTGGTCCCGCTGGCCCTGTTCGGCGTGCTCGGGCTCACCTCCGTCGTGCTCACGCACGAGCTCGCAAAGATCGCCGTCATCGCCAACGGGGTGCGCGCTGGACGTCTGTCCCGCGACAGCATCCGCACCGCGGTGCAACTCGCCCCGGCACTAGACGTGGCATGAACGCCGAAACCCTTGACCGTACCCGATCGGTACCCCGAGTGGAAACCAAACTGTAGGTCAGGTCACATGACGACATCGACTAAGCCCCCAGCCACTCGATCGAAGGTCAATAGGTCAACTTCGCCGGCTCGGCCAGAACCCAGACAAACACTGGGCTCCTATGCCCCGCAGAAGCCGGATCTCGGCGTAAAATAGGCCCGAAACTTATTGAAGCGCGGGCAGGATGTGGGCAGAAACCACAACAGGTTCGACCGCATTCAAGACAAAATGCTGGTCAGACCCATTATTTTTGGTGCGCCCGGAGGGATTTGAACCCCCGGCCTATTGATCCGTAGTCAATTGCTCTATCCGCTGAGCTACGGGCGCATCTCATTGACTTTCGCCAACCAGAAAACTATACCAGCGGTTTTGACCTCCCACTGCCACTTTTGCGACACGGATGCCGCGAGCGCCTATTTTCTGACGCGAAGGTGCGCAACACCGCCATCAACTTCGAGCGCTGTGCCCGTGGTTGAGCCGGAGAGGGGGCTTGCGAGGTAGGCAATCGCGCCGGCCACTTCCTCCGGCGTCACCATGCGTCCGGTGGCTTGGCGCGCATCCAGAGCAGCACGCTCGGCGACGGGATCGTCGAAGCCCTGCAGCATCCGTTCCACAAACGGGGTCGAGACAGTTCCGGGGCTAACGGCATTCACGCGCACCCCATCGGCGACATGATCTGTAGCCATAGCGTAGGTCAGCGCGAGAACAGCGCCCTTGGATGCGCCGTAGAGCGCACGCTGCGGAAGACCATTGAGGGCTGCGATCGAGCAGAGATTCACAATCGCCGCATGCTGGGATTTGCGCAACCAAGGCAGTGCCGCGGCCGACACTCGAGCCATACCGGTGACGTTGATATTGAGCACTCGCGCCCAATCGGCATCATCGTTCTCTTCGACGGTTCCCACTGCGCTGATGCCAGCGTTATTGACGACGATATCGATAGCGCCGAGCTTGTGCCCGACCGCCTCAATCGCCGCGTCAACCGAAGCACGATCAGACACGTCGGCGGTGAAACCGTGCAGGCGAGCATCCAGCCCCTCGCTACTGAGGTCGAGCACGGCAACAGTCGCACCCCGCTCAGCCAGCGTCAACGCCGTTGCTAGCCCAATGCCCGAAGCGCCGCCCGTGACGACCGCGACGAGTCCGTCGAATTCGGCGCTCATGCTTGCACCATCGTCTGGCGCGCGCGGCCGAGACCATCAATCTCGAGCTCGACAACGTCGCCCTCGCGCAGGTATGGCTGCCCCTCAATGCCCATCGCGACACCAGCTGGGGTTCCCGTGTTGATGACATCACCCGGCTGCAAGACCATGAACTGGCTCAAGTACCAAATGATGTGGTGGACACCGAACGCCATATTTGCGGTCGTGCCATTTTGGTGCGCAACGCCATTCACCCACAGCCGCAAGCCCAAGGCTTGAGGGTCGGATACTTCATCGGCGCTCACGAGCTCAGGCCCAAACGGATTGAACGTTTCGCAGCTCTTGCCCTTGTCCCAGGTTCCGCCGCGTTCGAGTTGGAATTCGCGCTCGGACACATCGTGCGAGACGGCGTAACCGGCAATGACGGCAGCCGCGTCATCCGGGGAATCAAGGTAGCGGGCAGTGGCGCCAATAACGACGCCAAGCTCGACTTCCCAGTCAGTCTTGACACTCTTGCGCGGGATCAGCACGTCATCGAACGGACCGACCATGGTGCTGGGGTCTTTCATGAAAATGACCGGCTCATCCGGAAGCGTCGCGCCGGTTTCTTCAGCGTGATCGCTGTAGTTGAGACCGACGCACACGATCTTGCCTGGACGCGCGATCGGCGCACCGACGCGCACGCCATCAGTTGCGACCGCGGGAAGCGAACCGGAGTTCACCGCGACCCGAGCAGCCTCGACACCGCCGGCCGCAAAGAATGCGCCATCAATGTCGGCTGCGATCGAGCGCAGATCAAAGGCTTTCCCGTCGTGAAGCACTACCGGAATTTCTGAGCCAACCGGGCCGAGTCGTGCAAATCTCACTGAGTGTTCTCCTTAGTTGCCAACGCGACACCTTCGCGTTCTTGGGATTCATAGCCGGCATCGACAACCGCCATGGTGTGCATGACATCGTCAACCGATGTCGGAAGTTCAGAAATCGAGCCCTCGACGTACCGCTGGAGGGCAGCCATCGAGCCGATGAAGGCATCCGGGAACCAACTTCCCTGAAATTCCACGGGCTGCCAGCCGAGCTCGGGCTTGTCGGTATACGCGATAGCGAGAGTATCCGGACCGCCGCGAGGGTAGTCGAGCATGAGCCCAAGTTGCGCGCGAATTGCGCCTTTGGTGCCCTCCCACTTCACAAAGGCCTCTTCAAAGTCACTGCCGAATCCGTGGTCATGGTTCGTGCTGATCGTGACCCGCAAGGGACGATCGCGATAGCGCATGATGATCGTCGATCGTGTGTTCGCGACCTGGGGCTTAGCCGGATGCCGCACCGTCGCCACGCTCACCCCGTCAGGGTTGCCCAGAAAGGAGCGAACCAAATCCATGTAGTGCACACTGTGCATGTTGAGTTCGAGGTGGTCCATCCCGAGCACGTGCGGGAAGATCTCCCAGGGTGTCTCGGTGGCCACACGGATCTCCATGTCATAGAGCTCCCCAATCGCGCCCTCGGCGATGAGCGTGCGCGCGGCCGCGATATACGGCGCAAATCGCAGCTGGGTATTGACCGCAGCGACGAGCCCCTTGCGGTGGCAGATTTCAAGCAGCACTCGTGCTTCGGCCAGATTCTGCCCGAACGGTTTCTGGATGAGCACGGCAGCGCCATCCGGCAGTTGGTCAAGCACGGCCGGGTACTGCTCCGGCATGAGGGCGAGATCGTAGACGGCATCGGCAGGGGCGGCGGCTACGGCATCCGATAACGACGTGTACACGTTCGGGATGCCGAACTCGTCGGCGAGCGTCTGGGCTTTGGCCGCCGTGCGGTTCACAATCCCCCACACGACAAACCCGTCTTTGCGATACGCGGGAAGGTGGGCGTCTTTGACGATCCCTCCAGCGCCGATGATCACGATAGGTTGTGGCCGATTGGGCATCACAACGGTGTAGGCCTCGGCAGGTTCACGCTCTGGATAGTGCGACACAGGTCACCCCGGCTTTCATTGGCGGTTGCGGCAATGATCAAACGATATACCATTCCGCTACCTACGGCCAGATGGGCCAATGCTGCGGGTGGGCGGGGCCTGCAGTTGTCGGAAACTCAGGAGATTCGCGCCCGAAAGTGCTGCGCGAGGACGCCAGCGCGCCAGAATGCCCAGATTTCCTGAATTTCCGAAAATGCGGCGGGGCGGGCGCGAGTGGACGCGGGGCGCCGGGGCGGGCGCGAGTCGTCGAGGGCGAACGCGAGGGCGAACGCGAACGCGAACACGAACGCGAACGCGAACGCGAACGCGAACGCGTCAGGCTAGTTCGGTGACAAAACCAATCGTGTTTCCATCGAGATCCGTCAACGCGAAGAACTCGACAACTCCCTCGAAACGTTGCAGGTCGCTGACAACAAGACCCTTCTCGATGAAATTCTGGCGCTCAGCACCGGCGTCTTTGACACTGATGTTCAGCGAGATTCCCTCGCGGCCCGCCAGCTCGGGAGCAACAGCAAGTTGCAGCCAAAACGCCCCTAGATCGAACTCTGCAAGGTCATCCATCGGCATCACATCGGGCACGCCCAGATCGAATGCCGATCGATACCACGCAACTGCCTGTTCAAGATCACGAATAGGCACACCGACGGTGACGGTTTCTACGTTCATGACAAGAAGGTAGCAGCCCCAATGGCAGTCAGAACAGACAGTTGTAGAGCAGCGCCCTAGATCGCACCCCGCGGGCCCTGAATCAGATCATCATGGTGGATCTGGGCAACGTTGGGGTGCGCCCGCATTCGGTAGCGCAGAGCATTATCTCCGTAGGTCTCGAGGATCGGGCTGTTCGTGGGGTCGAGCGAAAGTCCGCGTGCTTGAGCCGCGAGCTCGGGCGGCAACTGCAACTGGGGCATCACCGTGTCGAGGGCGGGGTTGAAGAAGAACGGGATCGAAATGCGGTCGTCACCGATGAGGGGAGAAATCACGCGGTGCAGTGTTGCCTTGAGATACCCCTCGGTGGCGAGCTCCAACATCTCTCCAATGTTGACGACGAACGCGCCCGGCTTGGGCGGGACATCCACCCACTCGCCTTGGAAATCAACCTGCAGACCACCCTTGCCCGGCTCAACCATCAGCAAGGTCAGCACACCGCCGTCGCGGTGAGCGCCAACTCCCTGCTTGGGTTCCGGGTTGGACTCACCCGGGTACCGCACAATCTTCAACTGCGGAAAAGGCTTCTCGGCGAAGGCGTGGTCGAACACGTCTTCCGGGGCTCCGAGAGCCTGAGCCCAGGCGCGCAGCAACCGCAGCGAGACCGCGCTGAGTTTGTCATTCCACTCGTTGACTAAATCCCGAAGCTGGGGCACCGCATCCGGCCACTGATTGGGGCCTTCGAGCCGCCAATAGTCGGCGAGGCCCGCAGCATTATCGACGACAGGGCGCTCCGGCCCGACATCGATCTGCTCGCGCCAATCAGTCTTGCCCTCGGTCAGCTCGCCACCCACTCGCGTGTAGCCGCGGAACTGCGGGCTCTTCACATTCTCAACGGCAAACTTCTGCTCTTCCGACAGGGCGAAGAACTCACGGGATGCCGCAAGCAGGTCATCCATCAAAGTTTCGTCAACACCGTGCCCCACAAGGTAAAAGAACCCAACGTCGTGGGTCGCACGCAGCAAATCATCCCGGAATTGTGCGGCCGACTCTGGGCCGCCGTCGAGGAGCGAGAGGTCAATTACAGGGAGCGCGGAATCGTTCATTTACTGATCGTCACATGCAGACCCTGAGAGTTTTACTTTGTTACGCCCACAGCGTGAGGCCAGGGCGTAACACGATCACAGTTCGGAAAATCATGCGCCGACTGCGGCGCGTTCGGGAATAACTTGAGGGTGGGTTTGCGCCATATGTTCGATAACCCGCACCACCTGGCTCGTGTACCCGAATTCGTTGTCGTACCAGACGTAAAGCACCAAGTGCTTGCCCGAACTAATGGTGGCAAGCCCGTCGACGATGCCCGCGCGGTGCGACCCGATGAAGTCACTCGAGACGACCTCGGGCGAGTCGATGAAGTCGATCTGCTGCTGCAGGGTCGAATCCAGCGAGAGATCGCGCAAGTATCGGTTCACTTCTTCTCGCGTTGTTTCGGTCGCGAGATTGAGGTTGAGGATCGCCATTGACACGTTGGGAGTGGGAACCCGGATGGCGCTGCCCGTGAGTAATCCGGCAAGCTCAGGAACCGCCTTCGCAACAGCCTTCGCAGCGCCAGTCTCGGTGATGACCATGTTCATGGGGGCCGACCGGCCTCGGCGGTCGCCCGAGTGGAAGTTGTCAGTGAGGTTTTGGTCGTTCGTGTAGGAGTGCACGGTTTCGACGTGGCCATGCTCGATGCCGTAACTGTCATTGATGGCTTTCAGCACCGGCGAGATTGCGTTCGTCGTGCACGAGGCAGCAGACAGAATTGTGTCGCCGTCTTCGATCGTGTCGTGGTTGAGGCCGTAGACAATGTTCTTAATCTCGCCCTTGCCGGGAGCGGTGAGCAGAACACGCTTCACACCGTGAGCGGCGAGGTGCTGGCCCAGCCCCTCCTGGTCACGCCAGCGACCGGTGTTGTCGACGACGATGGCATCCGATATTCCGTACTCGGTGTAGTCAACCGTCGCGGGGTCGTTCGAGTAGATGACCTGGATGAGAGTGCCGTTGGCGAGGATCGTATTGGCCTCGGTGTCGACCGAGATTGTTCCCTCAAAAGGACCATGGATGCTGTCCCGACGCAGCAAGCTCGCCCGCTTTACGAGGTCGTTGTCTGAACCGCGGCGCACGACGATCGCGCGCAAACGTAGCCCGTCGCCGTTGCCGGCGTGCGCGATGAGGATGCGGGCGAGCAGTCGACCGATGCGTCCAAAACCGTAGAGCACGACATCCACTGCCGCTGGTGTGTCTTCGGCACCGTTCTTGAGCACGGGCGCGAGCTCGGCTGTCAGGAACTCAGTGAGGTCGCCGCCGACTTCGCGGTAGCGATTGACGAGTTTGGCGAGGTCGATGGAGGCCGAATTAAGGGCAAGCGCCGACAGCGCAACCATGAGCGGCATGGTTTCTTCGATCGGAAGTTCTGCCTCATTGAGCTGGCGGGCAAAGCGATGCGCCTTGAGCACTTCGACGGGCGACTGATTGATGAGGCGCCGACCGTGGATCGAGGTGACGACGCCGTGGTTGCGATACAGCCCACCGATGAGAGGAATCATTGCCTCGGCCAATTCTTGGCGGGCATTCCATCGGTCAAATTCGTCGCTGTGTTCGCGCTGCATCAGGTTCCTTCCGACTGCACTGTCGCGGGGCTTATGGGCGCGTTCGTGGCGCGCGGCCTCGCATCTATTCTCCCAGAGAGAGCGGGCGGGCACGACAGCCCGTCGGAGCAAAACGACCCAGTGTTGAGCCAGCGCTAAAGGGCGCGGTTTTTAACGCCGCGAACAGGCAAGGGCGGCGGTCGTCTCGGCTGGGCGCTGAATGCGAGACACATCTCGGCCACAGGGGCGAATAGTACGATAATAAGACTTACTATCCGGGAGGCACTGTGAAGATCGCACGTATCGAAACCTTTCTCGTGCCACCGCGGTGGCTCTTCGTGCGTATCGAAACCGACAACGGAATCGTCGGTTGGGGAGAGCCTGTCGTCGAAGGCCAAGCCGACATCGTGCGCGCCGCTGTCGAACAGCACGCCGAATACCTCGTCGGGCTTGACGCCACTCGCATCGAAGACCACTGGCAAGTGCTCACCCGCGGCGGCTTCTATCGCGGCGGCCCCGTCGCTTCCAGCGCTATCGCCGGCATCGACCAAGCCCTGTGGGACATTGCGGGCAAAGCCCACGGTGTGCCAGTTCATGACTTGCTCGGTGGCCCCGTTCGCGACCGCATCCGCATGTACGGCTGGGTTGGCGGCGACGAGCCCTCCGAGCTGCGTGACAACATCGCTCAGCAGATCGAGTCGGGCCTCACCGCGATCAAGATGAACGCGAGCGGACGGATGTCGCCCCTGGGAACCGTGAGCGCCGTCACCGAAGTCGTCGACCGGGCTGCGCTCGCACGCGATCTTCTTGGCCCCGATCGTGATTTCGCGATCGACTTTCACGGACGAATGACCGCAGCGAACAGCCGCCGCATCCTCCCCCTTCTCGAGCCCCACGCTCCCCTCTTTGTCGAAGAACCTGTTGTGCCCGAGAAGTCGCACCTGCTCGACGGCATCGTTGCTTCAACGTCGATTCCGATCGCCACCGGCGAGCGCCTCTTCTCCCGCAATGAGTTCCTCGGACCGCTGCAGGCCGGCATCGCCGTCGTGCAGCCCGACCTCTCCCACGCTGGCGGCATCTCCGAGGTGCGCCGCATCGCCGCCCTCGCGGACATGTTCGACGCTCAACTCGCGCCGCATTGCCCGCTCGGGCCGATCGCTTTGGCGTCGAGTTTGCAGGTCGGGTTCAACACACCGAACTTTCTGATTCAGGAACAGAGCATCGGCATCCACTACAACGTCGGTTCCGACGTGCTCGAATACCTCATGGATACGAGCGTCTTCAACTTCACGAGTGGCTACATCGAGCGCCTGACGAAGCCGGGACTCGGCATCGACATCGACGAAGCGGCTGTGCGCGCCGCCGACAAGGTGGGGCACGAGTGGCGCTCCCCCGTGTGGCGGCAGGAGGATGGCTCGCTCGCCGAGTGGTAGCGGGCGGTAGCCCAGCACTAGCGAACGAACGCTAAGCGCCGAGGGTGGTTGTCATTCCGCCATCGACGACGAGCGAGGTGCCCGTAATATACGAGGCACCGTCGCCCGCCAGAAACCGGATGACCGACGCAACTTCTTCCGGAGAACCCAGTCTCTGCAGCGTCGCTTGGCGTCGCGCGAGCTCTTGCGCTTCGGGGCCCTGATGATCCCATTGCCGGGTCTCGATTGCGCCAGGCAACACCACATTGACGCGCACGTGCGGGGCGTAGTCGAGGGAGAGTTGGCGAGTCAACGAAATCAACCCACCCTTGGCTGCGGCATAGGCAGGTTGTGCGGCCCAGGCAAGCACTCCGTGAACACTCGACACATTCACCATGCTGCCGCGGGCAGCGGTGAGGGTGTCGTGAAAGGTGTGCATCGCGCGGTAGACGGATGACAGGGTCACCGATAATTGTGCGCTCCAGTCCGCTTCGGACTGTTCGTGCGCGACTCCCCCGACTTGAAAGAAGGCGTTGTTCACGATGACCGCGGGAGGACGATTCGCAGCGCGGAGTTCACGCGAGAGCGCCTGCCAGGCTTCCGGGTCGGCGACATCGAGCGGGTGCGCAGTAGCAAGCCCGCCGGTCGCCCGGATCTCCTCGGCAACGACTTGTGCGGCATCCGTGTCGATGTCGGTGACGACAACGTCATCGCCGGTCGCCGCAAACATTCGGGCACTTGCCGCCCCAATACCGTGCCCCGCCCCGGTAATCACGACAGTGCGCTTCGAACCGCTCTCGCCGCCCACTAGAGAGCCCTCGTGCGTTTCGCTACGAGAGCAGCACCGTCATCATCGCTGCTCACAATGGCATCAGAATCGGCAGCAGACTGGGTCATCAACGTCGTCATCGCTGCGTGGGCACGGTCAGCATCCTGAGCAACAATGGCATCGACGACGGCGCGGTGCGAATCCAAGAACTGGGTCGTCGTTTCGTTCTTGAACGCGATCTGATTACGCGCCTGCAACGCTGGCTCGAGCACCACTTCAAACCGTGCCAAGAGTTCATTGCCGGATGCCGCAAGCACCGCCCGATGGAACACCAGGTCGGCAGCCGCATGCGACTCCGCCTCGGTGCTCACGAATGTCGCCGCGAGCGCCGTCATCGCTGTCTCAATCGCGGCGCACTGTTCTTTAGTGCGTCGCACTGCTGCCAGTCGTGCTGCCGCTGGTTCGAGAACCTGACGCACCTCGCTCAACTCAAGCACGAGGAGAGGTTCGGGCACTCCCTCCGAACGCCACGTCATCACGTCGCCGTCGAGCAACTGCCAACGCTCCCGCTCAGTGACATAGGTGCCGAGACGCGGTCGCGCGTCTACTAGCCCCTTGGTCGTGAGTACCTTGATGGCCTCGCGCATGACCGTACGGCTCACCTGAAATTCGGTGAGCAGCGCATCCGGGTCGATGATGTCTCCAGACACCAGCTCTCCGCGCATGATGCGGCGGCCGAGCACATCAACAACGTGCCCGTGCAAGCCTCGCCGAGAAAAAGTAGTCACCTCGGTGATAATACTGTGCTCATGGACGCGCGAGATAACTGCGAATCGCGGCTATGAGATCTCGTGCTCGTGGAGTGCGGTGCTGAGGTTGGTGCCGTTGAGGTCAAGGTAGAGCTGCCCATCGATAAGTGACACCGTCGCTGCGTTCCGACGTTCTAGAGCAGCGGCAGCGTCACCGATGAAACCGACGTCGAAGCTGCGGAAGACGATCGCCTCCGAACGATGGATCTTCTTCCCTGCCCACGCAGCCGAAACCTTCGCCGGATCTCGGTGCGTGTAAATCGCTACGCGCTCAGCCAGCTTGCTCCCGTAGTGCAATCGGGCGGCATCCGGGGCACCAACCTCGATCCACGCAGTGATGGTTCCGGTGAGATCTCGCACGAGAACCGCGGGCTCGTCGGTGGACGAAACACCCTCGCTGAAGGCGATTCCCTCCACATACTCGAGGCAGTAAGCCAGCAGGCGCGTCACCATATAGAGGTCAGTCTCCGAAGGATGGCGTGCCACTCGAAGCGTGAAATCGTCGTAGACGCCACGATCGACGTCCGCGAGTTGCACCGCAAAAGTGTGCATGGTTGAGCCAGTTGCCATAAGGCTCGAGCCTAGTCTGTGACTGGCTCGTGACTAACCAACAGTCACCTGGCCGCAACCACCGCGTCAGCCCGACTGCGGGTGGCGCGGATGAGGACAGCGTTCGGTTCGTCGACTTCTGCAATCCAGCGGGCGGCGTCATCCGCAGATCGGCCGTGCTGCTGGTGCCGAGCGAGGAGCCTGCTGCGCCGAAGGTCATCGTCGATATCCAGATACCACACCTCATCGAGCATCGGGCGCACGCGTTCCCATCCATCACGGTCGTGGAGAAGATAGTTTCCTTCGGTCACGATCAGTGGGGCGTTGCCAGCCAGCGGAAGCGCCCCAGCGATTGCCGCATCGATATCTCGATCGAATCGTGGGGCAACAACGCTCTCGCCCGCGCGCAGCCGAGTGAGCGTCGACGCGAAGCCGGCGGCATCGAATGTCTCCGGCGCACCCTTCTTGGAGCGAAGCCCGAGACGGTCGAGGTGTTCATTAGCGAAGTGGTAGCCATCCATCGGCAGCACCGGAGTGGCGTACAGCTCGGCGAGCGTCGACTTTCCGGCGCCGGGTGGCCCGACGATACCGAGAAGAAACGGACGGTCGGTGCTGACGTGCGCGAGCGAGGCGATTCGTTCGACCGCCTGACGAGCGGTGTAGGTCTTCACGTGGTTCCTCCGCGATCGAGAGAGGTTGAACGTCGTTAAGACAAGAAAACCCCCGACTGATCGGGGGCTTTCTTCAAGAGCGGAGACGAGGGGATTTGAACCCCTGGTACCCGTTAGGGTACTCCACCTTAGCAGGGTGGTGCACTAGGCCGGACTATGCGACGTCTCCAGACGTACTCAGCAATCATAACCGCTCACGAGCGTAACGACGAACCACACTGAGAATCGAACGATTTAGTAGTTGTTGGTGACCGAGCAGGTGTAGTCGGCAGCGTTCTGGCCGCGGATGTCGAGCACGGGAAGATCTTCCTCAACCGGTGCCGCTGTGGCGCCATCAGTGGCTTCTGGCGTGGCCTCAGCAACAGGAGCGTTGGGGTCGGCGATCGATCCAACTCCGTCTCCTGCTTCTTCGAGGCTGAACGGCTGGTCGGCGGCGATGAGTTCCATCATCTGGTTACCCAGATACTCATTGGGCTGAACCTTGCCCGAGTAGATTCCCGTGCCACCGGTGCCACCGGGGTACTGCACGAACTGAACGCGCTCGAGAGGGATGTCTTTCAACGCAAGAGCGATCGACACCATGGTCGGAACATCCGCGAGGCTGTTCGAGAGCTGCATGTTGGTGATGGCAGCATCTGCGAGGTTATACAGCTTCTTGTAATCACTGAGCGTGTCTGAGCTCTTGAGCGTGCGCACAAGCGACGAAAGGTAAACCTGCTGCGAGCTAATGCGGGTCAAGTCACTCCCGTCGCCGACACCGTGACGCGATCGCAGGAACGCGAGTGCACTCCAGCCCTGAAGGTTGTAAGTTCCGGCCTCCGGGAGGTTGATACCGGTGTAGTCGTCCACCAAGGGACCGTCGATACAGACATCGACACCGCCGATGGCGTTCGTCATCTCGATTACGCCGTCGAAGGTGATGATTCCGGCGAACTGGATGTCGAGACCGGTGAACTCAGAAAGTGTGAGAACCACGCAGGGAAGGCCACCATACGAGAGCGCTGTATTGAGCGGCTCTGTGGAGTAGTACTTGTTGTAATCCCCGTTGAGGCTGGGGCACTCGGGGATTCCCATGACCATGTCGCGGGGAAAGCTGATGGCCACTGCAGACTGGCGGTCTTCGGCAACGTGCAAGATCATGTTGACATCGTTGAGCTCGCCAGAGGCGTCTTCAACGGTGCCGCCGATGCCGCCCTGGCCGGCGCGAGTATCGCTACCGGCGATAAGAATGTTGAAACCGCCCTCGAAGCTACCGATCTGCGGCGGCGGGCCCTCGGTCTCCCCGATAAGAGCGACCGTGTCGCGCTGGCCATAGATGCTGTCAAAAGCAACGGCGCCGACAGCGGCACCACTTACCAAAAGGACTGCGAGCGAAGCAGCAACGATCTTCGCAATCGATCCCCACGGTCCGGGTTTCTTCAACCGACCGTGACGTGCCACACCTTGAACATCGGGCTTTTTCTTGGGGTCAGCGCGTTCGACAGAGCGCGAACGCAGCTCTGAGCGCGGACGAAGTTCACTCATCGCACTCCCCTTTCTTTCACCGGAATCAAGACGCAGCACGCAGAGCGGAGGGCGTGGGATTCGAACCCACGAGACATTTCTGCCCACCAGTTTTCAAGACTGGCTCCATCGGCCGCTCGGACAGCCCTCCTAGCGTGACGCAAGTTCAGAGTGTATCTGATGCCCGCAGGGCGTACCTGAAAGGCAGGCTAAAAGGCTCGAAATGGGGGTAGACCAGCTAAACGCTGAGCCTCAAGGCCGCCCAGAGCTCGAGACGGCCCTCGAAAGTCTCGAGATCGAGGTTCAGGATGCTGCCCGCCTGATCCACGCGCGACCGCACCGTGTGACGGTGGATGCCAAGACTCGCGGCGGTCGCGCCCCACGAGCAATCGTGCGCGAACCAGGAGCGCAGCGTCTCCACGAGGGATGCCGAATGCTCGGCATCGAAATCGGCGAGTGGCGTGAGGACTCGATGTGCCACTCGCTCAGCACCCGCCGCGTGCAGCACCCCGAGCATCCCGGAATCAGCGATCTTGGCAAACTCGGTAACGCCAGGCCGCTCGCCTCGAGCCTGCAGAGCGCTGGTTGCTTGGCCCACAGCGGTGGACAGTTCGGTGTAGTCCGAAGCGAGAGCACTGCCCGCCACGAGTTGATGGTCGTCGACAAGTTGTTCGAGCTCGTGGAGTGCCGAAGGAGAGGTGCCCGAGTCGCTTGCGGTCTCGACCAGTACGACGATCACGTCACCACGCACGGCGAAGAACGCGCGCCCCTCGGCGTCGAGGGCCAGCACATCGAGGGCGTCAAGCACGAAGTGGCTTTGCGTGTGACGGGCGAGCGCGAAGACGCTCACGGGCTCGGTGGGCAGATCGCCCCACACTTCCGTCGCGATCGAGCGGGCAGCAACGACTTTGCCCTCGAGCAGCAGTTCCAACAGCGACGATCTCAAGTGACTCCGGGTGGCGTCGAGCGCCCGGTTTTGTTCGAGCGCCAGTGTCGCCATGGCGATAACGCTCGTGACGAGTTCGTTTTCGGCGCGGTCGAGAGGTACACCGCGCCCCAGGGCGAGAGCGCCACGCAGAGCACCACTCTGGCCGAGCGTCTGAATCGTCACTTGGCCCGCGTCCAGAGTGAGAGCCGTGGATGACCGGCTCCCCTTACGCAGCGCTCGCGACACCTCATCCCGCACCGGTGCGGCAAAACGATCGCCCGAGCATCGAAGTCCCGGAACAGGAACCGGATGCCCGGTCACGTCGAACAGGCCGACCCAACACGAGAGTTGACGCTCGAGCTCGATGAGAGTTGACCGCAGCCCGGTGGGCTTGAGGGCCGCATAGGAGATTGCTTTGTGCGCTGCGATCGACCACTCCATGCGACGACTGCGTTCAGCCGCAATCTGGTCGGCAACCTCGCGGATGACGGCGATGAACGGAACCCGGTCGGGCACATCGATCAGCGGCAGGCCAGCCCGCGCGCACTCCACCGCGAGGCCCGACGGCATTCCCTGATGGAGGAAGTGCGTGGCAAAGCCGAGGCCAACGATGCCGGCGTCAACAAGGCGGCGCACATAAGAGTTGTAGTCGTAGGTCTCCGTGGCGGCCGCGAAACCGAACTGCGAGCCATCCGTGAGAAGTACGTTGCCGGCGCTCAAAAAAGGAGTGGGGTCATCGAGGTCTGAGCTGTGAACCCACGAGATCGGGGCCGCCAGGCGGTCAGCGAGAGCGGTGCCCGCGGTGACGTCAACGGCGTCGGTGAGATCCGCCGAGGCAGCAACGAGACTCAACCGCAGGGTGCGCTTGGTGAGGAGCCATTCAATCGTTGGAAGCATCCGGATATCCCCTCATTGCCCTGCCCTCACATTATGTCGAACAATCGGCAGAACGCTATACAAATTGGCACCCACGCGCGATTCGCCGCGGACGATAGTGGAGACATTCGTTCCGTCTTGAAAGGTGCCTCATGAACTCCGCGCCCGCATCACCCCAGCCCAGCAACGCCGACACCGTCGCGCTCGACCGCGCCCACGTGTTCCATTCCTGGTCTGCGCAGGGCGCGCTGAAGCCCCTCGTGCTCGAAGGCGGCCTCGGCAGCACCGTCTGGGACAACGAAGGTAACGAATACCTCGACTTCTCCAGTCAGCTCGTCAACATCAACATCGGCCACCAGCACCCCGCCGTCATTGCGGGCATCAAGGCCCAGGCCGACATCATGGCCACCGTTGCTCCCGCGCACGCCATCAACATCCGCGGCGAAGCAGCCCGCAAAATTACCGACCACGCACCCGAAGGCATGAACAAGGTCTTCTTCACCAACGGTGGAGCGGATGCCAACGAGAACGCCATGCGTATGGCTCGCCTTCACACCGGCCGCGACAAGATCATCTCGCGCTACCGCTCGTACCACGGCAACACCGGATCGGCCGTCGTCGCGACCGGCGACTGGCGCCGCATCCCCAACGAATACGCTCGCGCTCACGTGCACGTATTCGGCCCCTACGAGTACCGCTCCGAATTCTGGTCGGACTCCCCCGAACAGGAAGCCGAGCGCGCTCTGCACCACCTTGAGCGCACCATCCAGGCAGAAGGCGCCGAGTCCATCGCCGCCATCCTGCTTGAGAGCATCCCCGGCACCGCTGGCGTGCTGACCCCGCCGCCCGGCTACATGGCTGGCGTGCGCGCGATCGCCGAAAAGTACGGCATCCTGCTGATCCTCGACGAGGTCATGGTGGGCTTCGGCCGCACCGGCCACTGGTTCGCGTTCGAAGCCTTCGACGTGAAGCCCGACCTCATCACCTTCGCCAAGGGCGTCAACTCGGGCTACATTCCCGTGGGCGGCGTCATCATCTCTGACGAGATCGCGGCCACCTTCGACGAACGCGTCTTCCCCGGTGGCCTCACCTACTCTGGCCACCCGCTCGCTGCGGCCTCCATCGTTGCCTCCATCACGGCAATGGAAGAGGAAGGCATCGTAGAGAACGCCGCCATGATCGGGCGCGACCACATCGCTCCCGGCCTCGCCGCCCTCGCCGACAAGCACGAGTGCATCGGTGACGTCCGCGGAAGCGGCGTCTTCTGGGCGCTCGAACTCGTCGCGAACCGCGAGACTCGCGAGCCGCTCAGCGCTGCCGACATGGGCAAGGTCAAGGGTGCTCTCGTGAAGCGCGGGCTACTGCCGTTCATCGCCGACAACCGCATCCACGTCGTACCGCCGGCCGTCGTGACTCCCGAGGAAGTTGCTCGGGCCATGGCGATCTACGACGAAGCGCTCAGCGAGCTCTAACAGAGTTCTGCGCCGAAGGGGTGCGACCGAGCCAGAAGCTCAGTCGCACCCCTTCGTTTGCGCGCCAGAGTGGGATGGGCCAAAGCCCGCTAGTTGAGCCGCTCCCCCGAAACGTGATCAAACAAGTGACAGAGGTTCTTCCTAGCCGAAAGGCTCACTCGTGAACCTTCGCTCATCGTCGAAAGCTGGCTCGCCTCAACAACGCTTGTGAGCACTTGCCCATGACTGCTCAGAGTAACGATCGCCCGAGGACCTAGCAGCTCAATGAGAGTGATCTCTGCGGCGTTCGAGTCCGAATCTGATGCTGAAGCGATCAGCAAGTCATCCGGTCGAATGCCCAATGTGAGGGCTCCATCATCGCGTGAATCGGTGATTTCGAAGCGCAGCCCCTCTCCCGAAGTAAATACTCCACGTTCAACGTGTCCGTCGATGAGGTTCATCTTGGGGCTGCCGACGAACTCCGCGACGAATGTCGACGCCGGTCGAGAATAAACCTCGCCGGGTGTGCCCTGTTGCGCAATTTCACCGTCCCTCATCACAATAATGCGATCAGACAGAGTCATCGCCTCTTCCTGGTCATGAGTGACATACAAGGAAGTAATACCGAGGCGACGCTGGATCTGAAGGAGTTCCGTTCGTGTCTCGACTCGCAGTTTCGCATCTAGATTGCTGAGCGGCTCATCGAACAAGAAGACCGACGGTTCGCGGATAATCGCACGACCAATCGCCACCCGCTGCTGTTGTCCGCCGCTCAGATCCTTCGGCTTGCGCGCGGCAAGATGTGCGAGCCCTAAGGACTCTGCAACCTCGTCCGCTCGCTTCAGAGCAGCCGCTCGTGGAGTCTTGGTCGCTCGAAGCGGGAACGCAATATTTTCGCGAACCGAGAGATGTGGATAGAGGGCATAATTCTGAAACACCATCGCGATATCACGATCCTTGGGCTCCAGATTGGTTACGACGCGGTCCCCAATTCTGATCTCACCGGAGGTGATCGATTCCAGCCCTGCGAGCATCCTCAAGGAAGTTGACTTTCCGCAACCGGAGGGCCCGACCATTACGGTGAACGAACCGTCGGGCAGTTCCAAGTTGAGGTCGGTGACAATCTGATTCGAACCGTACATTTTGTTGACATTAGAGAATGTTACGTTTGCCATAATTTTTTCCAGATCCTAAGACTTGACGGCTCCACCGCTGATGCCCTGAACGAGCTTGCGCTGGATAAAGAAACTAGCGATAACAACAGGGACAACGGCGATGAGGATTGCGGCACTCATTGCCCCCAGCTGCACGCCCCTAAAGGTGTTGAATCCAGAAATTGCGACCGGGAGAATTGCAGCGTTTCCTGGGGCCAAAATCAGACCGTAGAACATGTCATTCCACGACAGTGTGAATCCAAAGATGGCGGCAGCGCCAATGCCCGGCAGTACTTGAGGAACAACGACAAGAATGAAGGCGCGGAATCGACTAAATCCGTCAACCCGCGCTTGCTCCTCCAAAGAACGCGGCACAGCGTCGAAGAACCCGATGAGAAACCACGTGACCACCGGCAGGACAAAGCTGAGGTGCGCAAAAATTACCGGCACGAGAGTGTCATTGATTCGAAGCGCATAAGCCATTGTGAGGAACGGGAAAACGAGCACCGCTGGCGGCAGAACTTGAGCGGCGAGAATGCCGAACCGTGTCGCTGCACCTCCCGCTTTATACTTTGCGATGACATACGCCCCCATCCCACCGATCACGATGCTGATGACTACTGTGGTGAGGCCCACGATCAAGCTTCGGTACGCGGCGTCCAGAATTCCGGAAGAAATGACGCTCTTCCAGCTCTCAAGGTTCGGCGAGAAAAAAATGAGGCCAGGATCGTTCAGTTCTTGCGGTGTCTTGAAGCTCGCTAACGTGATCCACGCCAGTGGAACGAAGACGAAAATCGCGGCGACCCACAAGAGTGTGACTCGAAGGATGGACAACACCTTGACGTTCCTCACGAGGTTCGACCTTTCTCTATGCGACGAAATGTCAGGATTATCAGGGTGAGGACGACGATCAGCACAACGAAGGCCATTGACGACGCTTCTCCCAACCGGAAGAACTGGATACCCGTCTGGTAAGTGAAATACTGGATTGTCTGAGTCTCTGTGCCCGGCCCGCCCCGAGTCGTCGCGAAGACGTACTCGAACACTTTCAAAGCGTCCAATGCCCGCAAGAGGACCGCGATAACGAGTACAGGGGCCAACATGGGAAGCGTCACGCGTCTGAAGACATACCACGCAGAACCGCCATCAACGCGAGCTGCCTCAAGCGGCTGCTTGGGGATTGACTCGAGCCCTGCTAGCAAGAGGAGCACCATGAACGGCGTCCACTGCCACGCATCAATCGCCGCCAATGTCATCAGTGCTCGCCCTGGGCCGAAGAAGTCGTAGTCGATTCCTATGCTCCGCAGCATCGCGGGGATGGCGCCGATCTGATCGTTTAGCAAGAACCTAAACGTCAGGCCAACGGCTATCGGAGTAATGAACATGGGTGCCAAGAGCATTGAACGGGTCACATCTTTCGCCCATTTTTGCTTTTGGAGAGCGAGAGCGATCGCGAGCCCAAGCACCAGCTCAACCCCGACCGCCATAACCACGTAGACAGCGGTCGTCCCAAAGGATTCCCAAAACGCTGAGTTGCCTAGTGTCGACACGAAGTTGTCGGCTCCGACGAAGCCGGGTGTTCCGCGATCAGTCAGCTTGTAGTCGGTAACGCTGAGATACAGCGCGTAGGCGAGCGGGAATCCAACAATCAGAACAAGAAGCGCGACTAAGGGTGCCAGCATTCCATGTTTGAAAGTCATAGACCGCTTGAGTCCCGATTGTTGGATTCCCATGGCGTTATCCCTGGATCTTTAGGACAGCTGCCTGCGCTGCTGCGAGTGCGTCGTCTACCGTCTTAGTTCCTGCAACCGCTTCATTCAGTTCAGTTCCCACGGCCTGGATCATTTCTTCGCCGTTGGCGCCTGCGCTCAATGGCGCAGCATCAGAAAGGATCTGCTTGACGGCGTCATAGTAGTCAGCCCCAAACCCATCGGCGAGCACTCCGGCATCATCCAAAGTGCTGGATCGGATGGCAGCGCCTCCGCTAGTTACGCGGTCGACATCAACGTCTTGCGATGTCACCCACGAAGCGAAAGCCCACGCGGCGTCAGAACCTGCAGAGTTCGACGGGATCGCCCAGGACCAGGAACCGAGCACCTGCTTGCCGCCTGGCATTGGCGCGAGCTCGAACTTTCCGGCGAGGGGCCCAGCGGCACCCTCGGGGTCATTGAGCGCGGGCAAATTCCAGTTGTAGCTGATCATTGAAGCCGACTGGCCGCTAGAGACAGAACGGAAAGCTTCGTCAAACGCCCAGCTCAAGCTATTGGACGGAGCCGAGTTCGAATAGACCTCAATATAGGCTTCGAGCGCCGCTTTAGCCTCTGGAGTGTCGAGCGTGGGGTTTCCCTCTGCGTCGTAGATTGATCCGCCCGCCGCAAACAGCCAGTTCGCCCACTCTTCGAAGATTTTGTATCCCCGCTGAGGCTGCATGGCAATTCCGGACTTGCCGTCCGACGTCAACGCTTGTGATGTACTCACGAGCTCGTCAAGAGTCGTGGGAACGGAAAGCGACGCTGCGTCCAAGTCATCCGCGTTGTACAGGTAGCCCAACGCGTAGTTGTAAAAAGGAACCCCGTAGGTTGTGCCGTCGACTTTCGTGATGTCGACAAGAGGGGTGAAGAAGTCATCCGCGTTGTAGTCAGTGGTATTCGCGATTCGCTCGTCGAGCGGCTCAAGGAATCCAGCGTCAGCGAAGTCAACCATCCAAGGATTGTCGACCACTATGAGATCGTACGTGGGGTCAGGGGCTTGGAAAGAAGATACTAGCTTGTCGCGCATCTGGTCAAAGGTGAGGGACTCGATATCTACATTGATATCGGGGTACTCGGCGTTGAAGTCGTCAACGAGATCCATGACGATGTCGGTGTCCGGCACGTTCTCCATCAGGATGCGGACAGTGCCTTGGGTGTCTTTGGAAATATCACCAAGCCCAGATGACTCGGGGTCGGCGGGCCCGCCGGTTCCAGCGCACGAAGCGGTGATGAGCGATAGTCCGCACATTACTGCTATCGTCGCGACTAATTTCGGGGTTTTTCTGCTGTGCAACATTTGCTTCTCCTATTACTTCAATGGGACGTGCTGAACATTGGGATCGTGGCAGCTGCGTGAAAGTCAGTCCATGTATGCACCGCCGTTGATCGCGAGTGCCTCACCGGTCATGAAAGCTGCGTCCTCGCTGAGAAGGAACGCCACTACCTTCGCGACGTCCTCCGGTTCTTCTAGCCGCGCTAGTGGGGTGTCATCCACCCACATCGCGCGCACGGCTTCGGGAGAAGTCCCCCTAAGCTCTGCCTCCCACGAGAGTTCGCGGGCCTGCATCGGAGTCGCGACATATCCAGGGCACACCGAGTTCACACGGATCCCGTGTTCTGCGAGTTCAAACGCCATCGCTTGTGTGAGCCCGACAACCCCAAACTTTGATGCAACGTAATCCGAGAGATAGGGAACTTTTCCTTGCTTTCCCGCCATCGAAGCGGTGTTGACAATCGAGCCAGCGACACCGCTCCGAGCCATCGCACGGGCGGCTGCTTGGCCGCAGACAAATACTCCCTTGAGATTGATAGCGAGAGTCTTGTCGAACTGATCCATAGGGACCTCGAGAAACTTCTGCATGAACGAAATTCCGGCATTGCTCACCCACGCATCCAAACCCAAGCGATCGGCAACGCTGTCGGCGACAGTCGTTGCAGCAATTGGATCAGTCACATCAAGCTCAGCGGATTCGTGGCGCTGATTGTGAGCGACAGCAAGCGTGCTCACCGTCGCTGCGGCTGCGTCAATATTGATGTCGGACACGACGACTTGCCATCCGCGATCGGCGAGAACCTGAGCGATCGTTCGCCCAATTCCCGAGCCCGCTCCGGTGACTACTACGGTCTTGGTCATGCTCGTGTTCTCCTTGCGATGGATTGCGAAATGGGGGCGATTGCGAGTCCGAGTTCTCGCCACTCGTAATACGCCTGGTCGTACCGCTTGATGCGATCCTGATTGGGGATTACCGGTGTACCGCTTTTGATAAATCTGGAGGTGCTACTCCAGTCATCAAGCGCGCCAACGCCAACCGCCGCAATGAGGGCTGCGCCAAGCGAAGCGCCGGGATGATCGATGATTGGATACATTTCCACTCCCAAAACTTCAGAATGAATCTGTTTCCACAACGTGGACTTGCTCCCGCCATTTGTTATTGATGCCCGTCCGAGAGTGAGTCCCGCTTCTTGGAAAACTTCAACGTGGTGCCGGAATCCAAAAGCGATTGCTTCTAGCACCGAACGGTAGAGGTCAGCACGGTTGTGCCCCAGGTGGAGGCCAGCAAAGGTCCCTCTGAGATCAGGATCATGCAACGGACTTTTCTCTCCGAGGAAATAGGGCAAGCAGAGCACGTCGGCAGGTGGGCGGTTCTCCGCTTCTGCATCCAGCGTGAGCAAGCTCTCACCGCCAACGAGTGATTGGTACCAGCGAATTAGGCTGCCGCTGGTTGCCATGCACCCGTTGGGAAGCCAGCGTCCGGGAACCGGATGCGCATCAAGATAGAGTCGCGGGTCCACCAGCGGTCGATCACTCGCGACGAGAATATCGCCAGCGCCGCCAAGTTTGACCAGCCAGTCGCCTTCCGTTTCGACGCCGGCGGCGAATGCGGACAACACATGATCAGCGCCTCCGACGACGAGGGCGGTACCCACACGCAAGCCAGTCGCATTTGCGGCCTGAACACTGAGCGATCCGACCTGCTCCCCAGAGCTCAAGATTGGCGGAAGCACATCGCTCTCCATCCCTGAGGCCGCGAGCACCTGCTCAACTGGTTCACCACCCATCGTGAAGAGCCCAGATTCGAGAGCCCAGTTTTTTTCCACATGCCGCGGCGCACCGAGCGCGATCAGAAGCCAGTCGTAGGAGCCCACGATGCTTGCTGTTTGCTCCCAGATTTTGGGCTCATGGGACCGGAGCCATTCGATCGTAGGGGCCACCGACTGCTGGGTAAGAGCCGACCCCGTTACAGTCACAAGATCAACGCTTGCAAGTTCCACCGAGAGCCGGTCAATTTCAGAAGCGGCCCGAGCGTCGTTCTGCAAAATTGCGCGGCGAAGTGGCTGGCCGTGAGCGTCGAGTAGCACGACGGCGGGCACCATGCCCGAGGTCGATATCGCCACAATTTTCTCGGGCGAAACACCCTCGGTGTGAAGTATCTCTTGAATGGAATCTACGACATTCGAATACCACTGCTTGGTCTCTGCCTCTGCGAAGCCTGCACGATCTGAATACAGTGTTGCTTCGCGCGTAGCCTGCGCAACGATGCCACGCTCGACGTCGAACAGGATGGTCTTTGTCCCGGTTGTCCCAATGTCAATACCAATTGTGTACGTTGTCATTCGATACCTAAATTCGTAATTGGTGCGGTCGAAACAGAGAGCACGTCGACACCGATTTCGCGAGCGGCGACCACCGTCGGGTTGTCGTACGCGCCATCGGTGACCAGCGTGTGAATTGCATCGAGTGGGGCCACGTTCATGAGCTGAACACGGCCAAGCTTTACCTCGTCGACGACGAGAATCACTCGGTCCGCCGCGCGCATTGCAGCTTTCTTGACGCTGCCCTCTCCGCGGTGGTATTCGGTGACGCCGCGTGCGGCGTCAACTCCTGCGACTCCCATTACGTATACATCGCAGTTGTACTGAGTGAAAGTATCTTCGGCATCCAAGCCGATCAGGCTGAGCTCTCCTGGCCTCAAGAGGCCTCCCGTCAAGAGGATTGTGGTGTCTGGTTCGTCGGCGAGTTCTAATGCCACCAGCAGACTCGGTGTAACGACGGTCAAGCCCAACTGTTTACCTTTGATCGCTTTCGCAACGGCTAATACGGTGCTTCCGCTGTCCAGAATCACTGTCTCGTGGGGCTGGAGCAACGTAACCACCGCTTCGGCAATGTGCATCTTGCCTTCAGCAGCATCGGCGGCGCGAGCTTCGAACGGCGGCTCCGACGATTTTCCGATTACTGCGATTGCGCCTCCAACCACTCGACGCACGAGTCCCGAGGACTCCAGCACCTCAATGTCGCGTCGAATTGTCATCTCCGACACACCGAACTCCTTGGAGAGCGTGGCGAAGTCGACTTCGCCGTGAACTCTCACGCGTTCTTCGATTGTTGCTCTGCGCTTCTTCGCTGCCATTTCAATATCAAATCACACATCTGTCATAAATTCACATGATTTATGTTTCAATTTTGTAAATTCTCTTCATTGATGCAAAATGTATGTGAATATATAACAACACCGTTCCGTTCGACGCAACAACAAAACTTCTCCCTTGAAAGGCATCCAGATGACCTCCTGGCTCAGTTCCGTATTCCAAGTAGACAAACCAGTGATCGCTATGCTGCACCTCTCTGCGCTCCCCGGGGACCCCGGTTTTGACTCAGCAGCTGGCGTCCGCGCAGTGGTCGAACGGGCCAAGTCGGAACTAGACGCTCTTCAATCAGGCGGCGTTGACGGAATCATGATTTCAAACGAGTTCAGCCTGCCGTACCTAACGTCGACCGAACCAATCACTGCTATCACGATGGCACGAGTCATCGGCGAACTGCTCGATGACATCAGCGTTCCGTACGGGGTGAACGTGTTGTGGGATGGCAGGGCATCAATCGACCTAGCTGTAGCTACGGGCGCGCAGTACGTTCGCGAAATTTTCACGGGCGTCTACGCAAGCGACTTCGGTCTTTGGAACACAAACATTGGAGAAGTCGCGCGCCATCGTGCCCGTGTTGGTGGCAAAGACGTAAAACTCTTTTTCAACATCGTGCCGGAATCCGCTAAGTACCTCGCAGACCGTGATCTTAAGTCGATTACCGAAACAACCGTTTTCGCGACTCTTCCTGACGCGATCTGTGTTTCCGGGCTCACCGCGGGGGCCGCAACCGATGGTCAAGCTCTCGCAACCGTCAAGGCTGCCGCCGGCACTGTCCCAGTGTTTGTCAACACCGGCGTACGCGCTCACAACGTAGGCGAGCAGTTGTCGATAGCGGATGGCGCAATCGTCGGGACATACTTCAAAGTCGATGGAGTATTCGAAAATCGTGCCGATAAGTCACGAGTCGATGAGCTCATGAGCGCGGCACGCGACTTTCGCGCGACGTTGAACTAGTCGCAAAGCATCAACGGCGCGGCGCTGCTCACGGAGAGCCGCGCCGCCCAATGACGAGCCAAGCCGACCGCCACCTGCCGCGACGCTAGGAAGCCGGGAGCCCGTCCAGGAACATCGTGAGGGCGAGCGCGGCACCGTCGTTGACATCACTCTCGGTGACCTCATTGGCCACCGCGAGCACGTCATCCGGAGCCTGACCCATGGCGACGCCACGGCCGTGCGACGCTGCCCACTCGAGCATGTCGATGTCGTTACGGCCATCCCCCATGGCGAACACGCGCGTGCGCGGGATGCCGAGGCGTGAACGCACATTTTCGAGCGCCGTGGACTTGTTGACGCCATCGGGCGCGATGTCGAGCCACGCCGTCCAACCGACGTTGTAGCTGACCTTGTGGAGCCCCATCTTCTCGACCACCGAGAGGAAGTCGTCAACCTGGTGCTGAGGTGAGATGACGACAACACGAGTGGCCTGCACCTTGATGAGTTCGTCAAACGACACGTCTTCGCTGACTGCGCCAAGGGCGCCATCCGGAAACTTGCCATCGACGAAGAACTTGCCGGTGGCATCTTCGACCGCATAGTTGGCCGACCCCAAGTGCTGCTTGATGCTCGTAAGCACCTCTTTAGGGTTGAACATCTCGACGAACTCGCGGGCGTAGCCGCCGTCGGCCAGCGGATCGCGCTTGAGCGTAATCGCGCCGTTCGAGCACACCACGTACTCGGGCTTGAGCCCCAACTTGCGCAGAATCGGCAAAGTCATCGCGACCGAGCGACCGGTCGCCAACATGACCTCGTGACCGGCATCGCGCACCTTGGCGACAGCGTCAATCACGACGTCGTTCATCTCGCCCGACTCGAGCAGCACAGTGCCGTCGATGTCGAGTGCGATCATCCAGCGGTCATCCTGTGCTGCGATTGTCACGCGAGTGGCTCCAAAATTTCGAGGCCGCCGAGGTAGGGGCGAAGTGCTTCTGGCACTACGACTGACCCGTCGGGCTGTTGGTGGGTTTCGAGGATGGCAACCAACCAGCGGGTGGTGGCCAAAGTTCCGTTGAGGGTAGCGACGGGGGCCGTCTTGCCCGACTCAGTGCGGTAACGGATGTCGAGGCGACGCGCCTGATACGTCGTGCAGTTAGAGGTCGAGGTGAGCTCGCGGTACGTGCCCTGGGTCGGAACCCACGCCTCGATGTCGTACTTGCGGGCTGCGCTAGAACCGAGGTCGCCACCGGCAACATCGATCACCCGGTAACTCAGACCACACGCCTGCAACATGGACTCTTGGAACGACAGCAGCCGCTCGTGCTCTTCTTGAGCATTCTCCGGCAACACGTAGCTGAACATCTCGAGCTTGTTGAACTGGTGCACCCGCAGGATGCCGCGGTTGTCTTTGCCCGCAGACCCGGCTTCGCGACGGTAACAGGTCGACCATCCGGCATAGCGCAGCGGCCCCTGAGAGAGATCGAGAATCTCGTCAGAATGGTAGCCCGCGAGCGCGACCTCACTCGTGCCCGTGAGATACAGGTCGTCGGCGGGCAAATGGTAGATCTCGTCGGCGTGCTCGCCCAAGAAGCCGGTGCCGGCCATCATCTCGGGGCGCACAAGTGTGGGAGTAATGAGCGGGATGAAGTCGCCAGCGATGGCGCGGTCAAGAGCCATGTTCATGAGGCCGATCTCGAGTCGCGCACCGACGCCCTTGAGGAAGTAGAAGCGGCTGCCCGAGACCTTTACTCCGCGCGGGATGTCGATCGCCCCAAGCATCTCGCCAATGTCGGCGTGATCGCGGGGTTCGAAATCGAATGCTGCGGGAGTGCCGACCTCGCGCACAAGCTCCCAGTCATCCTCGCCACCGACGGGCACGCCGTCGACTGCGATGTTGCCGAGAGCTCCGACGATGCGAGTGAACTCTGCTTCAGCCTCGCTCGACGCCTGCTGGGCGGCCTTCACTTGAGCAGAAAGCTCTTGGGCCTGCGCGACAAGGGCCTTCTTCTCGTCGGAGGGTGCCTGAGCGACCTTCTTGCCGAAGCTGTTTTGCTCAGCACGCAATGCCTCGAACTCGCCAATGCGCGAGCGTCGGTTCTGGTCGGCAGCAATAGCGTCGTCAACCAACTGAACGGATGCCCCGCGAGCGAGTTGCGATTGCCGCACGGCGTCAGGGTTTTCTCGGAGAATTTGGGGGTCAATCACCAGTACAGCCTATCCATTCATGGCGTAGCGTTTATCTGTGCCCACGACTAAGAACACAAAGCCTCGAGTGGCGGTTGTTTACAACCCCATTAAGGTCGACCTTGCCAAGCTCAAGAAGTTGGTAAACGCAGCCGCGAAAGCCGCTGAGTGGGCGGCTCCGCTGTGGTTCTCGACAACAGAGGAAGATGTCGGCCAGGCAGTCACGGGCAGTGCCATTCGTCGCGGGGCCACGATCGTAATCGCTGCTGGCGGTGACGGCACGGTGCGTGCCGTCGCAGAGGCCCTTCGCGGCACCGGAGTGGCGATGGCGGTGGTTCCTGCGGGCACCGGCAACCTCCTCGCCCGCAACCTCGATCTGCCTGCAGGCAATCTTCCTGAAAGTGTCGAGATCGCTTTCAACGGCGTCGACCACACCATTGATTTGGGCATGGTGGAGATCGTGCGAGACAACGATGATCACGAAGAGCACGCCTTCTTAGTGATGGCTGGGCTTGGTCTCGATGCCAAAATGATCAAGAACACGAGTACGAAGCTCAAGAAAGCTGTTGGCTGGCTCGCCTACGTCGATGGCATTGCTCGTTCGATCCCCGAGCTGCGACCGGTCAAGCTGCGCTACAGCGTGGATGGCGCACCCAATCGTTCGCTCAGTGCCCACACCGTCATCATCGGCAACTGCGGGGCGCTGCCCGGCGGCCTTCTTCTCATGCCCGAAGCTAAACCGGATGACGGCATCCTCGACATGGCGGCGCTCGTGCCGCGTGGTCGTTTCGGCTGGCTCAACATTTGGAACAAGATCGCGTGGGAGAACGGCGTGCTGCGTAAGAGCGCTATCGGGCGCCGCATCATCGACCTATCGAAAGACGTTCGCGATGTTCGGTACGCCACCGGCAAAGACCTCAACATGATCGTCGACAACCCCGAAGAGTTTCAGTTGGATGGTGACGAATTTGGTCTCGCTAAGTCGGTTCACGCGTGGGTCGATCCCGGTTCGCTCATTGTTCGCGTGCCGACGTCGCGCTCTAAGTAGCGCACGCGGCAGCGCGGCGTCACCGTATTGGAATGAACATCTCTTGCAAAATATCCACGGTGCCTTTAGCGACGTCGCGGTACTCACGAACTAGCGAACTCGATATCCGACTGCCACCGCCATGAGCTAACGCATGTCGGGCACCGATTAGGTTATTCAGTGAATTTCGATTTTCGTCTTCTTCCAAATAACGACTCAGCGTCTCTCTCCAGCCCTTATCGAAACTACCCACAAGGTCTTCGAGGTTGCTAGCGTTCATGCTTTTCAATCGCCTTGCCTGAACTTTGCTGAAGTTCAGAACTCTGAAACTCGTGTTTTCATCGAGGAAGCAGTTGATCATTTGAGCCGTACTGGATTCCATGGCTCCACTGAGTCGTATCACTGCCAAGCTCTGAAGGTAGGCAGCGATCGCGATGTCGTCAGCGCTTAAGGCTAACGAGATGATTTCATCGACCTGGGCGAATTCTTTGTGGAGTTCACTTCGCGTGTCGTGAGAACGGCGCCTAAGCCGACTCACAGTGCGGCGAATTCCTCGCCAGCCAACAGGAGCCGCTGCTTCACGGGCTCTTCATTAGCCGTGGCTTTCGAAACCACGCTGAGGTACTCCTCAGCAGCCAAAAGGGAATCGTATGCTGTTTTCCACGACTCCCCGCTTACAGATTCGGATTCTCCACTTGCGATTCTCTGCATGACCCCGACGAAGACTGACTCTAGGATTGCCGCGTTAATTTGGTTCCCCAGCCGTAAGGGGCGATTGCCGAAGTTCTCGGCGATGACTTTGGCAGCGCTCCGAAAGAGGGCCGACACCTCGACCAAATCGATGCCTTCGCCTCCGCGATGTGTGTATAGAAAGTCGTTGAGGAATGTCTTCAGCGGGGCCTTGTAACCATTCGATGCCTCGAACATTGCGATTACACGCAATATAAGCTCCTGATCTTTTAGCCGCGCGTGACGAGCGCCGAATATCGCGCGCCAATTGTCGTCCTCGTTCAGTTCACGGATTGCTTCAACCGCTGCTCCCCCGTATATAGCTACACGAATCTCGTGTGGCTGGAGGTTGGTTCCGCCGGAGTTGAGCCGCTCAAAAATCTGATAAACACTCTCGTATTCATTTAACGAAGCCGGGGTGCGAATGATGATCGATTGGATAAAGGTGTCGTCGAGGGCCCGGGTCAGATCTTCCCCAAGAGACTGGTATGTGATGTCAGCAAAACGATCTTCAACCTTGTTCTTGTCAAGCTTGAACTTTCCTGCGTAGAAATCGACCAGCGCATTGAGACGTTGCTGTCCGTCGAGAACTAGATACTTCTTCCCCGGCTGCTCAACAAGAAATATTCCGGGAACAGGGAATCCGAGGAGTAGCGATTCGATAAAGCGCTGCTTCTGCGCGGGCCGCCACACACCTCGCCGCTGAAACCCTTGCGCTCGCTTGTCAGGAAGTTCACCGCTCGGATCGAAAGTCGGGACGACTATTGCTTTGGAGTTAAATCGGCGCACGAGCCCATGGACATCGAACTCAGTTCCAAAATAGGTAACCGGCTCGACGCTGCGAGCCGCATCGTCACTTTCGTCAACGTCATCGATTACTTCATCGTCAGAGTCGATCAACGTGTCATCTTCCGGCAGGGTCTCCATTCAGCGACTGTAGCATCGCGCCGATAGCTCAGATCGGCGCTCGCTGGGCAGTTGCGGCGTAATGCGCTAGATCACGCTGGGCTCGCCCGTGATGATCGCGCGCAGCCAATCGCGGGCCTCCACGAATACGTCGTTGCCGTAGCGTGGCGTCACCGTGGTGGCGAGCTTGTCTGCCCGCGGGTAGCTGCCCAAGAAGATGACCTTCGGGCTGAAACGCTTGATTCCCAACAGAGCGTCAGCGACTCGTTCGTCGAGGATGTGCCCCTCGAGATCAATCACGAAACGATAGCGACCCAGCTCATCTCCGATCGGCCGCGATTCGATCAGACTCATGTTGACACCGCGCGTGGCGAATTGCTCGAGCATCTCGAGCAAACGACCCGGCGCATTGTCGGGAAGCTCAACAATCACACTGGTCTTGTCAGCGCCGGTCGGCGCGGGCAACTCGGTGCTCGACGAGACGAGCACAAAGCGAGTCACAGAAGTGTGGCTGCTGGCGATGCTCTCGGCCAGCACCTCGAGCGGGTAGTGCTCGGTGATTCCGGGTGGGGCGACGGCGGCATCCGCGACGCTGTTGTCGAGCAGGGACGCTGCGGCCGCCACGTTAGAGGTAGCCGGCATGTAGCCGTGTTGCGGCAGCGTCGCGTCGAGCCAGCGACGAGTTTGCCCATAGGCAACCGGATGCGCATTCACGGTTGTCACGTCGGCGAGCGCCGTGCCTGGCCGAGCCACGAGCACGAAGTTCACGGGCACCAAGTATTCGCCCATGATGCGCAGATCGGGTGTGGTGGTCAAGGCATCTTGGGTGACGCTCACGCCGCCATCGATCGAATTCTCGATGGCGATCATTGCCGCAACGCTGCGACCGCTCGTCACATCGTCTAGCGCTTCGCCAACATTATTGACGCTCTTCCAGTGCGCCCCTACCGCTTCGGGAACCTGCTTGAGTGCAGCCTCCGTAAAGGTTCCTGCGGGCCCCAGATAGCTGTAGCTCGCAGTGTTCAGGTCGGGCGTCGAAGTCATGACACGAGTTTAGGGTGCCAACAGCTAGCCGTAGGTCGGTGCCGCAGGCAGTCCAAAGAACTCTTCAAGAGTTTGGATGCCCGTGCTGTGCAATTCTGCGGCAAGCTCCGTGCCGACATACCGCATGTGCCATGGCTCATACTCGTAGCCGGTCACGTCAGTCTTGCCCAGCGGGTATCGCACGGTAAAGCCGTACTTCCAGCCGTTTGCCGCAAGCCACTGCCCCTGAGGGGTGTCGCCAAAGCACTGCTCAAGCGAACAGTTGGCAGGCAGAGCACTGACGTCGATCGAGAGCCCAGTCTGGTGTTCGCTGTGGCCGGGGCGCGCACTCGTGAGGTCTGCTGCCTCCTGCCCGAGACTGGAAACCCACCCCGCGTAGACGCTCTCTTGAGACCAATAGCTTCGATACGAGCTCTGCGACTGCATCTGAAGGCCGGTCTCGGCTTGGAATGCCGCAAACATCTCAATGACGGCGGCCGCGGCATCCGGGGTCAAATAGGGCTCATAGACGTATGGCACGTCTACGAACACGAGGTTGGGCTCGTACGTTTGCGGATTGAGGGGACGCAGTTTGTTCGCGACCACCCACAGGCTGCTGGCGTCGTCGTTCGAGAAGGCTGTCTTGTCAAAAGTCGGGGTCGGGGTCGGCGTCGGTGTTGGAGTCGGTGTCGGTGTCGACGTTCGAGTCGGGGTTGCCGTCACCACCGGCTCTGGAGTGGGGGTGAGCACAAAGAACGACACCACAACAGCAACAACAATCAGCACGAGGCCCGTGACAGCAATGATGATCAATCGGCGGTGAGACCCACCAGTAACCGGGGCAGCAGATTCAGACACGCATCGATACTATGCGCATGCTCAGGATCGCCGGTGAACTGATCCCCACACGGTAACCCGCGAGTAGGCTTGGCACTATGGCGAGCGAAGTTATCCATGATCCCGCGATGACCCGTTACGAGTTGCTCGTAGACGGTGTTCAAGCGGGCCTTGCCGACTACCGGCTGCGCGACGACGAAATCGTCTTTGTGCACACCGAAATTGATCCCAAGTTCCGGGGACAAGGTCTCGCCAACGAACTCGCCAGGGGCGCCCTCAATTTGGTGCGTGCCGAAAGCGAGGCTCGTGTTGTCGCGCGCTGCGAGTTCATCAAGAAGTTCATCGGGGATAACCCCGAATACCGCGACCTGCTCAGCCGCTAAGCTCTCGCTGAAGTCAGCGGCGAGGAACGACGACCGGATGCCCGCCAACGTCGCGGAGTTCGACAGCGAGGCCGTAGACCCGCTCAACACGCTCGGCGGTGAGCACCTCGCTGGGGGTTCCGATCGCGTCGAGAGCGCCATGGGCAATAAGGGCCAGTCGGTCGGAGTAGGCACCGGCGAGACTTAAGTCGTGCAGCACCACGACGACCGCCCGACCGTCTTCGGCCATCGAGCGCGCGACCCGCATGACATCTTCTTGGTGACGGAGATCGAGCGCGGCAGTTGGCTCATCCAAGAACACGACAGGGGTGTGCTGGGCGAGAACTCGCGCGAGTGAGACGCGAGCTTTTTCCCCGCCCGACAGGGTCGTGTAGCGACGGTCACCGAGGTGCGCGACATCCGTGACTTCAAGAGCTTCGTTAACGACGGCAACATCATCGCGGCTCTCCAGCGAACGGGCCCAGGGGCTGCGACCCATCGCGACAACCTCCGAGACTCGGAAAGGGAAGCTCACACTGTTCTCTTGAGTGAGCACAGCGCGCAAGCGAGCCAGTTCACCGTGGCGGATGCTGCCGAGCTCTCGCCCATCGATGGTCACGGTGCCGCTGTCGGGCTTTCGATCGCCGCTCAACACCGAGAGCAGAGTCGACTTTCCGGCACCGTTGGGGCCGACAAGGGCAAGCACTTCACCCGGCGTGACGTCAAGGCTGACGTCGTCGAGGATGGCGCGGCCCCCGAGCCGCACAGCGATATTGCGTGCACTGATCATGCCCAGCCTCCGCTCTGGCGACGCTGGCGGAACAAGAGGTAGAAGAAGAAGGGGCCACCGACGAGTGAGGTGAGCAATCCGATCGGCAGGTCACCGCCCGCGACGACGGAGCGCGCGAGTAGGTCGGAGAGAACAAGAAGCACGCCACCGCCGACAGCGCTGGCAACGATCAGCGAGCGATGGGCGGGACCAATAACCATGCGCATAGCGTGCGGAACGACGAGCCCGACGAAAGCGATGATGCCGCAGAACGCCACCGCAACACCCGTGAGAAGTGCGACGATGATGATCGAGACGATGCGGAGCCGTTCGACATTGACGCCGAGGTGCCGCGCGTTGCGCTCCCCCAGCGCGAGAAGGTCGTAGGGGCGCGCAAGCACAATTGCGGCCGTGAGTCCGACGGCGGTGACGAGCGTGACGATGAGAACTTCACTCCACCGCGATCCGTTCAGCGAGCCGAGTTGCCAGAAGACAATCTGTTCCCGGCTGCCCGAATCGGCAACAAAGAGCAAGAAGGCAAGACCTGCGCCAGCGAAAGCGTTGACGGCGATACCGGTGAGCAGAAGGGTCACGACTTCGGTGCGACCGTTCGCGCGCGAGACAAAGTAGACGAGCAGGGTTGCGAGCAACCCGCCGACAAAGGCAAAGAGTGCGATCGCGCTGTCACCGAGAGCGGCAACGCCGACAACGATTGCGGTGGCGGCACCGAGCGCTGCTCCGGATGACACCCCAACGACCCCAGGCTCAGCGAGCGGATTTCCAAAAATGGCTTGCATGACGGCGCCTGCGACGGCGAGTGCAGCGCCCACGACCAGGGCCATCGCAATGCGGGGGAAACGTACGACCCACAGTGTGGATTCCACAATCGAGTCGTTCGGCGCCCACTCGTTCTGGATGCCAAGCGCCCGCAAGAGCGACCCGCCCACTTCGGCGGGAGCGATGGGAAGTTGCCCGAGCACGGCCGATGCCACAATGCCGCCGAGCAGCAAAGCGGCAAGGGTGAGCGTCAGAGTCAGGCCGCGGAGGGTGTGGTTCACGGAACGCGCTGCAACCACTCTTCGGTGCCAAACTTTTCGGCAACGAGTTCTTCGGCGCGCGCGATCTCTTCACTCGTGAGTTCACTCTCGGTGAGGCCATGGAGGCCCCGGAACGTCGCGACCATAGTGTCGATGATGTCGGCGCGCTCCATTCCGGTCTGGCTACGCAGCGGGTCAACGCGCTTGGCCGCCGACTTCGTGCCTTTGTCGCTCATCTTCTCGCGACCGATGCGCAAGACCTGCACCATTTTTTCGCCATCCATGTCGTAGCTCATGGTGACGTGGTGCAGCACGGCCCCTGCGCCGAGACGTTTCTGGGCGGCTCCGCCGATCTTGCCGGTGGGACTCGCAATGTCGTTGAGCGGCTGGTAGCTCGCGTCGATGCCGAGCGACTTGAGGGCGATAATGACCCACTCATCGAGGAAGGCGTAGGAATCGGCAAAGGTCATTCCCTGCACGAGTTCAACGGGGGCGTAAATCGAGTACGTGATGACGGTGCCCGCTTCCATAAACATGGCACCTCCGCCGGAAATTCGGCGCACGACCTGGAACCCAAATTTCTCGGCATTTTCAAGGTCAACCTCGTTGCGCAGCGACTGGAAACTGCCGATGACGACGGCGGGCTTGTTCCACTCCCAGATGCGCAGGGTCGGCTTGCGGCGACCGGAGGCGACCTCTTCGGCGAGCACCTGATCCATCGCCATTTGCATGCGCGGTTCAAGCGGCGGCCCGGTGACGATCTGCCACTCATAGTCTTTCCACGTCGTGGCCCGCTGCAGGGCGCGACGGATGGCCGTGGCCACAGATTCGGCAGAGAAGCCGAGCATGACAGCGCCCTCGGGCAGCGACTGCTGAACAGCACTCGTGATGGCTTTCGCATCAGAGTTGGCTGGCAGTCCCTCGATGGCCGAATTGATGTCTTCTAGCGCCTCATCCGGCTCCAGAAAGAAGTCACCAGCGAGGCGAAAGTTGGTGATGGCGTCATCGACAACATCGAGATCGACCACTACGAGTTTTCCGCCGGGCACCTTGAATTCGCCGTGCATCGCTCACCCCTGTCTAGTTGTGCTGAATCCAGCCTAATGCGCCGCGTTCACCTGCGGAATTGACCAGTCGAGCCCAGGAACAAACTCCCCATGCCCGTGGTCGATCATCCGCGCCCGTAATCGCTGAAAAGCCTCGTCGAGTGCCTCGGTGCCGGGATCGCGATTGATGCCGGTGTGGCTGTATTCGTAGACGGTCCAGGACGGCCAGACGTGCAAGTGCGCGTGCGGAACCCGATAGCCCTCGAACATGACGCCGACACGATCGGCATCCCATTCATCACGCTGAGCCAAACCGATGAGTCGCCCGACGCGAAAGATGTGCATCGCGAGTTCTTCGTCGAGGTCACTCCACCGATCAACCTCGATGCGCGGAATCACGAGCGCGTGACCCGGCTTGCGGGGCTCGATGGTGAGAATGGCAAAGACACGGTCATCCGCCCAGATAAAGCGCCCGGGCGAGCGACCGTTCAGAATCTCGGTGAAGATCGATGCCATCTATTCGGGCTTTGCTGCCTCAGGAAGGGGCGCACCCGGATGCACGGGCTTGAGTCGCGCATCGAGCCACCCCACGAGGTCGGCAATCACTTCGTCTTTATTGGTCTCGTTGAAAATCTCGTGACGCGCACCCGGGTACACAATCGCTTCAATATCGGTGAGCTTGGAACGCACGACGTAATCGGCGGCGAGCGCCTCGATGCTTGCTTCTCCGCCGAGTGAATCTTCGTCGCCGATCATGATGAGCAGCGGGATGTCGCGGGCGAAGTTCTTGGCTGGGCGACCCATCAGGCGCAATCCATCGGCGGGGCCAAAGAGTTTGAGGGCATCCGCATAGAACGTCAGCGGGTCATTTACGAAGTCATCGGCAACCTGCGGGTCACGACTGAGCCATTCGTAACCGGTGGTGCCGAGAGCTTTGTGCTTGGCGTTGAGATCGCCACTGTTCATGTGGGTGAGAGTGCGGTGCGCTGTGCCGGTGAGGATAGCGACTTCGTATTCGTTGGAGTGCTTGTTGAGCACGTCTTGCACCATGAGTGAACCCCACGAGTGGCCGAGCAGCGCGAGAGGAAGATCGGGATGTTCACGACGGATGATGGCCGAAAGCTCACGGATGTTCTCGGTTGCCGCCCGCAGACCGCCCTTGCCGAGCTTGCCCAGTTTGCTGGCATCGCCCGCAGCCTGCTCGAGACCGGTGGCACCGTGGCCACGGTGGTCGTCGGCATACACCGTGTAGCCGGCGGCGATGAGCGCTTGCGCGACGTGCTCGTAGCGACGGGCGTGATCGCCTAGACCGTGGGTGAGCTGAAGCACGGCGTGCGCTTTGGGTGACTCCCAGACGTAGTAGTGAATCGTCACTCCGTGCGCGTCAGTGTAGGAGTGGTCAGTTCGTGGCGCCGTAAACGTGGGCATTGGGGCCTCCTTGCTCGTTCCATTCTACGGCGGCGAACTCGGGAGAAGAATAGGTGAGTGTGGCTCGCACCGCCGTTTAGTTAGCAAACCTAATTTGCTAGACTAATGAAAATGCCCGACAAACTAGACGACGAACTCAGAATCGCCCTCATGCGCATCGCTCGTCGCATCCGGCAGCAACGCCACGACGACACTCTCAGCGACAGCCAACTCTCCGTGCTTTACGTGCTCAGTCACTACGGCAGCAGCACGCTCGCCGCTCTCGCCGAGCACGAACGAGTCACCCCGCCCTCGATGAATCGCACCGTCAATTGCCTCAGCGACGAAGGCCTCATCACGCGCTCCAGCTCGCCAGACGACGGCCGCAAAGTACTTATCGATGCCACGGATGCCGGAATCGAGCTTGTCGACAAAACGCGCCAGCGCCGCGCCGAGTGGTTTGCCGCTGAACTTTCGACCCTCAGTGCTGAAGAGCACGACGCCCTCCATGCAGCCATTCCAGTGCTGTTGAAGTTGGCCAATTCGTGAGCGCAATGTTTCGCTCGCTTCGCTTCTTCAACTACCGGCTCTGGACCATTGGCGCGATCGTCTCCAACACTGGCGCGTGGATGCAGCGCACCGCCCAGGACTGGATCGTTCTTACCGAACTGACCGACCACGATGCCGCCGCCCTGGGGTTCACGATGGCTCTTCAGTTCGGTCCGCTCCTGCTGCTGATGCCCGTCGCCGGAATCATTGCCGATCGCTTCGACCGTCGCGTTGTGCTGCTCTGGACGCAGTTCAGTCAGTTCGTTCTCGCGCTTGGGCTCGGCATCCTCGTGGTCTCGGGTTACGTCGAGCTGTGGCACGTTTACGTCTTCGCGCTACTTCTTGGTGTCGCGACGGCGATTGACGCCCCCGTTCGCCAGGCGTTCGTGTCAGAGCTTGTTAGCGACAAAGATCTGCCCAACGCAGTGGCCCTCAACTCGATGTCGTTTCAGAGCGCCCGCCTCATCGGCCCCGCGATCGCCGGAGTACTCGTTGCCGCAATCGGCTCGGGCCCGGTGTTCCTCGTGAACGCGGCCTCCTTCGCGGGCGTGCTCGCCTCGCTGTGGTTCATCCGCCGCAGCCAGCTCTACCCGGTGGCCAAGCTCGGGCGAGCGAAAGGCCAGATTCGGGATGGGCTGCGCTACGTTCGCAATCGACCCGACATCCTGATCGTGCTCGTCATGGTCTTTCTCGTCGGAACCTTCGGCTTCAACTTCCCCGTCTTCATCTCCACCATGGCCACCGCCGAATTCGGCAAGGGAGCCGCAGAATTTGGGCTACTCTCCTCGATGATGGCTGTCGGTGCCATTGTTGGCTCTCTCCTGGCCGCTCGCCGTGAACGCGCGCGACTCGGCGTCGTCGTCAGCGGTGCCGTCTTCTTCGGTGTTGCCTGCCTGCTCGCGGCCCTCTCCCCCAGCTACTGGACCTTCGGAGCCGCTCTCACGATCGTCGGCGTCTCATCGCTGACCATGATGACGACAGCCAATGCCTACGTTCAGACCTCAACCACGCCCATCATGCGCGGCCGCGTCATGGCGCTCTACCTCGCGATCTTCGCCGGCGGCACCCCCATCGGCGCCCCCATCGTGGGTTGGGCAGCCAACGAACTCGGTGCCCGCTGGGCGCTCGGCATCGGATCGCTCTCGGGCCTGCTCGCTGCAGCATTCGCCATCACCTGGCTCGTCTACAGTCGCGGAATGCGCGTCGGTCGCGTACCCGAAAGTCGCTTCCGACTGCGCTTGCGCTTCCCACCCGAGCCCACGCCTGAAGAAGAGCGTGAGCTCGCGACTCAAGAGATTGCGATCGTGGAGACCACCACTCGACGCACGAGTTAAGCCTCGCGGGTAATCTCCACACTCACGAACAGCTTCGAGCCAAACGGCCCCGCGTACACCCCACGAAGCGGAGGCACGTCGTTGTAGTCACGACCGCGACCGACCAAGACGTGACGGTCTCCGATATCGATGAGGTTCGTAGGGTCGTAGCCACGCCACTGCCCGTTGCAGAACCACTCAAGCCACGCATGGGACTCACCCGTGACGGTCTCACCGATAGCGGCATCCGGTTTCGGGTGAAGATAACCAGAAACATAGCGGGCAGGGATACCGACCGAACGCAAAGCACCAAGCGCGAGGTGAGCAATGTCTTGGCAGACACCCTTGCCTCCGGCCCAGGCCTCCGCCGCGGTCGTCGCCACTCCCGTGACACCGCTCATGTACTGGATGGCATTACCGATCGCCTTCGAGATTTCGAGGGCACTCTCGCACGCGTCATCCGACTTCGCTGCAATATCTTTCGCGAGAGCAACAACTTCCGCTGGCGGTTCAGTGCGCCGCGTCTGGCTCAGGTTCTCGACGGCATCCATCGACAACTCAGCGGCCACCTCAAGTTCAGCCCAGCTCATGCACTCCGAGACATGTTCACGCTCGTGAACCTCAACCAAGCTCGTAGCGGTCAACGACAGCTCTTTGTGACCCGTCAACACCTCAAACGAGGCAACGCGAGAACCCCAATAGTCGACATAGTTGCTCTGGCTAGAGAGCGGAAGGATGTCAAGGTTCGAGAACAGCACAAGCTGGCTCTCGACACTGGCGGGCAACATCCGGGCCTCGTTGTACGACGCCGTAACCTCGCCGCCATAGCTGAACCCTGTGGAATGAACGATCCTGAGTCGCTTCATGAGATCTCTCCAACCCACTCGGGTGCGGCATTCGTCGGAAAGTAGCGCTGACGCACTGCCTCCGAAGCCGCACTCGTTGCTGCCTGCACCCGATCCATGTGGTGGGGCAGGTCATCCAAAATTTCGGCAATCGGCCGATACTCCAACTCGCTGCGAATCTTGCCCAGAAGCCGCTGAGCATCATCGTTCACGCCGACGCGATTCATGCGACGAGGCTCAAGCTCACGCATGCAATCTTCTGCACGCGACACCGAGAAGAGGATGCTGCGCGGAAACAAGCGGTCCAACAGCAAGAACTCGGCAGCGTTGCTCGCGCTCGGCACGCCACGGTAGGTGCGCAAGTACGGCTCGAAGGCGCCACAAGAACGCAGAATTGTCGTCCACGATGGACCACTCGCCTCGGTGAGGCTTCGCGTTGCGAGAAGTCGCGCCGTCATGTCTGCGCGCTCAAGACTGCGACCCAGCGTGAAGAACTGCCACGCCTCATCCCGGCTCGTCGCGGACTCGACAATGCCCACCGCGAGAGCGGAGCGCTCACGAACCCAGGAGAAGAAGTCAGAAACCTTATCCCCGGAAATTCTGCGCGGCATCCGGGTCTGCGTGGTGTTGAGGCACTCCCACAACTCGGTCGACACAATCTCGCGGGCACGACGAGCGTTCTCGCGAGCGGCACCCAGCGAATAGGCAATCGACGCAGGCTCCGTGCGGTCGACCGCAAGGATCGACAAAACATCACCGCGAGTCAGAGTGGCATCAGGGGGAGCCTCGCTACCCATGACGCTCAAAAGGGCGCGGCACGCATCATCCTCTTCAATCCACGGGTCTTCGAGCAGCAACTGAAGGTGCACGTCGAGGATGCGCGCGGTACCGTCGGCACGCTCAATGTAGCGACCGATCCAGAACAGCGATTCTGCGATGCGGCTCAGCATGATTGCCCTCCCTCGATGTCGACATTCTGCTGTTGCTGCTCTTCTTGACGTTGTCTCTGAGTGAGCGTTCGCGTGCTGTCGTGATCTTCAGCGTGATCTTCGTGAGCACTCGCTTCGAGCAGCATCTCGGGAGTGATGACCGTGATAGCTTCCGTGTCTGCTTGCCGTTCGACAAGGCCCTGAACGGTTGCCTCGGACTCTTCGATCTTCTCGCGACCGACAACCCACGTGTCTTTCGAGCCACCACCTTGAGAACTGTTAACGACAAGCTGACCTTCGGGCAGCGCCACTCGAGTAAGGCCACCAGGGAGAACCCAGACATCGTTTCCGTCATTGACGGCGAACGGGCGCAAGTCGGCGTGACGCGGCCGCATCCCGTCGTCGATAACCGTGGGGATCGTCGAGAGCTGCACCACTGGTTGCGCGATCCACCCTCGCGGATCCTTCAAGAGCTGCTTGCGCAGCGTCTCCAACTCCGGCTTCGTTGCGGCCGGGCCAATCACGAGGCCCTTACCGCCAGAGCCATCTACGGGCTTCACCACGAGCTCGTCGAGCCGGTCGAGCACTTCTTCCAGCGCCCCCGGATCTTCGAGTCGCCAGGTATCGACGTTGGGAATGATCGGCTTTTCGCCAAGGTAGTACTCGATGAGGTCAGGCAAGTAGGTGTACACGAGTTTGTCGTCGGCGACACCGTTTCCGACCGCGTTGGCGATCGTCACGTTTCCGAGGCGAGCCGCGAGCATCATGCCCGGGCTGCCCAACATTGAATCGGCACGGAACTGCAGCGGGTCGAGGAACTCGTCGTCAACCCGACGGTAGATCACGTCGACCCGAGTGGGACCGGCCGTGGTGCGCATCCAGACCCGACCACCAGAGCAGAACAGGTCTCGACCCTCTACGAGCTCGACGCCCATGAGGCGAGCGAGCAGCGTGTGCTCGAAGTACGCGGAGTTGTAGACACCCGGAGTGAGCACAACGACGTTGGGTTCATCCACGCCGCCCGGCGCACTGGCACGCAGAGCCTGCAGCAGCTTGTGGGGGTAGTCGCCGACGGGGCGAACCCGCATCGAGACGAACAACTCGGGAAGCGTCTGGGCCATCACGCGACGGTTCGAGATCACGTAGCTCACACCACTGGGCACGCGCACGTTGTCTTCGAGAACACGCCACGCACCAACTTCGTCGCGGATGAGGTCGATACCGCTGACCTGAATACGCACGCCATTGGCCGGGTCGATGCCCGCCGCTTGACGGTGGAAGTGACTGGATGACGTGATCATCCGAGCCGGAATCACCCCATCTTTGATGGCATTCTGTGGACCATAAATGTCGGCCAAGAATGCCTCGAGCGCTCGAACGCGCTGCTTGATCCCCGACTCGACCTGTTTCCACTCAGAGAGGTCGATAACTCGCGGAACAGCATCAAGAGGAAAGGGCCTCTCTTCGCCAGCGAAGTCAAAAGTAACGCCTTGAGCGAGGTAGCTGTCGGCGAGGGCTTCAGTACGTCCGCGCAGCTCTTCCTGCGTCATTTGCGCCAACGCGTCATGGATCTCGCGGTAGGGGCGACGTATCTCGCTATCGGCAGAGAACATCTCATCCCACGCGGCTGGTCCGGTGCGTTTGGAGGCGCTTGATGTGTATCCGTCAAACAAATCTGCCATGTACAGACACTATGCGGGTTAACCAATTTCTGCGCGGAAGTGGGTTGATTCAGCCAGAATGTCGCGCACAATTTACAGTTAAGTAATGGCTGCACACCTCCCCACGATTCTTGTTCTCCCCGGTGGAGGGTATTCACGCCTCGCACCCCACGAAGGCAAGCCCGTTGCTGAGTGGTTGCGTTCGATCGGGTGGAATTCTCGCGTCGTTGAATACCCCGTCGGCGCGAAGCATCCCGCCCCTTTGCTGGCAATTCAGTCTGAAATTGCGAAAGAACGTGCGCTAGGGGCTCCTCTGGTTGGCGTTTTAGGCTTTTCCGCGGGCGGTCATTTGGCCGGCCACGCCGCCGTTGCGCCCCTCGCGAAGCCCGAAGAGCGGCCCGATTTTGCCGTGCTCGGCTACCCCGTTGTCACGATGACCGGCGAAACACATGCAGAGTCTCGCGAGAACCTCATCGGGCTGGATGCCAACCAATTTCTGCGCGAAGACACTTCGCTAGATTTGCTGGTCACCCCTGCTACGCCCCCGATGTTTATCTGGCACACGGCTGCAGACAAGCCCGTTCCGGTAGAAGCTCATTCATACCCGCTCGCTGCCGCTCTCGCGGCAGCCCGAGTGCGGCACGAACTCCACGTATTCTCTGACGGCAAGCACGGGCTCGGGCTCGCCAACGGAACCCCAGCCGAAGCGTGGCAGTCGCTGTGTGAAATCTGGTTGAGCTCACTGCGCTAACCGCGCAGGCACTCGTCCGGCGCTAACGGCGCAAGCGCTCGTCCCGCTGTTAACGGCGCAAGCTAAAGGCTTCCGCGCGCGTGGTCGGGCCGGAGACCAGAATGGTGTCGTCTGCGGCAATGACAGTTTTCTCGTCGGTGTAGGTCCAGGCGCCGCCATGCGGGCGAACGGCCGTGATCGTGACGCCCGCGGTGGAACGCACACGTGATTCGCCAAGCGTCTTGCCAATGATGGCCAGCGGCGGTGCCATCTTGACGAGAGAAAAGTCATCGCCAATCTCGAGGTAGTCCTGCATCGACCCACGCACAAGGTGAGCGACGCGCCGCCCCATCTCCTTCTCGGGATAAATGACATGACTCACGCCAAGCTGCTCCAGGATTGTGCCGTGCGCATCGCTCACCGCTTTTGCCCACACGTGCGCCACATTGAAGTGCAATAGCAACGACGTCGTCAGGATGCTGGCCTGAATGTCACTACCGATCGCCACAACGACGCGGTCGAACTCGGGCACCGCCAACTGCTGCAGCACCTCTTCTCGAGTTGAATCCGCCGCAACCACATGCGTCAGCTGGCCGTTGAGTTCCTGCACAATCGACTCGTCAGAGTCGATGCCAAGCACCTCGGTGCCATTCGCCATAAGCTCCAGGGCGAGAGCGCGACCGAAACGCCCCAATCCGATAACCGCAACAGAGTCTGCTGCGGCCACGGTAGAGACATCCGGACCAGAGAACATGCGCAATTTAGCCAATGATCGGCCTTTCTTTGGGAAGTTCGTAGAGGACGGCGCGCTCACGAAGCGCAAGCGCGGTAGCAAAACCAATCGGGCCAAGGCGACCCACAAACATCAGCACGGCCAAAATCAGTTGCGCCGCCACCGGCAGCTCGGGAGTGATGCCCTCCGACAGGCCAACAGTGCCGAACGCCGAAACGGTCTCAAACAGCACCGGACTCAGCGGCAAACCCGAGAGCAGCATGATGACCACGGTGGATGAAGCCACAACCGCCACCGACAACAAGACCACCGCGATCGCTTGGCGGTGCACCGCGCGCGACAATCGCTTGCCGAAAACGTTCACGACGCCGTCTCCGCGCACTTCTGCCAGGAGGATGAAGAACAGCACCGCAAACGTGGTGATCTTGATGCCACCGGCAGTGCCTGCCGGGCCACCACCCACAAACATGAGGGCGGTCATCCCGAACTGGCTCGCTTCACTCATGGCACCGATATCGATGCTGTTGAAGCCGGCGGTGCGGGTTTGCACCGATTGGAAGAAGCCAGCGAGGAGTTTGGCGTGCCAGTCGAGCGGGCCGAGAGTGGCGGGGTTGTTCCACTCGATCAGGGTGATGTAGACGGCACCCGCCACGAGCAGCAATGGCGTTGCCGCGACCACGATGCGCGTGTTCATGCTCCACTTGAGTCGGTTGCCGCCGTACCTCAACAGTTGAACGATCACGGGGAAGCCTAAACCGCCCAGGATGATTTCGGCACAGAGGGTGAGCGAGACAACCGGATCGTCAACGAACGACATCATGCTGTTGCTGAAGAGCGCGAATCCTGCGTTGTTGAATGAGGACACGGCGTGAAAAACAGCGAACCAAGCGGCATCTCCCACGCTGTAGCCGTAGCGCAGCAGAAACCAGAAAAAGAGGATGAGCGCGCCAACGCCCTCGATGATGAGCGAAATCTTGAGCACACCGAGAATCAGCGAGCGCACATCGCCAAAGCCAACGCTCTTCGTCTCGGCGGCGGCCGTGATTCGCGAGCGAAGCGAGAGACGGCGAACCACCGCGATACCGATGATCGAGGCAAAGGTCATGACTCCGAAGCCACCCACTTGGATGAGCACCATGATCACGACCTGACCGAAGCCTGTCCAGTAGGTGGGAGTGTCAACAATGACGTGGCCAGTCACACACATCGCCGAAACGGCTGTGAAGAACGCTTCGACGAGAGTCGCACCGCCGGGACCGGTACGCGAAATAGGTAGCGCCAGCAGGGCGGTGCCCGCTGCGATACCAGTCAGAAACCCGAGAAGAGTCAGCTGCGCTGGATGAACCAGCTTTCGCTTAGACCCCGAACCGCGGAGGACATTGTGCACCGGGACACACTACGCCTGTTTTCGCGCGCGCGTATCACCCCAATTGCAGGACACGCGGCGAGCAATTTAGGAGTTCAGCGGCTCCAACACGAAGACCGGAATCTCGCGATCAGTCTTGGCCTGGTAGTCCTCGTAGTCGGGGTACGCCGCGACTGAACGCTCCCACCAGAGTGCCTTCTCGTCACCGGTCACTTCGCGCGCCATGAAGTCGCCCTTGAAACCGACATCATGCAACTCAACGTGCGGGTGAGCCACGATGTTGTAGTACCAGACCGGATGCTTCGGAGCCCCGCCAAGCGAAGCAACAACGGCATAGCGACCGTCGTGTTCCACTCGCATGAGGGCGGTCTTGCGCAGCTTGCCGGACTTGGCACCCACCGTCGTCAACACAATGATTGGCATCCCGCGCATAAGGTTGCCCTCGTGCCCGTTGCTTGCTTCAAAAGTGTCAGCCTGGTTGCGGGCCCACTCCGAGGTGCTTGGTTCGTACTCTCCTGTTAGCGGCATGCTTCCACGTTACCCTTCTGAACCTGAGGTTCCGACGGAGAGATAGGTAGTTTCTACTCATGCGCTGGCCCGCGGCTGAGCGATTTACTTGGCGCATGATCACTTCACAGCGCGCGCTAAAAGGCGCAATCTCTGTCGCCATCGCGGCAGGACTCACCGTCTCCCTCTCTGGTTGCTTCGCCAATCCTCTCGAGAGCTTTACCGACAACCTCATTGAGGGAACCGTGGAGAACGCTATCGAAGGCGCGACTGGCGCTGAGGTAGATGTCTCCGGAGACGGCAGCAGCGTCTCGCTCCCCGACTCTTGGCCAGGTGAGCTCCCCGTTCCCGACGGCAATATCTTGTTCTCGCTCTCCGCCGGGGGCACCTACACCGCGACCGTCGTCGTAGCGAATGAGGCTGCGGCAAAGGCCGGCTACGAACAGTTCGTCGCGGACGGCTACGAGGTGACCGCTGAGCTGTCACTCGGCGAAGGCAGCTACGCCTACAGCCTGGTGAGCGACGCCTGGGCTGTGCAGTACACGTGGGGCATCGACGAAGAAGGCACCGCGACGGTCAATATTTCCGGCGCCCCCAACGAATAGAGCCCTGCGTCCGCTCTCTACGGACTACAACTCAGAAAGCACCTCTTCGAGCTCGACCCGCCCTGTGACGCCTAGCTTGCGGTAAATGCGAGCCAAATGGTTGTCGACAGTTCGAACAGACAACCCCAGCTGCTGGCCGATTTCGCGACTGCGTTTGCGGCCAGCAGCGGCACGGGCGATCGTCCATTCCCGCTCGGTGAGCTCATCGGCGCTCGCTTCGCCAGGCACGCGATCCATATCGGCCGCGAGGCGACGTGCGAGAAGAGTGGCTTTGCGCTCCAACTCGCTCTGCCCAACCGCGGCCGCGCTACGTGCAGCGTAGAGAAGGCCATCGACCGCGAGCGCAGCTACCCCCGACGACACCAGGGTGGGAGCGAGCTGACAGAGGCGGGCGACATCCGCGACCGACACAACGTCACCCCACTCTCGGATGCGGGCAATCAGCGGCGACGGCGATAGTTGCGTCAGCAGTTGCAACTGCTCTCGCGCAGCCTCCGGATGCCCAACCCGGATCGCGACAGTGAGCGTGAGGGCACTCAGCAGAAAGTGGCCGAGAGCGATGCCCTCTGTTGCGGCAGCAACGATCACCTCGGCTGCCTCCGAGGAGCGACCTTCGGCATGCAGCAACCACGCTTCACATTCGGCGCGTTGCAAGATCACTTTGGCGTCACTCGCATGCTCGGCGGAGACCTCACCAAGCAGTTCTCGCGCCGCGGCCGGATCGCCCCATTGTGCTTCGACTGTGGCATGCAAAGCGATCGCCGTGCCCAGCAGCCCAGTAAAGTCACGCCATTTCAATTGCTCAACTGCAAGAGCAGCCAACGAGTGCGCCTCGCTCAACCGGCCGTCGTGCACCCGCACAATCGCGAGAGCGTACGACCAGACACCGGCTGAATCAGCGAAACGATCGAGCCGCCGTTGCGCAGCAAAGTCGCTGGCGAGCCCAATCTCACCCGAGGCCACGAGCGCGAGAAACTCCGAGAGATCGAGAAGCGCCCCTGCGAAGGGTGCTTCGAAGCGGAAGGCTTCGGCGAGCGGACGGGTCTGCTCAATCGCGGCGAAAGCATCTGTCGGGTTGCCCGCCATCGTCGCGACCATCGCAGCCGTGAGCCCCGCGTTGACGGCCCCCAGCCCACCATCTGGCGATACCGGATCCGCCACTTCGGCCAAGGCTTGAGCATCTCCGGTCATGAGTTGCCACTTGGCCAGTTCGGGACGAAGAACAGCCTGAGCACGGGCATCCATTTGTTGCAGCGCTGCGCCCACTCGCTCGACGGCTTCGGCCGGCCGCGAAAGGCGATAGACGACATGCTGACCCCACCGCGCTAGAGCAATGGCACGCTGATCGTCGTCACTGGCAAGCGAAATCGCTGACTCAAAGGTGGCAGACGACCGCTCGGACTGGGCAAGAGCCGACAGTGCACTCGCCAAGACAAGTTCGGGCGCAAAGCGGCGCTCCGCCGCTTGCGCACGTTCGGCGAGTGATGCCGCCACCGCATGGTCGCCAGCCGCGTGTGCGTAACTCGCTGCCCAGTCGAGGTCGTCGTTGCTGATCTCGGCATCGGTCGACGCCAAAAGCACTGTGGCCGTGAAGCGCAATTGTTGATCACCCATCGGCATGAGTCGGGCAGCGATTTCTTTCACGAGGGCAGCACGTTCGGCACCGGCCAGCTCAGCCGTGAGCGCTTCCGCGAAGAGGGGATGCGCAAGTCGCACCCGAGGAGTCACGTCGTCCTTCGTCTCCTCCACGACGCTCTCCGCAGTGAGGTGCGCAAGAGCATCCGCTTCATCTGCTCGAATAGCGGCGTGCGGCATCGGTTGCGCTATCGCGATCAATTGAGCGAGACGACGCTCCTCAACGGTCAGTTGCTGCACGCGCTCGGCAATCGTGGCGCGCACATGCTTGGGCAACGCCGACACTGACACCTCGACCCCGAAATCTCCACTGCGGATGCCGCCCGCTCGCGCTGCAGCAAAGATCAGTTCGCGCAGCATCAGTGGGTTTCCGCGGCTCCTGTCGAACAGTGCACGCAGGCTCTCGGGGCGCAGTGTTCCCCCCAAATACTGTTGGAGGATCGACTGGCTGTGTTCGAGGCTCAAGCCTTCAAGGTCAACAATGTCGATGAGATTCTCGTGCAGCAATCGGGCGAGCGGCCCAGAGACTTCGTGGGAGTCGCGGGCGGTGAGCAACGTCGTCACGCCGAAGACGCGAACGAGTTGATAAAGCACGCTCGCTGAAACGGCATCGAGAAGTGGCGCATCATCGATGACGAGAACGAATCGCTGCGGGTTCTCGCCGACAACCGCCACGAGGGCTTGCACGCGGTCACTCACGCTCTCGAGGTCGTGCCTACCCGAGCTCGCTAAGACCGGCGCGAGGGCGCCGAGCGGAACATCCACGAGCTCTGCGAGACCTATGACAGGAACAACGGAGCGCCCATCGGCGCGCAAAGCGAGCGAAATGTGGGCGCCCAAAGTGGTCTTACCGACCCCACTCGGACCGCGCAACATGACCGACCTCGGGCGGGGGCCGCGAAGCGCCGCAAGCACAGCATCCCTCTCGCTTTCACGGGGCAAGACAGGCCAGCGCGCCATGGGGTGCCCTTTCTGACTCGGCCGACAATATGGCCGCCAGCATACTGGCCCGGCGTAACAAGTTGAATAACCTTTCCATAAGGCATGCTGGAGAGGCCGCTGCCCGCCACCCCGCTCAGGAGACTTGCGCCATGATCACGATCGCCCTTCCCGACCAGCAGATTTTTGACAGGCTCGCGCCACAATTGCCCGACGTCAATGTCATCGTGTGGGGTCCGGCAGACGGCGCACCCCCTGTGCACGTTGACCTCGCGCTGCTGGGTTACCTCGGAGCCGCCGGCGGTCTTCGCTCCTTTGAAGGAATGGATGTCGCCGCCCTCCAATCACAATCGCTCGGCTTCGACGGCATCGAAGATCGCCTCCCGGCGGGGATCACCTACTGCAACGCTGTCGGCGTGCACGAAGCATCCACCGCTGAACTCGCCGTCGGCATGATCATCTCCGAACAGCGCGGCTTTGCCGAACACTTCGCCAATCAGCAGACCGGCACGTGGAACCAGCACGAGCAGGCCGGAGTTGCCGGAAAGACCGTCGTCATTCTTGGTGCAGGAGGCGTCGGCAACCAGATCGCCGACAAGCTCGCCCCGTTTGACGCCAACGTTGTGCGCGTCGCCCGCACCAACCGCAGCGACGCGAGAGGTGCCGTGCAATCAATGGATGCCCTGCCCGCCCTGCTCGCCAAGGCCGACATAGTGGCAATCGCCGTTCCCCTCAGCGAGAGCACAACAGGACTCGTCAACGCCGCCTTCTTGCAAGCGATGAAGCCTGGCGCGCTGCTCGTGAATGTGTCTCGCGGCAAGATCGTCGACACCGACGCACTCGTGGCTGCGGCATCCGCCGGTCATGTTCGCGCAGCGCTTGACGTCACCGAACCCGAACCACTGCCGAGCGATCACCCCCTGTGGTCAACGCGCGGCGTGAGCATCACTCCGCACATCGGCGGGGCAACGTCGGCAATGCACCCTCGAGTGGATGCTCTCATGCGCGAGCAAGCCCGTCGCCTCGTCGCGGGTGAGCCGCTGGCCCATGTGGTGGTTGAGGGGCGCTAGCTATAGCCGCGGAGCCGTCGATTCGCGAACGACGAGTTTAGGCGAGAAGACCACTTTTCGACGATCAGCGCTGGGGTCCGCAGCCTCATTAAGAAGTAGCTCAACCGCAGTTTGCCCCATTTGAGCGCTTGGCTGGCTAATCGATGAAAGCGGCACTACGGCGGCGCTAGCAAAGTCGATATCGTCATAGCCAATGAGCGCAATGTCCTCTGGCACTCGAACAGAAGGACCCCCATCAGAGCTCATGAGGAGCGCTTGCAGCACACCCATCGCGACCAGGTCGTTCGCTGCAAAAATAGCGTCAGGGCGCTCATGCGGAGCTCTCGCAAGAATCATTGCCCCCGCATCGCGGCCCGCAATAACGGTAAGCGCATCAAGCTCGATGACATCAATCTGTGCGTTCGGAACCTCGTCTGCTGCGCTCTGGGCACCAGCGAGTCGATCGGAAACCTGACGAATAGCCATAGGGCCACCCACAAAGGCAATGCGGCGACGACCAATATCTAGGAGGTGTTGAGCAGCCAACCTGCCTCCGACAATATCGTCGACCGAAACCGAACTAAACGTGGAGTTAGGGCTTTCTCTGTCGACGAGCACCGACGGGATCCCGCGTTTACGCATCGAATCGAGCCGGGCGCTGATGTCACCGTACGGGGAGATCAGAACACCGAAAACTCTTTGCTGCTCAAATAGATCTAGATACTTAGCTTCACGCTCGCTGCTCTCGTCGCTGTTTCCTAGCGTGACCGTCAGGCCGCCTTCAGCCGCTTTATCCTCGGCGCCGCGAGCAATGTCCGTGAAAAAGGGGTTCCGTACGTCGAGCACCACGAGACCAATAGTTTGGCTATGACCAACACGAAGTTGCCTGGCGGCATCATTACGAACGAAGCCGAGCGCCTCGATTGCTTTCTGCACCCTTTTTACCGTCGCTGGCGAGACTTTGTGGGGGTGGTTCAGCACGTTTGACACGGTGCCGACGGAAACGCCAGCACTCTTGGCGACATCATGCACACTCGGCGTTGACATATCGAAACCACAACTTTTCAGCTCAGCACTGGGCTACAGAGGGAAGCGAGAAATGTTCTCGACCCTGAACAGAGTGTAACGATTCACTCCGTTTCGGCCAACCACTTGCCCCGGGCGCTCGCTCCGGGCTTGACGCGACCTAATCCAAGGACGTATCGTTCTGGAAATATTGATTTTATCGATTCAATTTTTGCCGTTCAGTGATTTATCTGAGCCGCTTGCACGACAACCACAGCACTAACTCAACGCGGAGGCACGACAGTTCAATGGCGACTGAAGCAGAAAAGTCAGCGGCATCACCCGCCTCTGCACCCCCCGCGCTCAGCCTCAAGGGCGCATCGAAGACGTTCGGCCCGGTTGTAGCCCTAGCGGACGGAACGATCGAGGTTCTCCCCGGAGAGATTCACGCACTCGTCGGCGAGAACGGTGCGGGCAAGTCAACCCTTGTCAAGATTCTCGCAGGCGTGCACTCACCCGACGGAGGCGAGTTCCGGGTCGCTGGCAAGAGCGCCCAGTTCCGCAACGTCAGCGAAAGCAAGGCAGCAGGCATTTCGGTCATCTACCAAGAGCCAACCCTGTTTCCTGATCTCAGCGTCGCCGAGAACATCTTCATCGGGCGCCAACCCAAAGGTCGCTTCGGCCTCATCAGCCGCAGTGAGATGCGCCGCAAGGCAGCAGAACTCTTCGAGACTCTCGGCGTTCCGATCGATCCTGACCGCATCGCCGACGGCCTCTCGATTGCCGACCAACAGATCATCGAAATCGCGAAAGCAATCTCGCTCGACGCCAACGTGCTCGTCATGGACGAGCCAACAGCGGCGCTCTCCGGAGTAGAAGTAGAACGACTTTTTAGCGTCGCTCGCGCACTGCGCGACAAAGGCGCCGGCATCCTCTTCATTTCTCACCGCTTTGAAGAAGTCTTCGACCTGTCCGACCGCATCACCGTCATGCGCGACGGCCGCTACATCCAAGTGCACAGGACCGCGGATGTAACTGTTCCCGAAATCGTGCAAGAGATGGTTGGTCGCGAACTGGGTGAGCTATTCCCGAAAGAGACCGCCGAAATCGGCGACGTTGTCCTCAAAGTCGAGAACCTCAACAGCGCAGGAACGTTCACTGGAATTAGCTTCGAAGTCCGTGCAGGAGAGATTGTGGCTCTCGCTGGCCTCGTCGGCGCCGGCCGCACCGAGGTGGCCCGTGCCATATTCGGTATCGACTCCTACGACTCCGGCAGCGTTAGCCTCCACGGCAGAACGCTCAAGCCGCACAGCCCACGAGATGCCATTGCAGCCGGAATCGGATTCGTACCCGAAGACCGCCGCAAGCAAGGACTTGTGCTCGACCTCTCCGTCTCCCGAAACGCCACTCTTACCCTGCGTAACTCACTCGCGCGCTTCGGTCTTATCTCGGGGCGCCGTGAGCGCGAAGCAGCTGAAGAGTGGTCGCAACGACTGCAGGTCAAGACGGGTTCGCAGGATCTCGCCGTCTCAACCCTCTCCGGTGGAAACCAGCAAAAAGTCGTACTGGCCAAGTGGCTCGCCACCGACCCGACGTTTCTCATTGTCGATGAACCCACTCGTGGCATTGACGTAGGAACGAAGGCTGAAGTCCACAGGCTCATCTCCGATCTTGCAGGACGCGGCATCGCCATCCTCATGATTTCTTCAGAGCTACCCGAGGTGCTCGGAATGGCAGATCGCGTTCTTGTCATGCACGAGGGCCGGATTTCGGCCACCCTCAACCGCTCAGAAGCGTCAGCCGAGCTAGTGATGCAGGCCGCGACAGGCAACCATGATGTGCTCGACGTGAACCGCCCCAACCTCGAAACGCCTATTGAAATGGAGGCGGGCAAGTGAGCACCGTGACCCACGCACCGGCCGCGCCACGAACGAGCGCGCTCAAGCGCTTCATCACTGCACGAGAGATTCCCGTAGCGAGCGCCCTCATCGCGCTGATCATCATCACGACGATCATCAACCCTCGTTTCCTTTCGCCGCAGAGCACAAAAGACTTGATGTTGAACGCCACCATCATGGTCATTCTGGCCGTGGGGCAGGCGCTCGTCATCATCACCCGCAACGTTGACCTCTCGGTCGGTGCGATCCTCGGGCTCGTTGCTTTCGGCACAGGCACCCTCTTCGATATTTTCCCCAACATCCCCCTGATCTTGGTCTTCGTAGTCGGTATGGCTTTTGGAGGAGTGCTCGGCGCCATCAATGGGGTACTCGTGACCTCAGCGAAGGTGCCAGCGCTAGTAATCACGCTGGGGACTCTCTACATTTTCCGCGGAGTGCTCACGAGCTGGGCCGGCTCCACACAGTTCTTCTCTGGCGACAACCCCAAAGCCTTCGGCAACCTGTCCGTCGACACCTTCCTCTCGATCCCGATCATCACGATCATTGCCTTGGTCATTACCGTGGCTGTCGCGATGTTCATGAGTTCTGTTCGAAGCGGCCGCGACCTCTACGCAATTGGCTCGGATCCAGACGCCGCGCGGCTGTTCGGAATTCCCGTTCCCGGGCGAGTCCTCAGCGCATTCATCGCATGTGGCGCCTTGACGGGGCTTGCCGGGGTTTTATACACCTCGCGCTACAACTCCGTAGGTGCTCTCACCGGCTCCGGGATTGAACTCGATGTTGTTGCCGCGGTGGTCGTCGGAGGCGTCGCGATCTTCGGCGGCTCCGGCACAGTCGCTGGTGCCGCGATCGGTGCTGTGCTGCTTTCCACCATCACGGGGGCGCTTACTGCAACCCGTGTCGACAAATTCTGGCAGCAAGCGATCGTGGGTGTACTCATCCTGGCCGCGATCATCATCGACCGAGTCGTTGCGCTGCGAAAGACCCGCAAGCTGCGAGCGAAAGAGGCAAAAGATGTCTGAGACCACTACTCGACGCTCACGCGGTCAGTTGAGCCAGCGCCTGCTCGGCCATGATGCCGTGATCTTCTACATTCTGATTGCCGTTGTGGTCATCTCCATGGTGTCCGTCAACTTCTTTGCCTCAACACTCACCGTGGGGTTCCTTCTTATTCAGGTCATCCCGATCCTGCTCATCGCGATGCCGATGGCACTCGTGATTGTTTCAGGCGAGATCGACCTCTCGGTTGCATCAACCGCAGGGCTGACAAGCGCCGCGATGGGTGTCTTGTGGCGCGATAGCGGCCTCGATATCGGAATCGTTATTGCGCTCTCAATTCTTATCGGAGTGGTGTGTGGAGCGTTCAACGGATTCCTCATCACGACTCTGGGCCTGCCGTCGCTCGCCGTGACAATCGGAACATTAGCGCTATACCGAGGCCTTGCCCTCGTCGTGATTGGTGACCAGAAAGTCGCGAGCTTTCCGAAAGAACTCAACGCATTCGTGCTCTCCAAAATCGGGAACACCGGGATTCCCGTAATGATGATCTTCGTGCTGATCGTGATCGCCTTCTTTGCGGTTCTCCTTCACTTCACCCCCTTTGGCCGTGGTCTTTACGCGCTGGGCTACAGTCCGCAAGCTGCAACTTTTGTAGGGGTTCGGGTCGGGCACGCCAAATTCTGGCTGTTCGTGGGCACCGGAGTGGTGTCATCGATGGTGGGTGTGTTCCTCACACTGCGACTGGCAAGCGCCGGTCCCGACAACGGAACGGGCCTAGAACTCAGCGTGATCGCTGCAGTGCTACTCGGCGGCGTCTCGATTTTCGGCGGCAAGGGAAACATTCCTGGCGTGGTTGGAGGAGTGCTGCTGATTGGCACTCTCACGTACGCACTTCGGCTCGCAAAGGTGCCCGAGACGGCACTGATCATTGTCACCGGCGGATTGCTTGTGCTCTCCGTTGTTGCCCCCAGCGTCATCGGCTGGGCCAAAGAACGTATTCGGTTGAACCGGATGCACCGAGAAGTCCAGGGGCAGAACGCCCCAGGCACAACCAGCGCCTAAGCACCAGGCGTCTTTACGAAAGGAAGAACAATGAAGTTGTTTTCCACGAACAGCAACGGTCGCCGTATCGGCACTGTTGCTGCAATCGCAACCGTGGTGGCGCTCGCCGCGACCGGTTGTGCTGCAACTGACGGTGGCGATGGCGGCGGCGGCGATGCCGGCGCTGGAACCATCGCCTTCCTCCCCAAGCAGCTCAACAACCCCTACACCGACGTGGTTCTTGGTGGAGGTGCCGAGGGAGCAGATGCAATTGGCTACGACTCTCAGGTCCTCGGGCCCCTTGAGGCAAGCGCAAGCGCTCAGATTCCGTTCATCGAACAGGCAACGCAGGAAGGCACGAACGTTATTGTCATCGCGGCTAACGACCCCGATGCCGTAGGGCCTGCACTTCAGACGGCACGCGAAGCTGGCGCGAAGATTGTGGCGTTCGACTCTGACACCAACCCCGACTACCGCGACATCTTCATCAGCCAAGTTGTTGCCAAGGATGTCGCACTGATTCAGCTGGAGATCATCTCCGAGCAGATCGGTGGATCTGGTGAAATCGCGATCCTGTCGGCAACGGCAACCGCGACCAACCAGAACGAGTGGATCAAGTTCATGGAAGAAGAACTCGCTTCGAACCCTGACTACTCGGACATCACGCTCGTAGCCAAGGTCTACGGCGATGACGACGCCGACAAGTCCTTCCAAGAGACCCAGGGACTGCTCTCGTCGTACCCTGACCTCGCGGGCATCATCTCGCCCACAACAGTCGGTATTGCTGCAGCAGCCAAGTACATTTCGACCTCGGACTACAAGGGCAAGGTCGCTCTGACTGGTCTTGGACTTCCGAACGAAATGCGCGAGTTCGTCAAGGACGGCACCGTTCAAGAGTTCGCTCTCTGGGACCCTGCACAGCTCGGCTACGTTGCAGCATTTGCTGGCAAGGCTCTCGTTGATGGAACCATCACTGGCGCAGAAGGCGACACCTTCGACGCTGGCGACATGGGCGAAATCACTGTGGGAGCGAACGGTGTAGCCATCGTTGGACCGCCGACGCGCTTCAACGCAGACAACATCGATGAGTACGACTTCTAACTAGCCGCTTGCTTCTCCGGGTCGGCTGAAAAGCCGACCCGGAGAAACACACTTCGCCACAACCACCAGACTAGATTTTCGGAGCCGATGATGTCCCTTACTCCAGCTTCAGAACTGCTTCCCGCCAAAACCCGTCGCAGCACCCGCATTGGTCTTGTCGCCGGCGGCCTCGCAGCCTACTGGCCACAGTTCCCCGCGCTCCTCCCTCAACTTCAGGAGTCGAGCAAGTACGTCACCGACCGGTTCACCGCACTTGATGCAGAAGTCGTCGACGTCGGATTCATCTCGGATGCCCAAGAGGCCACCGTCGCGGCAGAGAAATTGCGGCGCGCTGATTGCGACCTCATCGTCATCTTCCTCACCACCTACCTCACGGCATCCATGGTTCTTCCGATTGCCCAGCGCTCAAAGACTCCGGTGCTCGTGATTGATCTGCAGCCAACCGAGGCGATGGATCACGCCAATTTCGATACTGGAAAGTGGCTAGCGTATTGCGGCCAATGCCCTGTACCCGAAGTAGCCAACGTCTTCAAGCGTGCAGGTATTGAGTTCCGCAGTGTTTCAGGGCACCTGAAAGATGAACGTGCGTGGACTCGCATCAATCGCTGGGTAAACGCGGCAAAAGTACGCGCCACGCTTCGCCACGCCCGTCACGGCCTCATGGGCCACGTCTACCCGGGCATGCTCGATGTCTCGACCGACCTCACGTTGGTATCGAGTCAATTCGGCTCACACGTTGAAGTCCTTGAATTCGACGACCTGCGTGTTCGAGTCGACGAAGTGACCGATAACCAAGTCGCCGATCGCATCAAACTCGCCCGCGAACTGTTCACTCTCGACGAGTCCGTTCGCGAAGAAGACTTCGCCTGGGGTGCCAAAGTCAGCGTTGGGCTTGATCGGTTGGTCGAGGACTTTGATCTAGACTCCGCTGCGTACTACCACCGCGGACTCAATGGTGAGCTGCACGAGCGTCTCGGCGCAGGCATGATTCTCGGCTCATCACTACTCACTGCTCGCGGTATTCCCTTTGTCGGTGAATATGAGTTGCGCACCAGTTTGGCCATGCTCGCCGCACACACCATCGGCGCAGGAGGATCATTCACAGAAATCCAGGCGCTCAACTTCTTTGACGACGTAGTGGAAATGGGTCACGACGGACCAGCCCACCTCGCAGTGTCGGAGCGTGATCCGCTGCTGCGCGGCCTCGGGGTTTACCACGGCAAACGTGGCTACGGGGTATCCGTTGAGTTTGATGTGAAGCAGGGACCGGTCACGACTTTCGGGATCGGTCAGGATCGCGACGGCAGCTACACGTTCATCACTAGTGAGGGAACTGTGACTTCTGGGCCGCTGCTAGAAATTGGCAATACGACCTCGCGAGTGAGCTTCGGCGGCGACCCGGGCGAGTGGGTCGATGAATGGTCGCAGACTGGCATTGGCCACCACTGGGCACTCTGCGTTGGCCATATTGCTGGCGACATCCATGCTGCAGCAAGCCTCCTCGGAATTGAACACCGCCACGTCGACATGGCCGACCTTCCCCAATGGCGTTAGGAGGGCATCCGTGAACCGATACTGCTTTCAGCTGCAAGTGAAGCCTGACCACATCGACGCCTATAAGGCAGCGCACGCTGCTGTGTGGCCCGAAATGCTTGAGGCCCTTTCTGCAACCGGGTGGCACAACTACTCACTCTTTCTTCGCGCCGACGGACTATTGATTGGCTACGTCGAGGCAGACGACCTTGCTGCCTCGCAACGAGCAATGGCAGCGACCGACGTGAACTCTCGATGGCAGCAAACCATGGGCGAGCACTTTGTTGATCTCGATGTTCCACCCGATGAGGGTTTCATCTCGCTCACTGAAGTGTTCAATCTCGAGCATCAGCTCGACGCCAGCAGGAGGGGGCCGCATGAATGAATTGTCTCACCAAGTAACTCGGATTAGACTCACTTTGAATCGATTCATTTACGCGATTCCCTCAACCGATCGCGAGCGAACGCTACTCGTCGCGACCCCATAAATCTCAACCCGCCGCACCTTCAGCAGAAAGTAAGAATTCCCATGGCGCATTTCAGCTCAATCGCATCCCGCCTCGAAGAGCAGGCCATCGAACTCCCCTCGTGGGCTTTCGGCAACTCGGGCACTCGATTCAAGGTCTTCGGCACCCCAGGAACCCCACGCACCCCCGAAGAGAAGATTGCGGATGCCGCCCAGGTCAACAAGTACACGGCACTGTCACCGACTGTTGCCCTGCACATCCCGTGGGACAAAGTAGAGGACTACAGCGCGCTGCGCAGCTTTGCGAACGAGCACGGCGTTGAACTCGGAACCGTGAACTCAAACACCTTCCAAGACGACGACTACAAGTTTGGGTCGCTCACGCATGTCGACCCGACAATTCGCCAGAAGGCCATCGATCACCACTTCGACTGCATCGACATCATGGGCCAGACAGGGTCACGCGACCTCAAAATCTGGCTCGCCGACGGATCAAACTATCCCGGCCAGGCTGACCTTCGTGGCCGCCAAGACCGCCTCGCCGACTCGCTGCAGAAAATCTACGACCGCTTGAGCGGCGAACAGCGCATGGTACTTGAATACAAGTTCTTCGAACCCGCTTTTTATCACATGGATGTTCCGGACTGGGGCACCAGCTACGCCCAAGTTGCCGCTCTCGGCGAGCGCGCACTCGTGTGCCTCGACACCGGCCACCACGCTCCCGGCACCAACATCGAGTTCATCGTGATGCAGTTGCTGCGCCTCGGCAAGCTCGGCTCCTTCGACTTCAACTCACGCTTCTACGCTGACGACGACCTCATTGTCGGTGCCGCAGACCCCTTCCAGCTGTTCCGCATCCTGCACGAAGTTGTTCGTGGCGGCGGCTACGGCGCCGACAGCGGTGTGGCCTTCATGCTCGACCAGTGCCACAACGTCGAAGACAAGATTCCCGGCCAGATGCGTTCGGTGCTCAATGTACAAGAGATGACCGCACGCGCACTGCTCGTCGACACGGATGCTCTCACCGCAGCCCAAGACGCTGGCGATGTACTCGGTGCCAACGGAATCCTGATGGATGCCTTCTACACGGATGTTCGCGGTGACCTTGCGGCCTGGCGCGAGTCGCGCGGCTTGCCCGCCGACCCGATGGCGGCGTACGCGGCATCCGGCTACCAACAGAAAATCGCCGAAGACCGCGTTGGTGGCGTGCAGGCTGGTTGGGGAGCCTAAGCAGCAGCGACAAAGCGAGCACTGAAATACTCAGCACTCTAGCGACCCTGCGGCCCGCATTAATGGGGTGTACGCTAGCTCTTGGTTCGGTTCAATGAATCAAAGGCAGTGGAAGGTGCGATGGCGAACATTCGGGACGTTGCTCGGCACGCGGGAGTGTCGGCGGGTACGGTCAGTAACGTACTCAACCGCCCCAGTTACGTCAATGCTGCAACCCGTGAAAAAGTGCTCAGCTCGATAAAAGAACTCGAGTTCGTTCCCGTAGCGAATGCGCGCCAGTACCGGCCAGGCCGTGAGCGGACTCTTGGTTTTGCCCTCGCCGACATGGGGAACCCCTTCTTTGTTGACGTCGCGCTCGGAGCGGAAGCCGCCGCGAAGGAATTTGGGGTCGGCGTGATGATCGTCCACAACGGCGAGGATCCATCGCGCGAGCAACAGAACCTCGACCTCCTCGTTCAACAGCGTGTTCACGGCATCATGATTACCCCTGTCGATGAACGTAACCCCCGCCTTGAAGAACTCATCGACCGCGGCGTTCCCGTCGTTTATGTCGACCGCATCTCAGGCGACCGCCCCTGCTGCTCGCTCGCCACCGACGACTTTGCGGGAGGAAAGCTTGCAGGTGAGCACTTGCTGAACCTCGGGCACTCGCGCATCGCCTTTGTCGGTGGCTCGCAAATCTCGCGCCAGGTCGATCAACGTTTCGAGGGTCTCGTGGATGCTGCGACCACCGCCGGACTCTCAGCGTCAGCAATCGAGCGGATCGCAGTTCCGTCCTGGAAGTTCGCCGAAGGGCGCCTGGCCGGCCGTGTCATTGCAGAGCGACCGCGCGAAGAACGGCCAACCGCAGTCTTTTGCGCCAACGACATGCTCGCCCTCGGCGTGCTTCAAGAGCTCGTGCTAGACGGCATATCCGTGCCTGACGAAATCTCCATCATTGGCTTTGACGATCTCGACTGGGCAAGCGCGGCTACGGTTCCCCTCACGACAGTACGACAACCTCGAGAAGAGTTAGGTCGAACAGCGGTGCGAATGATCCTCGATGAGATCGAGCAGGGCGCAGCTCACACTCACGAGCACGTCATCTTCGAACCGGAACTCATCGTGCGCGCGTCCACGGGTCCGTCGCCGAAACTACGAGACCTCACACCACCTGCGCTGCTCGTCTGATTTCTCGATAGCGTCAATCACCTTCTGAATCTGCCAAGCCTCACGAAAGTCAGGGGACGAAGGCGCCCCAGCCACAATGGCGTCGATGAACTTCTTGACCTCGAAAATCTTGAGCTCGTGAAGCCCGACATTGATGCCCGACATAGGCCACAGCGCACCGTATTCGCCATGCCCGGGGCCTAGCTCGATCGTGCGAAAGCCATGAGTCGCCAGCCCATCTGAGTCCAACGACACTTCCAGTTTGTAACTCTCCTGTTGGCTAAAGCGAATGGCACCGCGCGTTCCGGTCAGAGTGAAGGAGACTTCAAAAGCCCGCCCCACCGCTACACGACTCGCCTGCATCGAGCCAATTGCTCCATTCGCGAACTCCAACAGCGATAGCGAGTAGTCATCATTGTCTACTTCGTGGCGCACACCCTCCGCGTCGTTGCGCTCAGGAACCACAATCTTGGTCATTCCGCTGACACGAGCCACATCCCCCACGAGATGGCGCGCGATGGAAATCATGTGCGACCCCAAGTCGCCGAGCGCTCCCCCGCCCGCTCGTGAGCGATCGGTGCGCCAGGTGAAAGGCACTGCCGGGTCGATCATTGTGTCAGCGCTGAAGAAGCCCGTGAACGAAACCAGTTCTCCAAGCTCTCCCGCATCGACGAGTTCACGGGCGAGCACTATTCCAGGATTGTGTAAATAGGTGAAGCCGACCTGTGTTGTGACCCCGGCTGCATCGGCGGCTTCAGCCATCGCCTCCGCACCCTTGACGGTGAGCGCTAAGGGTTTCTCGCACCAGATGTGCTTACCTGCCCGCGCTGCGGCGATCGCTACTTCCTCATGGAATGCGTTCGGAGTCACAATGTTGATGACATCGATTTCTGGGTCGCCTACGACGTCCTGCCACGAATTCGATGCCCGTTCGAACCCATACTGTTCTGCCGCCGCTTGAGCTCGCTCCAGCGCAGGGTGAACGAGTGCCACGAGCCGGGGCTCCAATCCCAGGTCCCCGAATACAGCGCGAACGTTTCGCCACGCCATCGAATGCTCTTTCGCCATCAGGCCATCGCCGATGAGTCCAATACCGATCGTCTTGGTCTTCATGTTCTTCATGCGCTCACTCTCTTCGCTTAATCCAAGGAATAGGGGATATTAAGAGCGTGGGGCCACGCTTCTCAGCGTGGCCCCACCAACTCTTGCCCGCTCTCGATTTAGAGTGCAGGCTCCAAGTCGTCGACGTTAGAGCTGTCGACGATGGTGTTCTCCAGCGGAACCATCTCGGGAACCGTCTCGCCCTTCATCACGGAGATGAGGGTTTCGATAGCAAGTTCACCGTTACGGAATGGAGGCTGCAGAATGGTGCTGAACTGCTTACCGTCACGGATGTTGTCGAATGCCCCAGCCTCACCGTTGATACCCACGACAACGGGAACGAAGCCGAGCCCGCTCTCCTCGAGTGCCTGCAGGAAGCCCTTGGCCATCGTGTCGTCCTGAGCGTAAACGCCCTTGATCTGGTCACCGAACTTAGTGATGAGGTCTCGCGAAGCTACTAGCGCTTTCTGCTGGTCGAAGTCTGCGTTGACCGTAGCGAGGATCTCCAGTCCTGAGTCCAGATTCTCAAGTTCGTCGAGGAATCCAGCGCTGCGGGCGATCTCAGTACCATTTCCGGCCTGACCGGCGATAACTACAATGCCGCCAGTGCTATCGAGTGCCCCGTCAAGCTGCTGAGCGCTGATCTTGCCCTGGTCATACTTGTCGGCGCCTGCGAACGACTGAATGAGCTTCATCGACTCATCACCCGCACGGGTATCGATGGCGACGACAGGGATGCCCTCCTGCTCAGCCTTGAGCAAGCCGGGCAGGTAGCTGTTTTCGTCAGCGGGCCACAGCAGGATGCCGTCCACTCCGCGCGAAACACACGAGTTGAGTTGCTCGGCGCCGGTTTGTGCCGAGAACTCTTCACTCACGATGGTGAGCTCAACGCCTGCTGCATCAGCAGCGGCCTGGGCGCCCTCGTTGGCGGGGGTGACATAGGGGTGCGAGTTGGCGAGCGTAATGTAGCAAATGCTCTTGCCTTCAACGCTGCCAGCGTCGGTGGATGCGGAATCCGAGTCAGCGCTCGTGCAGCCTGCTACGGCGAGCAGAACAGTTGCAGCAGCCGACGCGACGAGGATATTACGACGTGCGATCATGCGTTCCTCCTAGGAAGTGGTGCGTTTCTTGGTGCAACCCTCACGCTTCTCTGCGTGCGGGAAGAGGCGCCGCCATGTCCGGAGACAATGCGGTCGAGGCTGATCAGCAGGATCAGCAGGAGGCCGGTGTAAATGGCCTGGGTATAGGACGGCACTCCGTTGTATTCGAGCGCCGTCGTCAAGGCGCCGAGAGCGAACACTCCGCCGAGTGTGGCAAGCGAAGAACCTCGGCCACCTTCTAGTCGAGTGCCGCCAATCACAACTGCGGTGATCGCGGGGATCAGCATGACTTCCCCCGCCACAGGAGATCCGGCAGCGGTACTCAACGCTTGCATCATTCCCGCAAGTCCCGCGAAAAGTCCAGAGAGAATGAAGGATGCTGCAATATAGCCGTTCGCGGAGATACCGCTCGAGGTGGCGGCCGAAGCATCGCTGCCGACTGCATAGAGGTTGCGACCGGTGGGCGTGAGTTTCAACCACACGAACATGAGTACGGCGGCGAGCAAGAAGATCGCCGATCGTGGAGTCAGTATCCAGAGAAAGTCGGCCGTGAGCGGGAGCCCGAAGATTGGATCTTCAGAGCTGAGCGGATATGAATTGGTCACAAGCAACGCGAGTGATGCAAAGATCAGCAGTGTCGCGAGAGTTGCCACGAGCGAGTTGATCTTGAACACGACGACCATGAGGGCGTTGATTGCTCCAATCAGCACACCTACGAGCACTCCCGCTCCCGCAGCCGGCAGGTTTCCGATAAACGGTTGCAAGAAGATTGTTGTGATTCCGGCCATCGACATCATTGATCCAATGGAGAGATCGATCTGCCCGGCAATCAAAACCGGTGTGAGACCGAGAGCCAGGAATCCAACGACAGTCGCACGGTCGATGACTGATTGGAGGGTGTCGGCCGTCAGGAAGTCGTCCACACTGAGGCCGCCGAAGACCGCCACGGCGAGCAGCATGATGATGAGGCGATACTGAACCGCTCGCGTACCGATGAGAGCAATGTCGAAGTTCTTCACTGCCTACCTGCCTTCCGCCGGAAGTACGCATCGACGCCGACGGCCGCTAGCACGATGGCTCCCGTGATGAGTCCGGTTGCTTGGCTCGGGAATCCGAGCAGGATGATCAAATTTCCAATAAGGGCAGTGATGAGCACGCCGCCGACGGTGCGCAGCACGCTACCGTTGCCGCCAAACACACTCGTTCCGCCGATCACTACTGCGGTGATCGCCACGAATTCGTACCCGCTTCCAATGATGGGACGAGCTTGTCCGTTACTCAGAGCCAGCAGCACCCCGCACAGGCCTGCGAGGAAACCGGTGAGTGCAAAGGCTGCAGCCTTCGTGAATCGAACCGGAACTGCGCTCGCTTGGGCGGCCTGATAGTTGCCGCCGACCGCCAGGTTCCAGCGGCCGAAAGCGGTGCGTGCCAGCAGCGGGTGAAGAACAAGAGCGACGATCACAAAGATCCAGATGAACACGGGGATGCCCAGCACGCTGCTCTTCACAAAGTCAGAGAGCTCGCTTGGCGCAGCGTAAACGATGCCGCCGCCAACGAGTAGTTGACTGAGGCCCAACAGAACCGAGCCCGTGCCGAGGGTCGCAATGATGGGGTTGATCCGAAGGTAGCCAATCAAGATGCCGTTCACGATGCCGCCGAGAGTGGCGACCAACAGTCCAAGCAATGCTGCGGGACCGGTGCCAACGGCCTCTTGGGCGCCGAGCGTAACCAGAGCGCCCATGGCAACGTTGGCTGGCACCGAGAGATCAGCGAGACCTCCCGAGACCATGACGAACGTCATCCCGAGAGCAACAAGACCAACAGCCGAGTTAGCGTTGAGCACGTTTGTCAGGTTAGTGACCGTCAGAAATGACGGAGAAGCGATCGACCCAACAACGACGAGGACAAGAATCGCGATGGGGATGCTCAATGTGCTGAACAACGCCCCCGGCGTTTTACTCTTATCGAGGCTCTGTGCGGGTGCAACGAGCTGATTCATACGGCGACCTCCTGACCTGTTGCGGCGCGCATGACCGACTCTTCGGTGGCATCCGCGCGGGAAATTTCGGCAGCGATAATGCCCTCGTGCAAGACAAAAATGCGGTCGCAGACGGCGAGTAACTCGGGGAGTTCGGAGCTAATCATGAGCACTCCGCCACCGCCTTGAGCGAACTCGCCGATGATGTGGTGGATGTCCGCTTTCGCGCCAACATCCACGCCGCGCGTAGGTTCGTCGAGGATTAGCAACGATGGTTCTGAAAGGAGCCACTTGCCGAGAACGACTTTCTGCTGGTTTCCGCCGCTAAAGACGTTGAGCGGTCGCTCTACTTGAGGCGGGTTGACCTTAAGGCGGTCGGCAAGCTCGGTGACGATCTTGCGCTCGCGTCCCAAGAAGATGAGCAGAGCATTCGTAATTCGGGTGATCACAGGAAGCGTAAAGTTCTCGCGCACTGACAACCCCGGGATGATTCCCTGGCCCTTGCGGTCCTCAGGAACCAACGCGATCCCTGCCGCTACTCCTTGGCGGGGTGTGCGGATCTTTACAGACTTACCGCCGAGGGTAATCGTGCCTTCCTCGAGAGGGTCGAGTCCAAAAAGCGCACGTGCTACTTCGGTGCGGCCTGAGCCGACGAGGCCCGCGAGTCCGACGATCTCGTGCTTGCGAACATCCAGCGTCACATTGTCGAATTGACCGGCACGTGAGGCGCCTTCGACCGACAACACTTGCTCGCCTAGTTCGAGATCAAACTTGGGAAACATTTCACTCAGATCGCGGCCGACCATGAGGCGAACCATCTCATCAGGAGTGATGCCTGCGACATCACGCGTTTCGACGTGGCGGCCATCGCGCAGCACAGTCACGCGGTTGCCGATCTCCATTACCTCTTGAAGGCGGTGGCTAATGTAAATGATTGCGATTCCACGGTCACGCATTTTCGTGATGACATCAAAGAGAACGCGAGTCTCTTTGTCTCCAAGTGAGGATGTCGGCTCATCAAAAACAACCACGTTTGGTTGGCGAGCCACGACCTTGGCGATCTCGACCAACTGCTGCTGGCTAATAGAAAGGTCACCAAGGCGCGTTCCGGGATCGATATCGGTGTCGAGTAGATCGAGCACCGCGGTAGCTTTGGAATTCATCGCGCGGTAGTCCACAAAGGGCCCGCGTGTGGGCATGGCGCCCAGGCTGATGTTCTCGGCCACGGAGAGGTCAGGAACTAGATTGAGCTCTTGGTAGATCATTCCGATGCCGCGGCTGCGAGCTTCGCGCGGAGTCCAGTGGGTAGCCGTGCGGCCACCGACCTCGATGTCGCCTTTGTCGGGCTGATAGAAGCCGGCCAGAATTTTCATCAGGGTCGACTTGCCTGCACCGTTCTCTCCGACGATGGCATGCACCTCGCCCTCGTTGATCTCGAGATCAACGTCTTGAAGCGCCATCACGCCGGGAAATGATTTCGTAATTCCAGTCATCCGTAGAGCGACTGCGGCTGTCGACTCGGTTGTCATGCTGAGCTCCCCTCGTCGCGAACACTGTCGGATTCTTCTGTTCGCTGAAGCGTGAATCGCACACTGTAGCGGACGCTCTCCCCGGCGGGGATAGTGGCAAGCTCGCCAGCTGCGCGAGCGGCACTGCGCCCGAAGACGTTCGGCGTATTGGACGGTTCGATTCCCAAGGCGTAATGACCTTGGCCGATCATCTTCCATTGGTAAAGCCATGGCAGTTCGAGACCGGAGAACTCAAGCGTGAGTTCAATTCCTAACTCGCGGTTGCTCACGCGGACTTGCGCGCTCTGCTGATCGCCGATCGTGTGACGGAAAACCTGTTCCGCGAAACCTGGCGTAGGCGCGGCAGCTGATCGCCAATCTGAAATACCCTTGTCCGCTTCAGCATCGCGCGCGATAGTTTCCTGAGAAGGAATGTCGACCAACGTGCACTCAGCGAGCAAAGGCCAGCCGAGGTTGATGTGATACAAAATCATGTGCGGCTGGTCGGAGAACGACTCGTTTGTCACTGTGTCTTCGAGCAGGAATGAGTTCGATCCGACGTCGGTGGAGATCACCCGGTGAAGTGCCAAGTTCTCGCCGAACACGGTAGCCTGACGAGTCACCGCCTCAACAACCACCTCGTGGTTGTTCGCTTCTGCCCGAATCACACGTGCTTTCTGCGCCCCGATGCGGCCATGGAGCCCAAAGGACTGGCCGGCATCCTCACTCGCGGGCCCAAAAGTGTCGAGTCCACAGGTCGCCAACAGCCCGCCACCGAAAGTGCGTAGCCAGCCCGTGCCTTCAGGCTCGAATGCCTCCGGCGAGGTGATCTCGGTTGGGGATATCCATGCAATCGGAATCCCTTCGAATGTGACCTGGCCGATGTCGAGGGCGCGATCCGGATGAAGTTCGAATTCAATCCCGCTGCCGTTGACGACTCGCAATCGTCGTGCACCTCGCGCTGGCCCCTCGGCTTCCACAAAGCTGTCGAGTCGAACGACTTGAGAGAGCGAACCTACGCGCTCTCTCAAGTCCGATCCCTCGAGGCCAAAAATCTTAGACATGAAGCCCCAATTCAGCATTCTCCGGACCGAAGTGCTTCAGAATTACGAGGTCCTGAGTATGAGAACGGTTCGTGATGGTGACACCGGCGCGAGCTGCCGACTCCGTCACGAAGAATTCGTCTTGGCTGAGTTGTCCGAAACGGATGAGCGTAGCTGCGGCAATCTCGTGGTTGCCGAGAGTTCCCGTTCCCTGCACCGCGATGAGCCCATACGCGTCAGCATCCGTGATCGTCACTGTCTGGCCAGGCCGAACCGTGAGCTCTTTCGCGCTGAAGTGGGGTGAGCGGAACACGATCCACTTCTCGACATAAGCGGTTTCGCCGTCGGCTAGCGACTGCGCCGTTGAGTACGGCGCCATAAAACGGTTGGTCACAAAGTTCGGGTCGGTGTTCTTCTCCCAGTCGAGAAGGGAAATGATGAAGTCGTAGTCGCCGTGGTACTCCGGTGGAACATCCTTCCAGAGGAGCTCTTCTGGCACTTCACGGTTGTTGCTCCATGATTCGCACATGCAGAAGACGTCGCACGCGGCCTGAGGTTCGTAGGTGCAGATGCTGGCAGGCGCATGCAATACACCGGACGGAATATCCCAACCGGTACCGAGTTGCGTGCGGTAGCCGCGCGCGAGGTCGGTGATGCGGTTGTCTCCCCCATCGGCGAAGCGCATGAGGCGCGTCTTCACCTGATCAGTCGTGACCTCTGGCTGGAATCCAAGGAACGAGATCGGCTGGTCGCCCAAGTGGTTATTCATGTGAGGCGAGTAGTAGTAAGCCTCAGGCTTACCCGGCTTATCGACGAGAGCCGCCTTTTCATCTGTGTGGTGAACGTGGAAGGGAAGCGCCTGCTGGTTGTCAAAAAACTTCGAGTACATCGGCCACTTCTCGTGTTTGGTCCACAACCGGCTGCCGATTGCTTCGCCCTTGTGGTGCCCTACGAACTCATCGAACGGGAGCAGTGCTCCACCGTCGGGATCGACCACAAGGCTGAGGCCTTCGTTAGCACCGGTGAGGGGGCCGTTATCGGCGCGAACTGCAGAAGAGAGCCAGCGCTCGTCAATGCCGCCGCGGCCTTGGGCGAAAGGGAAGTAGTCATCCGGATGAAGGCGGATGCGTCGGCCAGGAGTGCAGAATGCGCGAGGAACCCAAGTAGGGGCGAGCTGAACAATGCCCTTGCCAGCTTCGAGAGCGCGATCCATGCCGGATGCGCTGCCTGCGACGCTTTCGTACGCTCCATCAACCATGCGCGATTCTCCTTCTTCCGAGCCGATAAGGCAGCTTGGCGAATCGCACAGGCTGCTCTGCCGTGTCTAGTTCAGTTCTGGTTCAATGAACCGGTGTTCAGTGAACCTATCATTCGTTACGGGAGAGTGTCAACGCGCAATCGAATTGGCGCAAAGACGGGAGGGAACCCCGGCTTGTCTTGTGAAGTTTCGTGGGTTGTAACATGAAATCTCACACATAACCGAGGAGCACAATGGCGACGATTGGCACCCTGGGCGCGCAACAACGACGAGCGATGCTGCAAGAACGCCTCAATCGCGACGGGGCTCTTCGCCTTGACGACATCGCAGATGAGCTCGCGGTATCGGCGATGACTGTGCGACGCGACCTCGACGAGATGGAGGCCGAGGGACTCTTGCGTCGCGTACGAGGCGGCGCAATTTCGATCTCCGGCCCCCGCCCTTTCGACGAGCGTCGCGCCGTGCGTGCTCGTGCCAAGCAAGTCATTGCCAGCAAAGCGCTGGCCCTCATCCCGCAGTCGGGAGCAATCGCTCTTGACGCCTCGACAACCACTGGCACCATCGCCAGCTCCATCGGTCAGCGCGACGGGCTTTCTGTTGTCACTAACTCCTTTGAGAACTTCATCTGCTTGCGATCCATTCCGGGGGTGACAGGGGTTCTGACCGGAGGCGAATCCGAGCCCAATACTGAGAGTCTGGTCGGCCTGCTTGCCTGCCAGGGAGCATCTTCCGTTCTGTATTCGCGATTCTTCTCGTCTGCGAGCGCGGTCGATTCCGCTCTGGGAAGTTCTGAGGTCTCTCTCGACGAGAGTCAAGTGAAGCAGGCGTTTGCGAGCACGGCACGGGAGACGATTCTCTGCGTGGATTCGTCGAAATTGGATGATCGCTCGATGGCGGTGAGTTTCAATCTGCGCGACGTGAGCCTGCTCATCACGGAGCTCGACCCGCGCGATTCTCGGCTCGATGCGTATCGCGAGCATGTCGAACTCCTCTGACACACGACCCCTTGCACCGTGCGGTAATTTATTGTTATATTTCACAAATACTAACAAGGCTGAAGAAACAGGACACCTTTATGACGAACCCCACTGCAGCTGAACTCATCGCCCGCTCCAACCGACTCGGTTCTGACCCCCGCGTCACCAACTACGCCGGCGGCAACACCTCAGCCAAGGGCACCGAGACCGACCCTGTCACGGGCGAGCCGATTGAGCTCATGTGGGTCAAGGGTTCCGGCGGAGACCTTGGCACACTTACGGAATCTGGCCTCGCCGTGCTGCGCCTCGACCGTTTGCGCTCGATGACGAACGTCTACCCTGGCGTTGAGCGCGAAGACGAAATGGTTGCGGCGTTCGACTACACCCTTCACGGTAAAGGTGGCGCTGCGCCATCCATCGACACCGCCATGCACGGACTTGTGGACGCTGCCCACGTCGACCACCTTCACCCCGACTCGGGAATCGCCTTCGCTACGGCGAAAGATGGCAAGAAGCTCACCAAGAAAGCCTTCGGCGACAAGGTGGTGTGGGTTGACTGGCGTCGCCCCGGCTTCCAGCTCGGGCTCGACATCGCTGAGATCAAAGCAAAGAATCCGAAGGCGATCGGCTGCATCCTCGGTGGTCACGGAATCACCGCATGGGGTGACACGAGCGACGAAGCAGAAGCGAACAGCCTCTGGATCATCACCACCGCCGAAGAGTACATCGCGGCTAAGGGCAAGAAGGCCCCGTTCGGCCGCACTGTCGCCAAGAACGCGGCACTGCCCGAAGGCGAACGCCGCGAGAAGGCTGCTGCGCTAGCCGCAACGATCCGTGGCATCGCCAGCCATGACCGCCCCATGGTCGGTCACTTCACTGACTCCGACGAGGTACTCGACTACCTCGCCTCGGCCAACGCCCCCAAGCTCGCAGCCCTCGGCACGAGCTGCCCTGACCACTTCTTGCGCACCAAGGTCAAGCCACTCCTGCTCGACCTGCCAGCCAACGCTTCGATCGAGAAAAGCATCGAGCGTTTGAAGGAGCTGCACGAGGAGTACCGCAAGGATTACACCGCGTACTACGACAAGCACGCGAGCGACGACTCCCCCGCGATCCGTGGAGCCGACCCGCTTATCGTTCTCGTTCCCGGCGTCGGCATGTTCAGCTACGGGGCCAACAAGCAGACGGCCCGTGTTGCTGGCGAGTTCTACGTCAACGCCATCAACGTCATGCGTGGAGCCGAAGCGATCTCGACCTACGCGCCCATCAGCGACGCTGAGAAGTTCAACATTGAATACTGGGCGCTCGAAGAAGCCAAACTGCAGCGGATGCCCAAGCCCAAGTCGCACGCCACGCGCGTTGCCCTCGTGACCGGCGCAGCATCCGGCATCGGCAAGGCCATCGCTACGCGCCTCGCTGCGGATGGCGCCTGCGTCGTCATTGCTGACCTCGACCTCGAGAAAGCTCAAGCTGCTGCCGCCGAGATCGGCGCTGCGTATTCGAACCCGGCGGATGTCGCGATCGGCCTCAAGGTCAACGTGACGGATGCCGCAGCCATCGACCGCATGGTGCAGGATGCCGTGCTCGCTTTTGGTGGCATCGATATCGTCGTGAACAATGCGGGCGTTTCGCTCTCGAAGCCGCTGTTGGAGACCACTGAGCAGGATTGGGACTTCCAGCACGACATTATGGCCAAGGGCTCGTTCCTTGTGTCGAAGGCGACCGCACCGGTGCTCATCGAGCAGGGCATGGGCGGCGACGTCATCTACATTTCGTCGAAGAACTCGGTTTTCGCTGGCCCCAACAACATCGCCTACTCGGCCACGAAGGCCGATCAGGCACATCAAGTGCGGTTGCTTGCTGTCGAGCTCGGTGAGCACGGCGTGAAGGTTAATGGCATCAACCCCGATGGCGTGGTGCGCGGTTCTGGCATCTTCGCTGCGGGTTGGGGCGCCAACCGCGCCAAGACCTACGGCGTAGAAGAGGAAGACCTCGGCAAGTTCTACGCCCAGCGCACGATCCTCAAGCGTGAGGTTCTGCCCGAGAACGTCGCGAACGCGGTCTCCGTGCTCACGGGCCCCGACCTCAGCCACACGACTGGACTGCACATTCCGGTCGACGCTGGTGTTGCGGCGGCGTTCTTACGATGAGCGCTGGAGCTATGGCAATCGCGTCAGCGGTTGCGCGACGCCAGCTCCGAGGGAGCCTGCGACCGAGGCGGTACTCGCATGTTGCCTAAAGCCGTCGCCGCCGTTGACCTCGGCGCGACGAGTGGCCGGGTCATGCTCGGCCATGTCGGGCACAATGAGCTCAGCGTGCGGCCTGTTGCACGCTTTCCCAATGGTCCGGTAAACCGTGAAGACGGCTTGCACTGGGATATCGATGCGCTGTACTCAAGCGTGCTCGCGGGCTTAGCAGCTGCCGTTCGCGAAGAACCAAAGCTATCGAGCATCGGCGTTGATTCGTGGGCTGTTGACTATGCGTTGATGGAGGGCGGGCGGATGATCGCTCCCCCGTTCCACTACCGTGACGAGCGCACGGCAGCCGGGGTCGAGCGGGTGCATGCCATTGCCGATCATGCCGAGCTGTACGCGTCGAACGGGCTGCAGTTTCTGCCGTTCAACACCCTCTATCAGTTTGCTGCCGAGCAGAACCTTGCGGGCGCCGATAGCTTCTTGCTTGTTCCCGATCTCATCAACTACTGGTTGACGGGGCGTCAGGTCGCTGAACAAACTAACGCCTCAACAACGGGGCTGCTCAACCTAGCGACCGGTCAGTGGGATGACGCTCTCATCGAGAAGCTCGGCTTCTCCCGCAGTCTGTTCCCTGAGCTGGTCACTCCCGGCACAACGCTGGGGCCGGTGCGCGACGAGTTCGGCATCCGTGCCGACGTGGTCGCCGTGGGATCGCATGACACGGCATCCGCTGTCGTCGCCGTGCCAGCCACGGGCGACGACTTCGCTTATATCTCGTGTGGCACCTGGGGGCTCGTGGGCGTTGAGCTGGGCTCGCCCGTGCTCACCGAGGCAAGCCGGGCCGCGAACTTCACGAACGAGGGCGGCGTCGACGGTCGCGTGCGCTACCTGCACAACGTCATGGGCTTGTGGCTGCTGAGCGAGTGCGTGCGCGAATGGCAGAAGGATGACGCGAGCGTTGACCTTCTCGAATTGTTGGCTGCAGCATCCGCACTGACCGTGCGCGTACCCACCTTCGACGCAAACGACCCGCGCTTCATGGCCCCCGGTGGGATGCCTGAGCGCATCGCCGAGTGGTGCACCGAACACGATCTCCCGGCCCCGCAATCGCGCGTCGAGTTTGTGCGCAGCATCATCGAGAGCCTCAGCGTTGCCTTTGTGGATGCCGTACGCACGGCGTCAGATCTTTCCGGAAAGTCGGTGTCGGTCATCCATATCGTCGGCGGTGGTTCGCAGAACGAGTTGCTCTGCCAACTGATCGCGGACCGCAGTGGAATGCCGGTGCTCGCCGGTCCCGTTGAAGCGACGGCCATTGGCAATGTTCTTGTTCAGGCGCGGGCTCAGGGTTTTGTTGAGGGCTCGCTCGAAGCGCTGCGTTCGCTTGTCGCTGCGGCGTTTTCGCCGAAGCGGTACTTTCCGACTGCGCGCTAACGCTCGTTAGCCCTCGTCGAGCATCGGGTAGGTCAGCGCGATCTGGCGACGAATCTCGTCGAGGGTGCACATGATCTGCACGCTCTCGGTGGGCGAGAGAATGTCGTTGGCAAGTTCACCTGCGGCGACGAGGCGCTCAAGTTCGGCGGCTTGAAACTGCATGCCCCGACCAGTGGTGCGTCCGTCAAATTCTTCGACGACGTTTCCGTCGGCATCGAAGCGCGTATAGGCGGTTGGCGCGTACCAGGTCTCGGCGATCTCGATGCGGCCTTCGCTGCCGACGATGACGGCGCGGGTTGGCCCACGAAGGTCAAGCGTTGTCTGCAGCACGGCTTGAGCCTCGGTGCCGTAGCTCAAGATCATTGCGGTTTGCCGATCCACGTCGGTGGCTGTCTTGGTTGCCACTGCGACGACGCTGCTAGGAGCTCCGAGTACGTCGTAGGCAAACGACAGCGGGTAGATGCCGAGGTCGAGCAGGGCTCCTCCACCGAGCAGCGGGTTGTTGATCCTGTGCAGGGGGTCGCTGGACAGGTTCTGGTTGTGGTCGGCGATCACGCTGCGGATCGTGCCGAGGGCACCACTCTTAATGAGTTCACGAATGCGCACCATGTGCGGCAGGTAGCGCGTCCACATGGCTTCAAGAACGACAAGACCCAGTTCGGATGCCCGAGAGACAACGTTCTCGGCCTGAGCCGCGTTCATCGTGAACACCTTTTCTACGAGAACATGCTTGCCGGCGTTGAGCGCGAGCAGAGCGTGCTCTTCGTGGAAGGGGTGGGGAGACGCAACATAGATGGCGTCAACGGTGGGGTCGGCAACGAGTTCTTCGTAGCTGCCGTGCACGGTCGGGATTCCGTATTCTGCGGCGAACTTAGCTGCCGCTTCTGTGGTGCGAGATCCGACCGCGACGACGTTGTGGCCGTGTTCGATGAGGTCGCTGGTTTGTAGCCCCGCGATCCAGCCCGTGCCCAGAATTCCCCACGCCAGTTGCTTTGTCATGCCATCTCCTTTGTTGCGCACAAACACATATCAGGTCAACCTAACAGGTCGCTATTCTGCTTTGTCATACATTCTGCTAGATTGTTTGACAATCCACACGACGACGAGGGAGCCGCATGATCGAGAACGCCGCAGTGCTGCCCGATACTGTCGCCCACAAACTTCGAGCCGACATCATTTCGCAGAAAGATGCGCCAGGCTCCGCCATCACCGAATCGGCTGTCGCGCTCCGTTTCGGAGTCGCCCGCCCCACCGCGCGAATCGCGATCGATCGACTCGTCGCCGATGGACTCTTGCGTCGTGAAGCCCACCGCGCCGCCCGCGTTCCCGAACTCAGCTACGACGACGTTCTCGACCTCTTCGACACCCGGTCCATCGTCGAAGCTGCCGCGATGGCCGCACTCGCCGAAGCCGGCGCGATTCCGGCAGAAGCGCTCGCCGCTCACCGCGCCCTCACCGCCACCGATGATTTCGCGCATCACGACATCGAGTTCCACCGGGCGCTTGTCGCCGGTCAGCCCAGCTCACGACTCACTCGCCTGCACGAACTGCTCATGGGTGAAATCGAACTATGCATCGGGCAGGTTCAATCCGCCCAGCTCATCACCGCCCACGAGGTGGCCGAACAACACCAGGGCATCCTCGATGCCATCACCGCCGGGGATGCCGCGAGCGCTGAGCAACTCACCCGCGACCACATCTTGGGGGCGCGCGATCGCCTCCTGACCCACCTCGACACCGACAACTAAAGGCAACCATGGTCAAGCGTCAATTTCCGAACCCCGTAGAGCTCGCGAAGCTCATGAAGTTCAAGGCACCAGAGCTCAACGGCAAGAAGCGCCGCCTCGATAGCGCCCTCACGATTTACGACCTCAAAGACATCGCCAAGCGACGCACCCCCAAAGCCGCCTACGACTACACGGATGGCTCGGCCGAAGGCGAGATCTCGCTGAGCCGCGCCCGCCAGGCCTTCGAAGACATCGAGTTCCACCCCTCGATCCTGCGCGACGCCTCGCACGTCGACACCACCACCCAGATTCTCGGCGGCACCTCAGCCATGCCCTTCGGCATCGCACCAACCGGCTTCACTCGCCTCATGCAGACCGAAGGCGAGATTGCTGGCGCGGGCGCAGCGGCGGCAGCAGGAATTCCGTTCACTCTCTCGACGCTGGGCACGACATCCATCGAAGATGTGAAGGCCGCCAATCCGAACGGCCGCAACTGGTTCCAGCTGTATGTCATGCGCGAACGCGAGATCTCGTACGGCCTCGTCGAGCGCGCGGCAGCCGCAGGCTACGACACTCTGATGTTCACGGTCGACACCCCGGTTGCCGGTGCGCGACTGCGGGACAAGCGCAATGGGTTCTCCATCCCTCCGCAGCTGACGGCAGGCACCATCCTCAACGCCATCCCGCGCCCCTGGTGGTGGTTCGACTTCCTCACGACTCCCCCGCTCGAGTTTGCATCACTCGCGACCACGGGCGGCACTGTGGGCGAACTGCTCGACTCGGCCATGGATCCGTCGATCAACTACGACGACCTCAAGATCATCCGTGACATGTGGCCAGGCAAAATCGTGATCAAGGGTGTGCAGAACCTTGAAGACTCGAAGCGCCTCGCTGATCTGGGCGTCGACGGCATCCTGCTCTCCAACCACGGCGGGCGCCAGCTCGACCGCGCCCCCATCCCGTTCCACCTCTTGCCCGAAGTCGCCCGCGAAGTCGGCAGCGATGTCGAAGTGATGGTCGACACGGGAATCATGAACGGAGCGGATGTCGTTGCCTCGATGGCGCTCGGCGCCAAGTTCACCCTCATCGGTCGCGCTTACCTCTACGGGCTCATGGCCGGCGGGCGCGAGGGCGTTGACCGCACGATCCAGATTCTGTCGGAGCAGATCGTCCGCACGATGAAACTGCTCGAGGTCACGAGCATCGACGAGCTCGAGCCGAAGCACGTGACTCAGTTGCAGCGGTTGGCTCCGCGCGCCGTTGCCCCGAGTGCGGCCGCTGCGGTGCCCGCGAAGTAAGACCACTCGCGCCGCAGGCTGTGGTGGGTTGCCGCGCGAGTTCTCTGGCCCTGCCGGGCTCTCAATTCTGACGTGAGTCGGTCAGGGCCCGGCGGGGCATAGGGTTGAGCATCGTGACTCAGAACTCTCGCGATACTCCGACCCCCGTCTGGCGCGCGCCCGGAATGCCCGCTCTGCTGGTGCTGACGGCCGCCGGTTTCGGAGGTTTCATTGCGCTGATTCCTGTCGCACCGCTGTGGGCAATTCAGGGCGGGGCCACGGAAGCGGGCTCCGGTTTCGTCAACGGAGTGTTGTTGCTCGTCACCGTTATGACACAGCCCTTTGTTCCGCGACTCCTGGAGCGCTTAGGTACTGGCCGCGTGCTCGCAGCGGGCCTCGCTCTTCTCGGAGTTCCTCCACTGCTGCTTCTCATTTCGGATCAACTGGGCTGGATTCTCGCTATTTCCGCGGTCCGCGGTGTCGGCTTCGGCATTCTGACTGTCACCGGCTCGACCGTTGTGGCGAACCTTGTTGACCGCGCCCAACACGGTGCTGCTGTCGGAATCTACGGCGCCGCAATCGCGATCCCACAGATCTTCCTCGCGCCTACCGCAACTCTGCTCGCGGAGACCGTCGGATTTTGGGCCGTCTTTGCGCTCGGCGCGCTGCCCCTCTTGGGCATCAGCTCCGCCCCTCGACTCGCCCGCATTCTTCGCGCCCAAGCTGCCGAGCGCGAGTTGCTGCCCGCCACCGGTTCAACGCCGGTCACAGCACCATCGGGCGCCCGATCGCAGCGACGGATGCTCGCTGTCACCCTTTTGCGCCCCATGATGCTGCTCAGCGGCGTGACTCTCGCCGGCGGTGCACTGCTCACTTTCGCGCCACAAATGAGCTCATCGCCCGCGGCGACCGCTGGAGCGCTCGCCCTACTCACCCTGAGCGCCGCGATCACCCGCTGGGGTGTCGGCGGCCTCTCTGATCGCTACGGTGCCGGTCGCTTCCTGTGGCCGCTCGTCGTCATCTCAGTCGCCGGCCTCCTCGCGATCGCCCACGCTGTGCAGAATCCGGATTCCACGGGCATTCTGCTGTTCCTCCTCGGTATGACGCTCGTCGGCATTGCCTACGGTGGACTGCAGAACCTCACCCTCGTGCTTTCCCTCGCCGCCGTGCAACGCAAGCAATACGGCACAGCGAGCGCTGTCTGGAACATCGGCTTCGACCTCGGAACAGCCCTCGGTTCAGTGCTCATCGGCACGCTCGCCACAGCGTTCGCGTTCCCGCCCGCACTGCTAATCGCGGCTGCAATTTCGTTGCTCACGCTGCCGCTCGCCTTTATTCGCGGACCGAGGGTCAGCGACTAGCGGGGCTTCCGTCAGCAGTGCTCGTAGACGTAGTCGGGTGAGTCGGGCGGCGTGAGATCGCGATCTCGCAGCATCGTGATGCGTGGTGTTGCGGCATCCGCGCACACGTCGGCGAAGGGTCGCCGCAAGTCGTCGGTGTACTCGATATCGATCACGGCGTCACCGTAAAAATCGGTGAAATCAGCGCACTCCTCGAACTGGTCGCACTCCTCGACGATCACAAAATCGAAGCCAATGGCGGATGCCGCCTGGCCAAGCAGCTCAGCAGAATTCTTCTGCGCTACCGCGAGCCCATTCTCATGGCCGGCCTGCACGAGCAGCGTCGCCATCGCGATCGCGTCCGCGCGCTCAAGTAGCCCTTCGGAGCGCGAGTAGCTGTCGAGGTTATCGAACTCGACCGCTTCAAAACCTCTGTCAGCGCATCCCACAATCGCGGGGGTCAGTTGCTCGGCGATAGCCTGCCGGTTGCCCTCGGAACGAATGTCGAGCAGCGTCTCGTCCGGCCAGTTCGGGTCGATAACCGCGTCGCCTGCGCTGTCGCGCAAGAGCAACTCGGTCGGCCACTGCTCGCCCGGTTGGGACTGGAAACCATTGATGTAGCAAATGGAATATGCCCCGTCGAGCGGCTGCTCTTCTGAGTCCCGCACGACAACCGACACTGCCGCGTCGGGCTCATAGGCTCCGCCTAACTGGTAGTCGGCGATCGCTCCCGGCTCGAAAAGGCTCCAGGCCGAGGGAGCTGACCCGCCGTTGGCGGATGCGGTGGGCGAGTCGGGTTGCGCGTCCCCTGCGGGGGCGGCGGTAGTGCATCCCGCGATTGAGAGCACGAGCGCCGTCGCGAGAACGAGCCGTGTGGTCGGGGAGGTGCGCGACCACAGGGAGGCGGGTGCACTCGGCGTAGGCGCGTTCATGAAGCCGAGTTTAGACCGAGCGTGATCACGTCCTGAACCGCCCTACCCCGCGAAAGCTACGCGAGTCGAAGCAGGCGCGCGCGCAGTTCTTTGGGCGTCGATTCGGGTAGTGCTGAAGACAGCTCGCTCCGCTGCGGGAGCGACCCCCCTTCGGAGACAACCGTGATGGCGCGAGCGAGGCTGCCGCGGCCTACGTGTTGCAGGGCATTGTCGTCGGCATGCATCTCGAGCAGCAAGGCAACTTCGCGGGAAGCATTTCGCGCGGTTGGCAACCACGGCAATGACACCTTCCATGCGGTAAAGAAGATCAGCACAATGTCGTGACGAAGTCGCACGTGAGCGCGCTCGTGCTCGACGACCGCTTGCAACTCTTCGTCGTCGAGCAGCTGGATGAGGCCGGCGCTCAGCACGGTGATGGAGGTCAGCGCCCCGGGCAGGCAGTAAGCGACAGGGGCAGGAGTATCGATGAGCCGAGTGCCTGGGCGGTCTGTCATCGGCTCGCTCAGCAACGTAATCAGCTGGGAGTGGCGGGCACGCTCGCGCTCGGCATAAACCACGGTAACGAGAAGGTTGAGCACGAGGTGCACTGTAAGAAAGAGTGCGCCAGAGAGAGCAAGCAGCGACCAGACGGAGGAGCCAGCGGGGAGTTCGTTATGCGTGACGAATCTCCACATGCCGTTTGCGGCATCCGGAAGGTCAGTGGCGAACGTTGCTGCTCCGAGCAGAACTAGCGACCCGATCATGCTGAACCCGCCCAAAAGCGCAACGGACTGCCAGACAAGCAATCCGAGGGTCGGTCGACGGTACGCCCAGGAAGCACCCGGAAGGAGAGTGGGCACGGGCCACGCAAGCAGAATTGCGATAACGCCGAGCCCGATAGCGGCGGCGACCATACTTACCGCCCGGCGAGGATGCGACGGAGAGTCTCCGCCTCTTCGTTCGACACCTGGCCGACAAACCGCTCAAGGACGGCAGCGCGATCGTTGGCGCCGCCCAGCACTTCATGCATGAGATCTGCCATGTGCGCTTCACGTCGAGCGGCAGCGCGGTAGCGATGCGGGCGGGAGTCGCGTTCGCGCACGACAAAATTCTTGTTCTCGAGGCGAGAAAGCACAGTGAGAATCGTCGTGGCAGCTAGCTCTCGACCTAAACCCTCTGGCGCAGCAAGCTTGGCCTGCAGGTCGTAGGCAGAGAGGCTTTCGCCACCAGCCCACAGCAAGTCCATCACGCTGCGTTCAAGTTCGCCTAGGGAGTTCATGAGCCAATTCTACCCTAGGTAGAAATATTTTCTACAAGGGTGTAGAAATAGATGCGCAGGACTTCTACAGCAAGTAGAACTAGCCCTCCGCATCAGAGCACGGCCGTAGAAAGAAAGGCTTGGAGTGGACCCCCTAGAAATCGCCAGATGGCAATTCGGAATCACTACCGTTTACCACTTCGTCATGGTTCCCCTCACGCTCGGCCTTGGCCCCGTCGTCGCGCTTATGCAGACCCAGTGGGTGCGCACCGGCGACGAGAAGTGGCTGCGCATGACCAAGTTCTGGGGCAAGTTGTACCTCATTAACTTCATCATGGGTGTTGCCACCGGTCTCGTTCAAGAGTTCCAATTCGGCATGGCGTGGAGCGAATATTCGCGCTTCGTCGGTGACGTCTTCGGCGCACCGCTAGCCATGGAAGGACTCCTCGCCTTCTTCTTCGAATCCACCTTCCTCGGGCTCTGGATCTTCGGCTGGAACCGCCTGCCCAAGAAGATCCACCTTGCCTCACTCTGGATCGCTGTTGCCGGCTCTGTCGTTTCGGCCTTCTTCATCATCGTCGCCAACTCCTGGATGCAGCACCCCGTCGGTGTTGAGCTCGTCGACGGTCGCCCCGTGATGACCGACATCTGGGCAGTGCTCACCAACAACACAGCCCTCACCGCCTACTCCCACACCATCATGGGTGCCCTTGCCGTCGGTGCGGGCTTCGTCGTCGGCATCTCCTGGTACCAGCTCTGGCAGCGCCGCCGCGACGGCATCGACACCGTGGATGCCACGGGTCGCGTCGTCGTCGGCGAGAACGCCAGCATCCCCGGTCGCGATCGCACCGATCACGCCGTCTGGATTAAGAGCATCCGTATCGCCGCTGTCATCGCGATCATCGGATTCGGTGGGGTTGCCATCACGGGTGACCTGCAGGCAAAGCTGATGTTCGAACAGCAGCCGCTCAAGATGGCCGCAGCCGAAGCGGCCTGCCACGACGGCACGAGCTTCTCCGTGCTCTCGATCGGCAACATTGGTTCTCAAGACTGCGACGAGGTCGTCGGGATCATCGAGATTCCTGGGATCCTCTCGTTCTTGGCGCACGGTGACTTTGATACCGAGATCAGAGGCGTCAACACTCTGATTCCCGAGTACCAAGAGATGTACGGCACCAACCTGCCCGATGACCCGCTCTATGGAGAACGCGCCGGTCAAGAAATCAACTACTTGCCCATCATGGAGGTCACCTACTGGGGCTTCCGCCTGATGATTGGTTTCGGTGCACTCGCTGCCGGCTTCGCGCTGCTCACCCTGTGGATGGTGCGCAAGGGCACGGTGCCTCGCTCGAAGTTCCTCATGGGAACCGCCCTGGCCAGCATCGCTGCTCCATTCGGCGCCAACATCGCCGGCTGGGTCTTCACCGAGATGGGTCGCCAACCCTTCGTGGTTGCCCCGAACCCGACCCCCGGTGGCGTCGATGGTGTGTTCATGTTCACCGCCGCAGCAGTTTCCCCCGGCGTGAGCGGAGAAGAGATCATCTTCTCGCTCGTTGCCCTCGGCCTGGTCTACGGCGCTCTCCTTGTCGTCGAGTTCCGACTCCTCGTGAAGTACGTGCGCGGTGGCGTTGCCTCAGCGATGCCCGAGCTCGCGCATCCGGTTGACGACAACGATGACCCGGATAACCCCAACCGACGCGACGACGTTCTCGCGTTCGCCTACTAAGCAGAAGGGCACGCAATCATGGAACTTCTTCCCACTATCTGGTTCATCGCCATTGCGGCACTGTGGATCGGCTACCTGCTTCTTGAGGGCTTCGATCTCGGTGTCGGGATGCTGCTGCTCTTCAGTACGCGAAGTGACAAGCAGCGTCGGCTCATGCTCAATGCCATCGGCCCGGTCTGGGACGGCAACGAGGTCTGGCTGATCACCGCCGGCGCTGCGACGTTCGCTGCATTCCCGCTCTGGTATGCGTCGCTGTTCTCCGCGCTCTACATCCCGCTGACGATTGTTCTCGTGAGTCTGATCTTCCGTGCTGTCGCTATCGAATACCGCGGCAAGGGGTCGACTGAGCGCTGGCGCATCTGGTGGGATCGCGCACTCGGTCTCGGTTCGCTCGGCTCGGCATTCGGTATTGGTGCGGCCCTCGCGCTCACCACTACCGGCCTTCCCATCGACGCCAATGGTGACCGGGTCGGCGGCGCTTTCGCGTGGCTCACGCCGTATGCCATTCTCGGTGGGCTTGCTGTTGTCGGCTTCTCACTCGTGCACGCCTCTGCCTTCCTCGGGCTCAAAACGGATGGCGCTGTGCGTGAGCGTTCACGTCGCTTCCTCGTGCGCTGGAGCCCCGTCGCACTGCTCCCGATCGTCGCGTGGGTTATCGCCGTGCAGTTGCAGAGCGGTTCAGTCATCACTTGGGTGCTCGTCGTCTTCGCCGTAGTTGCGGTCGTCTTCGGCTGGCTCAGCGCGAAGGCCGGGAGCGAAGGCTACGCCTTCATCGGCATCGCCGCCTTCTTGGTCGCGGGAGCGTCATCCATCTTTGCTGCGGCGTACCCCGTGGTGTTGCCGTCCACGATCGATGAGGCATTCAATCTCACGATCTCGAATGCGGCTAGCGGTGAATATACCTTGAGCGTTATGACTGTCGTGACCGCCTTCGGCCTCCCCCTCGTCTTGCTCTACCAGGGCTACACCTACTGGGTCTTCCGCAAGCGCCTGAGCGAGAAGCACATTCCTGAGGCTCACGTAGTAAAGCCCGCTGTGGCACCCGTTTCTTCAGCTCGCTAGGGCACCATGGAGGGCATGAGAGAGAAGCTTCGCGAACGGCTCGCAGCAGGTTTCGGTCCGGGCGGTGTGCACACACTGTTCGGGCTGGGCTTGCTCTCGACGCTCAAAGGTCTCGCTCTTGTGCTGATGGCCGAGGCCGTCGCCCGTGGCGTTGTGGGAGTCATCGAAACGGATGCCCCAGCCTGGCAGTTCGCTATTGTGCTTGGCATCTCTGCCGGGGTGCTGCGCGCAGCGACCGCATGGGGCACCGAGAGTTTCGCGACCCGCGCTGCTCTCGGCGCGAAAGAATCATTGCGCCGCGATCTTGCCGAGCGCATGCTCACGGGCAGCCGCTCGAGTGTCGGCTCGAGTACTGCTGTTGCCACTGTCGGTCTCGATGAACTCGACAACTACTATCGCGTTGCCTTACCGGCGATTGTGACGACGGCGACGGTTCCCCTGCTGGTTGGCGCTCGCATCCTTTCCGTCGACTGGGTGAGCGCGCTCATCATCGTGCTCACGGTGCCGCTGGTTCCTGTCTTCATGGTGCTTGTCGGCTCTCACACCCGGGAGCGTTCCGAGGCCGCAAGCGCGAGCCTTGAACGCCTCTCTGATCATCTCGTCGAGCTCGCGCGCGGCCTGCCGGTGCTGGTCGGCCTTGGCCGGGTGGGCGAGCAGTCGAAAGCTCTGCGGGCGATCTCGGCCGAGAACCGTACAACGACGATGGCGACTCTGCGCACCGCTTTCCTCTCAGCGCTCGTGCTCGAACTGATTGCCACAATCTCGGTGGCGGTTGTCGCCGTGTTTGTGGGTGTTCGACTCGTCAATGATCAGCTCCCCCTCACGATCGGCTTGATCGCGCTTGTGCTCGCGCCGGAGTGCTTTGCTCCCTTCCGCGAACTCGGCGCAGCATTCCATTCCTCCGAGAATGGGCTAACGGCGCTTCGCCGAGCACGCTCGATCATCGATGCGCCCCGCTCGCGCGAGCACCGCCAAAGCGACGGCAACTTCCGCGTCACCGATCTGACCATCAGCTATGCGGGCCGCGCTGCTCCCACCGTAAACCAGTTGAGCTTTCGCGCAACACGAGGCACCATCACCGCCCTGGATGGGCCCAGCGGCAGCGGAAAATCCAGTGTTCTTGAAGTGCTGGCCGGTAATCGTGAGCCGAGCGGCGGCAGCGTGTGGGGCGTTGATCCCTCCCGAGTGGCGTGGGTTCCGCAACATCCGCACACCGTTGCTGACACCGTGATCGACGAACTGCGGCTCTACAGCGACGATGAGCAAGCGATTAGCGCTGTGCTCATGGAACTCGCCCTCACCGACATTGCCGAATCCGATCCTCGCCAAGTGAGCCCCGGCGAACTGCGGCGCATCGCTGTTGCGCGCGGACTACTGCGCGTCGAAGCGGGAGCAGAGCTGTTGCTGCTGGATGAGCCGACGGCCCACCTTGATCCGGCATCCGCTGCCCGCGTTGAAGCCGCAATCGCCGAACTGCGTGGTCGCCCTGTAACGGTGATCGTCGCATCGCACGAGTCCGGCATTGCGGCTCTTGCCGACCAGATCATCGCTGTCGGCACCTCGGGCGGCACCCGCGCCGTCGAGGCCCGCATCGACCCCCTCACTGTTGTTGGCGAAGCGGATGCTGACGCTCTCGCCACACCCCGCTCCCCCCGCGCCACTCTCGCCGGCCTACTCGAGTTTGTGCGCCCCTCCCTCGGAACCCTCGTCGGAGCAATTGCTCTCGGTGTTGGCGCGAGCCTCTTCGCGATCTCGCTGACCGCGATTTCGGGGTGGCTGATTGTGCGGGCCAGCGAGCATCCGCCCATCATGTACTTGCTTGTAGCAATTGTGGGAGTGCGCTTCTTCGGCATCGGGCGGGCAGCGCTGCGCTACTCGGAACGGCTCGCCACGCACAGCGCTGTGCTTCGTTCGCTGATCGAGCTGCGCGTTTCTCTGTGGAACGGTCTCGGCGCTCGGGCTCTCGGTTCGCGCGCTCTCGCCAATGGCGGCGTGGCAATCGACTATCTCGTCGCGGCCGCCGATCGTGTGCGCGACCTTGTTCCTCGCGTCGTTCTCCCTCCCGCAGTTGCCATCGGAACCTCCCTCGCCGCACTCATCGCGGTGGGGCTGCTGCACGCGCCAGCCGTTCCCGTGCTGCTCTGGGGTCTCGCCGCCGGCCTCGTTCTGGCCCCTCTCGTTGCCGTGTGGGTTGACCGATCGGCCGCGCAAGGTATCGCCGAAGTGCAATCGCGAGTCGTTCGTGCCTTTGCGGCGCTCACCGGCGCGGCCACCGATCTGCGTGCCAACGGAGTCGGGGAACGGATGCTCGGCCGCCTCGATCGCATCGACGCTGAAGCCGGCGCACTCTCCCGCCGCAGCGCCCGCGCTCTCGGCATCGGCAACGCCGTCGTCGTACTCGCCTGCTCCGTGACCGCCGTAGCCATGTTGCCCATCGCGGCCCCGGCCGTTGTCGCTGGAACGCTCCCCATCGGCATCGTTGCCGTACTCGTGCTCATCCCCATCGGCCTCGTCGACTCGCTCATCGCTTTCGTCGACTCCGTGCAGCAGTGGCCAGCGCTCAGCGCCGCGCTCGCCAAAGTGCGCGGAGTGACGGCCGGCGCGGATGCGGCTGCCGCTGCGGATGGGGCTGCCGCGGCTGCCGACAGTCGTCGCGACGCCGGCGCAGGCGCCGCGAGCGCAGACCAACCACTGGGTGACGTGACCATTCTTGAACTGCGGGAGCTCGGCATCCGCTGGCCGTCGAGCCCGACGCTCGCGTTCTCGGGCGCGACCGCTCGGGTTGAGCGCGGCGAGTGGCTTGTGGTTGAGGGGCCATCGGGGGCGGGTAAGTCGACGCTGTTGGCCGCGCTGCTCGGCTATCTTCCGGCGGCTGCTGGCTCCTGGAGCCTCAATGGGGTGGATGCTCGCAAGCTGTCGCCTGAGCAATTGCGCGCGGCGGTCACATGGTGCCCGCAGGAGTCGCACCTCTTCGATTCGACGATTCGCGGCAATCTGCTGTTGGGTCGCGCCTACGATGATCAACCGTCCGAGCAGGAGCTCGTTGCCGTCATGCGCCAGGTCGGTCTTGGTCCGCTTTTCGATTCACTCGATCACGGTCTCGACACTCGTGTGGGTTCGGCGGGCGAAAGCCTCTCGGGCGGTGAGCGTCAGCGCCTCGCGGTTGCCCGCACTCTCCTCACCCGTGCGGATGTCGTACTGCTCGATGAGCCGACCGCCCACTTGGATGCCGCGAGCGCCGAGCACCTCATCACCGACCTGCGCACGGCTCTCGCCGACAAGGTCGTGGTGCTTGTCAGCCATCACGATGATGAGCGTCGCGACGACGACGTCAGCTTGCGGCTCGGGGCGCGCGAGGTTGCTGCGGTGTAACCTCGAGTGAGGACGAGTCACATTTCAAGGTGGCTCAAGGGGATGTGGACCAGTGACGACAGCAGCGCCAGAACAGCACATCGATACCGTTTCGGCCCCGGCGAGCATGCACCCGCGCCGAAACCTCAAGGACATCGCCGCCGTTCTCGGCTGCGTCGCGGTGGCATTGGCCCTGGGCACTGCGCTCGTGGTGCTGGGAAGTCCCTCTTACGGCTCGATTGGTTCAGAGCTGCTGCACGCTTTCGCCCGCGCAACCGCACTGGGCCTCCCGGTAGCAGCCCTGTTCGGCGTGCCAACGTGGTTGTGGCTGAGCGCACGAGTTCCCGCTCGAGCGCTCCCCATCGCACTATTCATCGCGCTGAGTCCACTCTTCGGAATCGTGCCCGGTCTCGCCGTCTTCGTGACGGGGCTCATCACCCACCTAGACACTCCCGTGTTCCTGGGCATGTTCATGATCGCGGCGGGAGCGTGGACCGCACCTATCGCGACCGCGCTCTACTACCTAGTTCTGGGTAAGCG